>Ga0172369_10010319_pt1 | contig 10158 bp, 10 predicted proteins | sample LakKiv25m_FD_114539 | JGI IMG/M metagenome (GOLD analysis project Ga0172369, IMG submission 114539) | Freshwater microbial communities from Kabuno Bay, South-Kivu, Congo - kab_022012_11.25m | ecosystem: Environmental > Aquatic > Freshwater > Lake | place: Democratic Republic of the Congo...
ACCACCCTGCCCTTCTCCAGGTGTCGGATGGCACGCCGGCGGATATAGGGTTCCGCCACTTCCTGCATGGCGATCGCCGATAGCAGCCGGGTGTCGACGGCCATCTTCTCGAGGGCGTCCTGTAGTGCCATGCCGTTGATGACCGTGGCAACCATGCCCATATAGTCGGCGGCGGCCCGGTCCATGCCCATTGCGCTGCCGGCGACCCCCCGGAAGATGTTGCCGGCTCCCACCACGACGGCTACCTCCACCCCGAGCGCGACGACGTCACGGATCTCGGAGGCGACCGCGACCATGCGCGCGGGATCGATGCCCTGGGTACCGTCGCCCACCAGGGCCTCACCGCTCAGCTTGAGGAGCACCCGCCCGTAGACGGGTCCTCCCTCAGCACGAGCGTCCTGCGGTGTCATGCCAGGTCTTCGCCCAGCTGGAAGCGGGCAAAGCGGCGCACTTCCACGTTCTCACCGATCTTCCCGACCAGCTCGCGCCGCAGTTGGTCGACGGTCTTGTCGGGATCCTTGACGAACTGCTGGTCCAAGAGCACGACGCTCTCGTACCATTTGTTCAGCTTGCCCTCGGCGATCTTGGCCACGACCTGCTCCGGCTTGCCGGTCGCGCGGGCCTGGTCGGTGTAGATGTCCATCTCGGCGGCCAGCACATCAGCGGGCACGTCTTCGCGTCGCACGTAGCGCGGAGACGCGGCGGCAACATGCATGGCCACGTCGTGCACGAAGGCACCGAACTCCTCGGTGCGGGCCACGAAGTCGGTCTCGCAGTTGATCTCCACCATGACGCCTATCTTGCCGCCCATATGGATGTAGCTGTCGATCAGGCCTTCGTTAGCCGCGCGCGAGGCCTTCTTGTCGGCGGACGCCATTCCCTTCTTGCGAAGCAGGGTCACGGCCTCGTCTATGTCGCCACCCGTCTCTTCCAGGGCGCGCTTGCAGTCCATCATCCCCGCTCCGCACTTATCGCGGAGTTCCTTAACCACCTGAGCACTGACAGCCATCGTATCCTCCATGAGACCTCAGCCGGCCTCCGTCGTCATGTTCATCCTCGTGTTCTGCGCGGGGGCGAAAGCCCGTCGTCCGGTCTTACTCCTCCGGCTTGGCCTCTGCGGCCGGCTCTTCCACCGGTTCGGGGGCGGGCGCCGAGGGCTCGATCGGGGCGGCCGCCGGGGCCTCGGCGGCCGCGGGTTCAGCCGCCGCTGCGGGAGCCGGTGCGGGAGCCGCCGGTGCGTCGGAGAACTCTTTGAAACCCACCTTCTGCCGGCCTTCTTCGATCGCCCGCGCCAGGGTCTTGATGATCAGACTGCAGGAGCGGATGGCGTCGTCGTTGCCCGGGATGATCAGCTCGACCTCATCGGGGTCGCAGTTGGTGTCCACCAGGCCGATCAGAGGCAGACCCAGCTTGTTGACTTCCTTCGTCGCGATCGCTTCACGCTTGGGGTCGATGATGAAGACGGCATCGGGCAGACGAGCCATTATGCCCACCCCACCCAGGTTGGTCTCGAGCTTCTCCAACTCCCGCTCCATGTTCATGCGCTCTTTCGTGGGGAGCAGGGCCAGCGACCCGTCGACCTTGAGGCGCCGCAGTTCGTGCATGCGGTTGATGCGGTCGTGGATGGTGGCGAAGTTGGTCAGCAGGCCGCCAAGCCAGCGGTGCGACACGTAAGGCATGCCCACGCGCTCGGCCTCTTCGCGGATGGTGTCCTGACACTGTTTCTTCGTACCCACGAACAGAACGTTTCCCCCCCGCTCCGAGATGTTGCGGACGAAGTCGTAGCTCTTGTCCAGCAGCTTGGTGGTCTTCTGCAGGTCGATGATGTGGATCCCGCCCCGTTCGGTGAAGATGAAGGGCTTCATCTTCGGGTTCCAACGACGGGTCTGATGTCCGAAGTGCACCCCGGACTCCAGGAGTTGCTTCATTGATGCAGCGGGCATGTAAGACTCCTTCGTGCTGGTTGTGTACGCTCCCGAGGATTCCCGCAGAACCGGCCTCAGGGACCGACACCACCGCGGAAACACGCCCTCGGGGTCAAGGGACGAACCGGCGTAGTGTAGCACAGGGAAGTGGCGGGTGGGACGCAGACGGAGCCTCGGCCCGCGTGCGCTCGGCCGCGTCGGCGCATAGGCGATTCTCATGCGCGGGGCCGCAGGCGCATGCGACCCGAGCGACCCTGCTAGGGACGCAGCAGCCCGGGCTCCAGCTCCTGCTTGATCCGGCCCTTGAGTCGGAGGATCGCCTTGGTGTGCAACTGGGACACACGCGATTCGGTGACCCCCAGCACCTCCCCGATCTCCTTCAGTGTCAGGCCTTCGTAGTAGTAGAGGCCGATTACGACTTTCTCCCTCTCGGGCAGTCGCTTTATAGCGTCGGCCAGGAGTTCCTTCACCGCCTGGATGTCGAACGCCCGGGACGGGTCGGGAGCCGATCTGTCCTCGAGTGTGTCCATGAGGGTGACCTTGTCGCCGCTGGAGCCGGACAGGGTCCAGAACTCGTCGAGGGCCACGATGGACGCGGTGCTTATCTGCGTCAGGATGTCCTGGAACTCATCGGTCGTGACGTCGAGTTCGTCCGCGATCTCTTCGTCGCTGGGAGCGCGACGGAGCTCGTTCTCGAGCTTCGTGACGGCCCGCTCCACCTGCCGCGCCCAACTCCGGACGGAGCGGGGCACCCAGTCGAGGGCGCGCAGTTCGTCGATCATGGATCCCTTGATGCGCGAGATGGCGTACGTCTCGAAGCGGATGTTCCGCGACGGATCGAAACGCTCCAGGGCCCCGATCAGCCCCAACAGTCCGTACGAGATGAGGTCGCTCTCTTCGATGTGGGCGGGGAGACCCGTGCCCATCCGCCCGGCGACGTACTTCACCAGCGGCGAGTACGCCAAGATCAGCTCGTCGCGGGCCTTCCCGTCACCAGACTCCTTATAGCGGCGCCAGAGTGCTTTGACATCGTGATCGTTCGGTTTTTGGCCCACCGCCATCTTAGGCTCTCGGATGGGCCCGCCGGTAGACGGCCCGCAGGTGGGTGGCGGACACATGGGTGTACACCTGCGTGGTGGTGAGAGAGGCGTGTCCCAATAGCTCCTGGATCGAACGCAGGTCCGCCCCACCTTCCAGCAGGTGGGTGGCGAAGGAGTGGCGCAGCGTGTGGGGAGAGACCCCCATGGGGGCGTCGACGGCGGCGAGGTGCTGCTCGAGGCGGCGGCGCACGTCCGACCCGGAGAGAGGCCGACCGCGCCGGCTCACGAAGACCCGATCGTCCCGAGAGGCGACGGTGTTACGGCAGAGTTCCGGACGACCGGACTGGAGGTAGCGATTCAGAGCCCGCACGGCCTCTTCGCCCACGGGAACCACCCGGACCTTGCTTCCTTTTCCCGTCACCCTGACCTCTCGCCCCTCGACATCGACGTCGGCTATCCGCAGGTCGATGACCTCCTGGCAGCGCAAACCGCACGAATATACTAACTCATACAGGGCCCGATCACGCAAAGCGAGCGGCTCCTCCCCGCCCCAGTCGTCGAGCAGACGGCCCACTTGTTCCTGGGCCAGGACAGCCGGCAGCCGCCGTGGCAGCTTGGGCGAGCGCATCCCCAGGGCCGGACTAACACCCACCAGCCCTTCGTCGACGCAGAAACGCAGGTAGCTGCGCACCACCGACAGCTTGCGGGCGATACTGCTACGGGCATAGGGGCGGCCGCTCGGGCGCAGACGGCCCTCGGCCAGGGCGGCAACGTACGCACGCACGTGTGCGGGCTGCAGGTCTGCCACCTGCTCCACGCCCAGCGTTTCCATTACGGTCAGGAACTGGGCGAGATCGCTCTCCGAGGCCGCCAGCGTGCGGGGACTGTAGCCCGCGGCGAGAAGAGAACGCAGATAGGAGATCGCGGCGGCCTCGAGATTCGCCTGCAGGACATCCCTCCTTCGCGCGGGTGGATTTCGGGGCCACTGCCGGGGATCAAGGCCCCAAGGCAAAACGCCCCGGCCCCACCCGATTGACCCTGGCCCGAAGCTCCAGCACCGCCAGCGCCCCTGCCGCCTCACCGGGAGAGATGCCCGCCGCTTCGGAGATCTCATCCACCGTCCGCGGACCGCTTCCGAGCGCGAGCATCACCAGACTTTCGGTGGCCGAGGACGGTTCCGACGGTCGCACGGAATGTCGACCGACAGGCCGTCGCCCTATGGTAAGCATTCTTGTTGCCTCGCGAAAGTCCTGCACGGTCTGTCGCGGACTCAGGCAGATAGCCGCCCCTTGCTGGATCAGACGATTGGTGCCTACGTGGCTGTCGCCGAGAATGGACCCGGGGACGGCAAAGACCTCACGGCCGAGCTCCAGAGCGCGGTCGGCCGTTATGGTAGCTCCACTCTTCTCGCCGGCCTGGACCACGACGACCGCATCGCCGAGAGCCGCGAGGATCCTGTTTCTGAGTGGGAACAACCACGGAGCGGGTCGGGTCCCCGGAGGCAATTCACTCACAACCGCCCCGTTCTCCACGATGCGTCTCATGAGGTGCCGATGTCGCGCGGGATAAGGGACGTCCGGCCCGGAACCCAGCACCGCCACCGTCAACCCATCGCCGGCCAGCGTCATCTCATGCGCCCGGGCGTCGATCCCGTACGCCAGCCCACTGAGTACGGCGACCCCGGCATCGGCAAAAGCTGCGGCGAGGGCGGCGGCGGCGGCCAGACCGTATGCGGTCGGTGTTCGCGTCCCCACGATGGTGACTCTCGGCATTGCGCACGCCCGTTCCCACGTTGCCGCCTCTCCACGCAGGTACAGACCAACGGGCGGATCGAAGAGCATTCTCAGTGGCGCCGGGTAGAGCGGAGAGTCCCACGCGATGAACTGCACATCCGACCTTGCCAGTGCCGTCCGCGCCTCCGATGGTGAGAAAAGCCGGCGCCGCTCGCAGAAACGCGTGACCCAATCACGGCGGCAACCCCACGCACGCAACTCTGCGGCACCCGCAGTCCAGATCTTTCCGGGCGTGTGCTCGAGAAGGAGGGGCAGGTGACCCCGGGAGGCATCTGAACTCGTCCACGACAGCCCCAGGGCCGCTTCCTCTTCGAAAGATGATGGCCCGCCGATCACCGGCGCGATTCACTCACGTGGCGACACACGCTCTGACATCCAGCCGCAGCGCAAGTGCTTCTGCCACGTGTTCCTGTGTGATACTCGCGCTCTCTTCGAGATCGGCCAGCGTCCTCGACACCGACAGAACCCGAACGTACCCGCGCCCACTCAGCGCACTCCGAACAAGGGCTTCGCGCAGAAGTCGGCCGCCGGCCCCGCTCATCCCTAGACGCTTTTCGAGAAGACGGGGATTCCTGCCGCATTCATCCGGCGAAGACGCGCTCATTCCAGATGTCTCCCTGCGGGCTCGAAATGCCTGGGCTGCGAGAACCCGTGCGCGAATGACCGCAGAAGACTCGCCCACCATGTCCTCATCCAACGCAACCGTGGTGAGAGGGGGAACCTCGACCATGAGGTCGATGCGATCGCCAAGCGGACCCGTGAGCACGTGTTGGTAGCGCTGCTGTGCCTCCGCCGTACACCGGCATGAGCGCTGAGGATGTCCCAAAAAGCCGCACGGGCACGGGTTCATGGCGGCCACCAGCGTGCAGGCCGCTTGGAACGTGCAGGAGCCGCTGCGGCGGCTCACCGTCACCATCCCATCCTCCAGTGGCTGTCGCAATGCTTCGACAGAGTCTCGGGAGAACTCCGGAAGCTCATCAAGAAAGAGGACGCCGCGGTGGGCTAGGCTCACTTCTCCGGGACGAGGCAGCGAGCCTCCCCCCACAAGTGCCGAGCGGGAAGCGGTGTGATGTGGCGCACGCAATGGTCGTAAGGTCATCAACCCCAGTTCCGCCGGATGAAGGCCGGCGACGCTCCAAATGCGGGTCACCTCCAGCGACTCGTCACGAGTCAGCGGCGGAAGGATCGACGGCATGCGCCGGGCAAGCATCGTCTTCCCCGCGCCCGGAGACCCCACCAACAGAAGATGATGCCCCCCGGCCGCTGCGAGCTCGAGCGCCCGCTTCGGGTGCCGCTGGCCGGCAACCTCAGCCATATCTGGGCCGTTGTGACCCGTGACGAGCGCTGCACCTGAACGGGATCGTAGCCAGCGCCGACCTCGCCGCCGGAGCCTATCCCGCACTCGGGAGTCTGCGGCCGCCGCGACTGCTTCGGCAAGTGACCGTACCCCCAGCGCCTCCACATGACCGACTGCCGCGGCTTCGGGCAACGCAGTCACCGGCACAAGCAGTGCCCTCAGGCCCATCTTTCCCGCGGTCTCCGCGACAGACAAGACGCCGCGGACAGGACGGACCAGTCCATCGAGCGCCACCTCTCCGTGGGCGGCAAGAGAGTCAAGCGCGCCCCGCGGCAAACGACCGGCGGCGGCAAGCAGGGCGAGGGCCACGGGGAGATCCAGACCCGGCCCTTCCTTGCGTAGGTCGGCGGGAGAAAGGTTGACCGTCATCCGTTGAGCGGGCAGAGGAAGACCGGCACTCGCCGCCCCGGAGCGAACGCGCTCGCGGGCCTCTCTGACCGCTACCCCTGGGAGTCCGACGATGGTCATGCCCGGCAGCCCTGGGCGAACATGAGCCTCGACCCGCACAGGCACCGCCTCCGTTCCCAGGAGCGCGTAGCCCCATACCCAGGCGAAGCCCACGCTCAGCGACCGAACACGTCGGCCAGATGAGCCAGGCTGTGTAGCCCGCCGTCTCTCTGTAGTTCTACGACGACGACGTCGAAGCGCACTCCATGACGGCATCCGCCGTGTTCGGCCAACCACCAGCCCGCGGCCGCCCTTAGACGACGCTCCTTGCGTGGCCCGATGCTCTCCAGTGGCCGCCCGAAGGCGTCGCTTGAGCGGGCCTTCACCTCGACCATGACCAGGACCAGACCGTCCTCGCAGACCAAGTCCAGTTCTCCGACCGGGGTGCGCTGATTCCGGGCGAGGATCCTCCATCCACGTCCTGCAAGGTAGTCCGCAGTCGCCTCTTCCGCCGTCCGCCCACGCTGCACCGCCGTCGCGCCCATGTCCGTCTCCTCCTTGATGCTTCCGGCTTCGGGCCGGGTCCGCACCGGGAGAATAGAGAGCGTGGGGAGAGACGAGCAGTGGACTTTGGTCGTACGTTGGCGCGGCGGCCGCAGTCCTCTCTACGGAGCGCAAGAGGCAACCCCGGCGAGACCAGATCATTGCAGCTCACACCCAGGTCGAAGGCGAATCCCCAGCTGTGGGCCGTCTCACGCGCGGATCTCGAGCCACAGGCCTCCGTCGGTCACCACCCGCGTGCACTCCTCGAGACCGGCTAGACCCACCATGACCCGAGCGTCCTCGGGGGTGACGCGACGCTTTCCCACCGCCTCGTTCAATATTCTGGACCGATCGGCTATCGGCGCAATGACCTCGTCCGGCGTCGTCGGTCCGTAGCCTCCTCCGACCCACCCGAACCCGCCCGGTCTGAGAACGCGCTGTACCTCCCGCAGGAGGGCGGGCGTCAGGAAGAAGAAGGCGCCTCGGACGGCGACCAGATCGAAGGCGGCGTCGGCCTCGGGGATGGGATCGAGGGGCTCCCTGCGTGTGGTGAGTCTCGACGCACAGCCGCCCTCGGTGGCCTGCTCCTGCACCCACCGCAGCACCGGCTCCGACTGGTCGATCACCGTGGCCGTAAGCGTCTCGCACTTCCGCAGGATGTTCAGAGCCAGTCCACCGGCGAACGGGCCGAGATCGAGAAACCTCCCGCTTCGGACGGCTGAGACCGCCAGGAGATGATCCGTCATGTAGGGGTAGACGGGCAGCCACAGGGCGTTGATCTCCATGATGATAGCTTCGTCGCGGATCACGGACCGGACCTCACTTGGGGGAGACGGTGGACGTCGTCCGACTTCACCCGATTCTACACTCCCGGGAATGAACTGCAGGGGAGCGTCCGCTCTTGGCGGTCGTTTGTGTAGACACCAAAGAGTCGCTTTCATGCCATAAGCCGGCGCAGCCAGGTCAACCGCTCCGCATCAGTGACGGGGCATTGGAATACCGAGTAACACTCTCGCGGCTCATCCGTCGGCTGCTATGCAATCTGGGGACAAAGCCCAGACAGTCTGATTCGAGCCCCGGTTGCGCCGGACCTCGATAGGCTCTAAGCTGGAACAGCAAACGTTTCCGTGAGGCGCAAGTCCGCTGATTTGTCAGCGTCTCTTCCAGCGTGCAGGCGGCGTAGGGTGAAAGGCCTGTGGAAGGAGGAGCGGAGTTAGACGCAAACGCCGGAGCTGAGCATGTGGGCCGGCCGGCGCACTCTGCAGAACTCAGACGTTCGGAGATCGAACTCGTTTGGGGCGACGCCGCTGATTTCGCACCTCCGGAGGGCAATCTGGTCGCGTACTTCTTCGAGCCCTTTGAGGAGCCGGTGACCAGGAAGGTGATCGCCCGCATCCGGGAGGGCGACCGGGAGAGAGACCTCGTTGTGGTTTGTGTACGGCCAAAGAACGCAATGATCGATTCCACGCCGATCTGGGATGCCCAGCGATTCCTGAGCAGAGCGGCCGAGGGAGAGCGCTGGAAGATCTATGCCTCGTTTCCCACCAACCCACCCAACGGGGCCATGGCGACGCGAGCCACCCCACATCGTGTACGGGAGACAGAGTAATTCACCAAGGGGGGCACTCGTGGCTGACCACGGTGTCCAACAGATAGCAGAAGGCTTGTTCGGACCAAGAGAACACCACGGAATAGAAGCGAATAATCCCGTTGTATCCCAAATTGCTTTGATGCTGTTCCTGAAGCTGACTAATTCAGATCAATGTTGATCGTCTTTTGTTATATATGGACTTGCCCCGAAACGGTGGACAGCCAGGATGAGAAGATTGTCTTCTCGAAGGGGAGGTTCACGTGGGCGTGAGACGGTCGTTTGCTCCGGAGTTCAAAGCCGAGGTGGTCGCGCCCGCGCGGCGGGGTGATCGCAGCATCGGCGGGATCTTTCGGGACATGGATCTGGTTGAGTCGGCGGTCAGACGTTGGGTGGCCCAAGCCAAGGTTGGAGACGGCCGGCCTGCTGCGCCGTTCAACCTGATCAAGAGCCGGTGCGTGAGTTCCCGCAAATCTGTGCACGTTGTGGTGCTACTGATGCAACACGTTGTACAGGATAGCCGACACCTCGCCACGTGTGGCCGGCGCCCAGAAGTCCCAGCTCGGGCCAACACCCTGCACCCCTTGGAGTAGCCCCGCGTATGCGGCCCGTCGAGCCCAGGTGAAGTGGGTGTCGGAGAAGTTTCCGAAGGGTGGGTTGTATCCCAGCGGTGGATCGGGTAGCGCGGCAGCCCGCCCTACCATGGTGATCAGCTGAGCGCGGCTGATTTCGTTCCACGGTGAGAAGGTGCCCGGTCCCGTGCCCACCGTGATGCCCGCGTGGGCGCACACGGCCACATAGTGGTCGGGGTAGAGGTCGCCGGGGCCGGAGGTGTCCACGTCGCTAAAGGGGCTGATGTCAGACACACTGGCTGGTAGCCCCAAGGTGAGCACGATCATCTTGGCGAACTGCTGGCGCTTGACCCAGTCCTCCGGCGCGAACGTGCCGTCGGGGTTGCCCACGACGATGTCGCGGGCGGCGAGGTCGTTGATCGACGTGGCGTATGGATGCGACGCCGGGACGTCGGGAAAGCGCTGCGGCATTGTGGTAGACGTGGTGCTCGAGGGTGCCGTTGTGGTGGTCGTGGGCGGAAGGGTGGTCGTCGTGTCCGGCGTTACCCCGTTCACCCGCACCCACCAGAGTCGGGCGCTCGCGGCTCCCCCGTTCTCGTAGTACTCCATCTTGATGGCGTGGCTTCCCGGGCTGAGGCTCACCTCAGCCGTGTGAGTCATTTGGGCCTGGTCGACCCAGCTGTCGATCGCTGGTGCGCCGTCGACGTATAGACGAACCCCGTCATCTGTCAGTGTGGAGAACTTGTAGGTTCCTCCTTCAAGGCTGACGTTCGCGGTCCAGCGCACCGAGAAGTTGTCGACAGGGAGACCAGCGATGGGCGAACCCTCCCCCCAGTCGAAGCTGACCGCCCCGTCGGCCCTGCTCGCGGCTGGGGATCCACTGAGTGCCTGGTTGGCGAAGTAATCTCCGGTCCACGAAGCGTAGGACGAGGGAAAGCCCCCCCGCGGAGTAC
>Ga0172369_10010323_pt1 | contig 10154 bp, 5 predicted proteins | sample LakKiv25m_FD_114539 | JGI IMG/M metagenome (GOLD analysis project Ga0172369, IMG submission 114539) | Freshwater microbial communities from Kabuno Bay, South-Kivu, Congo - kab_022012_11.25m | ecosystem: Environmental > Aquatic > Freshwater > Lake | place: Democratic Republic of the Congo...
AAGCGGTCACCACCCGATTCACCGTCGTGCCGCTGATGATCCGGGAGGTGGTGATCTGATGCGTGCCGGCCACGGTGTTGCCCGGCACTTGCAAAAAGCGCGTCAGCAGCGCGGGGGTGTTGTTGGTCAACGTCCACGGGCCGAGGGGCGACCGCACGTCCGATTCGATAACCAGGGAGCCGGTGTGACCGGGGTGGATGATGTCTACCGACGCAGTGTCGCCTGCGGGAATAACATCGGGGTGAACATCCACGGTCATGCCGGCGACCACGGTAAACGACCTGGTGGCCGTGTAGCCCAGGTTGTCCACTGCCTGGAGATAGCCGGCGCCAAGCGGAGCATCGGCCGGGATCGTCACGAGCAGTTGGAACAAGCCGCCGGCGCCTGTGTAGAACTCCGCGATCTCCCGGTGTTGTCCCGATGATTCAATCAAGTGCAGGAAGGTCTTGTGGTTGGCGAAGTTCCACAGGCCGGTCACCAGCACATCGCCGCCGGGGCTGCCGCTGGCGGGGCTGATCCACATCACCATGTCGGGCGCGCCGCCGGTGGGGGTGGCCGTGGGGGTGCGGGTTTCCGTCGCGGTTGCGGTAGGCGTGCGCGTACGCGTGCTGGTGGCCGTAGGCGTGCGCGTCACAGTGGCAGTCGGGGTGCGGGTGGGCGTTGAGGTCGGCTTTCGGGTCGCTGTCGCCGTCGGCGTCGAAGTCGGCAGGCGCGTGGGCGTCAGCGTCTCAGTTGGCGTGGGCGTGCGAGTCGGCGGACGGGTCGCCGTCGGCGTCAGGGTGGCGGTGCGCGTCGCGGTCGGCGTGGCCGTGGGCCGGTTCGTCAAGTAGACGATCTCGAGCACCGGCGTCGGGTTGTGGCCGCCGCTGCCAAACTGCACCGCGCTGGCGATCGCGTTCTGCCCAAGGAGGGCCAGGCTGCGCCGTCCGACGGCATCTACACCGGCCGCCCGGCCACCAGAACCACTGCTGGCGAGCCGAGCGAACCAATCCTGGACGATGGCCGTCACGTCAAGGTTCTGCCACTGGAACAGCGGGGTATGTGCGGCGTCGGCCGCCGGGATCGCCCCGGCCAGTTCGGGCCGCGAGTTCCAGGTGACGGCGGCGGCGTCCCAGGCGGTGTTGCACGACGCTGCGGCGACGGCCGTCGGGTCCTGGCCGCTGGCGCCCACCCGATAGCCGCGCAACGTGGCCCGCTGCACGATCGTGTCTTCGGGCAAGCTGCTGAAGTCGAATTCGAGCAGCGTCCAGTGCTGATAAAGCGGGGCCAGGCCCCCGGACGGCAGGACTTTGCCCACCGAGAAGGCGCCGGTCGGGTGGGTCGTGGGGTTTTCTTCATCCACCCACGCGCCGGCGTTCAGCGGCAGGGTGACGGTGACGATGGCGGCGGGGGCCAGCGCCGGGCCGGGCAGAGCGTCGCCGGCTGGCTGCTGGGCGGTCGTGCGGGGCAATAAGGCCGGTGAGAGCACGGCAAGGGCCAAGAACGTTGCCAGCAGGACCAACAACGGCCCACCGACACGGTACAGGGGGCGGGATATCAGGACGGGGTGAGTTTGCGCGGACATGGCGAGCTTCTTTGCAATACATGACCAAAGGGCCGATCGCGCGGTTATGTCACGATCAGACGACTAAAACAGACTCAACTGCTTGCTCCCCTCCTTTCGTTCCGGCGGCCGATACTGCATCTCCCGCAGCTCCTTCAGCGCCGCCTCGATGTCGCCCACGAAGCGCGAGGGTGCGTTCTCCATGAACTGGCCGAAGAGCACCCGTTTGCGGGCGTGTGTCAACACCAGCTTGCGGCCGGCGCGCGTCAGACCGACGTAGAAGAGCCGGCGCTCCTCCGCCACGTCCACAAGCTCACCTTTGCGTTCGTAAGGCAGCAGCCCCTCCTCGCACCCAACGATGAACACCACCGGAAACTCCAACCCCTTCGACGCGTGCAGGCTCATCAACGTCACCCGGTCGGCGCGGGGATCGTAGGCGTCAGTCTCGCTTTGCAGGGCGGTCATCTCCAGGAAGTCAGCCAACCGGTCGCCATAGGGCACGGCGCGCAGGGCGAGTTGGTGCAGCCGCTCGACGTCGGCGTCGCTGGCCGGTTTCCTACGTCCCGACGCCAGCCGCTCAACGATCTGCTCGATCAGGCGGGCGACGGGCACACCGGTGGGCAATTCATCGGTCTCCGGAATCGAGGCTTTAGCCGGTCGCGTTTGTAGTCCAGAGAAACCGGCTGAAGCCTCCACTCCAGATTGCACGTGGCGCAAGTTGCCAGCTTGCGCTACCAGCAGCGGCGCCCGCGGGTTGTACAACCGCCACAACTGCGCCAGAACCTCCCGCACCGCCTTGTACTCGTACAGCGACGTCTGCCCCACCGTCTGATAAGGGATGCCGGAGCGGTCGAACGCCTCAATCAAGAGCCGGCTCTGTGCGCTCAGCCGGTAGAGCACAGCGAAATCGGCGAAGGAACGGGCAGCAGCCGGGGCCTCGCCGGTGACGCGGGCCGAGTCCAGCGAGAAGTAGCTGGTGCCGCCCACCATCTGCTCGATCTGGTGGACGACGTATTCCGCCTCGGCCTTATCAGTGGGCGCGCGGTAGAGGTCGAGCTTGACCTGCTCGGCAAAATCGGCCAACGCCTGTAGGGGCGAGGTCTCCCCGTTTGTTATTTTGTTTATTATATGAGCCGCGGGCGAGGAGACCTCGCCCCTACGCGCAATAACCTGCGCGGCGGCATCCAGGATGAGCTGGGTGGAGCGGTAGTTCTTGTTGAGGCTAAGGATCACCGCGCCGGGGTAATCCTGCTCGAAGCGGAGGAAATAGCGCGGGGCAGCCCCACGGAACCCGTAGATGGCCTGGTCCGGGTCGCCGATGACGCAGAGGTTAACCCCTCCGGACTGCACAGCATCCTGAGCGGAGTCCGGCAGAAGTTTGCCGGACGCAGTCAAAGGATGCGCCCATTCCGCCGGCGGCCGCTCCGCAGGCTCCTTCGACTGCGGCCCGCCCAACGACAGCGGGCCTCCGCTCAGGATGCCTGCTCCGTTTGAGGTCAGCAGCCGCAGCAGCCGATACTGCGCCGCGTTCACATCCTGGTACTCATCCACCGAGATCCAGCGGTAGCGCGCCTGAGCCGCGGCCAGTACGTCGGGATGTTCTTCCAGCAGGCGGATGGGCAGCAGGATCAGGTCGTCGAAATCCACGGCGTCGGCGGCGCGCAGGGCAGCTTCGTAACGTAGATACAGTTCGCGACCCGGAATCGAGGCTTCAGCCGGTTTGAATGTGGTTCCAGAGAAACCGCCTAAAGGCTCGATTCCGGAGTTCTTTGTCCCGGAGATTTCGGCCAGCGCATCTTTCACTTCCTCCGCCTTCAGTTCCGGGCACGCCTGGCGCAGCAACGCGGCGCGCTCTTCTTCGCTCAGGATCACAAACTGCGGGCTGAGGCCCATGCGTTCGGCGTACTCCCGCAGCAACAGCGCGCCGAACGCATGAAACGTCTTAATGGTGATGCGACCGGCCACATCCGCGTCCAACAGGCCCTCCAGCCGCTCCCGCATCTCCCCCGCGGCCTTATTGGTGAAGGTGATCGCCAGCACGTTCTCCGCCGCGACCCCCTGTTCCTGGATCAGGTGCGCGATGCGGGCGGTCAGCGTGCGCGTCTTGCCCGTGCCCGGCCCGGCGATGATCGCCAGCGGCGCGTCGGTGCAGAGGACGGCGGCGCGTTGTTCTGGGTTCAGGGGCGAGGTGATGCGGGATGCGGGATGCGTGGTTGGTGCGGCGTATTGCGTATTGTATATTGCGTACTGCGTAGTACTTGCCATGTCGGTAGCGCTGCCGGCCGGCGTGTAGGATGCCGGAGCTTCGGCCACGGCGAACAGACCAAACGGCTCGCCTTCACACCCATTCTCCCCGGTTCCCGCGCTCTCCTGCTCCCGTGCTCCTCCACCCCTCTGCCCCGCCACCCTCCATCCGCTGTCTTTCGTCCTTCGTCCTTCGTCCTTCGTCTGTCGTCCTTCGTCCTTCGTCTGTTCCCCAAATAGCCCGAACTGCGTCTCGGAGACGCGCGCGCCGCCGAAGACGCGGATCACACCGTACTCGCCGTCGTAGCCGGGCTGCGCGACGACCTCGCCGCGGCGCATGCGGCCGATGGCTTCGGCCAGGCGCTCGCCGCCCGCGGCAGTGATATCTTCCAGCGCGGCTTCGCGCAAGATGGTCAGCTCAGGGCCCAGGCGGGCGAGCAGCTTCATGTATTCCGCCTGCACCTGCTTCGAGCTTGCGCCCACGCCGTAGACTTCCCCCAACACCTCGGGCAGCGGGATCAGGCTGACGAAGGGCGCGGCGTGTGTGGGGCGGCCTCCCGCCGGCCGGTCGGCCAGCTCCTCCACGCGGTGCATCACGCCCACGGTCACCGGCTTGCCGCAGACCGGGCACAGGCCGCGATGGGCGCGCGTGGTCGGCGGATCCCAGGCGACATTGCAGGCGCGGTGGCCGTCGAAATGGTATTTGCCTTCTTCGGGGAAAAATTCGACCGTGGCGACAAGGCCCGAAGGGTTTTCGGGGAACCTTCGGGGCTGCAGCACCGCAAACAGCGCGCCATACGCCAACTCGCAGTCGAACAGGTTCGCCTCGCGGCCCAACTTCTCCGGCGAGTGCGCGTCCGAGTTGGAGACCAGGGTGTAGCGATCCAGCGCGGACACGCGCCAGTTCATCGGCGGGTCGGACGACAGGCCGGTTTCCAGCGCGGTGATGTGCGGGGCCAGATCGGCGTAGCAGGCTTCCACCGAGTCGAAGCCGGACTTGGAGCCGAGCAGCGAGAACCACGGCGTCCAGATGTGCGCCGGGATCAGGTGGCAGCCGGGGTCAGTGTCCAGCACGATCGCCAGCAGGTCGCGCGAGTCCAGCCCCAGGATCGGCCGGCCGTCGGCGCGGATGTTGCCGATGCGCTCCAGCCGGGCTTGCAGCCGTTCCACCGCCTCGAACGACGGCGCGAAGACGATGTTGTGCACCTTGCGCGTCTTATCCGCTCGTTTGTAGATGTTGCTGATCTCGCCGCCGATGATGAAACGCACCAGGCCGCGACAGGCCGGCGGCGCGTCCGCCGCAACCGCCGCGGTCAGGTCGTCGCGCAGCCGGAACAGGCCGTCCTCGGCCGGCACGAGCTTGTCGCGCATCTCCGCCAGCCAGCCGGGGTGCGCGATGTCGCCCGTGCCCACGACATGGATACCCTTGAGCTGCGCCCAGCGCGCCAGATGCTCGAAGGTCAAGTTGGCGCTGGTCGCGCGGGAAAAATGGGAGTGAATGTGAAGGTCGGCGACGAGTTTCATGCTGACGAGTATAGCATAGCGAGCAATCACGGTGAAAAATGCCCGGCGCGGAGTTGCCTCCGGCCGCGAGCGATGGTATGATGCGAATCAACGCTTCGCCCACACGCAATCTCCAGCAGATAGATGGGAGGCCTGATGACCCGCACAAGCGGCTACGCCGAATATGGCGCCACGGCAGAGTTCTACGACCAGCTTATCCCCTATCGCGAGCGCGGGGATATCGCCTTCTTTGTCGAGATGGCCCAGGCCGCGCGTGGCCCGGTGTTGGAGGTGGGTTGCGGCACGGGCCGCGTGCTGATCCCCACCGCGCGCGCCGGCGTGGATATCGTGGGCCTGGATCTGTCTTCATATATGCTGGATGTCTGCCGGGCCAACCTGGCCCAGGAGCCGCAGGATGTCCAGGCGCGTGTCTGTTTGATCGAAGGGGATATGCGCGACTTCGCCCTCGGCCGCGAGTTTGCGCTGGCGACCATCCCGTTTAGACCTTTCCAGCACCTGACCACGGTCGAAGATCAGATGGCATGTTTGCGGGCGATCTACCGCCACCTGGCGCCGGGCGGCCGGCTGATCCTCGATCTCTTCAACCCGTCTATCCCCTACCTTGCAACGCCAGAGCGCCTGGATGAGTGGGACGACATACCGGAGTTCACCATGCCCGACGGTCGCCGCGTCCTCCGGCGCGCCCGGATCACGCGGCGCGACTACTTCGAACAAATCCAGGACGTTGAGTTGATCTACTACGTCACGCACAGCGATGGGCGGCGAGAGCGGCTGGTGCATAGCTTTCCGATGCGTTACCTCTTTCGCTTCGAAGCGGAGCATCTGCTTATCCGCTGCGGGTTTGCTGTCGAGGCGCTCTACGCCGACTACGATAAGGCGCCGTATGGGACGCGCTATCCCGGTGAGCTGATTTTCGTCGCGCGCCGCCCGTAGCGCGAAAAGTATCCTGGGGAATTGAAGCAACCGACATTCGCACTGACCTGGCAACGGCATATCGGCCGTTGGCTCCCGTTCATCCGGCCGATGCACTCGCATTGCGCGAATCGGCGCGCCCGCGGTATAATCCCCCCATAATGATAAGAGTTATGCCCCCAAAGCTCTCAGGGGGTCTGTGACCTCCGTTGGGGTGCAAAAAAACAGCCATGCAGGGCAACGGCGCCGGTCACAGACCGGCTGAGAGCATCTACTGCGTAAGTCCTTGTAAGTGAAAGAGAGGACCAATCTTATGACCACCGTCTGGCTTACTGAACTGGCCCGCATCTATCCGCCCGACCGGCTGCTCGTGCAGGCCGCGCAACTGGCGCCCTACGAATCGGACGCGCTGACCGCGTACAAGACGCGGCCGGCCGCAGTCGTCATCCCGGAGACACAAGATGAGGTGGTGGAGGCGGTGCGCATCTGCCACAAGTACGATGTGCCGTTCGTCGCCCGCGGCAGCGGCACCAGCCTCTCCGGCGCATCGCTGCCGATCCAAGATGGCCTGCTGATTACCCTCAACCGGCTGAACCGCATCGTCCGGCTCGATTCCGAAGAGCGGATCGCGGTGGTGGAGCCAGGCGCGATCAACCTGAACGTGACCAAGGCCGCCAGCCCGCACCGCATGTACTTCGCGCCCGACCCGTCCTCGCAGTCGGTCTGCACCATCGGCGGCAACATCGCGTTCAATTCCGGCGGCGCGCACTGCCTGAAATACGGCATGACCAGCAACCACGTCCTGGGCATCAAGGCGGTGCTGGCCGATGGCGAGGTCGTGACCCTCGGCGGCGACAGCCTGGAGGGGGTCGGGCCGGATCTGACCGGCCTCTTCGTCGGCTCCGAGGGGCTGTTCGGCATCGCGCTGGAGATCACGTTGCGGTTATTACCCAAGCCGGAACGCTATCGCACGATCCTGGCCGCCTACGACAGCCTGACGAAGGCCGGCGACGCGGTGGCCGCGGTGGTCGCATCGGGCTTGCTGCCGGGCGCGCTGGAGATCATGGATCGGCTGGCGATCCAGGCCGCGGAGGAAGCGGTTCACGCCGGCTATCCCCAGGACGCGGCCGCGCTGCTGATCGTCGAGCTGGACGGCGAGGCGCAGCAGGTCGAAGAAGAGTTCAAGCGGCTCAAGCCAATCATCGAGGCGTCGGGGGCGTACGAAGTCCGGGTGGCGCAGGATGAGGCCGACCGGCTGCGCATCTGGAAGGGACGCAAGAGCGCGTTCTCGGCCGTAGGCCGGCTCAGCCCGGAATACCTGGTGAACGACGGCGTTGTGCCGCGCAGCCGCCTGGGCGAGGCGCTGACCGAGATCGAGCGGCTGAGCGCGGCCTATGGCCTGCGCGTCGCCAACGTCTTCCACGCGGGGGATGGCAACCTGCACCCGCTGATCCTCTACAACGGCCGCGAGGCGGGCGGCTACGAGAAAGCCGAACAGTTGGCCGGGGAAATCCTGCGGCTGTGCGTGGCCTACGGCGGCTCGATCACCGGCGAGCACGGCATCGGCGTCGAAAAACGCGCATACCTGCCGGTGATGTACGGCGAGGATGACATCGAAGCGATGCGCCGCCTGCGCCGCGCCTGCGACCCGAAGGAGATCGCCAACCGGGGCAAGATGTTCCCCGGCAGCGATGCGCCCGCGCTGCGGCAGGTGGGGCTGCACCCGCTGGAGGCCGCCGGGGTGATTTCAAGAGAATGATGGAGCCATTGTCATGCAAGCCGCAGTAAGACCTTATCTGACACCGGAAGAGTACCTGGCGTTCGAGCGACAGTCTGAAACCAAGCACGAATACTTGAATGGTGAGGTCTTCGCGATGGCGGGCGCGAGCCTGGCGCATCTCCAGATCGAAGCCAATGTGATTACGGCGCTGAGTAACCGGCTCAAGGGGCGTCCCTGCCAGGCGCTCGGCAGCAATACGCGCGTGAAAGTGAACCAGACTGGACTGTACACCTACCCGGACGTAGTGGTGATCTGCGGTCGGCTGCAACTGGACGACAAGCGGAAAGATACCTTGCTGAATCCCGCCGTAATCTTCGAAATCCTTTCACCGAGCACTGAGAGCTATGATCGTGGGTTGAAGTTTGCCCACTACCGCACGCTCGAATCACTCACCGACTACCTGCTGGTGTGGCAAACCGAGGCTCGCATCGAGCATTTCGTGCGCCAACCGACCGACCAGTGGCTGTTGAGCGAATACCAAGGCGTCACAGCTATCGCCTCCCTACCTTTGATTGAGTGTGAATTGCCGCTTACCGATGTCTACGACAGGGTAGAGTTTCCAAAAGAGCGGCCGTCTGCGTTACGCATCCTCCGGGAACAACTATCTGATTACGAAATCGAAGATGATACCTATGCCAGACATCCACCCTACGCCTAAGTCTATCGCCGATCTCCAGGCCGCCGTCCGCGACCACGCCCGCACGCTTTGCGTGCCGCGCGGCGCGGGCACGAAGACGGCCCTCTCGACCGCGCCCGACGGCGTCATGCCGCTCGACCTGACCGCCTTGTCCGGGATGATCGAGTACGCGCCGGGCGAGTTCACCTTCACCGCGCTGGCCGGGACGCGCATCACCGTCATCGCGGCGACCCTGGCGGAGCACGGCCAATATCTGCCCTGCGACCCGCTGCTGGCCGATGCGGGCGCGACGCTGGGCGGCACGGTGGCCGCGGGCGCGAACGGGCCGGGCCGCTACCGCTACGGTGGGCTGCGCGACTTCATCCTGGGCGTGCGCTACGTGGACGGCGCGGGCGATCTCATCTACGCCGGCGGCAAGGTTGTCAAGAACGCGGCTGGCTTCGACGTGCCAAAACTGATGGTGGGCAGCCTGGGTCAGTTCGGCGTGCTGGTCGAGCTGACCTTCAAGGTCTTCCCCAAGCCCGAAGCCTACGCTACGCTGCGGCTCGACCTGCCGTCCATCGCCGAGGGTGTGGCTGTGCTCATAAAGCTCACGAGTCAGCCGCTCGACCTCGACAGCCTCGACCTGACCCCGACCGCCGCGGGCGCGACGTTGTGGGTGCGGCTGGCGGGGCTGGCCGGCGCGCTGCCAGAGCGTATCGCGCGGCTGCGGGGCGTCCTCGGCGGCGGGGAGCAGGTCGGTGAGGCGGAAGAAGCCCAACTCTGGCGTGACGCACGCGAGCTGGCCTGGGTCCCGCCTGTCCTGAGCGCAGTCGAAGGAGCCGGCTGGTCGCTGGTCAAGGTCCCGGTCACGCCGAAGAAAATCGCCGCGTTGGATCAGCGCCTCGCGCCCCTGGCTGTCCGGCGCTACGGCGTCGCGGGCCAGATCGCGTGGATCGCCACACCCGATCGGGCCGGCCTGGACGCCGCGCTCACGGAGGCCGGGCTGAGCGGCCTGGCGCTGACCGGCCCGGCCGGCAAGGCGCGGCTGGGCGTCCAACCCGGCGCGGCGTTCGAGCACCGCATCAAGCAGGCGTTGGATCCGGGCGGACGGTTTCTGACGCAGGGTTGAAGCAGCTTGAGTGAGACCTGTCAGGTTTTGGAAACCTGACAGGTCTGATGTAGATCAGGAGGGGCTGACAATGGGCGTCGGCTGTTTCACGGAGAAAAACGTTCGACCGACGGATGCACAGATGCACGAGGCCATCGGCGCCCGGCGGCCGTTGTGGGACGCCCTGGCGGAGTTCGTCCGGGCGCGCTATCCGGTCGAAAAGGCTAAGGTCGAGGCTAAGCCCCGATTCGCCCATTCGCCCATTCGTCGTTCGTCGTTCGTCGTTCGTCGTTCGTCATTCGTCGTTCGTCGTTCGTCGTTCGTCGTTCGTCATTCGTCATTCGTCATTCGTCCGAGGTCTTTCATGCAACACGCCATTCCTGTCGAAACCCTTGGCCCGCAAGGCCCAGCCATGGCCAACGCC
>Ga0172369_10010324_pt1 | contig 10152 bp, 9 predicted proteins | sample LakKiv25m_FD_114539 | JGI IMG/M metagenome (GOLD analysis project Ga0172369, IMG submission 114539) | Freshwater microbial communities from Kabuno Bay, South-Kivu, Congo - kab_022012_11.25m | ecosystem: Environmental > Aquatic > Freshwater > Lake | place: Democratic Republic of the Congo...
AGTTCTCCAGGCTGTAGCCGTGTGCCGGTGTTCCTGGCACGTTGTTCTTCCGGTCGAGATCCGTGAGCATCGCAGCTACAGACTGGGCGGCATCGAAGTCCTGGTTGGAGTAGTCCCAGGCCCGACGCATGTCGATGGAATTGGCAAACTTCATGCTGTTCTCCCTGATGTACTTGGCAGCCAACCGCTGCACTGCCGTCTCGCAGACCGGCTCGGGACTCCGAACCGGATGGGGTACGCAATCAATCCCCAGACGTTGGACCATCTGACAGAACTCCGACAGGTGGTTCTCCCGGTCCTCATAGATGTGGACAGCGGTGACAGGGTACTGCCTGAGGATCTTCAGGATGACCGCCTTCTTGAAGGCAGCGGTGTCACCCCCGCCGGGTTTCAGGTACACCCGGTCGAAGTCGAGCCCCCTCAGCCGAAGAAGCTCCGGGACCCGGTAGCGGGCGAAGGATTGCACCTGGCGACCCGTGCAGAGGATAGCGTAGACGTTGGGGTCCGAGATAGACGCCTTGGCGGCGGAGACAGTTGCCTCGTTCCACCAGCCCCCTCCAGGTCGTTCTGGTACACAGGGTTCAGAGAGGGAGATGTCGTCGGACCACCAGTCACCCTTGTTGGACCAACTCGCGGGAGGTGCAGGCGAGTGGAACAGGGTGCCGTCGAAGTCGTAGACGTGGAGTTCCATCCTCAGATTTAGCCTCCGAGGTTCTGGAACTCCAGTCCCATCAGGTCGGCCAGGCTCTTGACTTGCTCGGCGATCAAGAGCCCCGTGTCCTTCTCCAGGAGGTAGTAGCTGTAGTACCAAGTGCTCATGGAGCCCAGTTGCTTGCCGTCCATATGGATCTTGGGCGAGTAGTCCTGCACCTTCAGTTTCACGGGGAAGGGCAACTTCTTGGACGCCCTCAGGAGGCTCTCGTGCATCTTGCCCATCAAAGTCTTCTGGTCCCTGGCAGTCACTGTCAGGAGGAAGATAGCCTCATCTACGAATATCCCATCAAAAAGGCCCCCGTCGTACAGGTGAACCTGGACTTGTGGGGCGAAGGTAGAGGCTGCGTGGATCGTCAGGCGGGCGATCTTCTTGGTCATCTGAGGGTTGGCGAAGTGGACGACGGATGCCGTCTTGCCCCCGCCCTCGCCCTCGTCGTCCATGATGGCTCCGAGGATCTTCATGAACTCGGCTGGGGACATGCCCTTCATCCGCTCCTTGGTCTCCGGCTTCGCCATCGACAGGAACTTCCGGAACCGCTCGGCGTCGGACATGCGGACCTTCGCTTTCGGGTTGAAGAGCTTGCCCTTGTGCTTCTTGACCTCATCGGCGTCATCGTCCGTGAGGCTGTGCTTGTCCATGACCTCGGTGACCGGCTTGGCGTAGGACTTCGAGTAGGACTTCTCGGGCTCCTTCTTGCTCTCGCCCTTCGGCTTCTCGTCCTTCTTGGGCTCCTTCTTGCCCTCGTCCTTCTTGGGCTCCTTCTTGTCGCCCTTTCCGCCCTTCTCCTGCCCGGAGACCAGTTCCTTGGCGGCGGAGTCCGCTTCGCCCTCGGTCTGGTGCTTCTTCTGGGTCTTGGGGTACATCTTCAGGCTGCCATCGTCGTTGATGTCCGCCAGAGACGAGTACGACCCCATTGCCTTGGGCTTGCCGCCCTTCGGCGTGAAGGTGTCGGTCCAGGTGACGACAGCCTTCCCGTTCGGGAGAGCCCGCACCGTCTGCTTGTGCTCGTTGGTGCCGCCCTTGCCCTCGGACTTGGTGGTCTCCGTGTGAGTCTCGACCTTGCCGGAGTCTTTGGCTTTCTGAGCCAGGGACTTCACCTTGGACTTGGTGTCCGAGGTGTTCTCGGCGTGACTCTTGTCCTTGTCGTAGTCCTTCTTGCTATCTTCCTTGCCGCCCTCATCGAGCTTGCCCGTGCCCTTGCCCTTCCCGAGCACCTTGGACTCCCACTCCTCCTTGCCGATCGGCTTCTGCGGACCACCCGGCTTGGACTTGAAGCGGCGGACGTAGTCCCGGTAGCGGGGTTCTGCCACGAGCCCCATGCTGGCGAAGAGGTCACGCATTTCGATGCTGTTGGCAAACTTGTCCATGGTTCAGGGCTCCCTGTCAGCGGATTCGGCGGAGGTGTGGTGCGACCTTGTTCGAGAACTCCCGGGTGAGGGTCACCACGGCAGCGGCATCGGAGTTCCAGTCCGCCAGCGCCTGCCCGGTCTCGTAGTTGTCCGAAGACCGCAGGGTGGCGAGATCGATGGCGTCCTTCAACTGGTTCAAGCCCTTCTCTATGTCCTTGACGAACGCCTGCCCCTCGGAGAGGGCTCGCAGGTGCCGTTGGGCGATTCGGGTGACTAGGGCTTGTTCTGCAAGACGGCTCATCGGGAACCTCCACCTTCCGCCCGGCATAGGGAAAAAAACGGACCCCAGGGGCTCAACTTTATCCCCCAGAAGCGTAGTAGGGGCAGGACAGGAGCGACGGACAAAATCGCTCGGGTTCTGAAAAAGGGGGTTGACAGCCCCCCCGGATAGGGATTCAATGGCAGGTGGCTGATCGGATTGCGTCCGCTTTCCGCTCATGCCTCGGAGGAGATTCGGATGACTCGCTTGTTTACCAGCCTTACGTCGCTCAGCAGCACGACCTCCCGGTCGTGGCTGTATGAGTACGCCGGAGGTGGCGTGAGCTAGCAAGGGTCCAACCCGAACTTCCTCGAAGCCCCCCCCGGCAGACCAGCCCGAGGGGGCTTCGACGTTTAAGGGCTCGTGAAGCCCGACCGAACGCGGTCTTTGACAACTGAACAGCACGCACGGTACCGACCACTGCTACGGGGTCGGTGCCCGGGGCTGTGGTGAAACTGGTAGCCACGCCAGATTTAGGGTCTGGTCCGGTTCATCGGGTGCGGGTTCAACTCCCGCCAGCCCCACCATGCGGACATGGTGAAACCTGGTAGACACGCAAGGTTCAGGTCCTTGTCCCCGTTACAGGGGGTGGGGGTTCAACTCCCCCTGTCCGCACTTGGGTAGGGAGGCTAACACCGCTTGCACAGCGGATACGTCTTCAATCTTTCGGAGATAAACGGGTGCGTTGCCCTCGGGCGGCAGGAACCCGATAAGTACGAATCCCAGCCCAGTCATGGAGGAATGGCGTAATGGCAACGCAGCGGCTCGCTAAGCCGTCCAGGTGAAACACCCTGTCGGGGTTCGAGTCCCCGTTCCTCCGCTCTACGGACTCGGAAGATGATGCCGGGACATCAGCCTGACTGTAAATCAGGTGCTTCAACGCTGAGTGGTTCAACTCCACACGGGTCCACCACGGGGACGTAGCCTAACTGGAAGGTCTAGCCGAAGGCTGGCGACGGCACTCCCTTGGAAGGGGAGCGAGGTCTAAACAACCCTTGGGGGTTCGATCCCCCCACCTTCCGCCGTTCGTTCGTAGCACACTGGGATCGTGGTGGAACTTGGTAGACACGCAGCCTTGAGGTGGCTGTGCCCGCAAGGGCGTAGGGGTTCGACTCCCCTCGATCCCACTGACATCTACTGGGGGTAGCCCACGGGGGCAAGCAGATTCCAAGTCTGCCTTTCTGACCCAGCACTCCATCTCCCTCGGTCTTCGACCGAGGACTCGGCGGTGCCTACAAGCACCGAAGGTTCGACTCCCTCACCCCCAGCCTTTTTCTAGGTCCGTCCTCCGGCGAAGGCGTCGGGTCTCCAAAACCTGTACGCGAGAGTTCGAGTCTCTCCGGGCCTGCCATGCCTAGATAGCTCAGTCGGTAGAGCAGGGGACTGAAAATCCCCGTGTCGGCGGTTCAACTCCGTCTCTAGGCACTCACTCACTTGAAAGCCTATGCGTCTCCGCCTTGTGAAGGGAGGTGGCGCTTGGGAAGTACACGGCAGACACAGGTAGCCAGAAGCCTCGTTCCTGGCACAGGATGGTTGATGGTCGCATCGGCTGCACCGAACCCGCCCTGGTCAAGGTCCTAGTCCGAGTGCTCCGAGCACGCCCCTGCCACGGGTGTCATCGGCACTGGCGAGATGACGATGCAGTTCGATGGATACGATTCGGCTTCCCAGCCCAGTGGCGTTGCCTGGACTGCGGAGATCTACCTCCAGAGGGGTCATGACGGAACTGGTAGACGTGGTAGTCTCAAAAACTGCTGGGCTTATGCCCGTGAGGGTTCGACTCCCTCTGTCCCCACCATATCTTAGAGGGCGTGGCGAAACTGGCAGCCGCATCGTCCTTAAAGCTCGACGGGTTTATCCCCTTGAGGGTTCGACTCCCTCCGCCCTCACATGCCCACATAGCTCAGTTGGCAGAGCACTTCCTTGGTAAGGAAGAGGTCGCCGGTTCAATTCCGGCTGTGGGCTCTCACGCCGACGTAGCTCAAAGGTAGAGCTACTGATTTGTAATCAGTGGGTTGCAGGTTCAATTCCTGTCGTCGGCTCCCAGGGATCAACGGTAAAGACCCGATGCGTAGTTGAACAAGGGGGGGGGAGGACCCTGCCATGTTCAACTACGCCTACTGGTCCAACGAGGTTCAGATCTTCCGTGGGGTCATCACTAACAGGGGGCTTGCAGATCAGGTTCATGCCGCAGCCCTCAACGGGTTGACGGTCATCGCCATGAACACCGTCGAGGCTGACCCTGCCCACAAGGACCAGATTGCCACCGAGTACGGAACCCTTCTCGACCTAGCGGAGCAGGTCAAGGGTTCGACCTGGATGGGTCAACGCAAGATCGCCCTGGCGACCCACGGCAGGAACTCCGTACTGAAGACCACGCCGACATAGCTCAGACGGTAGAGCACCGCACTCGTAACGCGGTTGTCCCCGGTCCGACTCCGGGTGTCGGCTCTCAGCATGTCCCCTTCGTCTAGTCAGGCTTAGGACGCTGGCCTCTCAAGCCAGTAACGTGGGGTTCAAATCCCCCAGGGGACGCCATGTGCTCATGGCCTAATGGACAGGGTAAGGGCCTCCGAAGCCCTTGGTGCAGGTTCGATTCCTGCTGAGCACACCTACGGAGGGGCAAGCCGATTGGTGACGGCACCCGCCTCGAAAGCGGTTGAGGTCTAACAAGCCCTTGGGGGTTCGACTCCCCCTCCCTCCGCCTCTCTGGAGGCAATCTGGCCGGATGAAGGGCCTGTCTTGAAAACAGGTAGCACGGCTCATCACCGTGTTGGGGGTTCGAGTCCCTCTGCCTCCGCCACCATGCGTGCTGTTCAGTTCCCACCACGTCTCAACAAGGGGACCAGGTGCCGACGAAGTTCCGGTCGAACCTGGGCCAACTTGATCATTGCAGACCGCAAGGATCCCGGGAAGTGGATGTGTTTGGTGGTCTGGAGCCGGAGATGTACATCTTCCAGGGGGTACGCCCTTTCAAGATACACTAGGTAATGGCTTAGGATGCTCTCAGCATCATGATCCGGTAGGGCTTTCTCGAAGGTTTGCTGGATAGCCTTACTCGTAGCTGCTTCAGGATCGCTGAGTGCTTCGGAAACCGTAGGGGTGAATAGCGCCTTCAATTGTGGGGACTTCGGTAGCACATCCCGCTCCAGAAGCTCATGTGGATCCAACCAGAGCAGGATTCTGCCCCAATCCGGCCACGGGTCCCAATCATTCTCCTTGGCATCAACCTCCACATCCAAGTAGTCCTTCACAAACTCCTCCAGGACCTTGCGGAAGTGTGGGTCCTTGGTGAGGACCTTCAGGAACGTGTCTACTTCTGGGTGCAGCATGGTAAGCCTCCAACCCCCCGTGGGGTATAGAACATTTACCGGGGGACGCTACTCCCTCTATCCCATGCCCTTTCCGGGGGGCCGCTCAACCCCCTGGGAGACATCATGGACAAGGCACTGCTGGTAGGCATCAACAAGTACCCCGGAGCCCCTCTGAAGGGCTGCATCAACGACGTGATGGACGCCGCCAAGCTCATCTCGGGTCCGGCGTTCAAGTTCGACTCGAAGAACATCCGGCTCCTGACCGATGCCCGTGCAACCACGGCTGCCATCAGGGAGCGCCTCCAGTGGCTCGTGACGGGGCTGAAACCCGGAGACCGTATCCTGTTCTGGTATTCCGGTCACGGAGCCCAGGTAGCCACCCGGGCGGGCTCTGGCGAGGTCGATGGGATGGATGAGTGCATTTGCCTCACCGGGGATACCCTGGTTCCCTTGCTGGACGGGACGGAGAAGTCCATCGAATCCCTTGCTCTTGCTGGGGATCCTGTGGACGTGTATTCGATGGACCCCCAAGGGAATGTTAGGGCAGGAAAGGGCATCCTACCCCGTTGCACTGCGAGGAACGTCCCTGTGGTGAAGGTGACCTTGGACAACGAACAAAGCGTCCGATGTACCCCTGAGCATCTATGGATGCTGCGGGATGGGTCATACCGAAAAGCGGTGGACCTGACCCCTGGAACCAGCTTGATGCCGCTGTACCGAACCGCCCACAAGTACGCCAATGGATTGGAGTACGAGGAGACGCTGAACCTGGCAACTGGGAATTATGTGGGGACACATCGTCTGGTTGCAGGAGACTGCCCGCCGGAGGTGCAGAATAGGGCCACGGAACAGGGCTGTGGTGTAGTTCGGCACCACTGGAACTTCAACTCCCGAGACAACCGCCCGGACAATCTTGTGTGGATGACGTGGCGGGAGCATGTGTCACTTCATCATGGGACACCTGAAGCTCGTGCAGCGTCAAGTCAGCGGTCCAAGACTCGTTGGGCTGACCCTGAATACCGCAATCAGGTCGTGGTAGCCATGTCTGTGGGGTGTCGTAGGCGGGAGGCAGACCCCAGAATCAAACGGATGCGTTCCGAAGCTGCCCAAGGACAGGATTTGACAGCCTTCCGATTGGCTGGGGCTGCGGCCAATCAGGCACGCCTACTGGAGGCATGGCAAGACCCAGATTACCGGCAAGCGATGATCGCAAGCCAATCTGTCTCTAAGCCAGGTACTGCCGAAGCCCTCCGTATTCGATGGGCGGACCCCGAATATCGGGAGAGGATGGTGGCTGCACAGAAGGCCGCTGCCGCTAAGCGGCAGCGTGATGTGTCTGGTCGGATGGTAGCCAATCACAAAGTTGTGTCCGTTGAAGATGCAGGCCAAGCGGACGTATATGACTTGACCGTCCCTGGCTTGGAGAACTTCGCCCTTTCAGCAGGGGTGTTTGTCCACAACTGTCCTGTGGACTTCGACTGGTCGGACGCGCACATGCTTCGGGACAAGGACTTCCATCGGATTTTCGATGTCATACCCCCTGGGGTCAAGGCGTTCTGGGTCTCGGACTCCTGCCACTCGGGGGATCTCGAACGGGATGCTGGCGCCCTCGGCGGTCGGCTGACTCGGGCCTTCCCCATGCCAGAGGACATCCAGTGGCGGAATGACACAGCTCGTGAGGCAGGCTTCAAGATCCCGCCCTCGCAAGACCTTCCCAGCATCGTCCTGGTCTCGGGCTGCCGGTCGGACCAGACCTCGGCAGATGCCTCATTTGGGGGGCGATCCAACGGAGCCCTGTCCTACTATCTGCTCCAGGCTCTGAAGGCGACCCCCACCCAGGGGATGGACAAGGTCCTTCAGACGGTTCGAAAGGGGCTCCTGGAAGGCAACTACGAGCAGGTCCCACAACTCGAAGGCCCCGCCCGACTCCTGACACACCCCTTCCTCGGGTAGGTCAGAAGATCCCCAGCCCCAGGTATCCACTTGCGGGCTGATCATGCGTCCAGAAGAACATCCCCTGGGTGACCGGATCTCCCGGGTACTTCAGGTACTGGAGAATCGGACTCATGGGGATGGGCTCGGGGTTGGAGAACTCGGTGCCCTTGAACCGGGCTCGGGTCTTTTGGCGGTGCCAGTCCGCTAAGTCAGCCTGGTATTTCTGGTGCCGGGTCGTGTCCCAAAGCACCTGGAAGACGATGCTGCCGTTGGGGCTGGACCCCGGAAGAACTCCCAGCACTTGCCGGATGTAACCCTTCAGGGCAAAGGATGATCCTGGAGGGTAGATATCTTGGAGGTCTGAAACCTCGATATCGACCTCCTTGATCAGCACCTCGGGTGACGGTTCTGGGGGGTCAGACCACCCGTACAACTTCTTCGCCCGAATCAGGTTGAAGACACTCTCAGCGAGGTCCGCTCCTTCTCCGGTCAGGTAGGTCATGTCTCCCTGGCTCAGCCTGTCCCGGATGTCGGTGCTGCTGATCGGGGGCATCCCAGCGTTGAAGGCGAGGAGTTCCCCCGTGGGCAGCTTGACCCCCGGACGGTGAATCCAAAGGGGACTGGCTAGGGTTTGCACTTCATCCCAGCGAGCCCATTGCCCGGTCTCGGAATAGATGTCCGTTCCCAGTACCAGGAGGAACTTGGTGTCCGGGTTTTCCGCACGGAGAGCCGTCAGGGTGTCCACCATGAAGGGCTCTTCCCGGCGGACGATGTGGACCTGGCGGCGAATCTCATAGGGGTCATTCCCCAGGGAAGCGAGGAAAGCCTCATCCTGAAGCATCCGCTGGATCATCCGCTCCCGCACCTCATAGGGCTGGAGTTCCTTCCCGAAGGCGTGATGGACCGTAGGGAGAACCCAGACCTCGGAGATGTCCAGGGACTTCTGGGTGCAGAGCCAGTAGATGATCTGGGCGTGTCCCCGGTGAGGGGGATCGAAGCTGCCGCCGAACAAAGCCACCGTCTTCATGTGGGGAATACTCCCATGTTCTTCGGCACCCCCTTCTCGGAGCACGCCGAGTTGTTGCACTTCCACTCCGTCGCCGATGCCGGGACCATCTTGGTCCCGCAGGACTCGCACTCCGGGGTCGGCGGGCGACCCGGAGCCGTATTGATCCCTCGACCTGTCCGTTTCATGCTGTTACCTCGAACTCCACCCCCTCCTCCTGCAACGCCTCGTAGGCTTCCCGGTCGAACCGGAACAGGGACGGGGGGCGTCCTGGTGATCCTACCCGCATGGACTCGGCACTCACCAGGACCCCATAGGACATGACCTTGCGACGGAAGTTCCTCTTGTCCAGGGATTTCCCCAGGATGGTCTCGTATACCCTCTGGAGGTCCGAGAGGGTGAAGACCAGGGGCAGGAGGTCCAATCCCACGGGTTGCCATCGGACCTTGTTCCGCAGCCGCTTGAGAGCCGTCGCCAGGATCTCCGCGTGATCGAAGGCGAGGTCTGGGAGATGGTCCACCGACCACCAGCGGGCTTCCTTGGCGTCGTCATCCCCCTGGATGACCAGAGAGTCGCAGCGAACCAGAGCCATGTACGCCACGGAGATGACGTGACCCCGGGGGTCACGACCAGGACGACCGAACGTTGCCAATTGCTCGATGTAGCTCGGCTCCGCATGGGTCTCTTCCCGAAGTTCCCGGCGGGCTGCCACTTCCAGGTCCTCATCCTTCTCGATGAAGCCCCCTGGGATAGCCCAGCACCCCTCGAAGGCGGTGCCCGGGCGTCCCCGCTTGATGAGCAGCACCTTGAGGGCGCCCACGCTGTCGTCCAGTCCGAACACGACCACGTCTACGGTCACGCTGGGTCGGTGGTAGTTGGGCATTATTCGCTCCACTCCTCGAAGACGCTAAACAGGTCTTCAGGTTCGGCCTTGGGCGGCACCTTGAACTTGGCTCTAGGTGGCATGGCGAACCGATGCTGGAAGACCTGGAACTTGTCCACCAGATCCTTCCCCTGGCAGTAGGCCGCCATGTTCCTGGGCTGCTCCGCCTCCGGGTCCTCCTGCTGGCAGAGTTCGGTCCACTCCTCCCACACTCGGTCGGAGTGCTTGACCCCCAGATTGTACGCCACCCAGGTCTCCACGTAGCACAGGTACATCGCCTCGAAGATGTCCCCCCTGGTTCCCCGTTGGAGGTACTCATCGGTGATGTGCTGGAGTTTGGACTTGAACCACGGCTGCATGGCTAGTCCCCTCTCACTTGAAGCATGACCCCCGGCAGTGCGGGCTTCCGCACATAGGGCAGCACGCCCCGGGGCACATCGCATCGTTGCACGTTGGGCAGGTTTCCCGCTCCCATCGTGGCGGGGGCGGTAGGGGTTCCATCCGAGGTTCTTCGGGCGGTGGGGTCGGCGTGACAGGGGGCTCGGGCTTGCACATGGCACACCTCGGGTGGCTCCCTTTGTATTACCCGCCTCACGACATTCTCATCGTGTAGAGCGTGCTGCCCCGAGCC
>Ga0172369_10010326_pt1 | contig 10152 bp, 9 predicted proteins | sample LakKiv25m_FD_114539 | JGI IMG/M metagenome (GOLD analysis project Ga0172369, IMG submission 114539) | Freshwater microbial communities from Kabuno Bay, South-Kivu, Congo - kab_022012_11.25m | ecosystem: Environmental > Aquatic > Freshwater > Lake | place: Democratic Republic of the Congo...
GGCATTATTGCCTGCGGTCATAATAGCAAAAAATTCCTTATTTGTCAATACTGGACAATGAAACACTCTTATTGTCAAATGCTAGCTTGGGAAGTATCTAAATTTCAATAATTGCTCTTAAATATCCGTGAACACCTTTCCAAATACAATCAGCCTGAAGGCTGAGCTACAGATGTAGCCGTAACTCAGCCACCATAATACAGCGACAAACAAGCTAAAGCTTGGGCTACAAAACGAACCGTAGCCCAGCCTTTAGGCTGTTTTTACACGCTAAAGCGTGATCTCCAATATAAAATGTAGTCCGGTCATCAAGCTGCAAGCTGACAAGCTAAAGCTTGTGCTACAGAGCATCAGATCAATGATTTAGCTTCAGCCTTCACTCATTAGTGATTAGTCATTTAGCTTTAGTCTTCGAGCTTTTTGATCAGCTCCCTCTCAGCCAATATGGTATAATATGAGATCAGTACTCAGTTCAGAGTACTCAGTGCCAAGTTCCTGGTACCGAGCTTATAATGCCCGTCCTTTGTTCCTCGTTCCTCGTTCCTTGTTCCTAATACCTAATACCTAATACTTAATGCTTAATGCTTAATACTTAATACTTAATACCTAATACGAAATACAAACCCATGAGATTGTTAGTTATCGAAGATGACCATCCCACTTCGCTCTTGCAGAGCTACGCGGGACAGGACGAAATATGAAATGTTTAATTTAATTTGCGAGATTATATAGTATGAGATTGCTTGTTATCGAAGATGACCACAAGATTGCTAATGCGATAAAGAAAGGCCTGGCTCAGGAGGCTTATGCTGTCGATGTTTCGTTTGACGGCAAGGACGGTCTGGCCAACGCCCTGACCTTTGATTACGACCTGATTATCATCGATCGGATGCTGCCCGGCGTTGACGGGATCAAAATTTGTAAAGTTTTGCGCGAAAAAAAATACAATACTCCGATATTATTTTTGACCGCCAAAGACAAGATATCTGATCGCGTCGAAGGATTAAACGCCGGCGCTGATGATTATCTGGTCAAACCCTTTGCCTTCGAAGAGCTGCTCGCACGCGTTCGCGCTCTCTTGCGACGTCCGACGAAAACTGATGAAACAATACTGAAAATTGCTGATCTCTCTCTCGATCCGGCTCGCTTCACTGTGAAAAGAGCAGAAAAAGAGATAAAATTGTCAAGCAAGGAATTTGCCCTTCTTGAATATATGATGCGCAACCCTGACCGCATCCTGACCAAGGACAACATCATCGCCCACGTCTGGGATTATGATGCCGACGTTCTGCCCAACACCGTCGAGGTTTACATCGGCTACCTGCGCAATAAAATTGATAGGCCATTTGCCAAAATGCCAAATTTAATCCAGACCAGCAGGGGATTTGGCTACAAAATCACTGACTTACCAGAGTAACTACAAAATACTAAAAAAACAAAATACGAAATTTTAAGTATTTTAATTTAGAATTATAGCTGGAAGTAAATAACCTGCTGTCACCCCGAGCTTAGCCGAGGGATCTGTTGTTTGACCAGTAATTAGAAATTTCCATGAAATTTCACAAGTCTCCTTATTTCCGCTTAACATTGTTTTATGTCCTAATAGTAATGACTATTAGTGTTCTTTTTAGTGTCGTCATTTTTAATCTCTCTTCGAGAGAGCTAAACTCTGGCCTCGGTCGACAATCTAAAATAATTTGGAATATGGGACAAAATAGTGGCATGATAACGCCATTTTCAGATCTCGATCAGATTCGCCAAAACCAACTCGATGAATCAGAGGGAAACCTTCGTGGCGACCTGTTCTATTGGAACTTGGTTATTTTAATTTTGTCTTCCTTCTTGAGTTATTTTCTGGCCAAGATTTCCATGCAGCCGATCGAAGATGCTCTCTACTCTCAGAGCTGCTTCACCGCTGATGCGTCGCACGAGCTTCGAACCCCCTTAACAGCGATGAAAACCGAGGTCGAGGTAGCTTTGCGCGACAAAGGAATGAGTCTTGTCGAAGCGAAAAAATTATTGAAAAGCAATCTCGAGGAAATCGAAAAACTTGAGTCATTGTCAAACGCTCTTCTCAAGGTCGCTCGTAGCCGAGAAAGTATCAAAACGAGCTTTGCCAAAGTTTCACTTTCCGCAATAGTACTTGAGGCATACGACAAGATAGAAAGTTTAGCAAAGAGTAAATCTATCGAGTTTAGTTTCAAAAGTCGTGTCAGGGAGTTGTTTACCGCCGGCGATGAAGTCAGCCTCAAAGAGCTTTTTGTTATTCTTTTTGATAATGCAATCAAATATTCAAATGAAAAATCCAATGTCAGTGTAGAATTGCTGGTGGAAAAAAAACATGCCACAGTTTTGGTAAAAGACCACGGCGTCGGTATTAAAGCAAGCGACCTACCATATATTTTCAATCGATTTTACCGAGCTGATAACTCGCGAGCCAAAAACACGGTTGGTGGCTACGGACTTGGGCTCTCAATTGCCAGAAACATTGTCGAAATGCATGAAGGGGCTATCACCGTCGAGAGTCAGCCAGGCAAGGGCAGTGAGTTTAAAATAACGCTTCCATTGCCACACTTGCCAAAATAAGACAAAATCGCTACAATATTAAGGTTGATTATCCACTACGGTAGTGGATTTTTGTTTTTAAAATAAAAAAGGAAGGTAAAATGGTAAAAATGAAAAATGACAAAAAAACAGCATTGGACGCCATCTCTGATACAGTAATTGTCTGGGTTGGCACCACTCAATCGATCATTATCCATACTATTTTATTCATTTTATTTTTTGCAGCTCACTGGATTTTTGGCATATCGTACGACTTAATTTTACTGATACTGACGACGGTTGTCTCGCTGGAGGCAATTTATCTCGCGATCTTTATCCAACGATCTGTCAACCAGCAGGCAAACAGACTTGATGATGTCGAGGAGAGTTTGGATGATGTCGAGGAAAGTCTCGATGATGTAGAGGAAAACCTTGACGATGTCGAGGAGTCTATCGATGCTGTTGAAGATCACCTGGCGACAGATGCTCAACTTGCAGACAAGAATCATCACAAAAAATTAGACAAGACTCTTGACCAGATTATTGACGAACTCAAGGATTTAAAAACCAAGATAGAGGATCTCGACTAAGCGATTCCTCAGTTTCCTCCGATATTATATGGACAGTTGATAATTAATAGAGGAGGCAACAGTGGGAGAAACGAAGATGTGCACGTGTCCCAGCATGTAATGAAGTGGGGAATTAAACAATTAAACAAATCAAATAGTGCCTTGAAAGAACACGCCCGCCGGGCGTGTTCTTTTTTTCAATAATAAAAGTGATTAAGCCATTTCTCAGATTTTATTCCTATACTCAGAACAGTTCGAGTTGCCCCGCTTATACCATCCTCCCCCGGTATGGGCAGGGCACTGAACTATTAATAAAATTAATAAGTAAGCAAAGAGGAAGTTATGTCAGAGGAACAAAAAGAGCAAAAAATTAACGAGGACGGCTACGCTAAAATGGACCGAGAAAAAATGCGCTATTATCACCATCGTGGGCCACTAGGAATGGTTTTTGGCGTTTTACTTTTCTTACTAATCCTTGGAGGAGTTTTCGCGCTAGGTCGACTTTCAGATCACAATAGAGGGTTTGGTTCAGCGGAGCTTACCAGATCGGTCGCATTTGGTGCCGGTCGCAACCAGGTTGGTATGATGGGCGGCGGCTATGGTCAACACATGATGAATAATGATGGTTGTCGCAGTGATGCCGTCGGTTCACACGCCAGAATCGTCGGGCAGATCAGCACTGTCAACTCTGATAACATTACGGTCAAGGACACTGACGGCACAGCCTACACTGTAAAAATTGCCGACGATACTTCTGTCCGCATAAACGGCAAGATCGATAAGGCTAGCAATCTAAAAACAAGTGGTGAAATTGTCGTCATCGGTGACTCCAATAGTGACGGCAGCATCACTGCAACACTGATTCGTGGTTTGCAATAAAAATAAAATTGGAGATAAAAAAATCCGCCGCAATTTCCTCCTCGCCGGCGGATTTTTTGTTGAAAAAAACAATTAACCATTGATTAAGCAAATTCTCAGATCTGGTGAGCTAAAATTTCTTTAGAATGATTTTTACTGTTCTACAATAGAAAATATTAAAAGAAAGGTCTAGAGATGGGTGCCGTCATTCGTGGAGTTCGAAATGCTTTTCGCAACAACGTTCGAACTTTCTCAATCGTTTTAATTTTGGCGTTGTCAATCGCCATGGCTCTCGTTATGCTCTTGTCGCTCAAAACGATCCAGTCAAAAATTACCAGTGTCAAGAGCTCGATCGGTAACACTATCACTGTCTCTCCAGCCGGCGTTCGCGGATTTGAGGGTAGCGGCACTCTACTGACAGATCAAAACGCTAGTGACATCGAGTCCTTGCCTCACGTCTCCTCAGTTACCAAAATTTTAACAAGTCGATTGACAACTATCGGTAGTGATACAGCAAGCTTCTTTGGTCGCAATGAAACAAGCAACAGCTCAAACAACCAGACATCGCTGTCAGCCCCACCGATGGAGAGACCAGCAAATGACTCCGGTAGTAGAGATAACTCTGATCGCCACTTCGTCGTCAACGGTCAAGATGTCACTGGTCAAAGTTTCTCGATACCGATTTCCGTCACTGGTATAAACAATCTATCCGATCTGTCTGCTCTAAATGCTACCTCGTTTTCACTAACCTCTGGCGGGAAAATAGATCCCACTTCGAGCGAAAATGTCGCTATGCTCGGCAAGGCGCTGGCCGAGCAAAACAGTATCGCTGTCGGTCAGACATTCACAGCTTTCGACACAGAGATCACCGTCAAAGGAATTTTTGATGCCGGCAACACCTTTGCTAATGCTGTGATTATCATGCCGATCACCACACTGCAAAACCTGGCCAGCGAATCAGGTCAGTTAAATTCTATTATTGTCACCACTGACTCTGTCGATTCGCTCTCTTCAGTGCAAACGGCTATTACCGACAAGCTCGGCTCCAGTGTTGATGTCACCTCATCACAAGAGACCGCAGAAGAGGCGATCACTCCACTAGAGAACATCAAAACCATCTCTCTTTACAGTCTAATCGGTTCACTGGTCGCCGGCTCAATCATTATCTTCCTAGCAATGGTGATGATTGTCAGAGAACGCCGCCGCGAGATCGGCGTACTAAAAGCCATCGGCTCGTCAAATGTTAACGTTGTCACTCAGTTCGTATCTGAGTCGTTGGTTCTCACCCTGATGGGTAGCTTCGTCGGTATGATCCTCGGGTTAATTTTTAGCAATCCCGTTCTCAATGTGCTTGTAAATAATTCCAGTTCATCATCTACTGCCAGCCAAACAGTCAGGCAGTTTGGCCAGGGAGTGGGCAGGGCAGCTTTTGCCAGAATCGGCAGCGGCATTGACTCTGCACGTAACACACTGGAAAACCTTCACACTGTGGTCGGCTGGGACATCGTACTTTACGGCCTGTTGGCGGCCATCATCATTGCCATTATCGGCAGCGCCATTCCGGCATTACTGATCGCCAAGATCAGACCAGCTGAAGTGATGCGAACTGAATAAATATTATTAATACAGGAGGAACGGGTGACAAGGAATACGGAACCAGTAGATTAAAATTACTTACTCGTTCCCGATCACTTGTTACTCGTTCCTAAATAAAATGATCAAAGTTAAAAACCTGACAAAAAAATTCCAATCCGAAGAGCACGTTGTAACTGCCGTAAACAATATCAGCTTTGAATTAGATGACGGCACATTCAATACTATAGTTGGCAAAAGCGGCAGCGGTAAGAGTACTTTACTGTCGTTGCTTGGAGGACTCGATAAGCCGACCCTGGGATCGATCGAAGTAGATGGTCAGAACATTGTAAATATTGGGGACAGAAAATTAATCCCTTATCGACGAGATACAATCGGCTTCGTTTTCCAAAGCTACAACCTTGTGCCAAATTTATCGGCTATAGAAAATGTATCTCTACCAATGGAATTTGCCAGAGTGCCAAAGATAGAGAGACTAATCCGCGCCAAAAAACTATTGAAACAAGTAGGGATCACCGAGGATAAATTTGATAGACACCCGGCGCGATTATCCGGGGGCGAACAACAAAGAGTTGCTATCGCTAGAGCTCTGGCCAATAGACCGAAACTAATCTTGGCTGATGAACCAACCGGCAACCTCGACTCCGCGACCGGACAGGTAATAGTTGATTTACTAAAGAGATTGGCTAAAACTGAAAACACTACTGTTGTTGCCGTCACTCACGACAACGGCTTGGCCGCTCAAGCAGAAAAAACTCTCCGCATCAAGGATGGCAAGCTAGTTTTGTCATAATGCCTGTCATTTCGACCGATGTGGCCTGGAAGTGGAGAAATCTTGCCTGATAATAGCCGAGCTATCATCGCTATCAATAGTTTGCTAAAATATTAACAAACCAAAGTTAATAAAGTAGGCGATGAATCGACAACTCACTGAAGAAGATTTAGTTAGATTATTTTCTTATCGCGTTCGCGCCGAAAAGCGCCGGGGGGTTTTCTTCAACCTGTTTTATTATTCCCTCTATTTCGCAATCTTCTGTGCTGTTGTATATTTTGTCATAAATTTTAACGCTGTTTCCTCAAACCTTAAATATTGGTATCAAAGTAATTTCTCGACCCAAACAGCCGACACAGAGGCTCCGGTGGTGCAGATCACTCCACCAAATGTGCCGACACTTGAGGCTGAAAAATATTCGACACCAAACGTCGCCAATAATCACATTGCCATCCCGGTCATAGATGTAAACGCTCCGGTCACCTTTGGTGTCAACAACATCCACAAAGAGGTCGAGACTGCCTTGATCAACGGCCCGATCCAGATAAATGGCACCTCACTGCCAGGACAGACCGGCAATATTTACATCACTGGCCACAGCTCGAATTATGTTTGGGTCAAGAGTGATTACAATTCCGTCTTTGCCCTACTTGATAAACTGGTAGTTGGCGACCAGATCTATGTTAATTACAATGATGTCGTCTACGTATATGAAATTTTTGACAAGAAAATTGTGATCCCGACTGACACCTCTGTGTTGCAATCGACAAATGACTCCCGACTGACACTGGTGACCTGCTGGCCGGTCGGGACATCACTAAAGCGCGTGGTGATTTTAGCCAATCAGATCCATCCTGATCCAAAGAACAATACTGCACCCGAAGGACAAACCAACCTCGACTCACTCACTAGTGGACGATAAAGAGTGCAAGAAAAGAATATATGAAAAAATATGACTTAATCGTTATTGGCAGTGGCGCCGGACTTGATGTGGCCGCTTTTGCTGCTGACCATGGACTAAAAGTGGCCATAGTTGAAGATGGCCCACTCGGTGGAACTTGTTTAAATAGGGGATGCATCCCATCAAAAATGTTGATTCACTCTGCTGATGTGGCTGAGACGATAAAAAATAGTGCCAAATTTGGCATCAAAAGCAAGATAGAATCTATCGACTTTACTTCGATAGTTCGGCGGGTGAATGATGAGATTGGTGCCGACTCAAAAAATATTGAGAAATCAATTCGTGAGTCAGGCAACCCCATTCTTTATAAATCTGAAGGCAAATTCATCGGACCAAAAACATTGAAGGTTGGGGGTGAAGAAATTACTGGTGATAAAATTATTATCGCAGCTGGTACCAGGCCGACACCATTTAAGTTATTAGACGACCAAAATATTCCTTATCTCGATAGCACCGCAGCTCTGCGACTAGAAAAACAACCGAGGCATCTGGTCATTATAGGTGGGGGATATATCGCTGCTGAGTTGGCTCATTTCTTTGGTGGACTCGACACCAAAGTCACAATTTTGGTTCGCGAAAACACGATGCTAAATCATGAGGATAGAGAGATCGCCAAGTGGTTCACGACAGAATTTATGAAAAAGTATGATGTTCGGTTGAAATCTGAAGTTGAGGATATTACGTTCGAACACCATGAGTACAAAATCAAGTTAAAAAATTTCGACAAGGCCATAACTGCAGACCGGCTACTTGTCGCCATTGGTCGCACATCAAATACCGACCGACTTCAGGTCTCTGCTGCCGGTGTGAAAATGAATGAGCGCGGTTATATTGAAGTAAATTTAAGATTAGAAACAAACATTAAGGGGATTTACGCCCTCGGTGATGCTGTCGGCATCGCGCCTTTCCGCCACACCGCCAATACCCAAGCCGAACTTCTTATCCACAATCTCTTCTTCGACAAACAGCTGAAAATGGATTACTCGACCATCGGCCACGCTGTCTTTTCCTCACCACAAATTGGCGGCGTCGGGCAGACAGAGGAGCAATTAAAAGCAACCGGCACTAAATATACTGTGGGCAGAGCTGAACTAAAAAACACTGCTATGGGCAGCGCCTTACAAGAAAATGGATTGATCAAAGTTTTAGCCGATGAGTCAGGCAAAGAAATTCTCGGTGTTCACATCGTCGGCCCCGAAGCCTCTATTTTAATCCATGAAGCGATAATCGCCACGCAAAACAAAAACAGTGTTTCCGCAATCAGAGATACTGTCCATATCCATCCAGCTCTCAACGAATGGCTCCAACGCGCTCTTTTTGGGCTATTCTCCTTTTGATCACGAAATTGACGAGTATTTTGTTTTTTGCGAATTTCAGTTTTGCGATTAGCTGGTAAGCTGACTTGATCGGCCAGAGCAAAGATGAGATACGAGGAACTATTTTACAGTTATCAACTATCTTATCTTAGCAACCCTGTACTGACCACCGTCCTCAAAGTAGAGCTCCGTACCGCGACTGCCGATGGCGAAGATTGTCGCTATGTCGGATGAGAGAGCGGTAAGCAGAGTGTCATTTTGACCACTCGATTCTATGACGCGTATTTGTTTACTCTGCTGATAGACAATATGTTCGAGATCTGGATACCAGATTGCACCCTGGATTTTTTCTGCAAATCTGGTAACTAGCTTGTCACCGATCCAAATCTCATGATCATTGAAAAGTAATTGATTGGGAGCATTTACCGCCAAAACATCGGTCGGCTCCATTAAAACGTTGATTTTGTCAGTATCAGTCAAATTAGCGACCTTAATATCCGAGCGAAACAAAATTATGTCGCTAAAATCATTTACCGATTGCGATCGGACCTCCAGGCCTAATTTCCAAGTCACATATCCTGGTTTAGTGATTGAGACACGATAGAATCCAGGCGTTAAATTATCAACAAAATTTGATGATTTGTTCTTTGTATTATCATTGACCTTTATCGTGACATTACGTGGCTGGAACTCCAGATACAGCACACCGGTTTTTGTAATCTTAAAAGTAGAAAAATCAAATCGATAACCCTCAGCATAGAAGATGATGCAAAACGATATTAAAATGATAATCAGAGCCGTAAATGACTGCCAAAATAAAATCTTTGGTAATAACCGTGTTCGCCGATCATTTCTGACCATTTGTTTGCCCCAAAAATAAACTGACTATCTTGTAACTTACGCTTACTTGCAATACAATGATAGCAAAAGTAGTAGAAAAAATAAACGAGGCTTTATGGCAAAATTTAAAATTACCGGTGGAGAACAGCTTCAAGGCACGATACGAATTGGCGGAGCAAAAAACTCAGCCTTAAAAATATTACAGGCAGCCATTCTGGCTGATTCACCTTCGACCATCTCCAATGTGCCAGACATTCTCGACATCAATAAAAGCTTGGCGATCTTAGAGAGTATTGGCGCAAAAATTAAATTCGAAAATAATACTGTCAATATTGACCCGACAGGAATTAATTCTTCTCATCCAGACGAGAAATTAATGAAAAAATTGCGTGGCTCAATCGTGTTGATCGGTGCTCTGTTGTCAAAATTTGGCAGTGCTGTCTTTTCACAGCCCGGTGGCTGCCTGATCGGTTCCAGGCCAATCGATGATCATATCGATCTCTTCGAACAACTAGGAGTTAAAATCACCGAGGATGACTGTGCTTTTCATCTGGACGGGAAACCAAAAGCGGGTAAAATCGTCCTTAATAAAATGAGCGTCACTGCAACAGAAAATGCAATTTTAGCAACGGTTTTTTCACCTGGCAAAACTGAAATTCATGTCGCAGCAGCCGAGCCAGAAATTGCTGATCTAGCTAA
>Ga0172369_10010327_pt1 | contig 10151 bp, 8 predicted proteins | sample LakKiv25m_FD_114539 | JGI IMG/M metagenome (GOLD analysis project Ga0172369, IMG submission 114539) | Freshwater microbial communities from Kabuno Bay, South-Kivu, Congo - kab_022012_11.25m | ecosystem: Environmental > Aquatic > Freshwater > Lake | place: Democratic Republic of the Congo...
TGATCCACGGTCCATTCGGTATAAAACCCCTAGGTCCTGTTACAGAACTAGGGGGACTTAGCTAACCGAACAGCCCAAATTTAACTAATTTGCTTACCAAAGTCAAGGAAATTTGCGTTGCATCATTTAATTCTTATTACAAAAGCTAAGCAAAACTTATAACCGTCAGAAACCCGTATTTAAAGGCTAAAACTAGTGTTTTATGTTTCGCGTAGCGAAACAGAGGAAACCACGGCTTAAGCCATGGTTCTTCATAAGAAACGAGCTAAACTTATAAACATGCAAATCCCGTTACGGAGGGATAAAAGCCACCTTTTATAAGTTTTTACGGACAAAACTCCAAACCAAATACCCCACACACAAGGCAAGGGTGGCTAAGGAAATGCCCGCGCCCAGGTAAAATAGGCGTTGAGGCCAAAATTCTATGATCAGCTCCATATCGTAAGTGCCATCGGGATGCTTTACGCACCACTCGCCCGATTGACACAGCTCCTCCGCGTTGATCAGCCAGCCGTTGGCGTAGCCGTTTGCTATAAAATGATTTTCTTTAGGTAGCTCTTTGACGCGGGAAGGCAACCATGTTTCCCAAATCGGTCCGGCGGGGAGGTTGCCGTTTTGGCGTCGTCACCAACATTTCTTGCATGATACAATAGTGACAAATGGAAAGTTCCAACGAAAAGAAACATAAAACCAAAAACCCTCTTAGGAAATTTCTTATCGACAAGTTTAATGCTAGTCTTATTTTGCAGATTCGGGAATTACAGCCAACTAGCATTCTTGACTTAGGTTGCGGGGCGGGTTATGTATGTAAAAGCATAAAAACGGCTTTTCCGGAGGTAAGTTGTTATGGTTTGGACGGTAGCCAGCAAGCGGTGGAAGTGGCTAAAAACAAAAATCCCGGGGTTAATTTTGCAGTAATGGACATCTTGGACACATCTTCGCAAGGACTCAATAAAGTTTTTAATGTAAGCAAATTTGACGCAGTAATCTGTTTGGAAGTGATTGAGCATATAGAAGATTTTCACAAAGCACTTACAGTGTTATCCAAAATCGATGCCGATCACTACATCATTAGCGTCCCAAACGAACCTTTTTTTAGGCTAAGTAATCTAATAGCCCTAAAAAATGTTAAGAGATTCGGCAACGACCCTGGCCATGTAAATACATGGAGCAAGAGCGGTTTTTCCGGACTAATTCAAGAGTATTTTGATGTCACCAAAGTTGTACTTCCGTTTCCCTGGCAAATGTATATATGTCAAAAGAAAAAATCCTAGTATCCATCTTAATACCGGTATATAACGAAGAAGGTAACATGGCGCCGTTGCTTTCTAAATTGAATGACCAGATTAAAGCAAATGGAGAGAAGTACAGTTTTGAAACCATCTTTGTGGACGACGGGAGTACGGACAGAACACTAGCAAAACTTGTGGAATTAGCCCAGCTGAACAAAGAGACTAACGCAGTACATTACATCCACTTTTCCAAGAATCGGGGTAAAACCCAAGCGCTTCTGGCAGGGTTTGAGCAATGTAAAGGGGACTTAATTATTACCATGGACGGTGACCTGCAGGACGACCCCTGTTATTTAGGGGATTTTATTGCCGAATATAACAAAGGGGATTACGACATGCTTGTGGGTAGCCGGGTAAATAAGTACAAGAAAAATTTAGCAAAAAGAGTCTCTTCGTTGATAGCAAATAAGTTGGCTGGACTTATAATCCAGAAAACTATTCATGATATGAACTGTGGTTTTAAACTGATCCGAGCCGAGTGTGCCAGAAACCTTGTTTTAAAGAGCGACTATCATAGATATATTCCGTTAATAGCTGCTATTGATGGTTATAAAGTTGGTGAAGTTAATATTGAACAAAAGGCGAGACTAAGTGGTGGGTCAAAATACGGCGGTACAGGGTTGGGCAGGGCAGTAGCGTCCATTTTGGATATGTTGAGTGTGGCCTTTGTTTACAAGTTTAAAAAAGAGCCGTTCAGGTTGTTTGGCAGATTGGGATTAATGTTGTTTGGAGGAGGTGCGCTGATTATGCTGTATTTGGTGGCAAGATGGTTTTTTGGTTATTATATCTACGGTCGTCCCCTTTTCTTTATTTCAATTTTATTGCTGATTTTGGGTTTTAATGTTTTAAGTATGGGTTTTCTCGGGGAATTGATTGTGATAAATGCAGATAATAAAAAGAATAAATAACCTCCTTATTTAACTTTTCTGGCTACAACTAGTAGGCTAAGCCCCACAGGAAACAGCATTTTATTTTCAATATATATAAACCATCGTTTTAGTACCGCCTGTATAATCCTTGAAACACCTCCCCGTGTTTTTCTGAAGTCATCATTAACCCCTGCATGAAACAGCTTTAATGTTACTAGCGTCACTAAATAGCCAATGAAATTCCAATACCGGATCTTATCAATAGTAAACCCCGCCAGCTCCATTTTATTAATTAATGACGACTTAGAATAACGCCGATAGTGACCCAGCTTTTTATCTCTTGGACCATACAGATATTGATGCGCGGGAACTGTAAGTACCAGCCTTCCCTCATTGGTTAGTAGAGAATTTATGGCAATCAAAGCACCCTCGTCGTTTTCGATGTGTTCTAGTACATCCAAACATACTATCTGTAGATAAGAGCCTCCGCGTTCTGTAAAAGCGTTTAACGATATGTGGTAAAAATCGGCATTCATAAGACCTTGATCCATCGCCTGTTCTTTTGCCATGTTTAACATCTCTGCTGATTCGTCAATTCCGGTAACACCGTATCCCAGCCTTGCTAGAAAAAGAGCCTGACCGCCAGCTCCGCAACCTATGTCTAAAACTCGTTCTCCTTTTTTAAGTAGGCTCGTAATAAGAAGCCGTAGGCTGGCCGCGCGAAAATCAAATTCCTGATGTTGATAAATTCTCTGCCAGTGTGAGTACAGTCCCTTTTGCGACTTCATACTCAGATTTTAGCCGTTCTTATTGAAGTTATCCACCATATGTCGGGTTCTGATAGAATTGCAGGGTGACATTAATGCCCGCCACAATTTCTATTTTTATCAAAAAGTTTTGGTACGACCAGAGGCTGTTGTTTGGTTCTTTCTTTATTCTGGTAGTGGTTTCCAGTTTGTTTATGTACCGTGATTTTGGTATCTCGTCCGACGAGCCTAGGCAAGCACAGCACCTGGATGTAAGCGCTAAGAGTTATTTTAAAGCTTTAAATATTTTGAAATACGCGCCCCTTTCGGTCAAAAACGCACCTGATGTGAAGGAATATGCTTACAAATACTATGGAGTTGCTTCCCAATACCCGTTGGTGTTACTTGAGTTTTTTCCAAGTGCCTTTAATCCAGACCAACCCTTGTTTTGGGAAACTAGGCATCTTTATACGCGAGCCTTATTTATTTTAGCGGGGGTGGTGTTTTTTTTCCTAATAAGGAAAATGACGCGGTTCCACTCTGTTATGCTAATCGGTCTTTTATTATTCTTTTTGCATCCTAGAATATTAGCCCACAGCTTTTACAATATAAAAGACAGTGTATTTTTATCTTTTTTTACATATTCCATGTATTTTTTAGTGAGGTATATTCAGCGCCCAACTAAAAAGAACATGTTAGTTCTTGGAATTATTAGTGCCTTTACAGTAAATATTAGAATGATGGGTTTGCTGGTTCCCATCTATTCCGTTGTTTGGACAATTTATAATTGCAGAGGAAACATTCGCAATCTAGTTAAAACTCTAGCAACTTATACAGTAACATTTTTGATAACCATATATCTAATTTGGCCTGTACTTTGGGGTAACCCGATCCAGAATTTCTTGGAAGCCTTCAATAATTTTAGTAATTACACCGCTTATCAAGGGGTGGTATTGTTTAACGGTAGGGTTATCGACGCTTCCAAACTGCCGAGCTATTACATACCTGCATGGGTTTTAATTACATCGCCTTTTGCCCACTTTCTTGTGTGGTGTCTCGCTGTCCCAGTCGTTTTGATAAAAAGTATTATAAATTTCAAGTGGTCACGTTTAGATAATCCGGCACTTTTTTCTTTGTGGTTTATTATTATTTCCTACGGTTCAGTGGTTATATTAAAATCGACTCTTTATGATGATTGGCGACATTTATACTATCTGTTTACACCATTAATGGTCCTGGGGGTGTACGGCCTGGATTATTTGAGAGGTACGATAGGGTTCCGTGCACCATTTTATGCAGCTACCCTGGTAATTATGGTCTCGTTGGTAGCAACATTATTTTGGATGGTAAAGAATTACCCGCATTATTACGCCTACTTCAACATCCTAGCAAGAAGTGATTTCGATCAGAGATGGGAGCGTGATTATTGGGCATTATCTACCAAGCAGTTAATCGTTAAGTTGGTTGACACCGACACAATTAAGAAGCCCAGGAAATATTATATTGCAGGAGCTGGACACAGCACCCAAATGCTTTCAAAAGACATACGGGAGCGAGTAGAAGAGGTGCCTAGAGGATCTGCTATGTTTGTTGTGGGTGGTTATCGAACGATAGTTGGCGATTACGATAGAGATAATCTTAGCGATTATGAAGATCTGGAAGAGTTTATCGATATTACAGTGGACGGAAAAAAAATCTCCACCTTTTTTAAAAGGAAATCGCTGTTCGATAGTCCGTAATACCTAGAGTACTTGCCGTCTGGTCCCACATTTTTTGAAGCTTATAGTGAGTAAAATAAGCATAGCCACGGCGGTGATACTACTGATACAAAGTCCGATATAGAATAATCTCTGTGGCCAAAATTCAAAAATGACTGATATATTATATGTCCCATCGTTGTTTTTATTGCATAGGTGAGGCTGTTTGCAAAGTTGTTCGACATCTATTAGCCACCCGTTGGCATAAATTCCGTCTAGATAGTGGCTCTCGTCGGGTATTTGCTGCATGCTGTAAGGAAACCATGTTTCCCATGGTGTCCCAATTGGCAGATTATCGTTTTGTATCGTCCCTTTTATCAACTTAGAGACAAAACCGATGGAATAAGTTTCTGCAGAGCCTACATGAGATACTCCGTTTACCGTCACATAGTGTTTTTTGGACGCGGGCTTCATGTTCCCGAGAGTAGATAGCCAGCCATTGTTGACAAAATTTACTATGTCGTCTTTGGTTGCCTGGGAACCCCCGTTTCCCGCAAGAATTTTATAATCACTCGTTAAGCTTGAGCCCGTGACATCGTTTTTGCTTAGGGTTTTGTCTGCATCCTTAATATACGCTTTCCACCCCGTATTATAAGATTCTTGTAGAATCACAGGTACAAGACCTGAAGCGTTTTTAATATTCACATAACTTTTTGAGGGGTTGACGCTTCGATATTCTATTATTGGGTTTTGTGAACTATTTGGATCTGAGCCATATTCCACATCGACGCATGCCATCATATTTTGAATAAGTACATCGTCTTCAAGCGTTCTATTTATGTTTCTGTTACAGTATTTGGATGTGGGGGTTGACTTGTAGATATATGGTACGAAGTCGATAAGTTCAAAGACATTATAGCTTCCGTATTTTTCCTTTGGAAACACCGAGTCACTTCTACCTAACAATGTATTTACCCCATCAAAGCTGTACTTTCTCCCCCAGGGCATGTGCGGAGATACAACACCTGGGCGTACAATTATGTATTTAACATTGAGTATAGACAATAAATTTAGCGAAGCCGTATCTCCCTCATACAATAACCTTTCAGCTAAACCTACAATATAACTTGTCCAGTTTGTTTGATACGAGTCGGAAAATAGTGGGTATTTATTGTTGTAATAAACTGTTGGGTCGCCACCCCCACCCCTGCCCCTGATAGTAGAACCTGATGCTGGCAAGAAGACTGTTTTATACTTTAAATCCTGGTTAAACAGTTGCTCGATAAAATTACTTATCTCATCGGGTACAGTATAGCTTTGTACATTTGGTCCGAACCGTTTTATTAACGACGGGTAGAAAAATATCGAACCCCAAAGTACTAAGGTTAATAAAGCACTACTCTTGGTAAACCGCCTATAACCTGTATAAGAAAAAATGAGACAGACAGCAAAGGTAAGCACGAACATAAAGTGGTGTAGCGATCTAAATAGTTGTAAAAGAAATATTTTTTGGTACAAAAAGGGCAACACGGAAGTAACAGGTGGCCTAGAACCCTTTAAGACAAAAACGAACAGAAGTATTAGGCATAAAAGCGTGAGTGTGATGTTTCTATCGTTTCTACCTACTTTGATGGCGGTTACGATAATCAATGAAAAAACCGCAAAGGCACTAATATACCAAATGGATAGTATAGCGGGGGACATGGTGTTTTGGTAAATTGGATCAAACCAACCCTTTAAGGAAAAGATGCTACTAATAGATAATGAATTACGGTCCAGGCTTTTTTCAATAACGCTATTTTGATAACGGCTACTTGAGACACCAGTAAAGTTGCCAAAGTAGGTAGCAAATGTGGGTATGAACCAGAACTGTAACAGCAAAAATGTAAACAGGGAGATAAGTAATAAGTTTTTAAAATACAGGGCGCGGTGATTTTCGATCAGGCAGATAGTAAGAAGAATCAACCACGCCATTACTAAAAATTGTAACTGAAATGTTACCAACACATACAGGAACGATGTTATAAGTATATATTTCCAATTTATTTTATTGTTCGTGCCAGTATGTAGATATGCCAATACCGTATAGGGGGCAATTGAATATGAAAATGCGAAGAGGACTGCTCCCGTTGTAAGTTGTTGATAGTGAATCGGGGATAGTGCGTAAAGCAGACCAATAAACAACGGTAAAACCATCCCAGTTTTTTGTGAGAAGTGTTTGGAAAAATCTCTCGAAAGCAAATACATGCCGAAACCCGAAAGAAAAATATATACAGCAGGTAGACCTTTTGTCAACACCACACCTCCTAAATTGAAAATGCCTCCAAGGAATAACAATATATTAAACAGATTTCCTGGTCCTATTAGGGAAAATGCCCCTCCCCCCTGTCCCAACCACTGCAAGTAAAAAGATTCAAGGCTTAATATAAGTTGCCGATTGAGTTGCGGTACAAACCAGTCGTAGTAGTTTCCAATAACACCGTCCGCAAAAAAATATCTCGACGCCACCAAACAGCTGACTGCTGTGTAGAATAACACAGGAAAACTAAGTGGATGGTTTCTAAAATATTTAATATTAATCACCCTTCCTTGCACAAATAAATATATTTCCAAGACGGCACCTTATGCCGGGAATTAAAACACTGGCGACAATAGTTCGTAATATTTTGGGAAGCTTTTTCCTTGAGTAAAAGACCTCTTGGAATCCAGCGTTAATTATGTAGTGTGTGATTAGTCGGTATGTCCATTGCGATAGATGCACATTTTCCTTATAGTCTTGCAAACCTGTGATTGGTGGATACAATGTGGGTGTTGCCAAACTAGTGCCACCCCACTTACGGTATATTTTTCCGAACAGCCAGCTATAGAGAAATGATAGTCCTTGAAAATTTGGGCACGCAAGCACCAATATTCCGCCCGGTCTTAACACCCTGTATATTTCTACTAAACACCTTTTCGCGTCAGAATAGGTGAGATGCTCAATTGTGTGTTCGAGCAAAACCTCATCAACGGAATTTTCATTAAACGGTAGGTTAAGCAAATCGCTTACTATATTCACACCCGGCAACATTCGACAGTCCACATTTATGTATCCGTTTAGGATATTGTTGCCACATCCCAGGTTGAGTTTGCGTGTCATTTTGTTACCTCGGCAGAGTACACAATAGCCATTAATTTTTTCATGTATGTATCCATTGTATACTCTAGCGTAAACTTTTTGTGTCCTGCAGAAGCAAGGGTTTTTCGAAGATCTGGGTTTTCTGCCAATGTTTTCATAGTTTCGTATAAAGCCAGCGAATCCCCGGGCGGAAAAAATAAGCCCGTAACCCCATCTTCCACTATTCCCGGTAGACCGCCAAACTTGCTGGCTATTACCGCCGAATTTGATCTATAGGCCTCTAGGACAGCGATGCCGTAGTCTTCTTCAGATAAGGAAGGTATCACAACTACATCGGCGACTTCGAAGTACTGTTGCATTTGCTCCTGTGATGCTACGCCCGTGAAGTAAATTAACTTGTTCACTAGACCTCTGCGCTCTGCATCCAATTCTAGAGGTTTTCTGAGCTCGCCATCTCCGCAAAACACAAAAGATACATTATTTTTGGTAAATACATTCGGATAGCCCTTTAAAATTGCATCATACAAAATATGCACACCTTTCTGTAAAGTCATTCTCCTTGGTGACAGGAATACAACATGTTCAGCTTTTTCAGTTTTCTTACTCAATTCATATTGTATTATATTGGGATTTGAAAAACGCGTATGTATGGGCGACTCGGCGGGAATTCCGTATGGCAAGTACACCACCTCCTTAGGTGCTACGAGAGGTTTATATATATTCAGGTTGCTGATGACTTTATCTGAACTGTGAAACTCGTCAGTAAAAGTTATATATTTTTTGTAAGGCGATAAGAGAAGTTTATAAAACCAGTATTCTAACATGGTTTTCTTTAGTTCTTTGTGAAACACAAAGTGGCATAGTATTGGGGTTTTTCTAAAAAGATTACATATCACGGCAAGTGGTGAAGTTACTGGTTCTTTGTAGAAAAAGATTACCTCGGGCTTAAATTTTACGAGAGCATAAATTAAGAAAGGAATCACATAGGCGATGTTCTGTGCTACGGTTAAGAAGTAGGCTATTCCAAGGCGCGGTGTAGTGTATCCCAGCTTTCTAGGACACCTGACTGTTATATATTTCACCCCGTTTTTTTTATATTGGAGAAGTAGCTCTTTTTGATCAACTCCTCTGCACAGCACATAAACCTCATATCCCAACGATGCCTGTTTTTCCGAGCTTTCCCGGACAAGCGTTTCGAACCCACCTATCATTTTATGTGGGTCATAGTAAGAATAATGTAAAAGCGTTTTATTTTTGTCAGCACCAGTAGACATAGGTAACGGTTCTCCGTTTCATAAATTAAAGGGCTTGATAACTCCTACAACAAGACCGTTTGCATACGGGTACGGTCTGTTATATTTAGAGTTAATTACGGAGTCCTTACTAACCTCCTTCCACTGGCAGTGTGAAGAAGTTTTTTGTAAATAATATTTATCTCCCCATATTTTATCAAGGTGAATTTTTTTATCAAGGTATGGATTAAATCCCAGTGGGATAGTGTAAACCAAGCGTCCTTCTGACATCAAAGACCTTACAAGCGTGGTTAAACATCTCTCGACTTTTGATGGATCCTTATCCTCCTCATCGAATCCCACATGTTCTAAAGTAGAGATACATATGATTAATTTATATTTTTTTCTGGGAACGAAATCGATCAGGTCGGCGTTTATAACATTATTTCCCCCTTCATACTTGTCAACCACTGTGTGGTTGCAGTTAAAGTAATGAGATAAAACATTTCCCACCTCAAGCACATCCCCCCCACTAAGCGTTTCTAAGTAATTTTTCATTATTGGCAACTCGACACAGCGCTCGTTTTTCCAAGTATTGTTATACGGATGATAAAGGTAGTCGTATAAATAACCTTGGAAGTTAAATTTTCCTGGTTTGTAATTTTTGTAATATCTATATTCCAAAGGATTTACCAGCCAGTTTGTGGATCGCGACCATATAGTCCTTAATGCATGTCTTAAACCCCATCGTTTAATGCTATTAATAAAAAGGTGAAGGTAGTTAATTGAAGATCTGGTCGTCATAGTTTTTGTGCCAATATTAGTAAATTTGCATGCATTTCTTTGTTGCAATATTCTTTCTCAACGATGCGCTTTAATAGACCTCTGTAATGCTTTGTCAAATCCTTATTAAGATCTCTTTTACAGATCCTACCAAAGTACGAAAGTACTGCAATTTTATCCCAAAGTTCCATCGTAGATCTGGAGATGCAATAGGAATAATCAACGAGCTGCATACCGTGTTTTGCGAGTCTTTCCGTGTAAATCTCGTGATCAAGTATATGGTAATGATTCAGCATCTTGTTCCGTTTGCTTTCGTACATGTCTGCCAGAAATCGTAAACCGATTTTATTGAATAGATTGGTGAAGTAGAGATATTTGCCAAACAGTCTACTTGGAGAGGTAAAGAGAAAATAA
>Ga0172369_10010328_pt1 | contig 10150 bp, 5 predicted proteins | sample LakKiv25m_FD_114539 | JGI IMG/M metagenome (GOLD analysis project Ga0172369, IMG submission 114539) | Freshwater microbial communities from Kabuno Bay, South-Kivu, Congo - kab_022012_11.25m | ecosystem: Environmental > Aquatic > Freshwater > Lake | place: Democratic Republic of the Congo...
GCCACGGCATTTCGTTCAGTACTTCCTTGCCCATGTCGTAGCGTCTTACGACCGAACCTCTCCGTCGCCCAGCACGATCCATTTTTGCGAGGTGAGTCCCTCCAGGCCGACCGGCCCGCGCGCGTGGAACTTGTCGGTGGAGATGCCGATTTCCGCGCCCAGGCCATATTCGAATCCGTCGGCGAAGCGCGTCGAGGCATTCACCATCACCGAACTGGAATCGACTTCGCGCAGGAAGCGCATGGCGTGCGTGTAGTTCTCCGTGACGATGACATCGGTGTGCTGCGAAGAATACTTGTTGATGTGGGCGATGGCTTCATCCACGCCGGCGACTACCTTGACCGAGATGATCGCCGCCAGGTACTCGGCGTAGTAGTCCTCCTCCTTGGCCACCTTGGCTTGCGGCACCAGCTGGCAGGTCTCTGCGCAGCCGCGGATTTCCACGCCCTTGTCGGTCAGCATGCGGGCGATGGCCGGCAGCTGGGTTGCGGCGACAGCACGGGCGACCAGCAGCGACTCGGCGGTGTTGCAGGTGCCCAGGCGCTGGGTCTTGGCGTTGTCGACGATTTCCAAGGCCTTTGCGGCATCGGCGTTGTCGTCAATATAGACATGGCAGTTGCCGTCCAGGTGCTTAATCACCGGCACGCGCGCCTCCTTCGAGATGCGCTCGATGAGTCCTTTGCCGCCGCGCGGAACGATAACGTCCACGTACTGTGGCATGGCAACCAGGTAGCCGACGGCTTCCCGGTCGGTGGTTTCCAGCACCTGCACAGCCGTCTGCGGCAGGCCGGCGGACCTCAAACCTTCGCGCACGCAGGCGGCGATGGCCTGGTTGCAGCGTATGGCCTCCTTGCCGCCGCGCAGGATCGCCGCATTGCCGGATTTCAGGCACAGCGCCGCAGCGTCGGCGGTGACGTTGGGGCGCGCTTCGTAAATGATGCCGACCACGCCGAGCGGCACGCGCATCTTGCCGACCTGGATGCCGGAAGGCCGCCGCTTCATATCGGTGATCTCGCCGACCGGGTCGGGCAGCGTGGCGACCTGTTCCAGTCCTAGCGCCATGGTCTCCACTCCTTTGGCGGTCAGGGTCAGGCGGTCGATCATCGCCGCATCGAGCCCGTTGGCTTTGGCCTCCGCCACGTCGGTGGCATTGGCGGCAAGCAGTTCGGCGGCCCGAGAGCGGATCTGCCGGGCCATCGCCAGCAGGGCATCGTTCTTGGCGGCGGTCGTGGTGGTTGCCATCTCCCGGCTGGCCTGCCGTGCGGCGCGGCCGATGCTCTCCATGTAGTCCTTGATGTTCATCCGTGCAACTCCGTCAGTATTTCCTCGGCAATTCCAGCACGATTCTTCAAAAGCAAATAGCGCCAACGGCCGAACCGTCCATCTTGATTGACCGCGGAGATCCACCTCTCGGCGGCGCTTTGCTTCTCTTGCAAACGATCATCGTGCCCTTTGGTTTCGACGACGACAAAACTTGGTTCGTCTTGCTCAAGCCGCACGATGAAGTCTGGTAGGTAATCGTGTCCTTGGCCAGCATGGACGTAGGGTATCGCAAATCCGAGTCCGCTGTTTTTTACGAAGCTGTGGACCGCAGGATGATTATCGAGTGCATAGGCCGCAATTCGTTCCCACTGCGAATCCGGCACCACGTAATTGACGTGGCTCTTGCTTACCGCAAACGGCTCCTTGCGCGTGACGTATTCCACTTCTGATGTCGAGCCCGGACCGCGATGGCGTTCGATGCGGATACGCTCACGGCTCCCTTCCGCGGGCTCGATGTTGCCGAGCAGGCGTTCCACCATCAGGCCATAGTAAGGAGCAAGAAATGCGTCTGCCTTAGTGGCCGGACTGTGGGCTTTTACCTTTTGGGCGACAAACCGTTTCACCGCCGCAACGAACTGCGGGTAAAGCACCGATGGATGAATCTGTCCGCCGGGAGCTTCCGCCTGGCTTGCATAAGTTCTTACCAGGTCCCTGGCGGCTTCGGCAATCCGAGACTGAAGCCGGTGCTCGGCCCGATAGGCGGCCAGCGATGCCATACTCAATTTGCCGGGACCATAGATGGTGGGGCGTCCCTGGTTGGTGGGCAGTCCCGCCTTCATTTGCACCTCGGGCGGAATCTTGGTTGGGTCGATGGACAACTCCGGAATTTGCTTCCAACCTATGTTCAGTACCGACGCGGGTTCGAAGGCATACCCTTCGATACGCGGAAAGCGGATTTCCAGTGCGGCACGTTCCGGCAATGCACGCACGCGCCAGGTTCTTGCCGGGGGGCGTGGTACGCCCCCCTTGTTCGCCTTGAAAGGCACCACCTGAAAAGGAACGCCGAAAATCTGGGCGACTTCTTCACTCATCCGCTCTTCCGTTCCTTCACCTTCACTCTCGTAGCTCGCCCGGCGCAGGCCACGGCCCACCACCTGCTCACAGAGTAGTTGGGACATGAAGGGGCGCAGGCCGACGATATGCGTCACGGTGTTACAGTCCCAGCCTTCGGTAAGCATGCCGACGCTGACAATGGCGCGTACATCCCGTCCCGGTGGATGCAGCGGCTTGCCGAGCTTTTCCGCCAGGACCGTAAAGCCTTCCGGATAAATCGGGTTGCCCTGTCGATCCTGCGGCCAGTCCAGGCGGCCAACAGTATCCAGCGTCAGGCGCATCCAGGCGTTGAGGTCGGACTTGGCTTCGCCGGAGTCGGTTTCCGCAACCACCGTCGAGTCTACCCGGATGGTATTGATGACGTCATCGCGGTTGCGGAAATCCGGCAGCACGGCCGATGGGATGCCCGGCGGCGGGCTATCGTCGGCCAGCCATTCGAACACCAGTTTTGCCAGCCGAGTGTTCTTGCAGACGAGGATGAACACCGGCGGCCGCGGATCGGTGACGTTCTCTCGCCACTCCTTCGCCACCTGCTGCCACAATCCACCCAGCATGGCGATGGGCGTGAAAGCATAACGCAGAATCGCCTCCGGTTTGGCGGCGCTCTTCTTGCCGCCACGCTCGGAGGATTTCAGTTGAGGCAGTATCCAGCGCCAAATATTGAAGTAGCCGGGGATGGATTGCCCCGACATGTCGCGTACCGCGAATTGGGGAATCTTGGTCAGTCCCGACTCGATGGCCTCAATTAAATCGAAACTCGACACCACCCAGGGGAAAGGTCGGTTGGCTTGTTGCCCTACGCGGCCAAGAAAGTAGGGCGTCGCCGAAAAGTCGATACAGGTGTTGATCCCCACCTGTTTGTGGATGCGGTCGAGTCCATCGATCCACACCGTCGCTTCAGCGTAATACTCTTCTAAGCCATCGTCATCGGCCTCCTCGAACTCGTCCGGCTCCTCGGAACGAATGCGATAGGCATGATGGGCCTCGTCGTTCATCACCAGCACGTTCTGTTTGCGGCCGGCCTTGAAGCCCAGCACGCGGTCCAGCCAGGCGGCATCGGATTCGACATAGCGGGTACTGCTTACCTGCGACTTGACCAGCGCACCGCTGTCGTCGATTTCCTCCTTGACCACTTCCAGCAGGCCGGCCGCCACCTGCTGCTGGTAGTCGGCCAGCGAGAGGTAACAGGTGCCGCGTGCCGTCGTACTCTTTTCGCCGATACGGATGGTTTCCAGTACGTTGACTTCCCGTCCCGTGCGCACCACGCGGGCGGCAGTGTTGCCGACACGGTTCGCATCCTGAAGCGCAAACACATGCCAGTTCATCACCAGCAGCCGTCCTTGCGACAGAGGCCCCATCAGGTGCGGCGGCACCAGGTCGCGGCTGCGGTAAAGGCTCGCTTCGCCGCGCGCCGGGTCGAGTTCGGCGAGCCGGTTGCGGATGGTCACGTTGGGACAGACTACTAGCACGGTGTCCGAATAGCGGCGGTCGCCTCGCGTGCTCTGCTTGTTCAGGATGCTCCAAGCCGCAAGCATGCCCATCACCGTGGTTTTGCCGCTGCCGGTGGCCATCTTGCAGGCCAGGCGCCGGAAGGCGCGCAAGCCTTCGGCTTTCTGCTTATCCGAAGGTTCGTCGAGCGGGATGTTGATTCCTTGCAGGAAATCCGTTCGCGCCTCGGCGAGGAAAATAAGCGTTGCGGCCGCTTCGATCTGGGCAAAGAACAGTCGCTTCTCCCGGCCTTCTCGTTCCCAGTACGCCAGCAATTCCAGCGTGATCTTCGATGCGCCTGGACAGCCGGCCGCACGCCACTCCTTGAGCCGGGTGCGGATACGCGAAACCAGCAACAGCTCGATCTCATAACCGACTTCCTCCTCCATGCCTTCGCGGGAAACCTCGTAGCTTGGCGGCCGATAGAAATAGACGGGCTTGCGCCGACTCTCGACGATGCGCGGCGGCGTGCCTTCCTCGATATGCCAGTATTGTCGCGGCTCAAGGAAGGGCGAGTTGAGGATCGGGGTTTCGACCTGGAAATCGAACACGCTCAGACTCCGAAGGCCTGCTTGATCTGGTTAAGACGCTCGACGATTTCTGGATGTACCTCTTCGGGCATGAACTTGGAAGCAATCTCATAGAACTCTCGCTTCGGAACATTCAGGCCCGCGGCAGTCATCAAATTAGGCAGCAGCGTCTTGCTGATCGGTTCATTGCGAAAATAATTTGCTACCAATGGATCGCTTTCGTCTTTTCCGGAGAGAAAAGTCAGCTTTTCCTGAGCAGCCGCAACGGCCTGGGCAGCCGCCTCGGGCACACCTAAACGTTTTTCGATAAATCTTTGCAGTGCGGCCGGATGAATCAGATAGCTCTCGATCTCATACCTCCGCCAGCGGATGCGCTGAATCTTCTCGGCATTCCCCGTGATCATGTCCGGCGCCTTGTTTTTTTGGTTGTCTCCGTCGAGCAATTCCAGCGCGGGAAAATCAGGCCGGATGAGTTTCAGCATTTTCCAATGCTTCTGGACTAAGACATCGCCCAACCCATCCGGTAGGGGTGCCTGGGAATACTTGGTGAGCAGTTCTTTGGACAACAACCTGAGTGCCGCATCGTCTTTCAGCACACCGGCAAATGCCTTGAGGACATCCACATCGGTAAAGTCCTCGGTATAAAGAACGCCCCTGGCGCCATCTGCTTCGAGAATATCGCTATGGGTTAAAACACCTAAAGACTCCCGCAAGCGCTCGATTTCGGAAATGCCCGACACTAGTCGCGGCGTGCCGTACATCATGTACAACTCGCGCGCCTCGACGTTGTTTACGATCATTTCGGAATGCGTGGCGACAAAGAGCTGGGCTTGGCGGTCTACCGCTACTTCTCGAAGCTCTCCATAGATCGAACGCTGTAGCAGCAGGTGCAAATGTGCATCGGGTTCGTCAATCAACAGAACTAAAGTTCCGCCACCCGCATTGCGGTGCTGAGTCAGCAACAGGGCGAGCAACAACAGGACTTGGAGGAAACCGCTTCCGGCGCTGGCGATATCGAACAGCGGTGCGTTCTCGTCACTGCCTTGACGGTATTCACAGACCAACTCTTCGCCGCGTTTGGGCGTTTCCAGCCTGCTGGAGAAAAGTCTTTGCATGGTGGCATTCAAGGTTCGCCAGGCGGCTTCGTCCTGGTGGGCGATGTACAGAAGGTTACGTAGAACCTCCCCGGGGCGCCCTTGAGCCAAGGCCGAATCGATGGCTTCCTGATCGGCCAAGCGCTGTTCCGAGCGCGCCAAACCGGACATGGCTGGGATGAATGTCGTCTTAAACGCCAGCCTGCTGTCGCGCAAGGCTTCGGCTGGCACATCGGCTTTGGGACGAACCTGCATCAGCCCCGCTGCCTTGAAGCCGAATTCGAGCGTAACCAGCGGTAGCCCATCCACTTGTATGCCAATCTCAAAGGTCTTGTTGTTCCTCTGACGATTGGTCCAAAGCAGATCGAATGAACGTACCGCCACGGCGGAAAAATTCAAACGCTCAAGGTCTTGCCATGGGTACCCATTCTTGCGTGGGTTGAAATCCGCCAACTCACGCCATTTGCGGAAGCCGAGTTCCCAAGCTGCGATTGCCTGCAACAAGGTTGTCTTGCCGGTGTTGTTCGGCCCGGCCAGCACCACGTGACCCGGAATGTCGAACCGCGTATCCGCAAAGCGTTTGAACCCCTTGAGTGTGACGAGCCGTATCATTTCCCCTCCTCCAGCTTCTTCACCACCATCAACTCGTTGCCCCGGTCGTCGATGACCTTGACGGCGATCTGCTTATGCTGTCCGGCGGAGAACGGCGTCGAGGTATCGCCGGCCAGATGCGCCCAGACCGACTCGTCGAAATCCGCCTTGAGCGCCCGTTTCAGGTTGTCCCATGCCTGGGTACGCGGGAAGAAAGCCTGGCAGACGCGGAACACCATGCTGTTGTAGTCGGTGTCGAGAAACCATGCCGGCACGTCGAGGCCGGCGCGCGAGTCGATCTCCATGGTGACCGGATCGAACACATCCAGGCCGTTCAGCTTCACTGCGTAATAGGTCTGGCTGGGTATGCCGTCCTCGGGCACCGGCACTTGTGTTACCTGCACGTCCGGCTGGCCGCAGACGGAGAAAATCTGCGAGGAGCGCATGTTCTTCAGCAGATCGCCCATCAGGATGTCCGGCGTGGCTTGCACATAGGTCGCGGGCAGGCCGATCTTGCCGGCGTCCTCGATGAACTGACGCGCTTTCGGTTCGATGGCGAAGCCGATGACATACAGATGAGTGAATTTCTTGGCGGTGGCTTCCTGCCAGGCTTCCAGCACCGCCACCTCGCCGATGGAACCATGTTCGGGGCCGAACAACAGGGCGACGGGTTCGCCTTGTTGCAGCGCCAGGCCGCCGTTGGCGGCATCCGCATCCTCCAGCGCCGCGGCGATCCCGCCGGGCCGCACCAGCGCCTCGGCCGAGAGCCACAGGGTCTTGGCCGGGCGGCGGATACCGGAAAGCTGCACGCTCTTGCCGCCGGCCAGATGCAACACCGGCGAGGCGCGCAGCACCTCGATCATGCGGTCGATGAAATCCTGCAGCGCGTCCCGCTCGCCATCCGGCAGCGGCGCATCGCCGTCGAAGTTGCTCGCGGTCGGAATAGTCGCCTCGACCACGAAGGGGCCGCAGACGCGGGTGACGCCCGAGATTGTTTCGGGCCGATCGACCAGCACCTCGTATTTCGGCGGCTCGTCGTTGGCGATGGAACCCAGGGTGATGTGGGGCACAATGCCGCCGACATGCTCGCCCTTCTTGTTCTTCTTCGCCTTGTAGACGAAGCCGCCGGCCGGGCCGCGGCCGGGTTCGCGCAGTTCCCAGTAGTTGAAGGTGGCCGTCAACAGCCGTTGCCGCGCCAGGGACAAAGGCACGCGCGAAGTGTCGATGGTGATCCAGCGCCGGCCCCAGGTTTCGGCTACGACGGCCGTGGTGCCTGAACCGCAGGTCGGATCGAGCACAAGGTCGCCTGGGTCGGTGGTCATGAGCATGCAGCGTTCAACTACCTTGCTTGCTGTCTGAACAACGTAGAGCTTGTCTTCGAGAAAACTGCCGGTTCCAGTGTCATCCCAGAAAGCCTGCATGGGTGAAACAGGGAAATCGTCGGCGTATTGAATAAACCGAAGAGAGCCACCGCTAACAATTAAGCGCTTCAGTTCAACCAGACGGCGTAGTCCGGCTTCTGTGGTTCGCCAGCCCCTGGTTTTAGGTCGATACGTTACGCCTTCAAACACAAAGGGGTACATCTGATTGTCGTTTTGTGCAGAAAGATCGGCGCGCGCAAAACGGCGTCCGACAAGCGAGGTAGAGCCATCCTTCTCTTCTTTAGACATTGGCCTTCGATTGCCGCCAGGTTCTTCAACCCAAGTAAATACCTGTTCGAAAGCTCGCCCAATTTCCGACGGCACAAATAGCTGGCGATACTTTATCTTGGTGATGTCATTCGCGTACCAAATCAGGAAGTCACAAACGGTCCCAATTGCGGTAAGTCCGCTAGGATTGCTCGCTCCCGATGTTTTCTTGAATGGAATAACTGCGACGCAGTTCTCCGCCCCAAACACCTCGTCCATAACCTCCCGCACATGGTGCAGATTCTCATCCGAAATCTGCACGAACACCGAGCCCGAATCGGTCAGCAGTCGCTGCGCCAATAGCAGGCGGTCGCGCAGGTAGGTGAGGTAGGAGTGCAGGCCCAGCTCCCAGGTGTCGCGATAGGCCTTGACCATCTCCGGTTCGCGGCTCATGTCCTCGTCGGCGCCTGCGCTCACGTCGCGCTTGCGCACGAAGGGCTGGAAGTTGGAGCCGAACTTCACGCCGTAGGGCGGGTCGATGTAGATCGTCTGCACCGAATTGCCCATGTTCTCGTAATGCAGCAGCGAGTTCATGACCACCAGGCTGTCGCCGAGGATCATGCGGTTCTGCCAGCCGTTGGGATGTTCGTAGGCTTTCAGCAACTGTTCGGGCAGCGAGCGCTCCGGGTGGCCGTAGAAGTCGTTGATCCAGTCGTCCTGGCGCGCGAGCTTGTGCTGCGAGACGGAATCGAGGATGGCCTGGGTGGACAGCCGTTCGTGAATGAACAGCGGCAGGGTGGGGACGTCGAAGGACAGCCGCTCGGCCTTGCCGGCCCAGTTGAGGAAGGGCCGCGAGAGCGCCTGGAGCGCGGCGAGGCCCTCGCGCCCGGCACGCAGGGGTTCGGTCTGGAGTTGCGCCAGTTTGCCATTGGCATCTTGCAGCAGAGCGGCAAGTTCAGCGGCGGCCTGCCCTGGCTTGGCGGCGCCCAGTTGCTGGCGGATTTCGGCCAGGGTGGTCTGTACGGTCGCCAGCGCCGCTTCGATTTCGGCTATGCGCGCTTCGCCTTGTTCTCGCGCCGGGTTGCCGGCATCCCATTGCAGTTCCGGGGCAAGCGACGAGTCGTAGCGCCAGGTTGCGGTGGGTTTCTTCTTCTTGAAGCGGGTCTGCGCGCCGGCCTCGGGGCGGATCAGAGCCTTGGCTTCGGTGTGCTGGTACGAAGCGGTGGTTGCTTGACTGCTGGCCTTCTTGCGCGGTGGCATAGGGTCGCCTTATTGGTTCAACGTCCGAATGAGCGTGTGTTGGTTCGGGGCGCATCGCTCCTGGTCAGGCGCAGGGCGAGTTGCAGGAATTCATCCCAGATGTCGCCGCGCGCAAGGCCTTTAATGATGCGGTCAATTTTCGCCGCATGCAAGAGCGCGAGGCGAGACGAACTGCTGCGCGCTTCGCTGGCCAGCGCCCAGAGCACCAGCGGCAGTGCGGCATCCTCGCCTTTGAGGCCTTCTAGCGTGCGTGCGGTGCGCAGCGTGTCGCGTGCTTTCAGTGCGTCGCGCAAGTCTGACACATCGTAGCGGGTGACGTTCATCACTGCCGCTTCAATCTGCGCCAGCGAAATTTCGCCGGCTGGATAGAGCAGTCCGAGCTTTTGGATTTCCTGATAGGCAGCCAGCAGATTGCCTTCGACGTGCGCAGCGATGAATTCCAGCGCGTTGCGCGGCGCACTTTGTTTCTGCCGCGCCATGCGCGCGGCGACCCAGTCGGGCAATAGGTGCAGCGGCGGGGCGTTGAGTTCAAGCGCGACGCCGTGGCTGATCAGGGCGGTGAACCAGGCCGCCTTCCTGGACTGCCAATCGACTTGCGGCAAGGTCACCAGCGTGAGGACGCCTTGGCGGTCTTGCGCGCAGAGGCGCTGCAAGGCCTCGCCGCCTTCGCGCCCCGGCTTGCCGGTGGGAATGCGCAGGTCGATCAGCAGGTTGCCGCCGAACAGCGACAGATTGCCGCCGGCCTGCGCCAGTTGCTCCCAGCGGAAACCCGCTCCGGCGATCAGCACTTCGCGTTCGTCATAGCCTTGTTTGCGTGCCGTGGCGCGGATCGCATCGGCCGCTTCGAGGACCAACAGCGGTTCGTCGCCATGCAGCAGGTAAAGCGCTGCCAGGGGCTTGGTGAGGTGCTGGTCGAGCTGGTCGGGGCGCAGCTGCATCGCGCGCCTATTCTTCGATTATTGCCGGTGGTTTGGCGGCCGCCAGCCGGCGCAGGATCTGCTGCACCAGATCATTCTGGATGTCGCGCCAGAGCAGGGTTTCCTCGGCTTCCTTGGAAAGTACCTGGTCGTCGGTAAAGGTGATGTCGCGGCGAACGACGATCTGACTGGGTGGCAACCATTCGCGGCCATTGCCGTCGACCAGTCGGAAATTGAAAGCACGCACCAGTTGAAATTCACGGGCA
>Ga0172369_10010332_pt1 | contig 10149 bp, 7 predicted proteins | sample LakKiv25m_FD_114539 | JGI IMG/M metagenome (GOLD analysis project Ga0172369, IMG submission 114539) | Freshwater microbial communities from Kabuno Bay, South-Kivu, Congo - kab_022012_11.25m | ecosystem: Environmental > Aquatic > Freshwater > Lake | place: Democratic Republic of the Congo...
GAGAGTTGGAAAGAAATAGATAAGAAGGTTATGGAATTAATACCCAAAATAAAAGAAGAGATCGAGAAGGAAAAACGCAGAAACCAGGCGGAGTGGGAATCGCGTGAAGCGGAGCGCGTAAGGCTGGAAGAAGAGCGCAAGAAAAAAGAGGAAGAGCAGCGCAAAAAAGAAGAGCGTTCATCCGTCATGGGCCAATACGCGGTGCTTAATCCCAGGCTGAACAGCTATTCTCTGGACGGCATGCGCGGAGACCTGGTGCTGATGAAAAACGATATAAAGCAGGGCAATATTGAGATTACCGCTCGCTTAACCACCATAGATAAGGTAGACCGGATCCTTATTTCCGAAGATAACGGCAGGACCTGGAAGGAATTACCCCTTCAGCAGACAATTACTTATGCATTTAGCCCTATCCCGGACAAAGCGTATCTTCCGGTCCTGAAGATCCACAACACCTTTTCTGATGAACAGCTGCTCCCGATTTTTAACACGATTAGCAGCATTACCTACCGCGATATAGATTACCAGCAGATGGTCGCGGAAGCGGTCAAGGGTCTGGCGGACGCTTATGAAACCAGGAATATTTCCCGGTTCAGCGATTTGATTTCCAGGGATTTTTTAGGAAACAAGTCGTTTCTGGAAGAAGGCGTGCGTTTCGATTTTGATATGTTTATGGATATTAAACTTTCCATATATATCAACCGCATCGAAAAGCGCGGCGAAATGTTTGTCGCGGAAACCAAATGGGATAAAACCCAGGCGCCCAGGAAAACCGGACAGGAACAAAAGACCAGCGGGAACACCACTATGATGTTCGTGTTGGAAGATGGGAAAATGAAAATCAAAAACTTACGCGGCAATCTGATATACGCTACGCTTTCTCCGGAGATTGCCCAGGCTAGCGGTTTGACCTCGAGCGTCATAACCCAGATTCGCACTGCTTATAACGACCGCAATCCTACGCAGCCAGGCGCAGGTACTATGATAGACTCCGGCGGTGTAACAACTACCACTACCTCAAATATCGAAACCGGCACTTTTAGCCTGACGCAAACCAACCCGCATCCGGCGGTTGCAGGTTGGATAGAGGAATACGATTTTTCCGCTAATCAGGTGCACGCTATAGATAATTTTGGTCCGGTGTATGATTTTAGAAGGCGGGAAGGATTTGTAGAAGTTAAATCCACCAATGGTGTAAAGGATCTGGGGGCGGTCAGTATAGATAGCGTTACCGAGGTTCCGGATTCCGGATATACTACAGATGCTACTTCGGCAGCCGGACACACTTATGCCTTACAGCTTTCCGACGGGACTTACGCCTTGGTTTATATAACGTCTTTGGGGGGTGTTGTTCCATCGACGTCTTCATTTCAATATAAACATCAGAAAAATGGGACTCGTAACTTCTGAAAAGGAGGGAAATATGAAAGCTTATTGCGCTGAATTTTGCGGAACATTCTGGTTGGTCCTGGGAGGTTGTGGAAGTGCGGTTCTTGCTGCGGCGTTTCCTGGCTTAGGTATTGGGTTTGTCGGAGTTGCTCTTGCATTCGGTTTGACCGTATTAACTATGGCGTACGCTATCGGCCATATCTCGGGCTGTCATCTTAATCCTGCGGTTTCCATCGGATTATGGGCAGGCGGCCGTTTTCCTGCAAAGAAGCTTGCGCCTTATATTATCGCTCAGGTTCTTGGCGGTATTGTTGCAGGGGGCGTTCTTTACATTATCGCAGCCGGTAATGCCGGTTTCAGCCTTTCTTCGGGTTTTGCAGCCAATGGTTACGGGGCGCATTCCCCCGGCGGTTATACATTGTTGGCAGCGCTGGTTACGGAAGTAGTTATGACCATGGCTTTTTTGTTTATTATCATGGGCGCTACCGATAAGCGCTCGCCGCAAGGCTTTGCCCCGATTGCTATTGGCTTGGGTTTGACTTTGATTCATTTGATCAGCATACCTGTTACCAATACATCAGTGAATCCGGCGCGCAGTACCGGAGTTGCGTTATTTGTAGGCGATTGGGCTGTCAATCAACTTTGGCTTTTCTGGGTGGCTCCGATAGCAGGCGCGTTAATCGGCGCGGTAATATATCGTTTTATCGCCCGTAGCGCAGACTAGATGTTTTCATTCATTAACATACCGGCGCGAATCTTAAGTATCTTAGAGCTGAATATCTCTCCGGCAGAAGTGGCGGGAGGAGTTTGCCTGGGGATGTTTTTGGGTTTTATCCCGCTTAACGGCCCGATGGCGCTGCTCCTTTTTATTTTTTTCTTCCTCTTTAAGGTCAACAGATTTTCTACGGTTATCACCCTGCCTTTATTCAAACTGCTTTACCTAGTTGGAGTAAGTTCCCTGACGGAGCGCATCGGCGGGTACCTTTTGCTTGACGCTGATTTTTTAACCGGGTTTTGGAAGTGCGTTACAAGCTTGCCTGTCTTGGCTTTGGTGGATTTAAATAATACCTTGGTTGCCGGAGGAGTTTTTTTATCAATAGTTCTTTGCCTGCCGGTTTATCTGCTTGCCAGGTTTATCTACGTCAAGTTTATCGCGCCCCGCTTGAATAAAATCCAGGAGTCGAAGCTTGCGAAAAAGATCAAAGGTTACAAATTCGTCAACAAGATTATTAATAAGATGGATGTCATCCGGAGCAAAACGAAATGATAAAGAGTTTGAATATAAAAAATATTGTGATAGCTATTGTGATTCTGGCGCTGGTGCATTTTGTGGTAGGGCTATTGGTTAGCCCGAAGCTTGGCGAGCTTATAGTCGAAAAAATCAATCAATACAGCTCGGCGAAAATTTACATTGAACGGGTAAATATCTGGCCACTGACGCTTTCAGCCTCTCTAAAAAATATAAAAATATTTGACCGGCAAAATACGGATGATAAGATCGCAGAAATTAAACTTGCTTATATTCATTTGAGCCCGATGGGGTTACTTTCCAAGCGGCTAGTGTCGGAAGTCGAGGTAAGCGGCGCCAATATTTATCTTGAAGGCGAGCCTGACGGGTCTTTTAATATCCAGAAACTTTCTCAGCCAAAACCTTCCGGCAAGTTGACCAATCTGATAGGGACTTTAAAGGGCATGGTCCAGAAGAAGGACTTGTTTACAAAGAGCTATGATTTATTAAAAAAGAAACTCTCAAGCGATGCGCTCAAGAAACAAAAAATTCAGGCGGATGAAGCGAAAAAGATTACTAAAACAGTGGTAGCCCTTCCTGAAGGCCGCAGGGTGCATTTTAAGTCAAAAGACAGTTATGTATTTGAGATAAAGAAGCTGATTATTACCGGTTCTCGTATTGATTTAAAAAATCAGGACGGCCGCTCGGCGCAGATCGAGGATGCGCGTATAGAATTAAATAGCGCCGCTTTTGACCCTGAGTTAGGCTTTCGCATGGGAAAGGCTGATGTAGAAGGGAAGATAAAAAGTTCTGGCATAGCCGCGGGAAGCCTGAAATTTTCTTATAAGAGTACTTTTAGCAAAGGTACGCCCAAAGCGCAGTTTGATTTCTGGCTTAAAGAAGTTGATCTGGATGCCTTGCGTTTTATTTACGAAAACTCTTTGCCCTTAGAAATAGTCAAAGGAACGTTAAATCTGACCTCGGAAACTACCATAGATAACGGCAATATTAATTCCGTCAACAAGCTTTCCCTGGGTAATCATGAATTAAAACCCAGAGGATCGGCAAACCTTTCCGATATTTCCATGCCTATGCCTTTGCTTTGCGAAGCCCTCAATAACACTAATCCTCTACGCCTGGATTTTACTATATCGGGCACGGTAGAAAAGCCGCAATTTAAAGATTTTACCCGTTCGCTTATGGAAATGATTAAGCCAAACTTAAAGAATATCGGCCAGACGATTAAGCCGGAAAATGCAATCAATTCCCTGCGGTCGATATTCGGTAATAATAAGTAGTTTTGTCAGGAGGATAAATTGAAAGAAGCTCGAAAAAGGATTTCGAAAAAAGTCTCAGTTATAATTGCCCTACTGTCTATTGTTGGCGGATTTCTGGTTATCCTTGGTTGGTTTTTTGACATAGAGGCCCTCAAGAGCGTTTTACCCGGAATGGTCACGATGAAATTTAATACAGCGGTAGCGTTTTTGCTGACAGGCGTTTCGTTATTGACCATACTGGCGAATCGCAGCGAAAGAATATTTCGGTGGGTTGTGTTAGGCTCTTCGCTGGCCGCAAGCGGTATAGGGGCATTAACATGTTCTGAATATATATTGGGCATAGATTTAGGCATTGACCAGCTCTTTTTCAAAGAGCCTGCCGGAGCTATCATGACTACGCATCTTGGCAGGATGGCTGCTTCAACTGCAATAGATTTTTTTATTCTTAACGTTGTTTTGCTTTTTATATTGAAAAAAAAGGAGCGCGGTATTTATGCGGCGCAGATACTTACGATAGTAGCCGCGTTCCTGGCTTATCAGGCGATTGTTGGATATATTCTTGGAGTCAATGCTTTGATTTTTCTCGGCCATGGTTTTACGGCAATGGCGCTACATACATCCTGCTTGTTCTTTCTGCTGTCAATAGGCATACTGTATGCCAGCGGCGACAAAGGCTTTGTGAAATTGCTTTATACTGACTTTTCATCAGGAATGTCATTGCGCCGGCTTTTACCGATAGCGTTAATTCTGCCTGCTTTCTTTGGCTGGTTGAAGTTACGAGGTGAGCAATCAGGCATTATTTCTAACGAGACAGGCGTTTCGCTGGTAGCTATTTTAAACGCGACAATTTTTTCCGTTATTATTTGGCTTAATGCGAGATCGATAGCTAAGGCGGAAGAACTTCAAAGGCATGTAGAGGATGAGTTAAAGAAAGCGGCGGAAGAATGGATTACCACATTTGATACTATAAGCGATTTCATATTTATCCTTGATAAGGACAGCGTAATAACACGGGCTAATAAGCCGTTCCTTGATGCAATAAAAATGACCAGAGAAGACGTTTATGGTAAAAGATGCTTTGAGATCTTGCATAAAAGCGATAAACCATGGCCGGAATGCCCGCATCAAAAGACCTTGAGCAATAAAAGGCCTTACACGGAAATTGTGGAGGACCCAAATATAGGGATACCACTTTTGGTAACTACTTCTCCGATTTTCGAAAAAAACGGAAATTTTTTGGGTTCTGTTCATATAGCCAAAGACATAACCCAAATAAAAGAAGCGGATAAAAAACTTAATGCAAAACTTCACGATCTTGAGGTGTTTCAAAAAGTTGTCATAGACAGGGAACTCAAGATGATAGAGCTGAAAAATAAGATAGCAGAGCTGGAGGCTAAGTTAAGACAAACTTGACAAACTGACATTGTTAGTTTTGTCAAGTTCTTCCCGGCGCGTAACAGCCATGCCTCTTGAAAAAAATCAGCAAAAACATCAAAGTTTCTTTTTATACCCCTGGCGGAATTTTATTGATAATCATTTTTTTCGGCACTATAATACGTATTTTAAGGGGGCAAAAAATGAAATATAAAATCCTGATAATCGCGTTTGCGGCAAGCCTTGTCGTGATGTTTGCGTCCGGCGGAGCTATAGCCGTGACAGCGGAAAATATAGACGCCGGCGTAAGAAAATCTATAGATATGCTTAAAAGCGTTAACGGCGGGAAAGAAGTGCTGAAAAGCTCAGCGGGCGCGCTTGTATTCCCGGCGGTTTTTAAAGCGGGCATTGGACTGGGCGGAGAATACGGAGAAGGCGCGCTTGTAATTAACGGCAAGATAGTAGATTATTACAGCACCGCAGCCGCTTCGATAGGTTTTCAGCTGGGCGGCCAGAAAAAGACAATAATCATAGCGTTTATGGATAAAAACGCGCTTGAGAGTTTCCGCAATTCCTCCGGTTGGAAAGTCGGAGCGGACGCGTCCGTAACCGTGGTAGCGGTAGGAGCTGACGGATCAATAGATACAGAAAAGACCAACAGGCCTATTGTGGCTTTTGTATTTGACCAAAAGGGCCTGATGTATAATCTTACGCTTGAAGGGTCCAAAATCAATAAATTGGACAGATAAGCGCTGTTGTAGCCGGATATGACAAAAAATGAAAAGAAAAAATCTAAATTAAAAAATACCAGAAAACCGCGCGGTTTCCCCGGAAAAACTTCAGCCAGGAAGAAAATCAGCGATATTTACGAACTAAAGGCGCAGAATGAATCGCTCAGGCTCCTTCAGGCAAAAATAGAAAACGCCCGGGATAAATATCTCGAGCTGTACGATTTTTCCCCTGTAAGTTGTCTTACGCTTGATAAGAACGGGTTTATACTGGACGCGAACCTTAGCGCTGGCAAGCTTTTTAATACGGACGTGAAATATCTGGTCAAAGGCAAATTTGCATTTTTTGTTGTGTCCGAGCACAGGCATATCTTTAAGGCTTTCCTGAAGCAGGTCTTTGCCGTTGAAAGCAAGCAGATCTGCGAAATAAAATTAATAGACAGCAAAAACCAGCCTTTTTACGCTCACATAGAGAGCGTCCGGATGAATGGCGGTAAAAACGAGAAGATGTTTTGCCATACCGTTGTCATGGATATTAGTAAGCGCAAGGATATAGAAGACGCCGTGGACAGGGCGCGCGATGAATTAGAGGTGCGGATGCAGAGGCGCACCTTTGAATTGGCCAAGTCTAATACGGATCTGAAAGAAGAGGTCGATAAATACAAAGACGCCCAGGTGGAAATAATAAAGCTTAACAGGCAGATGGAGTTTGTGCTTGGCGCCACCAAGACAGGCCTTGATATTATAGATTCGGATTATAATATGGTTTATATAGATCCTGAATGGCAGAAGGTATATGGCGACCCAAAAGGAAAAAAGTGTTATGAATATTTTATGGGCCGCGATAAGGCGTGCCAGGATTGCGGGGTTGCCAGGGCTTTCAAAACAAAGAAGCCGGTAGTCGCAGAAGAGGTTTTAGCAAAGGAAGGTGGCCGCTCGATACAGGTTACCACTATTCCTTTTCAAGACGAAAAAAGCGGCTGGCTGGTGGCGGAAATAAACGTGGATATCTCCGAGCGCAAGAAGAAGGAGGAAGAGTTTTTATTGAAGACAGCCCTTTTGGAAGGGCAGACCGAAACAATGCTCGACGGGATTTTGGTGGTGGATGATAACGGGAAGATTGTTTTATTTAACAGAAATTTCAGCTTGCTGTGGAAAATACCCAAGAATCTTTTGGACTCTAGAGACGATAAGAAATTAATTAATTATGTCTTGAGTCAGCTCAAATATCCAGACAATTTTGTCGCGGAGATAAAGCGCCTTTATCTTAACAAGGATAAAAAAAGCAGGGACGAGATAGAGTTTAAAGATGGCAGATTTTTTGACAGATATTCTTCGCCTTTGATAGATTCTATAGGAAATTATCGCGGAAGGATCTGGTTTTTCCGGGATATTAGCGAGCGCAAAAAATCAGAGAAGCGCATCTATATGTTTAACCAGCTGCAAATCGCTTTGCTAGACTCCGGTACTTTGGAAGAAAAACTCAAGAAGATTACGGATAGTATAGTAGAGATTTTTGGCGCTGACTTCTCCCGTGTCTGGCTTACGCGTCCGGGAGACAGATGTGCTTTGGGATGTCCTCATGCCGCGGTTACGGAAGGGCCTCATAAATGCGTCAACCGGGAGAAGTGCCTTCATCTTGTTTCCAGTTCTGGGCGCTATAAGCATATCGATGGCGGCGTGCATTCCAGAGTGCCTTTCGGATGTTATAAGATCGGAGGTATTGCTTCCGGCGAATACGCATCGTTTTTGACCAATGATGTTGAGCATGACGAGCGCGTTCATAATCACGAGTGGGCGAGAGAAACAGGGTTGGCTTCGTTTGCGGGTTTTCAGCTGTGCCTTCCGAATACTGAAGCGCTTGGTGTACTAGCGTTATTTTCGCAGAGCCCTATCTCTCAGGAAGAATACATAATGCTCCATATTATCAGCAACGTAGTGGTCCGGTCGATTCAAACGGCGATAGCGGAAAAAGACCGTGTTCAAGCGGAAGAAAATCTGAAAAACTCGCTCGAGAAGCTTAAAGAGATGCATCTTCAGCTTATTCAGTCGGCGAAAATGGCTGCCGTAGGTGTTTTATCGGCAGACGTGGCGCATGAAATAAATAATCCCTTGATGGGCGCTATATTACTTTTAGAAAATCTTATATCCGAGACAGAAAAAGGAACCGAAGAACACGAAACCTTGTCGCAGATAGACTGCGGCCTTAAACAGATCTCCGATATTATAGCCAAGCTTATAAAGTTTTCAAAAAAAGAGCAGATGGTTTTTAAAAGGCAAAGCGTAAACAAGGCGATAGATTTAATCATTTTATTGATTTTGCATGAATTTGAGTCGAATAATATAGAGTTAATAAAAAATTATGGGAAAGACCTGCCTGATGTGGAGATTTCAATCAATGAAATACAGCAAGTCCTGATGAATATTCTGCTGAATGCCAAAGACGCTAGTTTGCATTCAGGCGTGAAGCAAGTTATCATAACTACTTATTTGGAAGATGATATGGTAAAAATAAGCATTAAGGACGCCGGGTGCGGCATTGAAAAGAAATACCTGGATAAACTCTTCGTCCCGTTTTTTACTACCAAGCCAAGCGGGAAAGGCCTTGGGATGGGTATGCCTGTATCCAAAAATATTATGAGCGAACATCGCGGGAAAATAGAGGTGCGTTCGGAAGAACAAAAAGGAACGGAAGTAATATTGTCTTTACCGAAAGTTAGATATAATATATAATATACGGCATTAACAAAAAATAAATAAAGGATAAATTTTATGCTCAAGAAATACAGCATCATAGAAGGAAAGCTTTTAGAGAATAACAATGAAAACTGCGCCGTGCATGTTTATATAAGTCCTGACGAAAACGAGAAAAATTATCTCATTAATGTCCTGCAGATTGATGAACATACTTTTAACTCCGCCCTTGACCCTGAAGAGTTAAGCCGCATTGAATTTGAGGCCAATCATACCGCGATTATTATTAAGCGCCCTAAGCGCTATACCGCGGAAGATAATTACCTTTTCAAGGTATCGTCTCTGGGCATTTTTTTGTTTTCAGACAAGCTGATCGTGATTTCAAATGAAGACGCCACCTTATTTGACAGCAGGCCGTTCCACAAACTGCATTCTTTTTCTGAAGTGGCTTTAAAAGTTATATTCCGTTGTATACAGCATTTCGAGGAGCATCTTAATATTATCCATAAGGTTTCAAACGAGCTTGAGATGGAAATCAATAAAGCCCTTACAAACAAAGACCTTTTATATATGTTTAGCCTTGAAAAAAGCCTTGTGTATTACCTTAAGGCTATAAACTCTAACAGTAAAGTGATTGAGAAGATTAAAACAAATTCTGCGAAAATAGGTTTGTCGCAGGAAGATAATGAATTTTTGGAAGACGTTATAATAGAGACTGTGCAATGTTATGAAGAAGCTAACACCTATTTGCAAGTAATTTCCAATCTTATGGACGCTTGGGTTTCCATGGTAAGCAATAATTTAAATATCCGCATGAAAATGCTTACTATGGTTTCAATCTGCATTATGTTGCCTACATTAATCGTTAGTATTTTTTCTATGAATGTAGCATTGCCTGTGCTGCAACATGGAACGCTTTTCCCTTTCTGGTTTATCGTGACGTTAGCAGTCCTCTCAATAGCTACCATCATTTTTATTTCCCGTAGCAGGAAATGGTAGAGATATAAAATAAATTATGACTATGAAGCTTGGAAAAGTTGCCTTGGAGAGGGCCTTATCGAAAATGGGCCTGGCTTCCCGCAGCCAGACCCGGGGATGGATATCCGAGGGAAAGCTTAAGGTTAACGGGGAAATTGTTAAGGATCCTTTTTACTTAGTTGTTCCGGAGAAGGATAAGTTTGTTTTGGACGGAGTGCCTCTAAAAAGAACCTTCCGGCAGGCTGTCATGCTGTACAAGCCAAAATCCGTTGTTACTACAAGGTGCGACGATAAGGGCAGGGCTACGGTTTTTGACCTGTTGCCTGAGGAGTTCAGGCATCTTCATGCTGTGGGCCGGCTGGACATGGCTACGACAGGGTTATTACTGCTTACCAATGATACAAGGCTATCCGCTTATCTGACTGACCCGCTTAACGCTATTCCGCGTACTTATGTGGTAGTTGTAAAAGGAAAATTTACA
>Ga0172369_10010340_pt1 | contig 10140 bp, 9 predicted proteins | sample LakKiv25m_FD_114539 | JGI IMG/M metagenome (GOLD analysis project Ga0172369, IMG submission 114539) | Freshwater microbial communities from Kabuno Bay, South-Kivu, Congo - kab_022012_11.25m | ecosystem: Environmental > Aquatic > Freshwater > Lake | place: Democratic Republic of the Congo...
CCTGTCCGGTCTCGATGATCTCCAGGCGACAGGCCGTGACGAGTGGTCGGAAGCAAGTTGCCGTTACGGCGATAGTGGATTGATCAGCGATCTGAAGATCGGCTACAAGCTGATACGTGAAGGTCCTGTCATCAAACTGACACTGCGACCGCAAAAGCCCTCCACCGCGATCGGCCGACTTGTCATCGGCCCACTGTTGTATGCCTTCATGGTGGAATCAGCCAAGCGGAACCGTGTCAACACCGTACTTCAGATCTCCTGCAGTAGCTGGCCGGAATTGCGTCTCTGCGAGCACCGCTATGACATCCCCTCCATGCTACCGTTCGGGATCTTCACCGTTGAGGACTGACCACGGTCGACCTCTCGTGCCTCGCACGGTTGGCCGACCGGCCAACCTTTATGGGAAAATTTAAGTCAAATTAAAAAAGCCAGCCAGACTGGCATTTTTTAATTGCATGAAGTTTTTTTCTAAATGTTGTTATAGAGAGCGTAAAAACCAAGAAAAATTAAGAATGTCCCGACCAGCTTATAAAAAGTGTATGTCCCCGTCGGACCAAACCAACGTTCGGCAAAATCAAATCTCTCTGTGTGATCGACGATCCATTTGTTGTAAATGATAAGGACAAATCCGATAGCTTCATAGAGAAAGAAATTTTGCCAATTCATTGGACCCTCCGAAAAACTCACTGAATTACAAACCTCAAATTAATTATACCAGAATCTTTGATCTATCTGTGAATATCCGTGTAACAGGATCTACAATAGAATTTCCCCTTATTTATTGATAGCAAAATGGATGATCAGAAATAAAGCGATCGTGACAATTTGTGTCGTCATTCCGAGAAGCGGTCCAGGTTGTTCACGATGGACACTATTGTGAATATGATGATAAAACTTGCCAAATTTGGTTGCTAAAAATTGCTTTTTCCAAAAAGGTACATTGTCCAGCATGTCAGGCATAAATCCACCCAGCGCCCCCCAAGCATAGCTACTGGAAAAAATCGTCTGATTGAGTGGCAGTTTAACTACGGCAAACATCAATATCGCCGCAACGATGAGATCCGTGCCGGTAAAAATAATCTGGCGCCACGAGAAACAGTCATTATCGAAATGATCGAAATGAGGGATGCTATCAAGTATGAAATGGGAAATAATGCCGACGGTAAAAGCTCCGGCCGGATTACCGACCAGTTCTCCTACCGCTCCCCCAGTCACGACATGTGCTGATACTATCATAATTTTTTCAATTCTAGACGATGGTTTATTGGTTAAATTAAATGTTTATTTCTAAAGGCTTTTCCAGATGAAGATTTTAAATATTTCTCGAATCTTATCGCCGACTCTTTTGATTCGAATGAGCCATACCAAACTAGTTGTAATGGCCTAAATTTTGAAGTGTGCGGAACTCCACCGTCTTGATGTTTTTTGACTCTCGACCTCAGATTATTAGTCGAACCACAATAATAATCTCCATTCGAAAGTATTAATAAATATGCATAAAACATATCAGTTTTAGTCTAACTTCGCGGCTGCTACGCTGGACAAACTCCTCGGTTTTATTAAAATCAAAATGACTAAATCTAAGTTTAATTTGGCTTGCCAAGCGAAGCCGAGTTTATAAGACGGAGTTTGGTGGACCTACCGAGAATCGAACTCGGGATTGAGCAATGCGAATGCCCTGTTATACCGCTTAACTATAGGCCCACAATGTCTACATAATACCAATTCTGTGTCATATTGACGAGAGTATATTGTAAAAAATATTTTTTGTTTAAAACAATTCTCGGCTGGCGCTTGCGCAACCAGCCGAGCAGTGCGTTCTTCAACCGGAGATCTCCGCTTCGATCACGATCCGATCACCGACCTTGGACCAGTCGTAGAGCCAAGCCGCATCGGTCTCGGATAGCCGGACGCAGCCGTGCGACGCCGGCGTTCCCAGCAGGTGGTAGTTGCTCGGCTCTGTCGCATGGATGTAGTGCCCGCCGTAGTAGTGGAGAGCATACGGCATCCAGACAGAGTATGACTTCGACCAGCGCCGTAAGGTCTTGTCGAGGATGGTGAACTCGCCGAGATGATCGTGCGGTTCATTACCTCTGTAGTCAAGTGACTTGACGCTCCCCGACGACGTCGAGCACTTAAGCACCTTGACGATCTCGCCGTTTTCCTGGACGTACACCCTCTGATCGGCGATGCAGACGACGATCTCATGACCCTTTGTCGTCATCGCCGTCAACGGTGGTTCTGGACAGGAAGCCGGGCTGGTTGCTTCTTTTCGCTCGGCAACAACTGCCGCTTTCTTCGTCTTGACTACTGGTCTCTTCGGCGCTGGCGTTTGTGGCGTTTCCATCTCGAGAATCGGCTGCGAAGACTCCTTTTTCTTCTCAGCCAAATCGATTGACTCCGACGAGACCGTCGGAATTACCGTCACCACGCTGACATCGGCAGCTGTCGGCAACGACACACGTCGTTCGTATGGGTTGGTCCCCATCGCCACTCCGATCGTCATGCCAATTGCGACAGCCGGGGCCAACAGCCAGAGAGGAAATCTCTTCATCTCCGCGCTCCTCACTTGATGCCGTAGAACCGCTTGAGACGGTTCATGACCTGCGTGTTTCTGCTGCTGACGACAGACAAGTGTCGCCTGTTGTCAGCGCTGGAGCAGTCGCCAAAGAGAGACATTGCCTCGACCGCTTCGGCGATCATCGCTCGCAGCATGACTTGGTGCTCCGAGATGTCACCGCTTGGTCGGACTGGCGACAGAGCGTCAAGCTCGTCCAGAAGTCGTTCCCGTAGAGCAATCTGAGCACTCCAGTTGTACTGGTCGCTTTGTGTCATCGCCCCGTTATCGTAGCGAGTCAAGACTCCCGACAACACTTTGCGACCTTGTGAATACCGGTCGACGATACTCCGGATCGAAGCCCGATATCCGGCATTCTGATCGTCGTTCCAAGCACTGTTGCCACGGACCACGACGACCGTCGAGCCTGACGGACTTGCCGTTGGCTTCGGAACCGGCTTTCTGGCGATGACCAGGTTCTTCTGCAGTTTCACCACTCGACCGATCGCCTCGGTCGTGTTGCCCTCGGTCGGCGATCCGACAGCGTTTGCCGCCGTTCGGAACACTTCTGAAGCCTTGATCATGTCCCGCGCTTTTGCGCTCAACACGTCAGCAGTGACTGACGTGACGGTAAATGCGTAGAAAGCATCGACATAGTCTTTGGAGCGATCCACCAGCTCCATCAACTTCGGTACCCGCTCGCCCGACAGCTTCTGCACAGAGTCGCGCAAGTTGCTGATCTTGTCGCGACTCGCCTCCGCCTTGTTCTTCAGCGTGGTGGCCTGCAACTCGAGCAGCTCGTGGCTGCCACTCGCCGTGAGCGACTTCACGTCGGTGTGAAAATCACCCACGACCGAGTTGAGCTGGTTGAACAGCTGAATCTCAGCTGCCAGCTCCTGCTCCTCCGCCGCACGCTTCTGCACGAAGCGAACAGCGCCAATGATCAAGCAGCAGATAGCGAGAGTGGCGAGCACGCCCGCCACAATCCCGACTCTCTTTTTCATCTGACTCTCCCAAGTTCCGCTTGATCGCGGATACTTCGAGAAAACAATACAACAAATCATAAAATAAAGCAACAAAATTGCCCGTACAGGAGTAGAAAAAACTATTTATAATTTTATTCCGGCACCGCTCTGATATGACCGAGCTCGTAACGTTTTTGTAATTCTTTGAGATGCTTCTCTTTCTCAGAAATAAACTTTGCTGCATCAAAGCCATATTTGGAGATCAGCATCGAGGCATATTTGCCACCGAGAAAGTGTGGAGTGATCACATAGGTCGCACCAGCATCATAGAGATCTATCGCCTCATCTACTTCATGCGAAATCATCATTATCAGAGTCCCTGATCCAGATTCGCGAATCTTACCGACAACAAAACGATTGGTCTCAAAATCAGGAATGCTGGAGATCACCATCTTGGCCTTGGGCAGATTTAACTCTTCTAAAAATTCATTGTCATCAGCATCACCGTAGCGGCAATTAATTTTTAGCTCCTCCAGCTTTTTAATCACCTCTGGATCATAATCAACGACCAGAAATTTATGACCGAGCTCCTTGAAAACTTCGAAGAAATCGTAGCCGACCCTGTTGCAACCAAGCAGGACAACATCATAACTTTCACTCGAAGTATTTGCCCCTCTGGTGTTCTTTTTTTCAAAAATAAATTTTTGGAAATAGGGATAGATTTTATTATTAAACAAGACCAGATATGAAGAGATCGTAATAGTAATCAAACTGATCAAAGTAACAAGAGAAATTATTTCGTTATTTAAATGACCGGCATTAATTCCAGCGATAACCAAAACCAGAGAAAATTCACTTACCTGAGAGAAATTGAGCCCGACCTCGAAATTTATCTTCTTTTTAAAACCCGCACTGGCTGTCAGCAGCTCGACAATAATTGGCTTGATGATAATTATGAACAAGGAGAAAACTATGGCTGGGATCAGATTTTCTCTTATTCCTGATGGTGTTAATTTCGACCCAAGTAGGACAAAGAATAAGATAACGAAGAAATCTCGAAGTGGACGCAATTTCGAAGATATCTCAAAATGATACGGTGAGGTCGACAGGGTCACACCAGCAACCAAAGCACCGATCTCCATCGAGAAACCAAGATAGTGAAAAAGTGTTGCCAAGCCAAGACCCCAGGCGATCGAGAAAAGAAATAAGAATTCTTGTGATTTAGCAAAGACTGCACTCAGTTTTGGCAAAATGTAAACAGTGAAGAGAGCGATCAGATCAAAAACGACGATACCCTTAAATAGGGTAAAAAGGATTGCAAACCAGCTCGTCCCCCCATCCTTAAAAGCAGAGATAGCAATCAAAAGCAATGAGACGAATAGGTCTTGGACAAGTAAAATACCAATAGAAACCTTACTGTAAAACTTGCTCAGATCTTTCTTGTCTGAGAGAAGCTTCATGATAATAATCGTGCTGGAAAATGTCAGAGCAATGCCAAGATAGTATGAGGTTATTGCATTAAATCCAAGCAGTCTGGCTATAAAATAACCAACGATCGAGGTAATTGCGATCTGTCCCATCCCCGCCAATAGAGAAACTCGGCCAACCTCTTTGATCACTTTCAATGAAAGATTGAGGCCGATAATGAAAAGAAGCAGAGCAATACCAAACTGTGACAGAGAGTCAACAATCTCCTTAAACTGAATGTTTTGAAACAAATATGGACCGACGATCAAACCGGTGATGATGTGGCCGATGATAAGCGGCTGTTTTAGCTTCTGCAAAATCATCGCGATCACCGCCGCGATAACTATTGTCAGAGAAATACCGATAAAAATATCCATAACCCTCCAGAGCAAGCTAATTAGTAATTAGCAGATTAGCTTGTTAGTAAAACTGATTACAATACTTACGCACCGTAGCACAATCTTTAGTTTGTTGGTGGTAAATTACACAATTTGGCTACGTTGTCCCGACACACTAATCCGCCAGCTGGCGGAGTGGTCTACAAAGTATTTTGTGAAAGTTCTGTAACTAGTTTAATTGTACCAGGATTTTTACAAACAAAAAATGGCTAGTAAAATACTAGTCATTTTTTGGTGGGCGTACATGGACTCGAACCATGGACCTCGTCATTATCAGTGACGCGCTCTAACCAGCTGAGCTATACGCCCTTATTTTAAAACCTTTAATGAAGATACCAGAAATGAACACTTTTTTCAACGTCAATCTCTTCGCTTCGATCGGATAAATAAATGTTTGGCAAGCCCATAAATCAGAACAGCGAAGAAAAGACAGAGAGCAATAATAATGATCAGGAAATGATAGACCTCGTAACGCTGCCAAACCAATAAAAATACCTTGGCAAAATAAATATTGATGATATTAAAAATAAATGATCCGAGAGTCGTCCAGAGTAAAAACGGCCAGAATTCGACTGCAGCCAGTCCCGCGACATACGAACTCCAGGGACGTACATATCCCACAAAACGAGTCAGAAAGACCGTCAGGCTGCCATATTTTTTATACCAACCATTAAGTTTTTTGTGTACTTCAACGATTCGCTTGCTTTTCTCAACTTTTGTTTTAATATAATCGTTGCTCATCAGACCTATACTATAGGAAATAAGTGATCCGAGGACGTGACCGAGAGTTAAAATAAAAAGAATGGCTCCAAAAGAAATAACACCACGACTGATCAAATCCTGGCTAATCAAATAGCCGATTTCTGTCGGTAACGGTACACCGATATTTTCTATCAGCATCGATAAAAATGCACCAAAAGTTTGCATTGAGCTAAAATAGTGAAAGGTTGTATTGATTAGATGACCCATACTAATCTTCTATCTCACGATCTACTGCAAATAGTTCGTTTTTTCTAATCATTGAATAAGACAATTCTCGTATCAGGGGATTTTTCATTTGTGTAATATATTTTTCTACAGCCCTTTTTTGGACTGCTTTTGTTTCAGAACTGACTAGGTACCGTTGCCACTCATGGTCGAAGGTAACTAATTTTTGCGGCGGCAAGAGATAGTTGTCTGGGTGATATGCCCGGGGCTGAGGAAAATAATTTGCATGAACAAGATATTGGTAATTAATTATATCTCGACCTTCTGTTATTTTCTTAGCAACCTGACCAGTATATGCATGATCAGAATGTTGATCATCAAGATAAGGATAAAACACAATATTGGGTTTAAAATTGTTTATCTGTGTCTCGAACTCGATCGCCAATTTATTCTCTTTAACACTGGTCAGCGAGCCATCAGGGTGACCAAGAAAAACTAAATTTGACGGTTTGACACCAAGATCGGCAGTCGCTTTCCTAAATTCAGCATAGCGCTGACTTTTCAACCCTTGTTTGTTGCCATCGGTCACCAGTATAATTCTAACTTCCGCCCCAGCTTTTATCGCGTCATAAATATAGCCACCAAGAGCAATTGTCTCGTCATCCGGATGCGGCGAAAAAACCAAAATCCTCTCTTCAGTCTTTGGCGAATTTATATCATTCAAGAAATAAATTGCTGACTGCGGCATTACTTTATTGTAATAGGCATAAATTGTCCAGCTGGCAAATACCAAAAAGAAAAGAAAAATAATTCCGAAAAGTAATTTGTGACCTTCAATTTTTTTTGATAACTTTGTCATAAATTTCATTTATTTTATAAAAACTTTTTTTAATTTCGTGAGAAGTGATTAACCGAAGAGACTCGGCACTCATTTTTTTTTGCAATTTGCTATCAGACAAAACCTTGTTGATTTTTTTTGCTAAATCTTCACTGTTGTCAGGACAAAAAAGATGCCCATTGCAGTTGCTTTTGATTAGTTCCGGCAATGCACCAGCATCAGCTCCTATCACCGGCAATCCTGCCGCCATCGCCTCCATCGTCACAATGCTTTGCGTTTCGATCTTTGATGTTATGACAAACACCGAGGCCGATTCGAAAACCTGCAAATAATCTTCTGATTTGTTGTCTATCCAGCCCAAGAAACTGACAGCGTGCCCAATGCCCATCTTTTCAACTGTTTTTTTGAACTTATCCAACTCAGAGCCGTCGCCGACTATGACAAAATGAGCATTTGTTTTCTGCAAGACACCGGGGATGCAATCGATTAAAACATCGACATTTTTGTCCTTGTCCAATCGCCCGACATAAAGCACTTTTTTGTTTGGCGGTAAATGATATTTGTCAAAAAATTCCGACAAATCGAAATATTCAAAAAAACGATCAAGATCAATTCCGTTTGATACTGCTGAAATCGGCCTATTTACTCCCCAAGCCACCAGCTCCTTCTTCACCGTTTCAGTCGGACAAATTATATAATTACAACGATTATAAAATCTTTTCAAATACGCGCGCATAAATATTCTGATCTCGGGATGAAATGGCTTGAGCCAACGAAAATATGACGTAACATAGTCGAGCGAAAAATGGTTTGAAATCACAACCGGAATTTTTTGCCTTCGCGCCGCTCGTGAAAGCTGCGAAGAAATACCAACTGGATCCTGAAGATGAATAAGATCGGGTTGTATTTCTCGAGTAAAACGAAATATTTCTTGCTGTGAAAAAGCAGCAAAACGAAAATCTTTACGAAAAGGATTTGGAAAAGAATTAAATCGCCAAACAGCAAAATCCTTGAAACTCTTATCTTTATAGGTCTTGTAATTTTCACTCGGTGCAAAAACCCAAACCTCGTTACCATCTTTGGCTAAATTTGTCGCGAGTAGCTCTGTCACTGTCGCCACACCAGAAATATTCGGCGCGAAGGATTCACTGCCAATAATTATTTTCATTGTTTAATTTTAGCAGTGAGCTGTAAAAATGTCGAGAAATTAGCACAACAAAAAAACCGCTCAATTTCTGAACAGTTCTTTTTTCTCTCAAACAACTAAATAGTGGTAAAGCACGCACCTGCTGCAAGGTTTGCAACAGGATTTGATCTCGCAATTTCGTAGAACGAAATGCAAGAATCGACCGTCGCCGATGCGCAGCATCGGAAATTCGAAATTCTAATCTCGAAACTCGAAACAATATTTATATTCAAATTTCAAATGTTTTAAACATTCGGATTTTATATTTTTGAATTTGTTTCGGATTTCGGATTTTGATATTCGGATTTTCCGTGCTACGCACGGCTACTCCTTAGAAAGGAGGTGATCCATCCCCACCTTCCGATAGGGATACCTTGTTACGACTTAGTCCTGATCATCGATCCCACCGTGGTCCCCTGTTGGGGCCTTCGGGCGTTACCGACTTTCCTGACTTGACGGGCGGTGATCGTGATGCTGTAATCTAGCTCACACCCCACTGGACGTGCGTGTCTAGCGCATCCAGCGAGTCTTTATGCCTTATTTCAATAATCCTAGCGACACCTTCAGAAGTTAAATGGACTTTCTCCTTCATCAGTTCTGCAACTTTGCAGAATCGTTGAAATTGAAAACGTTTTTTTGCTTGCAACGGATGCTTTTGAAAGAACGGAATGATTTTATTCACAACGGAATCGAAATCACTTACCTTATACTTAACGTGTGGCCGCCACTTTTCGTAGCGGTCATAGTTAAGACAATAAATTTTTCCGCACTCCAGCGTTTCTTGAATCTGACAAATTATTTCTTTGTCGTCTTCTCGAACTTCGATTTCAAACAAAAGCCTAATTTCCGGCAATTTTCTGTCTTTATGTTTGTTGACAGTGATGGAAAAACATCCTTCACCGTCGACAAACCCGACAATGTAGTTTGGATCAAGCATAAAGTTCATCCCTTCCTCTTTATTATACCGAACAAAATCCGAATAAGAAAGAGTACTATGGACTCAGCTGACTTCCTGTTATCCAAAAATGATTACACTTGATAACAGGATCTCCCTGGGTCATATATTTGGCTTTTTCTTGCATTCCCACACGGTTTTTTCTTGCCTCTTCCTTTGTATACACGCAAAGTCGAGACACCGTTTTTTTGGTGAGACTACAATTTGTTTGTTGGACCCTTCAGACATTCTTTTACAAGAGATGTCCTGTCCGCAACTATTGACGATGTTCTCAATCGCCAAAATGGATTTACACCATTTAGTCAAAAATACTGCCAGGCGCATTTATTTTGTACAAGACCTGAGAACGTATTCACCGTAGTATGGCTGACCTACGGTTACTAGCGATTCCGGCTTCATGAGGTCGAGTTTCAGACCTCAATCCGAACTGGGGGAAGATTTGATGAGATTAGCTTCACCTTGCGGTTTTGCAACTCTTTGTAACTTCCCATTGTAACACGTGTGTCGCCCAGGGTATAAGGGCCACGCTGATCTGACGTCATCCCCACCTTCCTCCGACTTAACGCCGGCAGTCTCGCATGAAAAGTAACATACGATAGGGGTTGCGCTCGTTTACCGACTTAACGGGACACTTCACAGCACGAGCTGACGACGACCGTGCAACACCTGTCTTAGGGCTCCTTGCGGCACCCCCGACTTTCATCGGGGTTCCCTAGATGTCAAACCCTGGTAAGGTTCTTCGCTTGTTGACGAATTAAACCACATGTTCCACCGCTTGTGCGGGTCCCCGTCAATTCCTTTGAGTTTTAGCCTTGCGGCCGTACTACCCAGGCGGCATACTTAACGC
>Ga0172369_10010341_pt1 | contig 10138 bp, 16 predicted proteins | sample LakKiv25m_FD_114539 | JGI IMG/M metagenome (GOLD analysis project Ga0172369, IMG submission 114539) | Freshwater microbial communities from Kabuno Bay, South-Kivu, Congo - kab_022012_11.25m | ecosystem: Environmental > Aquatic > Freshwater > Lake | place: Democratic Republic of the Congo...
TCCGCCCGCTTTCAAAACAGCTTTACTGCCACTTACAATGCTGGCACTATTAACAAAAATACCCCATTAATTCTATTCTTTACCGGCCAGGGAATTCCGATTATTATTGAGGTGCCGTAGGGAAATTCAGTTTGAAAGCATGAACTTGTTCTTGTAAGTGTAATTATTTTAAAAAAATGAATAATGCTGAAAAGAAAATTTTAATAGTTGAGGACGATAAAGAATTAGGAAAAAATTTGGCAGACAAGTTAGCTTCGAGCAATTGTTTTGTTTTGCATGCTTTTGATGGAGAAATGGCCGTAGAATTAATAGTTGATGAAAGGCCGGATGTAATTTTGTTGGATTTGCTGTTGCCAAAACTTGACGGCTTTAAAGTTTTAGAACGTTTAAGGAATTATCCTGATAAGGCGTTGGCGGATATTAAAGTGGTGGTGTTAAGCAATCTATGGAGCGATAAAGATATTTTACGCGCCAAAGCTTTAAAAATTGAAGAATATTATGTTAAATCAAATACTAATTTAGATGACGTGGCTTTAAAGATTAAACAAATTGTTTCGTCATAAAAGTTAGTAAAATATAGGGCTTTTATTGGGAAAAATAGAATTTGACAAAAATAGGATAGTCTTGTATTATATTATCAATAAAGGCCTTTTGAGGGCCTTTTAAAAAAGCTTAAATTTAAAAATAAATATGAATATATTTGGATTTTTAGGCGAAGTTAGAAACGAACTTGCTAAGGTAGTTTGGCCGACAAAAAAAGAAACTTTAAAATATACTGTTACGGTTATTGTTTTTAGTTTAGCGGTGGCTTTTTTATTGGGAGCTTTTGACTACGGAATACTGAGAGTTTTTGAAAGTATTGTCGGGCGCTAATTATAAATATGCTACCCATAGGACACGCGGCCGCCGGCCTGCTTACTACACAAGCACTTTTAAAAATTGTTAAGCCGGAAATTTTAAGCACAGAGGCCGAACAAATTTTATGGTGGGGAATTTTTTGGAGTTTTGCTCCGGACTTGGACTCTTTTTGGGCTTTTATTAAAGTAAAATCATTTTATTTTAATAAAAAAGACAACAGTATCCATCGGCAATTTTTTACGCATATTCCGCTTCTTTGGCTGATTGTCGGCGTGGCAATATTTATTTTCTCCTATGAGGTTTACTGGAAAATATTCGGACTGGTTTTATGGTTTTCCAGCTGGAGTCACTTTTTACTGGACAGTATTGAGTACGGAGTAATGTGGTTATGGCCGGTTAATAAAGAATTGTGGGCTTTTAAAAATCGCGGTGTTAAGGTGCAAATTAATTCTTCCGGATTTTTGGGCTATTGGACAACCTTTCTGAAATTTTACATTACCCGTTTAACTTTTTTCTTTGAACTTTTTATAATATTTTTAGCTTTAATTACTAATTTAAAGTATTTAGGATTTTAAATTATGTCTAGACAACAGGTAACCGGAGAACGGCATTGGTACGTACTCCACACATACAGTGGCTATGAAGATTCCGTTGCTTGGAATTTAAAACAACGTATTGAGTCCATGGGCATGCAGGACAGAATTTTTGACGCCATGGTACCGAAAGAAAAAAAGATTAAAATTCGCGACGGCCGCCGCACGACAGTGGAGGAAAAAATCTTCCCTGGTTATGTATTGGTGGATATGATAGTAACCGATGATTCATGGTATGTGGTTCGCAATACCCCTAATGTTACGGGGTTTGTTGGAAGCGGGACCATTCCTTCGCCAATAGACCCGGAAGAATTGGCTTACTTAAAGAAGCGGATGGGTGAAGATGAACCAAAGTTTAAAGTGGAATTTATTATTGGTGATTTGGTAAAGATAAATGACGGACCGTTTAAGGATTACGAAGGTAAAGTAGGGGAGTTGGATGAAGCCAAAGGCAAGGTAAAGGTTATGGTTACCATTTTCGGCCGCGAAACACCAGTAGAGTTGGATTTTTTACAGGTTAAAAAGATATAACTACAAGAAGCTACTGTGGAATTGCTGCAGATGCCTACAGAATTACTTATTTGTTTATCTTAACTTTAAATAAGTTTTGTATAAAATATATGATTGAATCCAGAGAGAGACAAAGCGAATCGTTTGATTCCTATGCTGATTTTAAACAGCATGATAAAGTTTCGGGAACTTTTAATCTTCTGCCCTTTGAAGGAGAGGTAAAATCATTCACTCGTTATTCGGACACCGGAGAAGTGCTGGCAAATGTAGCTACAACCAAAGGTGATGTTCATGTGCCGGTGAGTGTATTAAAATTAGAATTTAGGGCTGGAGAAATAACTAACCCTAAGTTTAAACCAGGTAAGATTGAATAATTTTATCCCTAATTCATAACTCGCGCTTCTCGAATTATGAATGGGGCTAAAAGCTCTAATATCTAAACCCTAAATTCTAAACAAATTCCAAATTATAATATTTAAAATTTTGGGCTTCTAATTTGTTTGGTATTTAGTTTTTAAAATTTAATTATTGTTTCGGATTTAGAAATTCGAATTTAGGATTTAAAAATATATGGCAAAAAAAGTAAAAACAACTATTAAACTCCAGCTTCCGGCCGGCAAGGCTACTCCGGCACCGCCAGTTGGTACCGCGCTTGGTCCCCACGGCATTAATATTGCCGCGTTCGTTAAGGAATTTAACGACCGCACAGCGGGCGGTGATATGACCATTCCGGTTTTAATGACCGTTTACGAAGACCGCAGTTTTACCTTTATATTAAAAACCCCGCCGGCTTCCAATTTGATTATGAAGGCAATTGGCCTGGCCAAGGGCTCGGCTAATCCGCTTACCACCAAAGTTGGAAAAATTACCAAAAAGCAGATTACCGAAATAGCGGAAAAAAAGATGGCGGATTTAAACGCCAACACCATTGAAGCGGCGGAAAAAATAATCCGCGGTACCTGTAGAAGCATGGGCGTAGAGGTCATTGACTAAATCATTAAATCATTTTAACATTCTAACATTTTAGCAAGAGCTCTATGTTCTTATGTTAATATGATAAAAAGTTAGGATGAATTTTATGCCAACTCTCATAGTGGTTTTGTTACTTTTTGTCTTGTTTGTAATTATCCCAGGTTTTCGGGTGATTCAGCAATACGAAAAAGGCGTAGTGTTCCTATTAGGAAAAATTACCGGCATTAAAGAGCCGGGATTAACTTGGATTGTTCCATATATTTCTTGGGTCAAGAAAGTAGATTTAAGAATTATTACTTTACCAATCCCGCCGCAAAAAATTATTACCAAAGATAACGTCTCGGTTGATATTTCGGCGGTAGCCTATTATCAGGTAGTGGATGTAATTAAGAGTATAGTCGCCATAGAAAATGTTATGTCGGCTATTAACCAAATTGCCCAAACCACTATTCGTAATATTGTTGGTAAGTTCCAGTTAGATGAAATTTTGTCCGAACGAGTGACCATCAATCAAGAAATTCGCGCTGTACTGGATCAACATACCGAACCTTGGGGGATAATCGCTTCCTTGGTGGAGATTAAAGATATTGAATTACCGGAAAATATGCAACGAGCTATGGCCAAACAGGCCGAAGCAGAACGCGAGAAGCGCGCTAAAATTATTGCCGCTGAAGGAGAGTTCCTCTCGGTACAAAAATTGGCCGACGCAGCCGATGTAATTGACGCCCATCCAATAGCTTTGCAACTTAGAAATTTGCAAACCATGGCGGAAATCTCCATAGAAAAAAATTCTACCATTATCTTCCCGGCACAATTTATGAGCACGATTAAAGACATTCAGAAGTTTATTGCAAACGAACATTCTAAATAGTTATCAGGCAGTTTAATTAATTTATTTGTGGGAGAGTGGCACTATCATACACTCCTGTATGATAGTGGCTCAATACCACCACGAAAGGACAAATATATGGCTAAATTAGCCAAGCGAGTAAAGGCCAACAGTGAGTTGGTAGACAAAGACAAAGTGTATACATCCCAAGAGGCAATTGAGTTGGCCAAAAAAACAGCCAATACCAAGTTTGTTGGATCTATAGAAGTACATATTCGTACTAATATTGATGCAAAAAAAACCGATCAAGCTGTTCGTGGCACAGTAAATCTTCCTTACGGCACGGGCAAAACTAAACGCGTAGCTGCGTTTGTGACCGAGGCCAAGGAAAAGGAAGCTTTAGCGGCTGGAGCGGTAATTGCCGGCGGGGAAGAGTTGATTAAAAAAATCAAAGAAACAGAAAAGACCGACTTCGATGTAGCTGTTGCAGAACCCGCTATAATGCCGAAATTGGCTCAAATCGCGAAGATTTTGGGAACTAGGGGGTTAATGCCCAACCCTAAAACAGGCACCGTAGGGGCCAATATTGAGCAATTAATTAAGGAAATTGCCGGTGGAAAAGTCAACTTTAAAAATGACGATTCTGCCAACATTCACCAGATTATCGGCAAAAGCAATTTTGACAGCAAAGCTTTACTTGACAATTTAAAAGCCCTTTATGAGGCTGTGGTATCCAGCCGTCCGTCCGCATTTAAAGGCCAATTTATTTCCAGCGTGTCCATTAATTCTACAATGGGCCCGGGGATAAAAATTAAAATGTAAGGGAATGTAAAAAAGCATGTAAGGATACAAGGAAGCAAGTAAATAACAATAATAAAAGCAGTCCTTGAAGTTTTGGACTGCTTTTGTTATATTTAGGATGTAATATTATATTGGTATTTTATGCCAGACGAAGGAGTAAAAAAAGTTTTAATCGTTGAAGACGACCAGGATTATAGAAATTCTTTGAGTTCTTATCTGTCCGCTCATGGTTTGGAAGTTGCCACGGCCGATGACGGTTCCCAGGTAATGGAAAAATTACTTTTCCATCGGCCCGGGCTTGTTATTTTGGATTTATTATTGCCAAAAATTAAAGGCATTGAGGTGTTAAAAAGAATTCGTGAATATCCGGAAGAAAGCATTGCTCTTACTCCGGTGGTGGTGTTGAGTAATTTGTCGGATACCGAAGACATAGGAAAAGCCAAAGAGTTTGGGTGTGATGCCTATTTGATTAAAGCACAAAATGATTTTGAAGAAATTTTAAGGGTGGTGAGAGAGAAATTTTTTAAAGGCGGCAGTTCGCCGAATTATGAGATATTGGATTTTACGAAACCCCAGGAGTTGGATTAAAAAATGAGTACGAGCGGAACACTGGTTGGCGTTCCGCTCGTTTTTGTTTTGGCACGTTTTTTTGCGATGGTTTCGAAAATTGCGTGCTTGGCCGTTTAGATAACGCGGACGGTTACAGGGCCGTCCTCAGTTGTACAAAACTCGCAGCACTTGCCATCTTTTGTAGTGACGATGACAAACCATCGAGGTGGGGGGCCGGCGTTGCCAACGTTGATGACTTTGCCGTGGCCAGGGATTTCTTGCCCATGTTGGGCATTTCTTATCTGTTCCGGCGTGAGAGTGGATTTGATTGTGGCCGTGGGTTGCATCGTTATACCCCTAAGGCCGCTCCGCGTGTGGCGCGGGGCGATTTGTACTGAGTTGGCGGTTGTGCCGGTTTAGGGCAGGTGGGGTCGGGACGCACGGCTGTTGTGGCCGCGTTATTTTTTGACTGCATGGAATCCTCCTAAAGATTTTTTTTGTGGACACAAGGCTGGTTGAACCAATCTTCTGTCTGCAAACGGATTTAAAAGAAAAACCCTCCGCCTTAAGGCGGAGGGTTTCAAAATTGCTTTAAAAAATTATCTTACAGCAAAATTTTTCCTCTGCCTAAGGCGGGGAATAATAATGCTAAGAATTATGCTAGAATATTTCCTGAAGTTCATATTAAAAGTATTTTATCAGAATATTAAAGTTTGTCAAATCTCTCTTAAAAGAGGGTTTTTGTTTGAAAAAAAGTGGAGGCCGGCCCTTAAAGAGTATCTTCGGGGCCGGCTCCGGGTTGATGTTCTAAACATCAAATTATTGTCCCTCCTTGGGATTACCGATGGGTTGGTCTGCGGGTCTGCAACTTTCTTCTTTTTGTATCACTTTCCCGTCAGTGTGTCTTTCCGTGACTACGCCGCCGCCGTGGTGTATTCGCACGGTAACAGGATTGTCTTTTCGCGGATGTCGCGTGATTTCTTCTGCACTCATTGGTTTTCACCTCCTGCCAATTGATGATTATCCATCAACTTCCAGGAAGAGAAATGCCGGCTTCCGACAATCTTTCTAATTAGCCGAAGTTTAAATAAAAAACCTCCCCGGTTTGGGGAGGTTAGTTTGAAATTTTGAGCTTTCAAGCTAACGTTTTTTTCCAAACCGAAAGAGCGACATCTTAGAAGTCTTGGTTGTGCTCTTAATAATTTGGAAAGAGATTTTTTGCATTTGTTTAAATATAAAGTATTTGTAAAAAGTTGTCAAAAGTAAATTTAAGGAAAAATAAGTGGGGCCGCGCGGAATGTAAGTCTTCCGCGCGGGTTGTGGAGTTGTCAGTCACCATCGCGTGTCACCGGTTGGGGCGGTGGAGGTACAGGAAGTGCTATTATGGCCACTTCCCAGTCGTGCTTTGGCGGTGTGCTGATGGGAGTAAAAACCAGCCGTCTATCCGGCGTCACGGTAAGCTGTGATAGTTGGCCTGTCGTCGGGTCGAACGCGATGATCGCGGTATTTAGCACCCTCACCGTCACTGGCGGGTTACTATCATTCATCTCTCCTCCTTTTTTTGGAGATTTTGCATAAGCTTATTAGTTTTGACCTTTTTTGTCAATTAGTCTTAAACGGGTCTGTTGCCAAATGCCATTTTGCCTGCAACTTTAAAATTCCGGTGGCTTGACTCAAAAAATTTATCCGCTTAGCTTAGGCTAAACATCAAAATTTGTTTGCGCCAATCCGCTCGGAATTTTAAAATTTCGTCTTAAAAGCGCATTTGGCAACAGACCCTAAATGTAGTAAAATTATTTTGTATCAATTAAGTAATATTTATGGTTGAAGAGCGAAAACACTACCGTCCCTCTTGGGATGATTATTTTATGGCTATTGCCAAAATTATTGCCGCTCGCGGTACTTGCGACAGGCTTTATGCGGGTTCGGTTTTGGTTAAGGATAACCGAATAATTGCCACCGGTTACAACGGTTCCCCGGCCGGACTGCCGCATTGCGACGATAGCGGGCATTTGCTTGAGGAAGGGCATTGTGTGCGTACCATTCACGGCGAGCATAATTCTCTGCTTCAGGCTGCCAGACAGGGAGGAACCAGCACCAACGGTTCCACCATGTATACCAAATACAGTCCGTGCATCCATTGCGCCAAGTATGTTATTGCCTGCGGAGTCAAACGAGTGGTGGTGGGGAAAATTTACCGTAACCCGCAAGCGGTAGATATGCTAAAAGAAGCCGGAGTGTCCGTGGAAGTGTATCAGGAAAATCCAAATTGGAATCGCGAGTTGGTGCAAATTTTTTCTGAGGATATTCCGGATAGGGTTAATCAGGGTGAAATAAAATTATCGGCAAATTCTAAATAATTTATGACTAACAAGGTTGTTTTGGCAGTGGTGGGTTTAGCCGGTGCGGGTAAAACCGAAAGTACGGAATATTTAATAAAAAAAACCGGCTGGCCAAAAGTTTATTTCGGGCAGGCGGTAATTGACGAAGTGGCGCGGCGTAATTTGCTTTTAAACGAGGCAAATGAAAAATTGGTTCGTGAAGCATTCCGGGCAAAAGACGGTATGGCTGCAATGGCAGTGGCGAATTTGCCGAAATTAAAAGAGCTTTATGCGGCGTCAAATGTTTTGGTGGAAAGTCTGTATAGTTGGGAGGAATATGTTAAATTAAAAGAAGAATTTGGGGAAAATTTTAAAGTCGTGGCAATTTTTAGTACTTTTAACACTCGTGCTAACCGGATGAAGAATCGGTTGCATAGACCTTTAACAGCAGTTGATTTAAAATCCCGCGATTACGCCCAAATAGAAAATTTGCATCAGGCCGGACCTATTGCCCGCGCAGATTGGACTCTAATCAACGAAGGAAGCAAGGAATATCTATATGAAAAATTGGATGAAATAATTAATTTATTAAAACCCTAATATCGAAACCCTAAATCCTAAACAATTTTAAAACCCAAAAATTCAAAATATTATCACATTTGAATTTGGGACTTGTCTAGAGTTTAGAAATTAGGAATTAGAATTTAAGTAGCATGAATGTTAAAATTAAACGCATTGACCCATCGGTAGAGCTTCCCAAGTATCACACTTCGGAATCAGCCGGGTTTGATATCGCTTCAAATCAGGATGTCGCCATAGCTCCGGGCGAAGTGGCTAAAATACCAACCGGGCTGGTCATTGCCGCCCCACGAGGCCATTTTTTGCTTATAGCAGCTCGCTCAAGCCTACCTTTGAAAAAAGGTTTGGTTATGGCAAACGGAATTGGCGTAATAGATCCGGACTATGCAGGACCTAATGACCAAATCCATATAATTGTGCATAATATAACTTCAGAAGTGGTGGAAGTCAAAAAAGGGGAACGGCTGGCGCAGGGAATATTTTTACCCATTGTCCAGGCCGAGTGGCAAGAGAGCGACCAGACCAGAAATTTTGACCGGGGAGGGATTGGCAGTACCGGCGGATACAAGAATTGAGTAAAATTGAATAATTGTTCAAAATTTACCAAAAATTTTATGAATAAAAGAATTATCGTTGGTTTAGTCGGAGAGAAGTTGGCCGGTAAGGATACCATTTCGGAATATTTGGTAAGTAAATACGGTGCTGGGCATTTTCGGTTTACTCATATTTTGGATGCTATTTTGGAAGATTTAGATATGCCGATTTCCCGAAAAAATGAGATAGATTTAGGTTTGTCTTTAAGAAAAATTTTTGGACCCCACGTGCTGGTGGAAGCGCTGGGGCATCGGGTGGATAAGTCGTGGGAGAGTAAAATTGTTGTCAACGGGATAAGAATGGATGAGTTGGATGTTGTAAAAAGTTGGGGTGCTAAAATCATTTACGTAACGGCACCGACTGCATTGCGCTTTGAGCGTTATAAAAACAGGCGCCAAAAAGATGATGATGGTGCAATGGATTTTGAAGGTTTTGAAAAACAAGAAAGCGGGCCGACCGAAAAAGCTATTCCGGAACTTGGCAAAAAGGCGGATTACCGAATTGATAATATCGGCAGTTTGGATGAGCTATATAAAAAAGTTGATGAAATAATAGCAAGGATTAAATAATTCAGAATTAGGATAATTCTTATGGCGATTTTAAAAAAGATGTCTTTTGGCAAAACCAAGCATCCTAAAGTAAAACAGCACGGCAAGTTTATTGTAATAGACGGCACGGATGGTAGCGGTAAAGCCACGCAGACCAGTCTTTTGGTGGAAGAGTTAAAATTGGGTGGCTATGATGTTGAAATGACAGACTTTCCCCAATACGGAACTAAGTCCGCGGGGCTTATTGAAGAATATTTAAACGGCAAGTACGGACAGGTGGGTCCAGAGGCCGCTTCTATTTTTTATGCCATAGACAGATTTGACGCCAGTTTCAAAATTAGGCAATGGCTGGAGGCCGGCAAAATCGTCATCTCCAACCGTTATGTTACAGCTAATGCCGGACACCAGGGCGGAAAAATCGCCGATGATTTGGACAGGCTGAAGTATTTTAAATGGTTGGATAATTTGGAATATAATATTTTTAATATCCCAAAACCGGATTTAAATATTATTTTGCACATGCCGGCAAAAATGGCTCAAACGTTGGTAGATAAAAAAACTGCCGACTCCCGAGTTTATGTCAATGGGAAAAAACGCGATTTACACGAGGCCGATTTAACTCATCTAAAGAATGCGGAAAAAGTGTATTTGCAAATTGCCAAACTATTTCCCAATACTAAGCTGGTTGAATGTGTGGCGGACGGCAAATTATTACCACCCCCGGAAGTTCATAATAAAGTTTGGGAGCTGGTGAGAAGGATTGCTTTAAAAGATTATAAAACCCAAAAATAATATGAAAGTATATTTAGATTTATTGCAAAAAATAATGGACGACGGCGTGCAAAAGCATGATCGTACCGGTACAGGCACGAAATCCATTTTTGGCTACCAAATGCGTTTTGACTTGGCTAAAGGTTTTCCGCTCCTAACAACCAAAAAAGTCCATTTAAAATCCATAATTTATGAATTATTATGGTTTTTAAA
>Ga0172369_10010351_pt1 | contig 10127 bp, 7 predicted proteins | sample LakKiv25m_FD_114539 | JGI IMG/M metagenome (GOLD analysis project Ga0172369, IMG submission 114539) | Freshwater microbial communities from Kabuno Bay, South-Kivu, Congo - kab_022012_11.25m | ecosystem: Environmental > Aquatic > Freshwater > Lake | place: Democratic Republic of the Congo...
CCTTGACCCGCACGCGGCTCGCGAGGCCGGCGAGGCGCGACGCCGCGACGGAGCGACACGCGCCCTCGAGATCGCCGTGTCCGATGACGGGCTTGCGGGGGTCCCGGAGCCTCGCCCGAGCGGCGGCCAGATCGACCGCGAGCTCGATCTCGTCCGGGCCGAAGCGGTACACGGACGCGGTGCGCGAGGCGACGTCCAGGTCGGCGGCCAGCATGTGCGGCGCGAGCCTCGTGCGCCACAGCGTCGCGCGTTCGTCGATGTCCGGGTGCGAGAGCACGATCTCCTGCGCACCGAGCTCGCGCAGCAGCGTCAGGTGCACGCGCGGCGACATCCGACCCGCACCCTGCCCCGTCTGTGAGCTCGAGGCGTGGAAGAACATCGGCACGGACTCGTCCCGCAACATCCGAACGAGACGCGCGAGACGCTGCGGTCCGTCGTCCCCCGCGTCGATGGTCTCCGTCCGTTCGAGGAAGAGGCCTGCCCTCGCGAGACGGGCCCGGCCGATCAGGTGGCCGAGCCTGTCGAAACCATCCCGCTGGCCGAAGCCCGCGCCGCCCGACAGGAACTGGTCGAGGCGCACCTCGAGCATCCCTTCGCCGAGCATCTTCAAGGCCTCCCGCGCCACCCGCAGCACGCCGGTGCGCTCCGCTCCGACGAGCACGAAGCGCCGCCGCGCACGGAAGCCACGGGCGAGCGCGTCCTTCACCTCGTTCCCGATCGGCGCCTCGCGCGCCTCGTCGCCGGTGGCCTGGGGCTGGTGCCAGACGACCCCCGGGAGGTCCGAGAGCTCCAGCGGGAGGCCGAGCAGGAAGCCGCCGGCGAAGCGTGCCGCGCGCAGTCGTAGCGAAGAGAGGTGCTCGTCGAAGGCGGCCTCGATGAGGCCATAGCGCAAGAGCGGGGCGTCGAACGCGAGCGCGGCGCGGACGTCGGCGCCCTTGGCACCGAAGGGATCGAGCGCGTGCGCGACGAAGTCCTCCGACCACGACAGGCGCCCCAAGTCGCGCCACAAAGCCCTGTAAAGCCAGAGGAACTCAGGGACCAACTCCGGCGCGGAGAGGAGCCAGAAGGCGTCGCACGTCAGATCGTTCAGGGCGAACGAAGCGCGGAGCTCGTCGAAGCGGCGCGCACCGTCGGTCTCCGGGACGATCGCGTCGTAGCCGCGTGCGAGCTGCGACTCGAGGCGCGTGACGTACGACAGGCGCTCCGGCTCGAGCGCCTCGCCCCGCAGGCATCGGAGGCAGGTCGCGTCCAGCGTCTGGACGGTTCCGCTCGGCCCCGCGCCCCGGCCGTCGGCCTCGGGACCCTTGTCCCACCGGCGCAGGACGACGAGGTAGCGCTGCACCATGGCGCGCACCCGGTCGAGGTAGGGCGCAAACTCGATCGCCGCTCCGGCAAGCCAGGGCATCGATCCAGGTCCGGTCGCAACGCCCTCCGCGTCCGCCGCCCCGTCGCCCGCACCATCGAGAAGCCGTCGCAGCACGTCCATCTGACCGACCGTCAACTCCTCGGTCATCAGATCGGGGTCGATGCGCGCTTGGTCCAGGATCGTCTTGGCGCGCGCGCGCCCCACGCCTGGCAGATAGGTCAGCGCCGTCTCGACGGAGCGGCGTGAAGGCAACCCTGGAAGTCCGACTCGGCTCACGCTTGTACGTTCCTCGACCCGTGCGAGAGCGTCAAGCCCCGCGCGGCCGGCCACCAGCGATTGGGCGAAGTTTTTGCCCCCCCAGGGGCCGGGCCGTATGCTGCGCGGGCCGACCGGACCGACGCGTCCGCGTCAGAACCTACGCGCGACACAGGAGGAGTCCGCCACGTCAGAGCCCAACGCCATCGTCGAGATCCGCGACCTCCGAAAGTCGTTCGGCGCTCAGGCCGTGCTGCGCGGCATCGACCTGCGCATCGCGGAGGGCCGCATCACGACGATCATCGGTGGCTCCGGCTCGGGCAAGTCGGTGCTCATCAAGCACATCATCGGATTACTGCGTCCCGACCACGGGGAGGTGCTGTTCCGCGGCGACAACATCTACGCGATGGGCGCAGCTCAGCTCACCAAGGTGCGCAGGCACTTCGGCATGCTCTTCCAGGGCGCGGCGCTCTTCGACTCGATGACGGTACTGGAGAACGTCGCCTTTCCGCTGCGGGAGCACAGCCGGCTGTCGAACTCGGAGGTCCGCGACGTCGTCCGGACGCGCCTCGAGGAGCTCAACCTGTTCGGGATCGAGCACAAGTACCCGGCCGAGCTCTCCGGCGGCATGAAGAAGCGCGTCGCGCTCGCGCGGGCGATCGTGCTGGAGCCCGAGATCATCATCTACGATGAGCCGACCACGGGCCTCGATCCGATCATGATCGCGCAGGTCGACGACATGATCGCCCGAACACAGGAACGGCACCGGATCACGTCCATCGTCATCTCGCACGACATGGCGTCGACCTTCCGCATCTCCAACTACATCGCGATGATCCATGAGGGACGCATCGTCGCAGAGGGCTCGCCCCTGGAGCTCAAGGCGAGTGACGCGCCGCTCGTGCGGCAGTTCATCTACGTGAGCGGCACTGGTCCGCTGCAACGCGCGGAGGCCGCCTGATGTCCCGCATCCGCGCCCCGTTGCTGGTCGGACTGCTCGTCGTCGGCGCAGCGTTCGCCTCGTTCTACGCGCTCGAGCGCGTCGACAAAAGCATCACGAAGGGCGACGAGACCATCGCCGTGACCGCTGTCTTCTCTGACGTCACAGGCATGGCCGAGAAGACGCGCGTGACGCTCGCGGGCTACCCCGTCGGCCAGGTGCAGGCCATCGAACTGGAAGGGAGCGTGGCGCGGGTACGCCTGCGAATCCTAAAGAAAGTCACGATGTTCTCTGGAATCCCCGGACCCGACGGGCGGCTCGCGAGCGCCGCGACACTGGTGCGCAGGCAGGCCTCGCTGCTTGGCGACTACTACCTGGAGCTGGCTCCCGGCGCGAGCGGCGAGGCGCTCGGCGAGGGTGACGAGATCCCCGTGGTGGTCACGTCCACCGGGCTGGAGGCGGCGCTGTCCAAGCTCGACTCAGCGGCGGAGATCATCCCGAAGATCGACCGCATCGCCGGCGACATCTCGCGCATCACCGACAACCTCGCAGCCGTGCTCGGCACCGAGAAAGGGCAGCGCAGGCTCGACGAGATCGCCGACAACGTCGTGAAGGCGAGCCGCGACATGACGGTCATCACGAGCGATCTGAAGGACCGCTTCAACAAGGGATCGCTCGCGCGCGGCGGTTCGCTCGACAAGACCATCGCGAGCCTGGAGCGCTTCGCGCGCACGGCGGAGAGCTTCGCGGCTGTCGCGTCGTCGAGCGGCTCGCGCACGCTGCGCAACGTGGAGGAGGTCTCGGTCACGCTCCGCGATCTCGTGGGCAAGAACAGCAAGGGCGTCGAATCGACCATGGGCACGCTGACGTCGACGCTCAAGAAGCTGGAGGAGTCCCTCGTGCGGATGGACAAGGCCGTCGCGCACGTCGAGAGCATCGTCGCGAAGGTGGACGAGGGGAAGGGCACGGCTGGGCGCCTCATCAACGACTCGAAGCTCGTCGACAAGGCCGAGGAGGTGATCGGCGATGCGAGCAAGCTCGTCCGGCGGTTCACGAGCATCGAGACGGGGCTCAGCCTCCGAACGGAATTCATGCAGAAGGCTGACGCGTTCAAGTCGCACGTGACCCTGCGCATCTCGCCGCGAAACGACAAGGACTTCCTTTTGTCGCTGACCGACGACCCGCGCGGCAAGACGCGCAACACGCGGCTCGTGACGACCTCGACGCTGAATCAGGGGGTCTCCTCGACGCTCCAGGAGTCGACCACGGAGACGTCGGATTCGCTCAAGATCTCGCTCCTCTATCAGCTACGGTGGAATTGGTTCCGCGCGCGCTTCGGCATGATCGAGTCGAGCGCGGGCACTGGCTTCGATCTGACCTTCCTGGGCGACGCGCTCTGGCTGTCGGTGGACGCGTTCGCGTTCGGTTCGGGCAACCTGCCCCGCGTCCGCTCCGCACTGAACTGGGAGTTCATACGTCACGTCTACGCGTACGCCGGCGTGGATTCGTGGCTCGACAGCAAGGCGCGCGAGCCCTACTTCGGCCTCGGCGTGCGCTTCACCGACGACGACATCCAGACGCTCTTGCTCACTGCTCCGCGCATCTCGTCGAACTGATCACGCGGTCTCGACGCATCGCGCCATCGCGTCACGCGCGCGTGTGCCCGCCCGGCCGGCGACGAGCGCGACCGCCGCAGCCTCCAGGCCGAGGTAGACCAGCACGACGACCGGCGGAACCGGAATGACGCGCCGCCCGCCGAGACCACCCGCGACGGGCAGGCCCGCACCGAGAAGGATCCTGGCCATGCCGCGGGTTCCGTGCGCGCCGGTCTCCGCGGCGAGAAAAGCGTCGACGGCCTGCTCCGCGTCGCCCTTGGCCTCGCCGGAGTCGATCTCGCCCACGAGGCCGGAGTCCGCGATCGCGTGGACCTCCGTTCGTACGTGCAGCCACGCCTCCCCGGCGAAGCGCAGCGGCAGCCAGAGACACGCCGCAAGCATGGCCGCGCCCACGATGAGGGTCGTCGATCGCGTGCCCGTCCACGCGACGGCGAAGGCCAGGAACCATCCGACGAACAGGCCCGACGCCAGCGGCCACAGCCCGATCACGAAGGCCACACGCATGCCTGCTGCGGCGAAACACGCCGACAGGCACGCCGCCAGCGCGGTGATGGAGACGAGGAGCGCGGATCGCACGGGTGTGGCGGGCGCGTGGCGCACGATGGAGCGGCGCGCCAGGGCGGCGGCTCAGGCCTTCTTCGGGAATTGGTTCGCGAGGTTGACGGCGAAGTCGGCCAACGTGACGATCTGCGCCGGATCGTCGGAGATGTCCCAGCGCGAGAGGCAGAGCTGGCCGTCGCGAACGCGAATGTCGAGCGGATCGAAGGACTCGATGTGGAAGCGGGTCGTGGGATCGAGCAGCGAGTCGGGCGCGAGACCGGCGCTCAGCGCGAGCATGTAGCCCTCGGGGATGCGATCGTCCTCGACGGCGGGGGCGTCGATGTCGACCAGCTCGACGCCGGTTGGCGGCGCGACGGGGCCCAACCGCGCCTGCACGTTGGGATCGAGACCCGTGCGCACGACGATGCTGATGTGCGTGTCCGCCTCTTCGGGCGGGCTCGCCTCGATGCGCAGGTTGCGGCCTTTGTGGTCGCCCTCCATCACACGCCCTCCGGGGCTCTGTGCGTAGGCGAATCCGAGGCGCTTGCAGGCCTGCTGCACCGGGTCGTTCTTGCGCTCCACGGAGCGGAACAACGCCACGCCGAGGATCATGAGCCCCGCGAGGAGCGCCAGAAGCCCGGCCGTCGTGACGACGTTGAGCTCCTCCTTCGGCGGGCGATTCGTGCAATCCTCCATCTTGGTTCGAACCTGGCTCGGCTCTTCGGCCTTGGCGGCCTGGATGACGCACTTGACCTGATCCGCTGAGGCCGACTGGTAGCGCGCGTGGAATTTCTGGTGTCGCTCCGGCTTCTCGAGCCGCCAGGCCGCCTCGAATTCCGGCGTCGCGGCGAGGGCATCGGCGTCCTCGAACCGGTTCGGATCCTCGCCGTACTTGCGGGCCCGCTCCTGCTTGCCCTTCTGGTACTCCGCCAGGAAGACGGCGCGCTCTTCGTCGGTCCTCACGAGCGCGGCTTTGGCCGCATCTTCCGGGCTCGGCCGGGCGATCTCGTGGCAGGCGCCCATCAGCGCGACGGCCGCGAACACGCCTGCGACCTGCACTGACCTCGCGAGCAGTGTGGGGCCACCTCGCCCCGACAGATGCGCGTTGACCCGAACTCGTAGCGTTGGCTGCCGCATCGTGGCTCTCCTCGTCGCTGCCCGAGGGCCGCGCGACCCACTCTGAACAAACGCGGATTAGCACAGCCACGCAGGCCGCGCAATCTTTGGGAGCCGCGCTGGACGCCCTCGCAGCCGCGCTCGTTGACACCCCACGCCGCCGGTCCCTAAGCTCCAAGGCCGGTTCTGGCCTGGAGACACCCACCATTCGACATGCTCCCCGGTCCCGCAGTGCACGGCGCTTCTCCTGGAATCACATGGGATTTGCGCTCGTGGCGGCGACGTGGTCCGCGCTCTTCTGTGCGGGCGCGTCCAGCCTGCCGGTCCAGGTCCGCATGCGAACACAGCTCAGCGTCGAACTTCGCAGCGAGGGGCGCAACCTGAGCGCGGGGGGGCGCCTCGTCGACGGGCTCGGGAAGCCAGTGTCGGGGGCCGAGGTCGCGCTCGACATCCCGGGAGTGGGGACGAAGCGAGTCTCGACGGGGCCGGATGGCACCTTCGAGTGGCACGGCGACGTGCTGGCGGCCGCCCCTGATGCGACGGGGCTGCGGGTCGCCGCGCGCTTCGCCGGGGACTCGCGACACGGTGATGCGCGCACCGAGAAGGTCACCGACCTGAGCCGCGCCGACCTAGAGCTGTCGATCGGGGCGCGCCCGTCCGTGGTCTCGCGCGCGCGGGCCACCGTCACGGTAGGGGCCGAGGCCCTCTCCGATGGGCGGCCGGTCGCCGGGGTGCAAGTCGAGCTGAAGGTCGGATCGAAGTTCGTGGCCCAGATCGAGACCGGCATCGACGGCCGCGCCGAGGTCACCCTCTCTCCCCGCGAGGTGGGCCCGGCCGGGACCTATCACCTCGCCGCGCGCAGCCGGGCGAGCGAGCGCGTCAACGCCGCCGAGGCCACCGGGCTCCTGACCTCGGTCGAGCCGGTCGAGGTCTCGCTCGCGACCCGGCGCGGCGAGGACGACGCGAGCGTGCTGGAGGGAGCGGTCTTCGATCTGGACGGTCCGGTCTCCGCCGCGCTTGTGTCGGTCTATACGGGCACCCGCGTCGTCGCGCAGACCTCTACGTCTTCGGACGGGCGTTGGTCTGTCGTCTTGGATCGGGGAACGTTAGCGGACCTCAGCTCCGCGACGGACGAACCGTCGAGGACGCTCGATGTGGTCGCGGTCGCCGAAGCGCCCGGCGCCTCGCGTGAGCGTGGCATCTCGGAGGTGGCGCACCTGCGCGTGCCGGAGCCGAGGCGGCTGCCGGCTTGGCTGCAAGCCGCCCCGCTCGTGTTCGTTGCGCTGTACACCGTCACGCGCGCGGTCCGGGGGTGGTTGAGGTCACGCAGGTCGGAGTCGGAGCGCCGGCGGGTCGCGGCGGGCATCCCGGCGAGGACCATTCGCGCCAGGGGCGTTCCGTCGACGGCGCCGCAGGACCGCATCGCGGGCGCAGTCTGGGATGCGGAGCGCCGGCGGCCTGCGACGGAGGCCGAGGTGTCCGTTCGGGGGCCCTTGGAGGAAGCCCCGAGCGCGCCGCTCCGGCTGGCGGTGGGTCCCGACGGGGGCTTCGATTCGGGGCCGCTCGTGCCCGGCAGGTGGACGCTCACGGTGGAGGCGCCGTTGTGCGAACGTCTCGACGAGGACGTGGTCGTGCCCCACGACGGAACCTTCGGAGACTGCCTGGTGACGCCGCGGTCCTGGCGAGCCGTCGTGCGCGGTCGGTTCGTGGGGTTCGTCCGTCAGAAGGCGCGACGCACCTTCGAGTGGGGCCGGGACACACCGCGCGACGCTGAGCCATGGATCGTCGAGCGCATGCGTCGCGATCAGGGCCGAGTCCGGACCGTCGTGCGTGGGGTCGAGCGCGTGGTGTTCGGTCCCCTCGGAAGCGCCGACGACGCGACCGACGCGCAGGAGCGCATGGACGCGATCGAGCGTGGCCATGGCTGAGCGCGCGCGACGCCTGCCCGCCCTCTGCCTCGCCATCGGCGTGGGGCTGTGGTCGACTGCGGCACACGCAACGCGGGACTACGAACCGGAGAGCGACGCGTGGAACGGCCTGAGGTACGCGCTCTCGACGGCTCGGGAGGCCCACGTCACGGTCGAGCTGCTGACCGTCCTGGATTGGTCCCGCCTCGGCGACGACGACATCGTATTGCTGCTGAGCCCGACCGCCCCCGCGCGCGCCGACGACCTCGCCTCCTTCCACGCGTTCATCGACGCCGGGGGCCGCGCCGTCGTCGCGGACGATCACCGCGGCGGGGCGAGCTGGGTCGGCGCTTTCGGCATCGAGCGCGCGAGCGGCCCCGGCGCCATCAATGACGCGCACGCCGACAACCGCGCCTTTCCGCGCCTCTTCCCCACGAAGGAGCCCTTCCTCGGCTACAACGTGCGTGAGATCGTCCTCAACCACCCGGCTGCGTGGACGGTCGGCCGCGTACCGGACGGCATCCGCGTGGAGAGTCGCATCGCGTTTCCAGATCCCCAGCGCCTCTTCATTGCCGAAGTGACGAGCGGCAGCGGTCGGGTGCTGGCCCTGTCGGACTCGTCCATCTTCATCAACGACATGACGCGCCGCTTCTACGGTGACAAGCAGCTCGTCGCGAACGTGCTCCGCTATTACTGCACCGCCGACCACTGTCGGATCAGGCTCGTCCTGCCTTGGGCGACCTACCGGGGACGCTTTGCCGCTTCGCGGCGTGGGATCGGCGGCGTCCGCGAAGGCCTTCGCGACGCGATCGAGCACGTCAACGCGGGCATGGCCTCGCTCGTCGCGGGCGCGTCGAGACCACTCGGGCGGCGCATGCTCTCGCTCGGCCTGGTGTTGACGCTGCTCGCGTCACTGTTACGTTTCGCCCGCGCGCGCTCACCTGCGTTGCCCAGGTTCCCGCCCCGTGCGCGCGAGGGCTCGTCGCTGCTGCGTCGGATCGCCGGCTGGCTCGGCGTGCGTGCGACGGGCAACTTCCGGGAGCCCATGCAGCTGCTCTCGGAGCACCTCGACAGCCTGGTCGTGGCCGCGGGCATCGCCGTCGGCATGGGGCGAGGCCCGTCGGAGACGTCGGTCGCCCTCGCCGAGCGTGGCGTCCTGCCGCGCCAGACCGGAGAGCGCCTGTTGAAGCTGCGCGATGCGTTCGACGAGGAGCGCGTCATGGGCGCGGACCATCGCGTCTCGGGAGCCCGCTTCGCGCAGCTCGCGCGCGAGGTAGAGGCCGTCGCAGGGCCGCTGCGTGCGCTCGCGCCACGCCCGGAGGGGACCTTCGAAGAACCAGGCACGGGGGCGCCGATCACACACGAGGAGACATGATGGACAAGCCGCCTATCGAGGACGAGTTGGGCCACGCAGAGCTGGCAGGCGCGGTGGCGCTGCGCGATCGCCTCGCAACGGAGATCCGCCGCGTGTATATCGGTCCCGACGCGATCACGGAGCTGCTGCTCGCGACGGTCCTCGCGGGCGGTCACGCGCTGCTCGAGGGCGTGCCGGGGCTCGCGAAGACGACGCTGGTCAAGGCGTTCGCGCGCGCGCTCGGGTGTGAGTTCAAACGCATCCAATTCACGCCCGATCTGCTGCCCGCGGACATCACGGGCACCTTCGTGTTCAACGCGCGAACGCAGGCCTTCGAGCTCCGTCACGGCCCGGTCTTCGCACAGGTGGTGCTGGGCGACGAGATCAACCGCGCGCCCGCCAAGACGCAATCGGCGCTGCTCGAGGCGATGCAGGAGCGGCAGGCCACGATCGACGGCAGCACGCATCCGCTGCCCACGCCCTTCGTCGTGCTCGCGACGCAGAACCCGGTGGAGCAGGAGGGTGTCTATCTGCTCCCGGAGGCCCAGGTCGATCGCTTCCTCATCAAGCTCCAGCTCGAGTATCCGAGCGCTGTCGAGGAGCAGCGCATGCTCCAGACCTACAACCGTCCGGTGCCGAGCGTGGCGAAGGTCACCGCGCCCGAGGAGCTGCTCGACCACGTGGCGCTCGGTCATCGCGTGCACATCGAGGAGCGGCTGATGGACTACATCGTGCGGCTCGTGACCGCCACACGCAAACACCCGCGCGTCGCGCTCGGCGCTTCGCCACGCGGCTCCCTGGCGCTGCTGCACCTCGCGAAGAGCTGGGCCCTCATCCATGGGCGCGGCTTCGTCCTGCCGGACGATCTCCGCATGCTCGCGCCCTATGTGCTGCGGCATCGCATCCTGCTAACGCCCGACGCGTCGATCGAGGGGCTGACCTCGGCGCAAGTGCTCGACGACGTGCTCGCTCGTACGCGCTACGGCGAGGCGAACTGAATGCTCGATCAACGCGGCCGTCTCGTGGCGCTCAG
>Ga0172369_10010353_pt1 | contig 10126 bp, 7 predicted proteins | sample LakKiv25m_FD_114539 | JGI IMG/M metagenome (GOLD analysis project Ga0172369, IMG submission 114539) | Freshwater microbial communities from Kabuno Bay, South-Kivu, Congo - kab_022012_11.25m | ecosystem: Environmental > Aquatic > Freshwater > Lake | place: Democratic Republic of the Congo...
TCATACCAAAAAAGTTTATCAAGTCATGCCCATCGACAAACAATTGCACGGGTGCCTCTATGCGCTGAAAGTAAGATTCCAAGACTTGTCCTGCCCCCAGTTCTATTGCGTGCCCTTCTGACTTGTTGGCTCGGGGACCTCTGGTGGCTGCCCTGTCCGAGATGATCAAGAGCAAAAGACCTATTATATCGTCGCCGAACTCTCGGCATAGCCGTTTTGTCCCCTTTTGAGGGAGAGGCAACATGGACAAGAGCGTCCCCCTCATGTGTCCCCTCACCCATTGACACAGGATCTTTTGTTCCTTACGAGACAAGCGTAACCGAGAGGCAATCTGCTTGACTAAATGCTCCGAAGCCACCTCGTGGCCTGAAAACCTTCGTCTGCCGGATGGGTCGATCGTTAAGGAAGAGGGTTTCCCCAAATCATGGAAGAGTGCTCCGAGTTTCAGCAGCGCTCTCCGTGGTCTGCCTTTCACCACTTCCCTGTTCAAATATTCCTCGATGCGATCTCCAAACGGATCAAGGGCTGCCGGCAAATTGGTGAATACCGTTTCAAGGCATCGTAATGTTTCGAGAGCATGGTTGAACACGTCTAGATGATGATAGTCGTTTTGTTCGAATCCCCGTGAAGGAATGATTTCAGGGAAAAGGGCGTCGAGGACACCATCCGCTTGGATCATGTCAACAGTGTGAGAGCTGTTTTCTTCGCATAATATGAAGAAGAGCTCTTCTCTGAGCCTTTCCGCCGAGACGGCAGAAAGTTTCGGAATACTCTCCTTCATCAGCGCTCGTGTCTCGGCTGAAATGTCGAAACCGAGCAAAGCGGCAAAACGGTAGGCCCGCAAGATTCGCAGAGGATCATCGATGAAACAGCGCGTAGAGCACGCCCTTATAATCGCCTGGGACAGATCGGATAGACCCCCAGTGGGGTCAATTACATCAACGAATCTTGAATCCAAAAAATCTCGAAGTGGGACAGCCATTGCGTTGATTGTGAAGTCCCTACGAGCCAGATCCTCATGGATATCAGCGCCTTGAAAGGTGCATACATCGATAGAGAAAAAGGCGTCCTTCCAGACAACGATTCGCGATGTCCCTGTATCCTTGTCCAGAGGCACGTGGGTAATGCCGTCACTAAAAATTGACACAATTCTTTCGGCCACCTCACAACCCTTCATCGCCATGACGAGATCAAGGTCATTATTACGAGTTTTGCCGAGGAAGTTGTCCCTGACCGCTCCCCCCACAACGAATGTAAAGGGGTCTATCTTGAGAATTGTTATTAGGATATCGCCGACGATGCCATCTTGAAAATTCAGTGTTTGTTCCACAGTCATAACTGGGCCTGCACCAATTCGAACCTAATGGTCCCCAGAATAGGAGAAGAGGTCAGTAATAGGGGGAGTCGATGGGGATCGTCAGAAATCCATAGCTTGCCGGTGGCGAGTTCTCTCTTGTCGCCACCGAGCTTAACAAGCTTTAGGTGCAAGCAGAGGGCCTTATGGGATCCCACTTTTGTCCTAACATTTTCGTCGCCTGCGGGATAAACATAAAGACGGGCTTTGTCCTTTCCGTCAAAGATGTCCACGAATAGAGGCTTATGTAAATCTCTTTGGGACCTAAGTAGAAACACGGCCGTAACGGGATCGTAAAGACCTTTAGCGTTTTCCGATTTTGATTCTCTCTCTTCACCGGACTGCTTCCTGACTTGTACCACGTTATTCTCGTTGTCGAAAAGTAGATCTACCATCTCCTGACGAAGCAGATTAGACTTCAAAACGAATTGGTACGTTTTGGGCTGAAAGGTCTTCGGGGAAAAGGTGGCCTGAACCCTGCTCCATATTTCAAGCAGCTTCTTAAGTGGCTCATCAGAAACGGCCTGGGCTACCACGCTGATTTTATCTGAGCCTTTCCTAGTAGTGATATCTCCATGGCCGGCTCTGTTTCCGTTCCATGTAACTTCGTATCGCAGGAGTTCCGATTCCTCGGCCCCGAAACATGAACTTGACTCGGGACTCAACGACAATACACACGTCAAAGCGAGTATTACAAGGATGATCCAGATTTTGTTGACCCTAGGAGCCATATAATAGAAGGGCTATTAAAGTTTATGCCATTTCGTTAATCACATCCCGCGGACCGGGGCGTGGCTATTATTGGAAGAGACCGGAGGCTTATCAAAGTACGACCAGACTATCTGATCCTTCGCCAATAGAATTTCTTCTGGACTTCAGGCATCACAAGCACGAGGGTATCTCCGGACACCTGATAGGGCCACTTAACGGTGTTGCCAGCGTCATCAGTGATGCTTATTTCATTGTTTGCGACAGTAAAGCGGCCCTTACGGCTCTTTCGGGCATCTGCTTTGTCCTTGTCGCTCCTATCAAAAAATACCTTGCCGTCTTCAAAAAACTCGATGAGCGTTCGGGTCGATTCTCTAGGCTTTTCTTGCACACCCTTGTCGTTAACCTGGTACTGGAGTTCCCACTTGTCTAAAAGACTTTTTTCCTTGGCATCCTTGGCGTTGTCCGCGGTTTTGGGCCCCGATGTGGTAGCTCCTTCAACTGCAACGCTCTTGGGCAGGGTCGTGGTGAGACATGAAGAGCATAGAAAAAGCGATAGACACGCGACAAACAAGAGGATCCAATTTCCTAATCGAGCCATTACATCTTTTCCCGACAGCATGAAGACTAATCAACCACATTATTGCATATTGTACTAAATCTATTTTACCACAAATTTCGGAAAATTCTATCTGCAATCTGTCGGTTGTTTGCTGCTCCTGTCTGAGCTCTCTCTGCTGATGATGGCTTAGAGACCACTGTGGGCGGGGCCGCTTCAGTGCGGACCTGTTTAGTCTCGGCCCTCTGCACCGGGAACTCACCCCTTGCCAGTCGTGATAAAAAAGGCTGGTCAACTATAATACAGTACGAACCAACCTCCAGGGTATGAAACACAGCTTCTGCGTCATGCCAGTCTAGGCCAAGGCAGCCGTGTGTGAGTCTTCCTCCGGTAGCTTCAGCGTAATGGATGTATCGGCTACCGTCAAACACAAGTTTGTACCGAAAGAATCCTGGAACCCTTCTGTCCTCCCATCTCTTGGGTATAGGCTCGCCCTCTTCTATAAAGTACCAGTCGGGTCTGACCCAGTCATCCACGGGAATCTTTGCCTTTATGGGAAAAATGCCGGTTGGAGTTTCGAAAGAGCCGACCTCTGTTTTCCCTTTCCCTACGGCCACAGGACCTATCCGCAACAACCTGCTTTGGCTATCGCACAAATAAAATTGGAAATTCCGTTTATCGATTACGATGAAAGTCTTTCCGTTCTTATTCTTAATTAGAGATGCCACATTCCTGGCCTCTGACATAACCTGTTTCACGGAATCTTCATCGTACGCCCGAACGTAGGGATTATCGTACATGCTCTGAGACGGGTGTTGGTATTGTTGACTGGCTTGCCTGGCCATCTGGTCCCGCAGGATACCCTCGGCATCGTGGTCTTCATACTGGATACGGGGGTCCACGCCGGGTCCCGGCTGTTGCCACACGCCATCCTGATTCCCATAGTAATATGACTGCATCATGGAACGGCGTTGACGGGCATCGACGTTCCCCTGTTGATAACTATCATAATAGTACTGGGCCTGTGCAGGGAGGACCAGCATCCCGATAAGCCACAGTATCCCTGCCGTGCTTCCACATGTTTTCAGCATGGTTTGGTTCCGTCTCCTCCAGAGGATTGCATAGCTCAAGCCACCTCACTGCAGGCGTGGTCACGTATAATGTAAATCAATATTACTGTCAATAAAACGAGGACTTCGCCCTGTCTGTTCACCACGGTTGTGCAAAAACTATTGTCCTCCCATAAGCATTGGTTAAGAGGTTTCCTCATATTGAACTCAGCGTGTCTCTCCTCTAAGAAAGCATCCCATACTTTTTCATCTTATATTGCAGGTTGCTTCTTGAAACTCCCAGCAGCTTTGCTGCCTGAGCCTGGATATTATCAGACCTTCTCAGCGCGAGTCTGATGATTCTCTCCTCTATACTGTCGAGCGTAGCGGCCAAACCTTTGTCCCATGAGATAAGTTCTTCCACACCCTGGTCAATAACAGAAGATACTCTCATTTCAATTGGCAGATCATCGACAGTTATGGTCGCCCCCTTACACAAAACAACGGCTCTTTCCAACACATTTTCTAATTCCCTGATGTTGCCTGGCCATACATGTCTGTAAAAGCAGCTCATGGCCGCAGGATCCACTTCACGGACAGAGCGCCCCAGTTTTCCTTCGAGTTTTTTGAGGAAATGGGCTACCAATAATGGGATGTCTTCTTTTCGTTCCCTCAGGGACGGCGCCGTGATCTGAACCACATTCAGCCGAAAATACAAATCTGCCCTAAATCGTCCAGCTTCAACCTCTTCTTTCAAATCCTTATTAGTTGCAGCGATGACCCTTACATCAACTCTTATGTCTTTGTTACCCCCCACTCGCTGAAATTCTTGCTCTTGGAGAACTCTCAGCAGTTTCACCTGAAGAGCGAGGGACATTTCTCCAACCTCGTCTAGAAACAGGGTTCCCTTGTCTGCAACCTCGAACTTTCCTTGTTTTAGAGTAGATGCCCCGGTGAAAGCGCCTTTTTCATAGCCGAAAAGTTCTGACTCGAGGAGGGTTTCCGGAACCGCTGCACAGTTGATGGATATAAAAGGGGCATTGGCGCGGCCTGATGATTTATGCAACCCCCTTGCAATAAGCTCTTTACCTGTTCCAGATTCTCCACAAATCAAGACTGTTGTAGGCGTATCTGCGACCTTCTTCATTATGGTGAAGACTCGTTCCATGGCCTTGGACTTGCCTACTATATTGCCCCACAGGGCTCCAAGTTCAGTCTTTAGGTACCTGATATTCTGAAGCAACAGCCGTTTCTCAACTCCCCGACGTACTGCTTTCTTGATGTCCTCGTTATCAAACGGCTTTTGGATGTGGTCTAACGCCCCCTTTTTCATAGCCTCCACGGCCTGATCGACTTCTGCGAAGGCTGTCATGAGTATCACGGGTAGATCGTTGTCGAGGTTTCGAATCTCGTCTAGAAGCTCCACTCCATCCATGCCTGGCATCTTGATATCAGATAACACTGTATGAACTGGAGTTTTCTTAATAATTTCCAATGCCTCAGTAGCGGACGAGGCTGTCAGTACATCATATCCTTCTTCGGACAGCAAGTCCTCGAGGACTATCAAGTAATTTCTTTCATCGTCCACCACAAGCACCGTAGTCATGCTGTCACCCGCTGTTCTTGAACCTGCATGGACGCCCCAGCCCTAGGCAAGAGAACACGGAATCGCGTCCAATTCCCGTATTCGCTCGTGACTTCAACCTGGCCCCCGTGCGCCGTGACGATGTTATGAACCACAGAAAGCCCCAACCCCGTCCCCATTTGATGAGTGGTGAAGAACGGCGTAAATATTTTCCCAAGGTGTTCTTCTTTGATGCCTCTACCGGAGTCAAGAAAATCAACCCAGATGGTGTCTGCATCTGCCCCCATAGACACCTTCATGGCACCCCCGCTCTCCATGGCTGCAAACGCGTTGATGGCAATGTTAAGGAAGGCCTGATATAAGAGGTCTGGATCCGCTGAAAATATAAGGTCGTAACTATCAGGGTGTTCTATAGTCCAGGTAATGTCACGGGCTTTGAGTTCATGTTCGAGGTTCCTTTGTACCCTCTGCAATAGATCATGCATGCTTGTTGGTCTTAGTTGAGGTAGCTTTGGACGTGCAAATTCCAGGAAATCTGATAGAACATTGCTCAACCGGGTAGCCTCTTCCACAATGACTTCGCAAAGTTTCTTAATCCTGTATTGATCAGGATTCTCTTTTTTCACAAGGACTTCTGCTGACGACTTAATGATTCCGAGAGGATTTCGAATTTCATGTGCAAGGATCGCAACCATTTGACCTATGGAAGCAAGCTTTTCAGACTGCTGAAGTTGCTCTTCTAGTAGTTTTTGCCTCTTAGCTCGTTCGAGAAGGATTCTCTCTCCCCGTCTCACGATTAAGGTGAGCATGACAAAGAGGAAAACCATCAAACCAACGGCAACGACCATTATTACGACTATGGACCTTTGAACTACTCTGTATTGGTCCGTAACGTCTTGCGTGATCTCGATAACCCCGTATATTACCCCCAACATCCAATAGTTTCCTGTCCATTCCCGTAGTGGATAATACGTATCCGCCAGAAAACTGCTTTGCCAGGAGCTCTCTATCACTTCTTGCTGCCGTACCCGCGTAACGCTCTTACCCGAAAAAACTTCCTCCAACGGAGAATCTTCCGGCTCATACTTGCCTATAAGATCATACTCCGTGCTGTACACGATCTTGCGCTGCCGATCGACAATTTTTATCCGCTGAATCTTGAGACCGTAAGTGAAATCTTTGATGAGAGAATCCAAGGCACCGAATTGATCCCACTTCTTTAAGTCCATGGGAACGCCGCGTGCTTTGAGCGGCGAATAAAAGCCTATGAATATATTGTAATTGAGATTCTCAGCAAGTAGTCGAGCATAATTTTCCGCGCTTTTCACGAGAGTATCAACACTACGGGTGTAGAGGAATCCCGCAAGAACCACCGTTACTATCGCAATCACCACAAAACCAGACAATATGAAATATTTCAAGAGCCTAAAAGGCCCATCTGATCTCACGGGAGTGGGCCTTTGCTCAGTCATGGACACCCTCTTTTTCTGTACCATCGGGATCAGAGAATCGTCGGCATGGATGAAGGGGTAATGGGAACAAGGTCACGAGGAACCACATAGGTGTGTCAAACATCGATCGCGTGTTGTTGCTTCCTCGTATAATATGACGGCGAGGGCCGAAATGAGTAGTTGGAAAAACGCTAGTAACAATCCGAAAGGAACTGTGATATCACGCGTTTCCTAGGTCGTCCGGATTGATACGCTCTAATATTTTGGTCAGCTCTTCGTCAGTGCCTTCTACATCTTGCTGGGTGAAGATAATTTTCTGTCGAGTTCCTTCCCCTTGTTCCGTCTGGGTCATACCCTCAATGACACCCTCGCTAACGTAAATTGGAACGCCAGTCCACGTTGCCAACACCAGGGAATCCGACGGCCTCGCATCGACGGTCACGAGCTGTGAATGGGCGTCTTTGAGGTAAATTGTCGCATAGTACGTGTGGTCCCTAAGGTCATCTATTTCGATATGTTCCAGAGTAACACCGGTCTTCTCCATGATAGTTCTTAGGAGTTCATGGGTGAGTGGACGCTGAAAAACCTCTTTGGTCAAAGCCCTTTGTAAAGCCATTGCTTCTACGGGGCCTATCCAGATGTATAGCTCCCGTTCCCCCGTTTTTTCCTTCAAGACAACCACTGGTTGCATATTTCTCGTGTCTGAAACGATACCGGTGATGGTCATCTCCCTGAATTGCTTCTTGTCTTTCATGGCAACCTCGCTATCTGCGTTGTTTCAACACAGGGGCTTGTCACGAGGAATTCTTCATCCTTGGCGGGGCGACCTCAGAGTCTGCAGTCCCATGCAAGGCTGTCGATGGTGGACACTACGCTCCCAACGGGAAAGATAGGCCATCGATCCACCGACGACCCATGGACATATAGGCTACGGCAAGTGAGCTTTGCTGTCAAGCCGTATAGAAACCTTCGGAACCTCCACTACCTGTCTGATACAGTCCGTCAAGGGCCTTCGCGCGTGGCGTCGGCATGTCGCTGCACATGAAACTGGTCAGGGTCTGGTATATATAACGGGTCTCGAAAACAAACGCGAAATGCATGCCCGAGTTAATCTGTCATTCACCTAAAAACGGGAATCCATGACAGGCATGGATTCCCGTTCAAATCGGGCATGACAAGGCATGACCTAAAGCGTGAATACGGTAAAGGGCCAGCATACTAGAGGCCACTTGAACGGCCATGACAGTCAACGCAAACAGTTTTCGATTCCGACAGAACTCTTGAGACATACTATAAGATGTAACACGACATACTCTAAACGCTCTTGCCGCAAATCCTTCTTCCACGTGCTCCCATTCTGTCATGCCGTTTATCATGCTATCCTTGTCACATGCCGAAAAAATGATTCCCTCCTACGCTGTTCTCAGCGCGAAAGAAACGGATTTACATGATCTGTCCATGAATGCGAAGGCCCCAAAGCGAAAACTGTGTGTCATAAAAAGCGCTGAAATACAGGGTCCCGTTCATGTAGGTGAGGTATTGAGGCGAACTACTAAACGTTCCGGGCACGAGATCATTTACCATGAACGTGCCGGCTTCATCAGTACCACTGCTCCTCCATAATTCCCTGCCGTGCGTAGATTCATATGCGTTGAAATAAAGGGTCCCATCTACATTAGTTAGCCACAAAGGGTCGCTGCCGCTGTTAGGGAATTCGTAAATATCTTTGACCATCCCTGTCCCCTCAGCCGTTCCATTGCTTTTGTACAGCTCCCTTCCTTCCCCTATGTCAGCGGTGAAAAAAAGCGCGCCATTCACATTCTGCAAGTCTCGAATACCACTACCTCCACTGAGCGCCAAATCCTTCACCATGACCGTTCCGGCATCGGTCCCGTTACTCTTCCACAGTTCAGCTCCGTGAACTCCATCATTTGCAACAAAAAACAGGGTATTGTTCACGTCGGTGAGATAGGTTGGATCACTCCAATCCAACCCCGGGCGAATATCCTTGACCAATACTGTTCCTGATTCAGTACCGTCGCTCTTATACAGCTCAGTACCAAGATCCCAACTGTGATAAACAAAATACAAGGCGCCGTTCGAGATGGTCAGTTGCCCTGGTCCAGCATTTTGATCACTCGGGTCGATGATGGCCACCGTCATCGTACCCTCAGCGGTTCCGTCGCTCTTCATCAACTCACAACCTACTGTAGGGCTGCATGCCGAAAAATAAAGGGTCCCCCCAAAATTAATTAAGTATTGCGGATAAGATGGATCCGATCCTGGATTGATGTCTTTCACCATGACCGTACCGCCTTCAGTGCCATCGCTTTTCCACAACTCCCAGCCATGCGTATCGTCGATGGCCGCAAAATAGAGCGTACCGTTCACATTGACAAGATTCTCCGGCGCACTGCCTACAGCCCCTAGAAAAATATCCTTGACCATGACCGTGCCACCTTCGCTTCCATCGCTCCTCCACAGCTCCTTGCCATGGATACCATCATCGGCAGCGAAGAACAGTGTGCCGTTCACATTGGTCATGGACGATATTTTGCTTCCCGAATCCCCCGCCCAGATGTCTTTCACAAATACGGTTCCCGAGGTGGTGCCGTTGCTCACCCACAACTCCTGCCAATGAGTGCCATCATACGCAGTAAAGAAGAGCCGGTCGTCCACTTTTGTGATTTGTTCAGGGTGACTCGACTGGTCGGAAACCAGGAAAGGATGGTAGGCGGAGCTGTCATTCCAAGAGGAGCCATTCGCCCACGTATAGGTAAAGTCATAGTAGCCGCTGGAATCTCCATCAAATTCTCGGACATCTCCGGCGGCGTCGCCATTCTCAATGACATGGTACGTCCACTGGTTATCGGAGTTGGAAGCATAGGAATACCCCATGCCGTTAGCCCATTGCTCCGCATGATAGGCGTATGCGCCTGTCGATGTCGCATTATAGGAATAGCCGTTCTGGTTTGCATCCCACTGAACAGCCTGGTATGTCCAGGAACCATCACGCTGCAAGTTGTAATCGAAGCCGTTATGAGTGCCCTTGGAATTGAGGGCCGCATCCCACTGAATCTGATGGAAACTCGAAGATCCGTCCTGCCAGGCATGGAACTCGTAGCCATTGCCGTCCCCACCCCAATCTCGCTCCCAGTAATGCCATGTATTATCCGGAAGCATTTCGACCCCTGTTTCCAAGACCAGAGGGTCTATTGTCAACGGTTCCGCCACCAGGGCTTCGGATACATGGTTTTCCGATTCCCAATGAGCATCCGACACCTGTGCGCTCGAAAAATCTGCTCGGTGGGAAACGTCATCAATCGCGCCATCCAGAACAATACGCTCTTCAAGCTGCTCAAGGATGATTGTTGCTTCCGTCTGGTTCACCAGCTTCGCATTCAGTTTCAACATTTTCCA
>Ga0172369_10010354_pt1 | contig 10123 bp, 6 predicted proteins | sample LakKiv25m_FD_114539 | JGI IMG/M metagenome (GOLD analysis project Ga0172369, IMG submission 114539) | Freshwater microbial communities from Kabuno Bay, South-Kivu, Congo - kab_022012_11.25m | ecosystem: Environmental > Aquatic > Freshwater > Lake | place: Democratic Republic of the Congo...
GACCGCGCCGATGGCGCCCCAGAGCTGCTCCCACGGGTCCTCGGGGAAGGTGACGCCGAGGCGCCTCGTGATCTCGGCCTTGAACTCGGAGACGAGCGCCTTGAGATCCTCCGTCGACAGATCGGTGTCGAACCTCGCACCGCGCGCGTGCTTCTTCTTCTCGAGCAGCGCTTCAAAGGGATCCTCCTCCTTCTTGTCATGCGGCTTGAGCCCGAGCACCACGTCGCCGTACATCGCGACAAAGCGGCGGTAGCTGTCCCACGCGAAGCGCGCGTTGCCGGTGACCCTCGCGAGTCCTTCCACGGCCGCGTCGTTGAGGCCGAGGTTGAGGATCGTGTCCATCATGCCGGGCATCGACTCGCGCGCGCCCGAGCGCACGGAGAAGAGCAGCGGATTGCCAGGGTCGCCGAACCTGCGGCCCATGACCTGCTCGACGCGCGCCACGCTGGCCTTGACGCTCGCTTCGAGCTCGGTCGGGTACGTGTTCCCGTTTGCGTAGTAGTGGCGGCAGACCTCGGTCGTGATCGTGAAGCCGGGTGGCACCGGGACGCCGAGGCGGGTCATCTCCGCGAGGCCGGCGCCCTTGCCGCCGAGGAGCGCGCGCAGTTCGGGCATCGCGAGGTCGGGGCATGTGTCGAAGGGAAAGACGAAGGATTGGGACATCGGGGCTCCTGATTCTGACTGGGAAGCGACTCCCATGTGAGCGATGACGGCGCGCGGTCGATCAAGCCACCTGGATGCGACCGAAGTCGGCGATGCGCCCGAAGAGCGCGCCGATCCGGCCGAGCAGGGCGAGGCGGTTGCGCCGCACGGCGTCGTTTTCCACCATGACCATGACCTGGTCGAAGAACGCGTCGACGCTGGGCTTCAACGTGACGAGGACCGCCAGGGCTTCCATGAATCTGCGTTCGTCGAGCAGCGCGGACACGCGGCCTTGTACCTCGAGGATCCTCGACCAGAGCGCGCGCTCCGCGTCGGCCTCGAAGGCGGACTCCACCACGTCGGCCATCGCGTCTGCGTGGCCGCGCGTGATGTTGGTCGCGCGTTTGAAGGCGCGCGCGAGCGGCTCGAAGTCGTCGTTCGAGCGGAGCGATGACAGCGCGTCGATGCGTGGCGCAATGTCGGCAAGCGTGTCGAAGTCAGCCTCGAGGACGGCCTCCACGACGTCGGCCGGGTAGCGGTCGGCGTAGAAGGCCTTGAGGCGTCCGCGGAAGAAGGTCTGGAGCCTTTGAGGCAGATTGGCGCTTTCTTTGAACGGCTTGCCCGTCGTCGCGTAGGCGTCGAGGGCGAGGTCGAGGAGACGGCCCAGGCCGAGCGGAAGTCCATTGCCCTGGTTGCTCTCGGCGACGATCCGCAGGACGCCGATCGCCGCGCGGCGCAGCGCGTAGGGATCCTGAGCGCCGCTCGGCTCCAGGCCGAGGCCAAAGCAGCCGGCGATGAGATCGAGCTTGTCGGCGAGGGCGACACACTGGCCTTCTTCGGTCACCGGCAGCTCGTCACCCGCGAAGCGCGGCAGGTAGTGCTCGCGGATGGCGCGACCCACGCGTGACGTCTCGCCCGATGACGCGGCGTAGTATTCGCCCATCACCCCTTGCAGCTCGGGGAACTCGCCCACCATCAGCGTCGAGAGATCGGCCTTGCACAGGAGCGCCGCGCGGCTGACCGAGTCCGTGCCGGCGTAGCCGAGCGCCCTCGCGATCGCGACCGACAGCTTCTGTAACCGCGCGACGCGATCCCGCACGGTCCCGAGACCCGCGAGAAAGATGCGGCCGGACAGCGCCTCGACGTAGGTCTCCAGCGGACCCTTGCGATCCTGCTCGTAGAAGAAGCGGCCGTCGCTCAGGCGCGCCGCGACGACGCGCGCGTTGCCCGAGGCGATCGTGTGCTCCGCCCCCGAGACGCAGGTGTTCGGGATGGCCACGAAGTGCGGCAGCAGCTTGCCGCCCGGCCCCATCACGGTGAAGAGCTTCTGGTTCGCGCGCAGCGTCGTCTGGATGACCTCGCCCGGGATCTCGAGGAATAGCGGCGAGAACGATCCGACGATCGCGTGTGGCCACTCCACGAGCTGCGTCACGGTCGCGAGCGTGCCCTCGTCCTCGACGAGCATGCCGCCCGTACGCGACGCGGCGTCTGTCGCGAGCGCGCGGATCTCGGCCCTGCGCGCGGATGGATCGGGCTCCACGAACTCCTTGCGCAGCGCGGCGAGGTAGCCCTCGATCGACGCGTCGGCGAGTGAGATGGGCGCGAGCGTGCCGAGAAAGCGGTGCCCGCGGGTGATGCGGCCGCTCTCGACGCCCGCATATGCAAAAGGCACGATGTCGGCTCCGAGCAACGCGACGAGCTGATGCACGGGCCGGATGAAGGCCTCGCGCTCCCGGCCCCAACGCATGCGCTTGGGGAAGGGCAGCGCGCCGAGAATTCGTGGCAACGCCTCGGCGAGCAGCGTCGCTGTGGGGCGGCCCCTCACCGCCTTCTTGCAGGCGACGTAGGGCCCCTTGGGCGTCTCGAGGGTGTAGAGCGCGTCGATCTCCACGCCCTGTCCCTTCGCGAAGCCCGCCGCGGCCTTCGTGGGCTTGCCCTCGGCGTCGTACGCGGCGCGCGCGGGCGGACCGGCGACCTCCTCGACCTTGTCCTGCTGCGCGAGCGCGACGTCGTCGACGAAGACCGACAGGCGTCGCGGGGTGCAGAACAATTGTACCTTAGAGTCAGTCACTTCGGCCTGGGTAAGGACCTCCAGGATCTTGTCACCGAGCACCTCGGTCGCGGGTCCCACGACACCGGCCGGGATCTCCTCGCACAGCAGCTCGAACAGGAAGGGTGTGCGCGCGCTCATGCGGCACCTCCCGCCGTCGCGGCCTGCGTGGCGGCCTCTTGCGCGTCTCTCGCGGCGCAGAGGCGCTCGCGCTCCTCCTGCGGGCACATCGGCCATCCGAGCCGCCTGCGCAACCGCACATAGCCTTCGGCGCACTTGCGCGCAAGCCCGCGCACGCGGCCGATGTACTTCTGCCGTTCGGCCACGCTGATGGCGCCGCGCGCGTCGAGGACGTTGAACGCATGGCTCGCCTTCATGGTATAGTCGTAGGCCGGCAGCACGAGATCGAGCGCGCACAGGCGGTTCGCCTCACGCTCGAAATTCGCGAACAGATCCAGATGGAGCGCGACGTCGGCCTCCTCGAAGTTGTGCTTCGAGAATTGCACCTCGTCCTCTCGATGTACCTCGCCGTAGGTCACGGGGCGCCCGTCCGGGCCGATAGTCCAGACGATGTCGAAGATGCTCTCCACGCCTTGCAGGTACATCGCGATGCGCTCGAGGCCATAGGTGATCTCAGCGCTGATGGGGTCGAGATCGATGCCCCCGCACTGCTGGAAGTACGTGAATTGTGTCACTTCCATGCCGTCCAGCCAGACCTCCCACCCCAGGCCCCACGCACCGAGCGTCGGGCTCTCCCAGTCGTCCTCCACGAAGCGGATGTCGTGCGCGAGCGGATCCACGCCGGCGGCGCGCAGCGAGCCGAGGTAGAGGTCCAGCACGTCCTTGGGGCTCGGCTTCAGGATCACCTGGTACTGGTAGTAGTGCTGGAGACGATTCGGGTTTTCGCCGTAGCGTCCGTCGGTCGGGCGGCGGGAGGGCTCGACATACGCGGCGTTCCAGGGCTCGGGCCCGAGCGCGCGCAGGAAGGTGGCCGGGTTGAAGGTGCCGGCGCCTTTCTCGAGATCGTAGGGTTGCGTGAGGACACACCCCCGATCTGCCCAGTAGGCCGACAGGCGCAGGATGAGGTCCTGGAATGTTTTCGCGGGTATGGGCTGGGTGCTCATGTCTCCGATGTCCGAACCGGGCGGGCCGACGAGGCGGGCCACGCTGCCGCGCCAGGACGCCCGGGCGCAGAGGTGGCGCACGCTTGTAGCAGGGCCTTGGGGGTGGAGCAAGGGCCGACGATGCGCTCCTTCGGGGCATTGGGTACGGTCTGGTGCGGCCCGCCCGGCTCAGGTGTTCGTTTGAGCGGAGGCGGCCGCGCGAGCTGCGCGTCCAGATCGATGAGCCGCTCGGCCGTCTGCCTGGCCAGGCGCTCGAGGGCGTCGAGGGCCACCGAATCGGCGCGCATCCATGCCGATGCCCGCGCCAGCTCCGCCTCGCGCTCCTCGGGCTGTCCGATCGCGCGCCGCGCCGTGTGCGCCTCGCCACGGAGCGCCTGGATCCAAGCCCGCCGGCTGGCGAGGAGCACGATCGCGTGCACCAGCGCGCCACGGGCGTTCGCGGCGTCCTTCTGGAGGTCCCCGTCCCGACTCCTGTCGGTGCGCAGCGCGACCCGCCGCTCCAACGAGCGCACGCGTTGCGACGCGAGGGCCACCTCCCGCTCGAGGTCGCGCACGGCGGGGCTGACGCGCTCGCGCTGGGAGTCGATCTGGACCTCGCGCGGCGCCGGAGGCGCGGAGCATGCGATCGCGAGCAGCGGGGGGATCAGGAGCACTGTGCGCATGGCGTCATCGTGACGGCTGCTGCGCCACCGTTCAAGCCGCCCCTTGACGGGCGGCCGCCGTTCTCGCACAAGGGCGCGATGCTCGAGCGCTCCTGGATCACCACCGAGAACGTCGACACGGGGCGACTGACGCCCGTGATGATGCAGGTCGTCCCGGCCAAGCGGCGCCACCCGGACGCGATCGTCTTCTTTCGCCTCGGCGACTTCTACGAGCTCTTCTTCGAGGACGCGCTCCTCGCGTCTCGCGCGCTGGATCTCACGCTGACCTCGCGCAACCGCGACGATCCGGAGCCGATCCCGATGTGCGGTGTGCCGCATCACGCCTCGCGCTCCTACCTCCAGAAGCTTTTGGATCTCGGCCACAGGGTCGCCGTCTGCGAGCAGATGGAAGATCCGTCCAAGGTCAAGGGCATCGTCAAGCGCGAGGTCACGCATGTCGTCACACCGGGCGTGGTGCTCGACCCGGAGGCGCTCGACGCGCGCACGCCCAACCGGGTGATGGCGCTCGTTGCGATGCGATCGGGCGCCTTTGGCCTCGCGCAGGCCGACGTCACGACGGGCGAGTTTCGCGCGGGCGTGCTGGCGCACGTCGAGGCGCTCGAGACCGCGCTGTGGCGCCTCGAGCCTCGCGAGATCGTGGCGGACGGCCGCCTGCTCGCCGAGGTCGGCTCGCTCGTCGAGCGGCTCGGTCGTTGTGTCAAGACGTGTCGGGAGGGCCGTCCGCGCGCCGAGACGGAGGAGGCGCGGCGGCTCGGGGAGGGAGGCGCCGAAGCGGCGGGCCTGCTGCGCTCCTACCTCGCCGACGTCAACGCGGCGGCGCTGCCGATGCTCGCACGGTGCGAGCCGCTGGACGCGGGCGCGCAGCTGCTGCTCGGGCGCGAGGCGCTGCAGCACCTGGAGATCCTGCGCACCGCGCGTGACGGACGGCGCGAAGGGTCGCTGCTGCACGCGGTCGATCGGACTTCGACTCCGATGGGCGCGCGGCTGCTACGTTCCCTGCTGGTCGCGCCGCTCGCTGAGCGCCGGTCCATCGAGTCGCGCCACGCCTGCGTCGAGCACCTCTTCGCGGACCGGCCGCTGCGTGAGGCGCTGTGCGCGGAGCTGGCGCACGTCTCGGATCTCGAACGCCTGCTCGGTCGGTCGGTCGCGCGCGTGGCGACGCCGCGGGACGTGGCCGCCGTGCGCGAGACGCTGCGTCGTGCGGCGGCGATCCGCGGGCTCCTGACGGTCGATCCACAGGCCGGGCCGCTCGACGCGCTCGCGGGCGACCTCGACGGCGGGCAGGCGCTGTACGCATTCCTCTGCGAGGCGATTGACGACACGCCCCCGCTCGGCGTCGCGGACGGCGGCGTCATCCGGGCCGGCTTCGACGCGCAGCTCGACGCGCTCGTGCGCCTCACGACCGACGCGCAGGGCTGGCTCGCGGCCTTCGAGGCGACCGAGCGCGCGCGCACGGGCATCGCGTCATTGAAGGTGCGCTACAACCGCGTGACCGGTTACGGCATCGAGATCACAAAGGCGAACCTCGGATCGGTGCCGGCCGACTACATCCGCAAGCAGTCCCTCGCCAACGGCGAGCGCTTCTACACACCCGAGCTGAAGGCCTTCGAAGCGCAGCTGCTCACGGCCGAGTCGGATCGTCTCGCGCGCGAGGAGGCGCTCTTCGCGGAGGTGCGCGCCCGAATCGCCGCCGAGGCGTCCCTGCTCGGACACGTGGCGCGGGCGCTCGCGCGTCTCGACGTACACGCGGGCTTCGCGACGGTCGCCGCTGAGCGCAGTCATGTGCGCCCGAACCTCAACGATGAGCGGCGCCTCAGGCTCGTGGCTGCGCGCCACCCGGTGCTGGAGGCCTTGATGCCGCCCGGCGCTTTCGTGCCGAACGATCTCGCGCTCGAGGCCGAGGGGCCGCGTGTCCTGCTGATCACGGGCCCGAACATGGCCGGCAAATCGACGCTCATGCGGCAGGTTGCGCTGTGCGCGATCCTCGCCCAGGCCGGCGCGTTCGTCCCGGCGGAGCAGGCCGATCTCCCGATCCTCGACGCCATCTTCACCCGCATCGGCGCGAGCGACGACATCGCGGGCGGTGCCTCCACGTTCATGGTCGAGATGCAGGAGACCGCGCGCTTGCTGCGCCTCGCGGGCCCCCGCAGCCTCGTCCTGCTCGACGAGATCGGGCGTGGCACGTCGACCTACGACGGCCTGTCCATCGCGTGGGCCGTGGTGGAACACCTGCACGACTCGACGCGCGCGTTCGTGCTCTTCGCGACGCACTATCACGAGTTGACGGCGCTCGAGGAGGCGCTCCCGGCCGTCTCGAACGTGCACGTCGCCGTGCGTGATTTCGAGGGCCGCGTGGTCTTCCTGCACCGCCTGCAGTCCGGCGCGACGAACCGCTCGCACGGCATCGCGGTGGCGCGTCTCGCGGGTCTGCCCGACGCCGTCATCGAGCGGTCGCGAGCGGTGCTCGCCGTGCTCGAGCAGGGGCGCGACACCGACACGCGGCGCTTCTTCGAGGGCGCGCGCGAGGTCCCGCGGCAGGCCGGTCTCTTCGGCGCACCGCAGCCCGAGCCGACCGCAGACGATCGTGAAGGCCTCGTCGCGGCCCTCGCGGCCCTCGACGTCGAGGCGCTGACGCCCGTTGCAGCGCTCGCCGAGCTCGACGCGCTGTCGCGGAGGGCACGCCTGTTGGCGCCCGATCCAAAGTGCGCGACGCGTCAAGAAAATCGGCGATCCGGATCGCCGAAGCGAAAAGTTTGACGCCCCTCTCCTTCGGCCGCATAGAGGGGCCGCCATGCGTACCCAGCCCCTCAGACGCAACACCTTGGACGAGACGATTGACGTCTTCCTGCGTCACATGCGCCTCGACAGAAAGCTCTCGCACAACACGGTGACCGCCTACGGCAGGGATCTGGCCCGCTTTGCGGGCTGGGTCGACAAGGCGCGCGCGCCGGGTCCCACGCAGCCCGCCGACGTGGATCGCGATCTCCTCTTCGACTACCTCGTGACGCTGCGCGACGACGGCCTCCATCCCCGCTCCATCGCGCGACACATGTCCTCGCTGCGCTCGTACTTCCGTCACCTCGTGGAGCTGCGCCTCATCACCGACAGTCCGATGAACCTCATCGACTTGCCGCGCCTCGACCGCGACCTGCCCGACGTGCTCTCGCCCGAGGAGGTCGAACGCCTGCTCGCCGCCCCAGGCCGTGGAACGGCACGCGCCGTGCGTGACACAGCGATGCTGGAGCTGCTCTACGCCACCGGCCTGCGCGTCTCGGAGCTGGTCCGACTCAACCTGGAAGACGTGGATCTGCAAGCCGGCATGGTGCGCACGCTGGGCAAGGGGGGCCGCGAACGGCTCATCCCCGTCGGCGAGACAGCGCGGGATCAGCTCTTGACGTACGTCCGTGACGCGCGCGCCCGCTTCCTGCCTCGCGGCGCGGCGGTCAACACGCTGTTTCTGACGGGTCGCGGCAAGTCCATGACACGACAGGGGTTCTGGAAGCTGCTGAAGCGCTACGCCCACTCGGCGGGCATCACGAAGCCGATCTCGCCGCACAAGCTGCGCCACTCGTTCGCGACCCACCTGCTCGCGGGCGGCGCCGATCTGCGCGCCGTGCAGGCTCTGCTCGGGCACGCGGACATCGCGACGACCGAGATCTACACCCACGTGCAGCGCGATCAGCTGCGCATGACCTACGATCGCTTTCATCCGCGCGCCTGATTCCCGCGCATCCCTCCGCCCGCGTTTCGTGTTAGGTTCGTCGCCGTGGTCCATCGACCGCGAAGTCCGTCATGACCCGCCCGACCGTCGTCGTCCTTGCCCTCACCGGAACAGGCGTGGCCGTCGCCCGCGCGCTCGCGCCCAATGGGGTGCGCGTGGTGGGTGGTGGCGGTAACCAACTTGAAGTAGGGCATTTTTCTCGATGGATCGAGCGCGTCCCCGACCTCAGCCACGCGCGTCCCGGGCCCGAGTTCGTCGCTGCGCTCGAGCAATTCGCCCGCCGCGAGCCGGTGCCTCCCATCATCTTTCCGTGTAGTGACGACTACTTGCAGGTCGTGGTCGACCAGCGCGACCGGCTCGACAAGGTCGCCGTCCTCTATGACGCGCTGCGCCCGCACGTGGCCGGCCTCTGCCTCGACAAGGGGGCGTTCTACCGCAAGTGTCAGCAGGCGGGCCTCGACATGCCCGCGACCTTCTTCCCCGTGACTTGGGACGACGTCGCGCACGCGCTCGCCGAGGTGCGCTACCCGTGCATCCTCAAGCCCGTCTTCGGCCATCGCTGGCGGGGCCGGCTCCACGGCCGCAAGGTCATGTGGTGCAGGCGCCGCGAGGACGCGCTGGCAACTTTCAGGCGGCTCGTCGACGATCCCTGCTCCGTCGTGGTGCAGGAGGTCGTGGAGGGGCCCGAGGACGCGATCACCGTCGCCGCTTGCCACATCCGGACCGACGGATCGCGCGGGGAGTGCGTCACGGCGCGCAAACTCCGGCAGTTTCCGCCCGATTTCGGTTCGGGGAGCCTGCTGCGCTCCGAGCACCTTCCCGACATCGCGTCGATTAGTTTTGATTTCTTAGAAAAACTTGACTTTCGGGGCATCTGCGGTACCGAGTTCAAGTGGGACGCGCGCGAGGGGAGGCACCGGCTGCTCGAGATCAACCCGAGGCCGACGCTCTGGTTCGACCTCTGCCGGGCTGCCGGCACGAACCTCATGTGGGAAGCCTACTGCGACCTCGCGCGCCTCGCTCCGGCGACGCTGTCGGCGCCGCGGCCGGGCGTGGTGTGGCAGTACCTCGCCCGAGACGTAGGCGCCGCGCTCGAGCAGGTCCGGCGGCGTCCGACAGCGCTGCCACGCGTGCTGCGCTCGTTCATGGGGCCGCGCGTGTACTGCATCGAGTCGCTGGACGACCTCGGCGCGACGCTCGCGTCGCCTGTTTACAGTCTGGCGAACGCCTTCAACCAGCTCAGGGGGCGGTCGAGGTGAGCGAGCAGCACGATCCCTTCGAGCCAGCGAGGGCTCTCCGACGGCCACAGGCGTAGCCGCTCCCGCGCGGCGGCTCGGGTGATCCCCGCCAACGGATGACGCCACGCGGGCTCGGGCGCGAGGCTCGGCGCGAGTCGGGGATCGAACGCGGACACGGTGGCGATGCCCCCTTCGAGCGCGCGTCGCGCCCCCCATTGCTCGGCGCGCCCCCGCAACGCAGCGACGGGCACGCCGCCCACCGAGAGCATCCGAGCGGCGTCGGCGACGTGTCGGAGGTCGGAGTAGCCTCCCGTGAGCAGATGCACGAGCAGCGTCACCATGTGATCGACGAGCTCGAGCTCCAGCAGCCCAGTGGTCCCGAGTCGCGCCCGCTCGAAGATCGCGAGCGCCGCGCCAGGCGACGAGAGGCCGCGGAAACGTCGCGGATCGAGCGGCCGGGCGTGCACGTCCACCTGCGCGCGCGTTGCCTCGTGGCCCCAGGTCGCGGCGTGGTGTCGGCTCGTGTCCGGCAGGGGACGGAAGCCGGCCTCGCGCAGGATCCGATCCACCCGCGCCGCCTCGCCCGGCCGCACGAGCACATCCACGTCGGTCGTCGGGCGAAACATGTCCTCGCCGTAGGCGTGCGCGGCGACCGCCTCGCCCTTGAAGAGCAGCGCCGGCGCGTC
>Ga0172369_10010355_pt1 | contig 10123 bp, 6 predicted proteins | sample LakKiv25m_FD_114539 | JGI IMG/M metagenome (GOLD analysis project Ga0172369, IMG submission 114539) | Freshwater microbial communities from Kabuno Bay, South-Kivu, Congo - kab_022012_11.25m | ecosystem: Environmental > Aquatic > Freshwater > Lake | place: Democratic Republic of the Congo...
GGGCCGCGCACCCGCACCAGCGGCTCGCGGGGGGAGACCACCGTGCCCTCGGGCACGGCGTCCACGTCGCACGCGAACCGCCATTCCCGCAGATAGTCGAGGAACGCCGGCGGGAGGAGCGGCTGCCCGTCGCTGCCGGGCACGGTCGCCAGGTAGGCCAGGTCGTCATCCGAAAAGTGGAAGTTCTGCAGATATTCGATGACATACTGCAGCCCGCAGGCGACCGCGAACCCACCGTGAAAGGGCATCTCGCGGAAATAGAGGGTGAACACCGCCTCCTTGTCGAGCACGCCTGCCTTCCAATACCCACAGGCCATGGTCAGCTCGTAGAGGTCAGTCAGCAGCGCCAGCGAATCGCGGTAGAGTGCTGTCAAGCTCATCGGTTGCCTCCCCGGTGACAGTATACGCCACCCCGGCATGGATTTCACACCATCTTTTCTGCTATTGAACTGCTCGACTAACAGGCAAGCCGGTATGTCGTAAACCAGGTCGGTATGTAGTAAGCCACGCAGCCGCAGCGGAGTGGCGTCGTTTTACAGGTAAGCTTACCTATCAACGACGCCACTCCGCTGCGGCTGCGTGGCTTACTACGTACCGGCCTGCCTTTTAATCGAAAAAGTCAAGCAGGAAACCAGGGGTGATAACACGAATAATATTGAAACCGTCGCGAGGAGAGCGAATATGGCATTCGAGCAGGTGATTCTACGGACTGCCGACGGGAAGGAATACGGTCCCGTCCCCCTCTGGACGATGCGGCAGTGGCAGCAGGAAGGACGCGTGCCGGCGGACGCGGTGCTGATCGACGCCGCGACGTGGGAAACGCGGCCAGCCGCCGTCGTGCTGGCGGGACCGGTGATGCCACCGCCAATGACCGGCGCTCCGACCTCCGCCGCCCCCAGCGCAACCGACCATCTGATCCCGACAAAGAATCCCAAAGCGCTGATCGCCTATTACACCGGTGTCTTCAGCCTGATCCCGTGCATCTGGATTATTGGCATCGCTGCGCTGATCCTGGGAATCATGGGCTTGCGCGATGCCAGGACGCTGGGCGTCGGCAGAACCCACGCCATCGTCGGCATCGTGCTGGGCTCGCTCGAAATCTTGCTGACGCTGGCCGGCATAACCGCGATTGTGATTGGCGCCGTCAACAGTTAACCGCCGTTTATACTGACGCCGGCAGAACGCGCGCTATCGCTCACAGCAATCGTTGTGCACGCTGCCGACGGATTTCTTCGACCGGATGAGCGGTGAGCATGAGCAGGTGATCGACATCATCGACAGCATCCGCACCGACGCCGGGCGCGTTTACTCCGCCAACCTGCCCAATCAAGGCCAGGTTCCCAACTTTCCGCCCGATGCGATCGTGGAAGGCCCGTGCATCGCCGACGCGGGCGGCGTCCGCCCTATCGCGCAAGCGCCCCTGCCCAGCGGCATCGCCGGCACGCTGGCCGGCCGCCTGGCCTGGGTGGAGACCACCGTGGACGCCGCGCTGGAAGGCAGCCGCGACAAATTCATCCAGGCGCTGGTGAACGACGGCTCGGTGGACTCGCTGGAAACCGCCGCCACCTTGGCCGACGATTTACTGAAGGCGCAGGCGGCGTATCTGCCGCAATTCACTGGGAGCGCGGACCTCTGAGTCCGCGCGTGTAACAGCGGAAAGCCGGATAACTCCCGACGATTCGGACCACAAAGACACGAAGACTCAAAAGCACAGCGCGGCTGCGCCACAACTAAATAGGCTTGCCACGCGGTGGTTTCGATACGGCACGTGAACTATGGAAAGAATCGATCAGCTTTCCTGCCTACTCAACCACCGAACTCACCTTGCCTCTGTTTGGTATGGCGTCAACACAGCAAGATCTACGCACGGTGGCAAGAAACGAAGGATTAGTAGTACAGAGATAAATTTATCTCTCTGTGCCTCTGTGTCTCTGTGGTTATATATTTTCTTTTGCGGTGCATGCGCCGTCCGTCACCGCCAGCAGGAGGCGCACGGTTTCGCCAGGGGTCGGCAGGTGGGGGAGGATGAGGGGGCACAGTTCGGTTTCGATCAGCCGCTCCCAGTCCGTCGGATCGTCGCAGGCGCTGCCGCGGTCGGCCAACCAACTCACCAAAGACGGATCGAAGCTCAAGCAGATGCCTTGCGGGCGGAAGCGCGCGTCCAGGTCGACGAGCAGCGAGTCGCGCAGCCAGCGTGCGGTGGCGCCGGGCGCATCGCACAGCTCGGCGCAGAGGATGTCCGCCTCCTCGACCAGCTCTTTGCCCAGGCAGTTGGCGGCGCGGTCGCGCAGAGCATCGACGTCCGGGCCATCGTGTGGGCCGAAGCCGATGGGGGCGTCGGCGCCCGCCGGTCCGTCCGCGCAGACAATCACCACCGCGTCGCTCAAGAAGGCGCGCTTGCCATCGGCCTGCGTGATGCAGCCGCGGCGGAACCCCTGCGCCAGCACCTCGCGCGCGGCGGGGTGGCAGGCGTCCGCATCCTCGACACACAACACACACCACGGCATCTGCATCACTTCGTGCAGCGGCACGCGCCCGCCGTAGCCGATGTAACCGGGCGGCGACCCGAGCAGCATGGACAGGTCGGCCGCGTTGACCATGCGGCCCATCTCCAGCGCCACCACGCGCTCCGGTGAGCCGAAGAGCGACTCGGCAATCAATTCGCACAGCAGGCGGCTCTGCGAGGCGGCTGGCCCGAGCAGCAGCAGCACCGCGTTGGGCCGCTCGGGGCGGAAATCGAGGCCGCGCATGGTGACGCCCAACCGAGAGATAAGCTGCGCCACGGTGTCGGAGGGCAGCAGACTGCGCCGGTGGAGTGCTTCCTCCAACGCCGCCAGCCGCGTGTCTACCTGCAGCGGCATGCCGACCATACGCCGGGCCACCGTCTCGGCGTCGGCACAGGTGAGCGTCGTTTTATCCTGCGTCAGCGCATACGCCACGCACTGTTCCAGCAGGTCCACCGCCTTGTCCGGGAAGTGGCGGTTGCGCATATGCTGCGCCGCGAAGCCGACCATCCACTCCAGCAGCGGCGCCGGCACAGCCACGCCGCGCTGTTCAGCCAGCCGCGCGCTCAATGCCGCCAGCACGTCCAATGACTGCGCCGCGCTCATCTCCTGCACGCGGATGGGTTGAAAGCGGCGCTCCAGCGCGGGGTCGCTCTCGATCTCCCGCCGATATTCCTCGTCAGTGGTGGCGGCGATGCAGGCGATCTCACCGCGCGCCATCGCCTGTTTCAGCATGTTCGCCAGGTCGTTGCCGTTGCGGCCCGCGGCGCCGGCGCCGATGAGGGTGTGCGCCTCGTCGATGAAGAGCACGATGCCCGCCTGCCGCGCTTCCTTGAGCAGGCTGGTAATCCGCTCCTCGAACTCGCCCACCAGCGTGCAGCCGGCCACCAGCGCGGTGACGGAGAGCATGATGAGGCGCACCTTCATCAGCAGCGCGGGCACGGCGCCGTTGACGATGCGGTGAGCCAGTCCCTCCACGATGGCGGTCTTCCCCACCCCCGCCGGGCCGATCAGCGCCGGGTTGCGCTTGGTGCTGCGGCAGAGGGTTTCCACCATCAGGCGGATCTCCTCCTCACGGTCCACCACCGGAGCGAGTGTCCCTTCGCGGGCCGCGCGGGTCAGGTCGATACCGAGTTTATCGAGCAGCGGGGTGGTAGATTCTTCCGCGAAGTCGGGCATCTCGTCATTGAGGCTGACGAAGACGGTGTCGCAATCGGCGCAGCTTGCGGTTTCCGCGTCGGCGCCGGATAACGAACAGCCGGCCAGCGTGAGGATGACGCAGGCGAGATCGCGCAGGCTGACGGGCCGGTCACTCACGCCGTCGCCGGCCATGGCGACCAGTTTCTCCGGCGACAGCGCCTCGCCCGCTTCCCCACGCTGCAGCAGAGCGCGCAGCCGTTCGGACGGAATGGCGTCATCCAGCCTCGGGACGATTTCCTTCACCAACCTTTCGTGCTTTCCCACCAGCGTCAGCAGCCATTGCAGCACGCCCGGCGGGGTGGGCGATTGTCCCCACTGCTCGACAATCTCATTGATAAACGCCTGGGCATCGGCATCCAGCGTCACAACCGCAATCTCGCGCATCGACATTTGCCGTCCTGTTAAATGAGATACTTTATGACAATTCACTTTTCGCCGGGCAGGCTAAACTCCCTGCAAAAGGTGAAATGGATAGTTGTTCGTAGTCAGCCACGCAGCGCAGCGAAGTGGCGTTCGGGTATAGGGAAGCTTACCTAGCAACGAACGCCACTTCGCTCTGCTGCGTGGCTCACTACGAACAATTGGCGCTCGAAAACAGTTCCGTTACATAATCTGTCGAGACACGAACACCCGGTTAACATCACGCACGACATTGAAGGCGAGTGCCAGCGCATCGAAATAGGGGCTGGTGCAGGGATTCTCGCCGTTGATGGTCCCCACGGTGACGTGCAGCAGGGGCTGGAAGCGGCGGTCGAGCAGGTTGCGCAGGGGCGCCAGGTATTGCGGCAGGCGAGGGTCGTCCGGCGGGGTGAGGAACTGCAACGCTTTGCCGTTGCGCTCGATGATAAAGACGGGCGCGCTGCCGCAATAGGCGACGAAGTTGCCGGGGAGGCGTTTGGGCAGCGTGCCGCGCAGACCCTCCAGCGGCAGGCCGCAGCAGGAGGCGGGATCGCAGGCGTTGAGCCACCACACGCCGTCGGGCAGTTTGCGCTGCAGCAGACGGAAGGCCTTCGGCGATATGAATTGCAAGCCGGAGATGCCGTGGAAGAAGATGCCGCCCAGCACTTCGCCGGACAGTTCCATCAGCCGCAGCGCGCGGAAGATGGCGGGCCATTGGAATGGCGGCATCTCCCACTGCAGCAGCTCGCGGAAAAGGAGGCCATAGCGATCGAGGAGGAGGCGGGCGCGGTCTTTGGCGCGCTCGATGTCTTCGAGGAGGTTATCGGTTTCGGGCGGACTCAGAGGTCCGCGCTCCAAGCGATACCAGTTGCCGGCGAAGGGGACGGCGCCGGTCCAGCGGGAGAAGCCGCGGCGGGGGACATGCCGGCTGCGGCGTTGCGGATCGACCTGCGGCAGTTTAGGCGGTTGAAAATCCTGCTGGATACCTTTGCGCAGGGCAGCGGCGCTGTCGTTGCTGATGACGCCGTCCCACACGCCTTCCCACAGCCGCGCCACCAACCGTTCCATGGGCAGGCCGGATTTCATCGCGAGTGCCTGCAAACCATAACGCCCGTGGGCGTCGGGCAGCAGGTCGCGCAGGTCATCCTTCGCCTCTCGCGCCGGCAGCAGCGGCAGGTCGTCCTCCAGGCAGAACGCCACCCGCCCCTTCTCGATGCCGATCCAGTGCAGCCCGCCCTCCTGCATCAGGCTGTCGAGCAGCATGCCGTCGTATGGCCGCATCCGCGCCGGCAGAATGGCTTCTTCCCACAACTCCGCCCGCGCCGGATAGCCGGACAACCCCTCCAGCCGCGCCCACAGGTCGTCCAGATCATCCCCCGGCGCGCACAGCCCTTGCACCTGGGCAAGAAACAGCGGCAGGTCTTCAACCGGCAGCGGCGCGAACGCCGGCACCGCCGCCGCCCGCGCCATGCGCAGCAGGATCTCGAAATTCTCGCCGTCGCAGAGGTCGTCTTCCGCGCCGTCGAACACCAGCCGCCCCTGCACCAGCCGCTGCCCATCGAGCAGATCGTCCACCGCTGGCGTCAATTCTTCAATGGGGAGGGCGAGCGTCCCCGCGAGCCAGGTGGTCGACACCGGTCCATAGAACCGCAGCCACTCGTCGAGGAAAGCAGTCAACTCCTCGCCATGCTCTTCGGTTGTCCCCAACTTCGGCGGCATGACATCTAATTCCCTGGGAGCGCCGGCATCTCCTGCCGGCACGATCACGCGCCCGGTCTCGAATTGAGTGCTTTATCAGAACCGGCGCTCGAAAGGCGCTATAATCGAAAACGAGCTCGTGATCGTGCCGGCAGGAGACCCCGATCTGATCGGGGCAAGTTGCCGGCGGTCCCAGGGATGGCGTCCGGGCAACAATTGATGTATAGTGAGAGAAAGCAGCGCCTGGAATGCCGGCCAGTGAATTTTCAGATGCTTGAATTCCAAGATATTTTCTGCTTAAAAAGCGGCGCATCGTACCTGCCCCGCTTGCCCGAGCTCCTCACGGTGATACGCCGGGAATGGCTGGTGCAGAAGCGGCAGCTGCGCACCCGTCGGCGTCTGCTGCTGCGCATCGCCTTCATCCTCATGTTTTTCGTCTGGCAGATAATGGGGATGATCGGTCACCAGTTTGTTAGTTATCTCCATGATACGTTATTGATACAAGACCTGGGCTATTATTTATTTTTCGCACTGGCACTGGCGCAAATCCTGCCGGCGATCTGCGAATCGATCGCTTGGGAACGAGAAACCGGATCGCTCGACATGTTGCTGCTGACCCCTTTGCGCAGCAGCGAGATTCTCGGCGGCAAGCTGATCGCTGCTTGTTTGCCGGTATTGACTATGATCTTACTGATAACACTAATAAAGACGTTGATATTGCTGGCATTCGGCTTTTTTATAATATCAGAGGATTTGCTAACCTTGCTGGTCGAGGTATGGTTTTGCGGCCTGATCGCACTCTTCTGCACAACTGTCTTCAACTCTTCGGCGCGAGCGCTCGGTGTCACCATGGGCATCTTGGCGGGCGCCTTCCTGCTGCCAATGATCCTGACATTACCCGTTGAATTTCTCCAGACCCTCTGGTCAAGCTATCTTTTAAGACCTGCCACGTATCTCGGTCTGCTGTTTCCCGCGATTATCACGGCAGCCGGCACCACGGCATTGGTAGGGAAAGGCACCACCAGGTTGGCTGGAAAGGCACTTCGTTCCTTAACGCAAATTCTCTTGTTGCTTCTCTTCACTGCCGGCTACCTTATACTCTTCATTCTCATCTGGAATCATCAACAACCATTCCGATATCATCTTTACACTTTTTTCGGCCCAGCAGATTATCGTTTGATATTTGAGCATGGCATGGGATCATCTTGGGGTCCTGAAGATCCGTATCCTTACTGGCGCCTCCTCTGGAAGTTCTTCCTGGTCAATGTAGTGGGCACGGCAACCCTCTTCTCCTTCTCGGTCGAACGGCTGGAGTTATTGCGGCGGAGGTAATCCCCTGGGAGCGCCGGCATCTCCTGCCGGCACGATCACGAGCCCGGTTTCGATTTTAATGCTTTTTGAGAACCGGCGCTCGAAAGGCGCGAAAAGCGAAAACGAGCGCGTGATCGTGCCGGCAGGAGATGCCGGCGGTCCCAGGGAAAGAAGGCACTATGCGACGATTTGCTCCAATCATCGTGCTGCTTTCGCTGCTGGCTTCCGCTGCCGTGCGGGCGGCGCCGATTGCCACCGGCGACCTGTCCGAGTTAATCGACGTCGAGCACGCGGCGTATCTGCGTGACAGCATATGCACGCAGGTATCCAGCTACGACCGGACCGGGAGCAACAACGACGGCTTCGACGGCAAATACTCCTTCATCCGCAAGGAGGGGGAGAACCTGGTCATTTTCGATGCGCAAGGGCCGGGGTGCATTTACCGCCTCTGGTCGGCCGATCCCCTGGACGGGTGGGTGAAGTTTTACTTCGACGGGGAAGAGACGCCGCGGCTGCAGCTCGAACATTTCCGAGATATGTTCACCGGCACGGTGTATCCATTTATCCCTCCGCTATCCCAGCACTTCATCGGCGGGTGGTGCAGCTACGTGCCGATCCCCTTTACGAAGTCGCTGAAGATCGTGGCGGGGGGGCCGGTGCAGTTTCTGCAGATCACCTGGCAGCAGTTCCACGGCGCGGAGGGTGTGACGACCTTCGATCCGAACTACTCGCCGGAGAACCGGCGCAAGCTCGAGCAGGTAAAGGATGTCTGGCTGCATCCGGGCCAGCCGCCGCTGCCGTACCCGAAAACGGCGCGCACGACGCGGGGCACGCTGACCATTGCTCCCGGCAAAACCGGCAACCTGATCACGCTGCACGGCGCCGGTTTGATACGAGGGTTGAAGATCACGCCCGTGTGCCGGGACGTGAAGATCGGGCGGAAGGCGCTGCTGCTGATGCATGTGGACGGGCAGCCGGCGCCGAATATCTACTCGCCGCTGGCCGATTTCTTCCTCGATCCCTATCCGGGCGAGCAGTGCCGGTCGATGCTGCTGGGGAAGGAGAAGGACCGCTATTATTCCTACTGGGTCATGCCGTATGCCGCGGGCGCTTCCCTGACCGTGCAGAACGAGTCGGCCAGCCCGCTGAAGCTGCAGTATGAAGTGGTCTACGAGCCGCTGAAGGCGCTGCCCGCGGACATGGGGCGGTTTTTCGCCTGGTGGCACCGGCAGACCACCGTCAATGGCCAGTTTTTTCCCATGCTCGAAGCGAGTGGCCGCGGGCAGTGGTGCGGGGTGAGCCATGCCATGCAGAACGAGGCCATCGGCATCGGCTTCCTGGAAGGCGACGAACAACTCTGGATCGACGGGCGCGACAACACCTCCTACAACGGCACCGGCACCGAGGACTATTTCAACGGCGGGTGGTATTTCGGCGCGACCGGTTCGGCGCCGCTTTACGGGTGCGGCGCCCTGGATCAACGGGGGATCGTGCACGCCTACCGCTTCCAATTGACCGATATGGTGCCGTTTCAGCGGACGGCAAAGATTCTGATGGAGCACGGCCCGGCGAATAGCTGGCCGAATTCCGACTACGCCGGCGTAACCTACTGGTACGCCGCGCCGGGCACAACACACGGGTTCACGCCGACCGCCATGCCCGCACGGCTCAACCGCCCGGAGCCGCAGCGCGGGGTAACTGAAGCCGAAACGCTGCTCGACCCTGCGGCGGGCGGCAAGGTGACGGACGACAGCAACGAACTGATCTGCCTGAGCGCCGCAAAGGGGATAACCACTGACGATGCTCGCGCCGGCGAGTCATTCACGCTGCAGGTGGAGGCGCCCGCGGACGGTCAATACTATCTGGACATGGGCTTTGTCACCGGCTCGGATCGCGGCATCGCGCAGGTGTCGGTGGACGGGCAGCCGCTGGGGCAGCCGATCGACACCTATGCCAAGCAGCCGCATGACGCCGTCCCCGTCAGGATCGGCATGACGCCGCCGCTGGCGAAAGGGACGCACCGGATCACGGTGACGGCTATCGGCAGGAACCACGCCGCGCGCAAAGCCGGTCTCCTGCTGGATTTCATCATGTTTCGCGACGCCCTGCTGCTCGAAGCGGAGAAGCTGCCGGTGTCGAGCGTGACAGGCGGCAGCCAGGCAGTGAAATCGTTCGTACATACCACCGGCTTTTACAATGGCACGGAAACAAGCAACTGGCGGGTGCTGTGGTTCAAGGCGGACGGCCCCGGCTCCGCAATCACACTGCGCTTCCCGGTGCTCAAAGCGGGGAAACAGCAGGTCAACCTCTGCCTGTGCAAATTCCCCACCGGCGGCAACGCGCAATTCAAAATCGACGGCCAGCCGGTCCCCACTGCCTTCGACGGCTACGAATACTACATCCGCTTCGATACCGTCAACCTCGGCGAGTGGGACCTGGCCGCCGGCGAGCACGAACTGACCATCGAGGTGACCGGGAAAGGGGAGAAGTCGAACGGCTATAATGCCGCCGTAGACTGGTTGTCGATCAAGTAATCCCTGGGACCGCCGGCAACTTGCCCCGATCGGATCGGGGTCTCCTGCCGGCACGATCACGCGCCCGGTTTCGAATTTAATGCTTTTCGAGAGCCGGTTCTCATAAGACACTATAATCCGAAACCGGGCACGTGATCAGCCGGTAAAAGACCCCGATCCGATCGGGGCAAGTTGCCGGCGCTCCCAGGGATTACAACGGTTCAATCTGCATCCCCGGAAACACTTTCTTCAACCGCGGCACATTCTCTATGGCGGCGACAAGTGGATCGCCGGTTGATGACACCATCAGGACCAGTTTCTTCTCCAATCCTTCTAAAATCTGCTCTTCCGCCAGACCGTGGTCGCGCTCGATGGCGGCCAGGAGTTGCTGCCACTCCTCCTGTGGGATGAGGAGGCGTTCCTTCACCCAGTCCAGCAGGTCGCGGTGGGTGCCGGGGGAGTAGCAGGGGGCGAGGCGGCGGCGCTTGGCTTCGAACC
>Ga0172369_10010357_pt1 | contig 10121 bp, 9 predicted proteins | sample LakKiv25m_FD_114539 | JGI IMG/M metagenome (GOLD analysis project Ga0172369, IMG submission 114539) | Freshwater microbial communities from Kabuno Bay, South-Kivu, Congo - kab_022012_11.25m | ecosystem: Environmental > Aquatic > Freshwater > Lake | place: Democratic Republic of the Congo...
AATTGCCAACAAGTTAGATGAATGGTTTGACAATGGCTTGAACGATTGGGACATCTCCCGTGATGCACCTTACTTCGGCTTTGAAATTCCGGATGCGCCAAACAAATATTTCTACGTTTGGGTCGATGCACCAATCGGCTATATGTCGAGCTTTGAAAACTACGTCAAAACCAAACGTCCAGACCTGAACTTTGATGATTACTGGAAAAAAAATTCTAACAATGAGGTCTATCACTTCATTGGTAAAGATATTGTCTATTTCCACGCACTGTTCTGGCCGGCAATGCTGGAAGGTGCCAATTACCGTACCCCAACCGGTTTATTTGTAAACGGTTTCTTGACTGTAAACGGCCAGAAGATGTCGAAATCTCGCGGTACCTTTATTAAAGCGGAAACCTATTTACAGCATTTAAACCCTGAATATCTACGTTATTACTTCGCGTCTAAACTGTCTGATAAAGTTGAAGATTCTGACCTGAATCTGGATGATTTTGTGCAGAAAGTAAACTCTGACTTGGTGGGTAAAGTGGTGAACATCGCCAGCCGTTGTGCCAAATTCATCAACACCAAATTTGATAACAAGTTAAGCGCAACCTGTGCCGAGCCTGAATTGGTGCAAAGCTTTATTGATGCCGGTGATTCAATCGCGCAAGCATACGAAGCACGTGAATTCTCAACAGCGATTCGTGAAATCATGGCGCTGGCGGATAAAGCCAACCAGTACATCGACGAGAAAAAGCCGTGGGCATTGGCAAAAATTGAAGGTGAAGAACAACAGGTTCACGATGTATGTTCAGTGGGTATTAACCTGTTCCGTCAATTGGCGGTTTACCTGGCTCCTGTATTGCCGACTTTGGCTGAACAGGTTCAAGCCTTCTTACAGTTAGATGCTTTCGATTTCGCTTCTCGTGAAACAATTTTGGTCGGTCATGAAATTGCATTGTTCCAACCGTTGATGCAACGTGTGGACCCGAAAGCTGTGGCGGCAATGGTCGATGCTTCTAAAGATTATTTAGCTGCACCTGCGGAAGCACCAAAAGCGGAAAAGAAAAAAGAGAAAAAGGCAGAAAAGAAAGCTGAGCCTAAAGTGGGTGAAGCTGAAATCATCGGTATCGAAGACTTTATGAAAGTTGACCTACGTGTGGCTGAAGTCTTAGAAGCAGCTCACGTTGAAGGTTCTGACAAGCTTCTTCAACTCACTTTAAATGTCGGTGAAGCTGAGCCACGTAACGTGTTTAGCGGTATTCGTGAGTTCTATAAGCCAGAAGACCTTAAAGGCAAATTGGTAGTGATGGTGGCGAACCTTGCTCCACGTAAGATGCGTTTTGGTATTTCTAACGGTATGGTGTTGGCTGCGGGTAATGGCGATGGTGTTTGGGTGATTTCGCCTGAATCTGGTGCTAAACCAGGTGATAAAGTGTCTTAATTGATATTTTTAAAATAAGGCTTCTTCGGAAGCCTTTTTCATATAAAAAGGTACAACCATGTTAAGAAAAATATCCATATTGATTATTAGTTTGTTCATCTCACTGATGGTACATTCCACTGAAAATGAAATAACATATAAATTTAGTCCGACTATTCAAATAGCGAAAGATAAATATCAAAAGCTTATAAATTCATTAATGTCTGATCCATCAGCACCGAACTCAATTTCATATTCACCTGAATTAGATCAATTATTAAAAGAAAATAATGAAGCAAAGATCAATCAGTATATTAATGTAGAAAAAAGAAAATACCTTGCGACCTTAAATAAATATATTTTACAGGGTGATCCATCTGCATCTATGGCTCTTCTTGAATTCGTATTATTCTTCAAAGAAACTGAACTAAAATCTGAAATTGATATAAGCCCTATTGAAAAATTATCAGATCAAAATAATGCTTATGCCTCGTATTTACTAGCTCAACACTTTGAATATGATCCCACCAAATATCTAAAATTTTTAGAAAAAGCAGGCGAACAAGGTTCACCTATCGCACAAAGAACACTTGTCGATGAGTATAATTTTCGATTACCTAAAAAGTTACAAAGTATAAAAAAAGCAGAGTATTGGAAGCAAAAAGCGATAGCTTCAATGGGTTCTGATGAGTATGAAGAAGAAGTTTGTAAGTTAGCAAATTGCGATACTGGAGAGTTCGAGCTTGTCGATTTCTCTAAGGACATTGAGAAAATATTAAATCAATCAAAATAATAGTCTTTCTTATATCCCATTCTATAAATAGCGATTACTCTCTGTGAATGCAAACCTTGCACCACGTAAGATGCGTTTTGGTATTTCAAACGGTATGGTACTCGCTGCGGGCAATGGCGACGGTGTTTGGGTGATTTCACCTGAATCTGGCGCGAAGCCGGGTGATAAAGTGTCTTAATTGTTAGATTAAGATGAGAAAAAGCCTCTACGTTGTAGGGGCTTTTTTTATAAATGAAAAGCTTTAAAGATTCATATAATACAGTTCTATTAAAAACTCAGTTTAGCACCTCTAACCTCACCTCCCATTAGATCAAAATTTAAAATTAAATTGATGATTTTTATTTCTTTAAATATAAAATCTACTCGCTTTTATCTTTATAATTATTCGGGGTATATATGAAAAAATTACTAGTTTCAGTTCTGGCAATGTCAACAATTGTATTTACTGGCTGTTCAGTTCGTATGGCAGATATGACTGTAGCATCTACCAAAAACTATAATTTAAACTCAAACCAATTTGTAAAAGGTGAACGTGTGAAAGGGGAAGATAAAGTTCCTGTTGTACTATTCCCTTTAGGTATTCCTAATTTCAAAACTGCTATTGATCGTGCAATTGAAAAAGACTCTTGTGCTGTGGCACTTTCAGATGTTGTCATTACTCAACTGAACCAAGCATTCCTCGTGGGTCAAATTGGTTACCGTGTAGAAGGTACTCAAATTATTGACCGTTCACAGCCTGCATGTAATAAGTAAGTCTTTGTGATTTATAGAGCCCTTACTCATGTAGGGGCTTTTTTTTATTGTTAACTTCCCCTTGCGAAGTAGTGTTTCTCATCTCCCTGACAAAAGTAAGGCTAATTTCTCTAATTATCTATCCCCTCACCCTTACGAAGCAGTGCTTCTCATCTCCCATAGGGAGAGGGAGAATCCTTTATTAAATCAATATTGAGATATTCCCTCTCCTTTTAGGAGAGGGTTAGGGAGAGGTCTGAAAATTATTCCCTTACTTTTGAAAGATCAAAAGTAAAGCACATAACAAAATAGTGTTAATAACCCTCACCCCAACCTTCTCCCTGAGTCATCTATGTCGCAAGAGAAGAAGCTTTCAACTAGTTGTAAATTTCACCAATAAATATGATAAAAAGATGTATCACTTCAAAACTTATAAGAACTCTATGAAAACTTTAAAACCAATCCTTCTCGCTCTAGCCCTAAGCACCGCAGCCCTCACCACCCAAGCCGCTGAACCGACCATCCCCCAACAAAAACAGGTCGTGGGCTATTATCAGCATCAGTTTGGGCCTTACCAAATTACCGCCCTGCTCGATGGCACCAACTATCTCAACCGCTCACAATTTAAAGGTGCGGCAGATCAGGAAGTCAGCGAGATTCTAAAAAAATACTATGCCGATCAAGCCAAAGGCATTCAGACCTCCGTCAATGCCTTTCTGGTGAATACCGGCAGTCAGCTTTATTTGGTTGATAGCGGTGCAGCCAGCTGTTTTGGCGATCACTTAGGTTCAATCTATAACAATTTAAAAGCCTCAGGCCATCAGCCAGAACAAGTGAATGGTGTCTTTCTGACACATTTACACCCCGATCATGTCTGTGGGATTTCTAACAACGGTGTAGCCAATTATCCCAATGCGACCTTGCATATTGCCAAAACTGAATATGATTTCTGGCTCAATCCCAATACCGTGAAAAAACTGCCCAAAGATAAACAGGCTGGCTTTTTGGGTACGGTGGAAAAAATCAAAGCGGCTTTAGCACCTTATGAAAAATCCAAAAAGATTAAAGTCTTCTCCGATAAAGCTCTGGCCTTTGGTGGTGTCGAGTTTAAGCCGTCATTCGGGCATACACCGGGACATTACAGTTTTAAATTAAAGCATGAGCAGCAGGAACTGGTGTTTATTGGCGATATTGTGCATTCGCATACCATTCAGTTTGATAAACCTGAAACCGCCATTGAGTTTGACATTGACCCGAAAGCAGCAGTCGAAACTCGCTTAAAGCATTTTGCTGAATATGCCAAAGACGGTCAGACTATTGCGGCCGCGCATTTACCGTTCCCGGGCATCGGCCATATTTATTCAAAAGATGGCAAAAGCTATCAATGGATTCCAGTACATTTTACTGATTAATTCAGTTCTCTTTTAGCTAAGTCACTTTTATAAACAGAACCCCGCTGATGGGGTTCTTTTGTTTTAAACCCAATACTCTTTTGCCATTTTTTTTCGTTTTTTCTATTCCTACACGCAACCGCATCAGCCCTCGCAGCAATTTTTGACTTAATTTTTAAAATTTTCTAAACAGTCCAGCCTGTTTAAAGATGCACCGTAAACATACAAACTGCTGCACACCTTTGTATCAATCAATTTAAACCCTTCAAAAATAGCCAAAAATATTGAGTTTTACAGCGTTCAAAAAAGACTTGATTTGGTGCAAAAAATCGCACTGTGCTTTATATCGAGGCTTATTCATTTCACGAAATTCTTCATCAAAATTTTCGCAGTCTGCCCCTCTTTTACAATCTATTCGCCTCGATATACTGAGTTTCTTTTCGTGATCCCGTGCACTCAATTGGAACGCACAATGCCAAATATCGACTTATTATTTCTCCTTCTTGGTGCAGTGCTGGTGCTGGCCATGCATGCCGGATTTGCATTTTTAGAGCTCGGCACCGTTCGACATAAAAATCAGGTCAATGCCTTAAGCAAGATTCTCACAGACTTTGCCATTTCTGCGGTGGCCTATTTTCTGGTGGGCTATTACATTGCCTATGGCCAGCATTTTTTCCATAGCTCGACCACTCTGGCGGCCGATCATGGCTATAACCTGATGCGCTGTTTTTTCCTGTTGACCTTTGCTGCGGCCATTCCAGCGATCATTTCAGGAGGCATTGCTGAACGGGCCAAAATGCGTTCGCAGGCCTTGGCGACCTTATTTCTGGTGGCGCTGATTTATCCATTTTTTGAAGGGATGATCTGGAATGGCAACTTTGGTCTGCAACTCTGGCTAGCACACAGCTTTGGTGCCAGTTTCCATGACTTTGCCGGTTCGGTGGTGGTACATGCCATGGGGGGCTGGATTGCGCTGGCCGCGGTGATTCTGCTGGGCGCGCGTTATGGGCGCTATAAAAAAGATGGTCGCATCAGTGCGCATCCGCCTTCATCTATTCCTTTTTTGGCTTTGGGTTCCTGGATTTTAATTGTCGGCTGGTTTGGTTTTAATGTCATGAGTGCCCAGCGTCTGGATGCCATTTCCGGACTGGTGGCGATCAATTCTTTAATGGCGATGGTTGGAGGCACAATTGCCGCCAAAATTGCAGGCAAAGATGACCCGGGCTTTTTACATAATGGTCCGCTTGCCGGTCTGGTGGCCATCTGCGCCGGTTCCGATGTAGTACATCCACTCGGTGCCTTTGTGATTGGCGGCATCGCCGGGATTATGTTTGTTAAACTCTTCACCTATACCCAGAATAAACTCAAGATTGATGATGTACTCGGCGTCTGGCCACTGCATGGCGTATGTGGTGCTTTTGGCGGACTGGCTGTCGGTATCTTTGGGCAACAATGGCTCGGTGGTATGGGGGGCGTATCCTTGATCTCCCAGCTGTTCGGCACCGTGCTGGCAATTCTGATTGCGCTGGCGGGTGGTTTTCTGATTTACGGCGTGCTAAAACTGCTGATGGGGATTCGTTTAAGTCAGGAAGAAGAATTTAATGGTGCAGATTTATCCATTCACCGGATTTCCGCCAATTCTGAAGAAAATATGTTCTAAGATAAAAAAGCCTCCGACAAAACGGAGGCTTTTTGAGATATGTCGATCAACGATCAACACAATTTAAGCCATCTATTTCATACCAAAAATCAGTTTTAGACCCAATAGCGTCATCACCACACCGGCCGCACGATCAAACACTTTTTTAAACTTTAAATAGACTGCGCGCGGTTTTTCCGCCGACAATGCTACCGCCAACAAGGAACACCAGCCGGCATCAATAAAGAAACACAGAATAGGCAGGACAAAATAAAAATACAGCGGAATCTCTTTGGGTAATAGCGCGGTAAAAATACTGGCCAGCACAATGGCAATTTTCGGATTCGACAATTGGGTGATCAGACCAGTCATAAAAGCACGGCGTAAAGACATTTGCGTACCAGCAGCATGATCAGCCTGAATCGGGTCTTTGGCATGTTTAATAATTTTAAATGCCAGCCACAGCAGGTATAAACCGCCACAAATTTTTAAGGCCAAATAGGCCGATGGCACAGCCAGTAAAAAGGCCTGTAAGCCCAGCACCGCAAGCAAACCAAAGATGGCTGCACCCAAGCCGGTGCCCAGCGCGGTAAACAGACCATGCTGACGTGAAATCGCAATCGAGTTTTTCGCCACATAAATTGATGTTGGCCCCGGACTCATGGCCCCCAACATCAATGCCAGCGCAATTGATCCCAAAATAAAAACTGATTCCACAGTCCTATCCAATACAATGATCTGCCGGCATTTTACAAGCAAGTGCTTTGAATATCTTCCTATTTTTTACCAGTTGTTTTGATTTTCACGATATTTTTCACTATAGATATGCACCCTGACCTTATAAAATTCACTCCGTATTTTAATCAATCCGCTGAAATTTACTTGCCATAAAAAAGCGCTCAAGTGCCATTAGGCCTGAGCGCTTTTCAAGATCATCAATTAAATACAATATTAATGAATCTGTGATGAATCAGCCTGTTCTGGCATCACACTCGATTCTTGCTTGGGCAGCAGATAATCCTGATCATGCACCGGCACACCGCCAATAATCATGCTGCGTGTTTCTTCCGTTTTGGGCTGGTTTAAATCTCTGGTCGGATCACAGGCTGTCAGTAAAGCGCCCTGGATTAAAATTAGCAGGAAGATGATTCTTTTCATCATTATTCTCCCTTTCTGCAAGGTCTATCCGTTTATTTTTTACACAGTTACTTTTTTTATGCAAGCCTGATCCAGCTTTTATCGTGAAAGATTATTTAGCCATCATTGATGGCCGTGCCCCGTTTTCAGTTAGAATTGTCAAAAACGTTCCGTTCTGTCTATGTTTGATTCTATTGCCCAGCAAGTGCCCTATCAGCACATTGAATATCGCCACCAGCGCATCAGCATCAAGCGGCTGGATCTGATTCATCCGCAGATTTCGGGCAACAAGTTTTTTAAACTGAAATACAACCTGCTGGCCGCCCGGCAACAGGGATTTGAAAAAGTCCTGACCTTTGGCGGGGCTTATTCCAATCATATTGCTGCAACCGCTTTTGCCGCACACCAGTTTGGTTTTCAGAGCTTAGGGATGATTCGCGGTGAAGAGCTGGCGCAGCGTCCTTTCAACCCGACCTTGGCCACGGCGCAGCAATTTGGTATGCAGCTGGAATTTATCTCCCGCAATGCCTATCGCCAGAAAGATCAGCCCGATTTTTTGCAGCGTCTGCAACAGCAATATCCCGATTTTTATCTGATTCAGGAAGGTGGCACCAATGCGCTGGCGGTTCAAGGCTGCCGGGAAATTCTGACAACGGAAGATGCGCAATTTGACCTGATCTGCTGTGCCGTCGGTACGGGTGGCACGCTTGCCGGGTTGATTGAGGCCAGCCAGCAACATCAGCAATTGCTAGGGGTTTCGGCCTTAAAAGGTGATTTTTTAACTCATGAGGTCGCGCAGCTCACGACCAAACGCAACTGGCGCATACTGGAGGATTATTGCTGTGGCGGTTATGCCAAAACCACACCCGAATTAATCCAGTTTATTCAAGCATTTGAGCAGCGTTATAATATTCCGCTGGAGCAGGTTTATACTGGCAAAATGCTGCGCGGCATCTTTGATCTGATTGATCAAGATAAAATTGGGCCGGACCAGAAAATTTTACTGATCCATACTGGCGGGCTACAGGGACGTGCGTTTTAAAGCATCAACTTCAAGTCCAGTCTATTTATGACACTGGCTGGTTACTGTTCAGTGCCATCAGGCCTTTCACCAAACGGTAGATATGCCAGATAAAGGCCAGCAACAGCACAATAAAACCAATCAGAATGGTGGTCAGGACTGCACCGACCAGATAAGCAATCAGCGTCACCCAAAAAGTTTTGATTTGCCAGTTCACATGACTTTCCAGCCAGGTGCCGCGCATTTCCGCACGTTTCAAATAATTCATGATAATGGCAATAATTGGCGTAACACCGACAAAAAAGCCGGCGATATACAGAATATAGGTGATCAGGTTGTATTGTTTGAGCTGATCCAGCCCCGCGGTTTGATTCATTGATTTTTTCCTTTTTTATAAAGTCCGATACCAGATGTAGATGCCTAGCCGACATTTCTGTTTATTGTTAAGCCAATCAAAGTGTAACTGCGTCAAGTTGAGGCTCGACATCTTAATATAAACAGATCATAAAAAAGTCTGATGAAAGTTTTGTTGATGATCTGTATGTGCTGTGAAATTCAAAGTTCGTCTGTTGTGACGTCCTCAATGGTGCTTCCATCCAGCGGGTACAGTTTCAACTGGATGGCAGGAAAATCAGAATTTAAGGCTGATTGGTTTCTGGCAATGGATTGGCCGCAAAATAGCGCTCCAGATGATTCACATGTGAATCCGGACGTAGTCGGCGCATATTTTCTGCGACCCCGTTATAGAGCTCAGCCCGTGGCGTTAAGTGGAATTTATTCAGCTCTGGGTCCATATACGGCAAGCGCTGTTTACGCTGTAAATATTGATGCAATTGCTGATTAATTTCCTGTAAACCATAGCCACCTTTGGCCCAGGCGCTGTCGTGACTGCCCCAGTGATGGCCGAACTCATGGCCCACAATGCCAATACTGGTATTGAAATAATGCGCATAGAACAGCCAGGTATCGACTCCCAGCACATTTCGTCCACCTAAACCGCCGCCCACGGTGGTCACCCCGAGCGTCACTTTGCCACGGTTCATAATCTCATCATAATATTTTTGATACTCCGCTGCGGTAAAGTAACCGCCATCTCCGACCACTTGGCCCTTGTTACCAAAGAAGTCATGCCCCATGACCGCTTTATGGTTAAACCAAATGTGTTTAAACTCAGGGCTATTCACCAGATAGGCAAAATTGGTAATCATAATCACCCATTCACGCGCATAGGCTGGAGTAATTTTGCCCCAATTGCCATGCGTTTCAGGGGCAAAGTTGCCAAAATGAATTTTCCATTTCGGCTTTAAACTCATGAGCTTTTGTACATGCGGATCGGTTGCAGAGCTAATTTTTAACTCGAGTAAATCTGCCGGTAACTGCTGGAAGTGGCCTAAATTTCTTAGCTGAACCAAACCAGTGCCCTCCAGCAATGGGAAATGCATATTTTCATTGATATTCAGTTTGAGTTTGACCTGGCTAAAAGCATCCAGATGGTCCAAACGGGCCAATACAAACCATTGCTCGGTATCTTTCAGTCTGGCGTGAATTTTCAGATCACGGACCGGTGACGCACTATAGCTTTGCAGGGCCAGAAGCTGATGCTGTAAATTTGCCGATAAAATCTTATCCATATAAAAATGGCGCAGGTTTTCATTGGTCAGGGTTTCCCAGCTTTCCCCATCTTGCAGCACATAACTGCGGCTTTGTGCCTGCTGCTGCTTGAGTGCCGTGACCGTGGCAGCAGTATTGGACTGGAACTGCTGCAAACGTTTAAGCGGCATCATGACAATTTTGCCGTTAAACAGGCTGAATAAACGTTCCTGACTAACCTGAATATCTAAGGCACCGGCCAGTTGCTGATCGGTACTCGTCCCTGTCGTACGATATTTATAAAAACTTTCTTCTGCGGCTGGAAAAATATTCTGTAGATTTTGCGCATTGGGTAAAGCTGAACTGTCGATCCGGCCTGAAGTATGGGCTGCATAAAAACGCTGGTCATCCGC
>Ga0172369_10010359_pt1 | contig 10117 bp, 6 predicted proteins | sample LakKiv25m_FD_114539 | JGI IMG/M metagenome (GOLD analysis project Ga0172369, IMG submission 114539) | Freshwater microbial communities from Kabuno Bay, South-Kivu, Congo - kab_022012_11.25m | ecosystem: Environmental > Aquatic > Freshwater > Lake | place: Democratic Republic of the Congo...
AGGGCTGCGATGCAGGCGACGTGCGCCGGCGAACTGCGCGCTCTCATCTGGATCCCTCCTTGCCCGGCTCACCTCGACCGGCACTGGTGTAGACGTACGGCAGGTCGGCGATCGTCGCGTGCGGACGCGAGGTCCACTCGGGCAGGTCATAGGTCGGGGTGACGCACTCGTCCTTGCGGATCAGTGGGCCTTCTCTGCTGAGGTCGCGGAAGACGACGTACCACGTCGGTCCCAGGTCCTTGCGGAAGGCGCTGTCCAGACGCACGACCGCCAGTTGCGCGCCGCGAGCGCCGGTCTTCGGGTCGCAGCGATACGCAGCGGGAGCATCGTCCGCGTTCGGCGTGGCGACGACCTCGACAAGGCCCGAGCCGTCCACGCATCGATACAGGTTCGGCTTGCCAAGGGTCGTGTCGGCCGGCAAGGTCGAGATGCGCTCCAGCCAGCGCCACCCGACCATCCCCTTGCCCCGAGCGTAGTCGTAGGTCTCGATCACCTGGCCCTGCGGATGCCAATCACCCACCAGCCGCAAGACGCGCCGAATGCCGAACCCGCTCCGGTCGCCCTCGGGCCACGCCACGTCGGCCTCATGGACCGATATCACGATGGTGAGGTCCTTGACGCTTCCGGCCGGATCGTGGACGTAGGACCGGGTCGCCGTATCGAAGCGGAAGCGGTCGATGCGGCAGCGCGTGGTGACGCGCTCCCCGGCGACCATGCGTCGGCGCATCCAGACGCTCCCGGGCGCATCCCCCTCGCCGCCGATCTCCTCGAATCGCCGTATCCAGTTCCCCTCGCCGCTGCTGCCGCCGGGCCGGTACACCTCATAGCGGATCTGAAGCTCGCTGCGGGTCAGCTTGAAGACCTCGTAGAAGTCGCGGCTATGGAACTTGGCTTCCACATACGTTCGCGCCCGTGAGCCCTCGGGGTCGCGCCCCGGCAGCATGTCCACGCCTCCCAGCGTCCACTCCTCGCGCCTGTCGTCGCCCTGCAGGAAGTAGGGCAGAACGTCGATGGCGGCCTTGCGGCCCGCTGGCTTGGCACCAACCGCCTCGTCCGGCCGCCATCGGACCGTGCCCACTCCGGAGGCCGTGCCCCGAGCGCTCAGCGCGAGCGCGACTGCGACCGCAAGCAGCGCGCAGCGCCACACCCGGCCAACCCTATCCTCGCCCGAAGCGAATCCCCTCATCGAGCGCTCGCCTTGCCCGGCTTCAGCACGCCCTTGTAGATCCAGGCCGTGTTGTGGCTGGGGCCGGCTCCGCCGTCGTAGCCGCAGAAGTACCAGACGCGCCCCTGCTCGCTCGGGAAGGGCGACGGCTCGATGTCGCGGCACCCGGTCAGTCGGCTGCCGGCGGGCACGGGATGCTCGAGGTCGTTGATGGTGCCCCAGTCGTAGCTCCCGTCCTGGTGGCGGATGAGATAGCACGAACCGTTGTTCGGAGGATCGGGCGAGCCGGGGCGCTCGACCCAGGCGCCGCAGAGCCACACCTGCTCACCCGAGGCCGGGTCCTTCGCCGGCAAGAACCGGTTGTATGCCGCGATCGCGCCCCTGCGTCGGGCATAAGGGGTGTCCCATACCTTGTTGAAGAACGCCCGGATGTCGAGCTCATCCTCGACCAGGATCGAGCCGGAGGCATCCCCGCGCGCGGGACTGCGGCGCCGGATCACGCCCGGATACTCGAAGTTCGCGATCAGAACCTTACCTTTGCCGCCCTTCGGGTCGGGCACGGCGGTCAGGCCCCGCAGGTAGCGCGACTGCAGGATGTCCTTCTGGATGGGCCAGCGGTAGACGAGTTCCCATCGGGGCGTGCGGCCATCCGCTCGGCGGTACAGCCCGCCGTCCACGGGATTGCCGGTCTCGTCCGTGGTGATGCGCGCCCCCATGTAGAGGTCGCCGTTGCACTCGGCAAAGCAGAGCACCCGGCTGTAGTCGTAGATGCGGCGCCCCTTGCCCGTCTGGGGAGCGGCCACGCGCTCCGGCTGAGCCTCCCAGCGGATTCCGCCGGGCGCTGAGGGGTCATAGCACCCGCGATGGATGCCCCCGGCGTTCAGTCCGGCGAAGACATGATGCACGCCGGTCACCTTGTCCACGTGGGTGCCGAACGATCGGGCGCCAAGCTTCTCGGAGGAGACCACGCTGCGCTCCCATCGGCGACTGGCATCGTCGCGCACCCACACCGTGCTGGGCCCGCCGCTCCCGGGCTCCGAAGCGCTGGCAACCAGCTTCCGGAGCGGCGTCCGCAGGCGTCGTCCGGTGTGGTCGGTTGTGAAGGGGACGACGGCGAGGGCCTCCACTCTCATGGCGGCGGGACCGAAGCAGTGGTCTTCCTGCCATGCGCCGCTCGGCGAGTCCTTGCGCAGGACCTGGGCGCCCGGAGACGGATCGGAGCCGGGACGGTCCTGGCCGTAACCGATGGCGGCGAAGAGCTTGCCGTCGTGGCCGGCGAGCCACATGGCCTCGGTTCCGCCCATGAAGCGCCCGCGGGCGTCCCGCGTCCCTGGCTGGTAGTCCTGCCGGAACTCGAGCTGCGCTAGCGCCGTCACGGGGGACGGGCTGCCGGCCGCCGCCATCATGCCACCGACCGCCGCGATCATCCCGGCGACCGCGAGCAAGTCAGCCGCGCGCGTCGACCTTATCACGGCCGCAGCCTCCTCTGCCCGCCCGTAGCCCACAAAGCGCGGAGCTCTTCCTCGGTGACGAAGCCGTCCTTGTCGGCATCGAGGCGCTGGAGCAGGGCCGCCGGGATCTCGTCAGGACCCAGCTTGCCGTCGCCGTTCTTGTCCCGCTGACGAAACGCGCCGCTTGCTCCGGCCTGCACACCTCCCGCACGCGCCCTCCCTGCCTGTCCCGCGGCTTCGAGCACAAGCGACTGGAACACGGGATAGGCGGGCGCCTTGTAGTCCTGGGTCTGGACCATGAAGACGGCGAACAGCGTGTTCGTCCGATCCACCCAGAACTGGGTCCCGAAGGCGCCGCCCCACCCGTAGGTACCGTCGCCGTTCACCACGCCGCCGAGCCCGTACTGCCGGCCACCGCCCTTGACGTGGTTCTGGAACATGAGGTCCACCGTCTCGGGCTTCAGCACGCGGACGCCGTCCAGCTCGCCCCTGTTCAGGATCATGCGGCAGAAGCGCGCGTAGTCCGAAGCCGTGCTGCACATGCCGTGACCGCCCATGAACAGGCTGGGCTTCTCCGTTGCCGGCGCGGCCTGCCGTCCGGGCTGGAGCACACCCGGCTGAGGTTGCCTGTACACCTGGCACAATCGGGACGCTTTGTCGGGCTTCACCCAGAAGTCCGTGTCCACCATCTTCAGCGGACCGGTGAGCTTCGCACGCACGACGACGTCGAGGGGCTTGCCCGTCACGGCCTCGATGTAGCGTCCCAGCACGTCTATGGAGGTGCCGTAGTTCCAGTCGGTCCCGGGCTGGAACTTCAGCGGTCGCGAGGCGAGCGACTCGGAGAACTCCTTGAGCGACGTGCCCCGGCCGGACATGGCTCGGAACGGAACGGCGGCCTCGGCCGCGCCGCCTGCGTCGGCGAGCGTGCCGTAGTACAGGCCGCTCGAATGGCTCATCAGCATCCGCGGTGTGATGGGGGTCTTGGCGGGCACACGCTTGCCATCTTCGAGCACGGTGGGCGACGCCCATTCGGGGCAGTGCTTGGCGATCGGCTCGTCGAGCGTGAACATGCCCTCGTCGAGGAGGACCAGGGCCGTCGCGGCGATGAGCGGCTTGGTCATGCTCATGAGCCGGAAGATCGCGTCCCTGGCCATGGGCTTTGCCGCCTCGATGTCCATCTGGCCGAACGCCTCGAAGTAGCCCTGCTTTCCATCGTGGTCGGTCAGGGCCACCACACCCGAGACGTTCTTCGCCGCAACATGCCGCTGCATCTCGATGTCGAGTTTGGCGAGCACGCCGGGTTTGAGGCCGGCGGCGCTCGCCTCCTCACCGTGCGCGCGAGCCTTGAATCCCTCTGCGGGAGGAAGCGGAGCGCCCTCCGAGCGGCGCGTGTCACGCCACTGACGGGCGCCTTGACCGGCTCGACCTCCGAACGCGGCAGCCTCTTCACGCGTTACTACGCCGTCGCCGTCGCGGTCGAGGGCTTTGAGGATCTGAGGATTGGGAACCTCATCGGCGGTGAGCTTCCCGTCGCCGTTCCTATCCAGGCGGCGGAAGAGCTGCTCGGGATCGAACCTCTGCTGCCCGCCGGCTCCCTGGGTCTGAGCCAGGACGGCAGAGGCGCCGATGGCTCCCAACAGCGCCACGATTGCGGCGATGCGCTTCATTGTGTGCTCCTTCTCATTGTCCGAGCCTCAACCGGCACAGCCCGTCCGGTACGAAGGTCCAGTTGGACGCCGCGATCGACGGGCACGTTCGCGAAGCGCACCGATCGCGCGCGCGGGAGCGTAACCCGCACGTCCACTTTCGTGTGCTTCCCGAGCCCGAAGTGCGCCCCCAGCGCGCCGCTCGACTTGTAGCTGTGGTCGTTGTGGATCCAACGCGCCGCGATGAGTCTGCCGGTCTTCGGTTCGATGGCTTCCACCTTGGCGCCGATGAGGCTGCGTCGGTCACGCCTGTGAACCGGACCGCCAGCCAGTGGTTCTCCTTCGCCCCGTGGGCGCCGGTGTTGCGGAACACCTTCGAGCGGTACCGGTCCGGATCGGACGCCCCGCCCGTGTTGTCGGGATCGGCAGCAATGACAAGGTCGAGGAGTCCATCCCCGTCGAGGTCGGCGGCCTCGCCGGCGATGCCCGTGAAGTCCAGGCCCGAGAAAGCCATGTCCTTCGGCTCGAAGGTCCCATCGCCCTTGTTCCTGTACAGGACCGCATGCGACGTCGTCCCCTGGCTGCCTTCGCGACGATCGAGCACGACCAGGTCCTGCCATCCGTCGTTGTCGAAGTCGCCGAAGATGCAGTCTGCGTAGTACGGCCGCATGTCGAGGGGATGGACGCGGGGCAGCCCGCTCGTCTGCTCGAAGACGCCGGATACCCGGTACGCAAGCAGCCCCGGCGCAGGCTCCTCGCTGAAGAAGGGCAGCCACTTGCGGTAGGTCCAGTTCAGGCTGCCGAGGCCTGCAGCTTCGGTAGCCTCCTCAAAGCGGAAGCCACCCAGATTCCGCCAGAACCGGCCCCCTACGTACTCGGTGCGAGGCGACCAACTCGGGTCGCTGGGACCGACGGCGAGCACGTCCTGATCCCCGTCATTGTCCACGTCGGCGGTCGTGACATACGGCAGTCCGGGCGCCTTGCCGAACTCGACCTCGTAGCGTTTCCGGGCCGCATCCCAACGCAGCTTGCCCTCGGAGGCGTAGCCGTTGCCCGTTACCTTCTCGAAGCGCAGCTTGCCTGTCTCCTTCAGCAGGTTCCTCCAGCAGAACGTGCCCTGCCGGTACTCGCCCGGCGAGTAGGGAATCTGCGGCGCGCGCACGTCCACATGGAAGTTCTGCAGCAGGTCAAGGTCGCCGTCGCCATCGAGGTCGCGCAGCGTGATGTCCGGCCCGGCCTTGTCGCGCTTGCTGTCATGGGTGAAGCCGCCGAAGTCGGGCACCAGGTCGGTCCCGCCGATGTCCTCGAACCTGCCATCCTCGAACCGATCGCCCTTCGGGCGGAACACATACAGGCGGCTGTGGGGCACCCCGCCCATGGCGTTGCCGATGTTGTCGCAGCCGATGGCGATGTCGAGCCAACCGTCGCCGTCTACGTCACCGATGCTTGCCTGGCGGTTGTAGGCGGTCTCATTGCGGACGCCCATCCGGTCGGAGACATCGCGGAACCTGTCCCATGCGCCATCGCTCACCCACAGGGAGCATCCCAGCGACGTGGCGCCGGGACGCTGTCGGCCCGCGATGGCGGCAGCGTTGCGCGTGATGAGCAGATCGAGGTAGCCGTCCTTGTTGAAGTCCGCCAGAAACGGTACCTGAGGGCCCTGGCCCAACGCCCCTCGGGGCAGAGACGGTGCGTCGGTCACGGTGATCGCGTGCTCCTCGTAACCACCCTTGCCGGTGGAGATGAGGAAGCGCACCGAGTGGTCCGTGACCTTGCGAGCTTCGGCCGGCATCTCGCCGCTGCTGCGGCCGACGGGCGACTGAGCGAGAACCAGGTCGAGGCGGCCATCCCGGTTGAGGTCGACGATGGCGAGCCCATTGGTTCCGGCTATAACATCGGTCACGCCTGCGACCTCGACACGCTCGAACAGGCCGCCCTTCGGGGCCCGGCGGCTCACGACAGATGCCGTCGGGGGACGGCGCTGAAGCGAGCCGAAGGCGGCCCGAGCCTCATCGAGCGTGACCGCCCCATCGCCGTTACGATCGGCTGCGAGGATCACGGCACGCTGTCGCGGGACGGCCGCAAGCTCATCGGATGTCACCTTCCCGTCGCCGTTGCGGTCGAGTTGTCTGAACCGCTCGACGATGTTGCCGTCCGGAGCGCGCTGACGGGCCGGCTGCTGCGCCCAGACGGCCAAGCCGGCGAGCACGGCTGAAACGCTGATGAGCGCGCTGGTCGTCTTCACGGTGTCTCCGTTAGTTGGGTGGGAGTTGGCTTAGCGACCGATTGGAAGAAGGCCCAGAGCTCCTCCGGCGCGGAGATGTCTCGTGTCTTCGGGCCGGTGCCGGTTGTATCGCGGCCTTTCTGCATCGGCCAGCCGTGACCGTGGCCCTTGAGGGTGTAGAAGAGCACGGGCGCCTTGCCTTCCCAGCGCTCGGCGGTGACGCGGCAGCCGTCATCGGGGTCGCGGTCGGGTAGGTCCCATCGCTGCGACGCGGTGGCACAGGCGTTATGTTTGCGCCAGTAGGCGATCGTCTCGTCGGCGCTCATCTGGTCGCGGTTGCCGGCCCACGGCTTCATTGGGTCCACGGTTCCGAGCATCACGAGGATGGGCACGCGACGCGATGGCTTTGGCCAGTCTCTCTCCGCCGCGCGCGGCAACGTGGCCACGACGACGCCCGCGCCCGCGATGCGGTCGGCCAGGTGGCAGACGAGGAACTGCGTCATCACGCCGCCGTTGCTGCCGCCGACGACGTAGATGCGCTTCGGGTCGGCGATCTTCTCGGCGATGAGCGCGTCGAACATCGCCCGGAAGAAGCCGATGTCGTCGGCGTCGCTGGTGCGGCGTTTGACCGAATAGGCGTCGTGGCTGCCGATGTTCCAGCCGTTGACGCCGCTGGGATAGACCGTGACGTAGCCCTCTTTGTCGCCAAGCACGGTGAAGTCGGTCTTGACGTGCATCGCCAGTCCCGTACTCGTCGCGCCGCCGTGCAGCGCGAACATCACGGGCGACGCCTTGCCCCGGCACTGCTCGGGGATGTGGATGAAGAACTCGCGCTCCTTGCCGCCGACCACCAGCGTGCGGCGCTGCAGGCCCCGCGGCACAGGCATGTCCGCAAGCCGCGAGCGGAGCTTCCGTATGGCCTCCACCTGCCCGGCAGTGGGCTCCTTCCTGGTGTCGGAAGGCGGCCCAGATTCCGGCGCACCGGCGCGGCCACTCCGCAGGGCTCTCAGCCTCGCAAACTCGTCGGCGCTCAGAACGCCGTCCTTGTCCCCATCCAGACGGTCGAACAAGCGATCTGCCAGCCCGGGCCGATCCGCAAGCGAGCCGCGAGCCGCCGCGAGGCGCTGCCGAAACTGCTCGCGCGTCATGCCTGCGGCGCCGGCAACGGTGGGCTCCTGAGACGCGTACGGCGGTGTCACGGCCGGCGCGGCGGTCTCCTTTGGCGAAGAGGTGACCTTCACGTCGGTGCGCGCAAACTGCTTGCGGAAGAAGGCGATGATCGTCTCGCGGGCGGTCCTCTCCTCGTTCTCTTCCTGCTTGGACTTCCCACCCCGCAGAGCGCGCGCGGCACTGATGGTGCGGGCCCAATAGAACCCGTGCGGGCTCTTGTCCGCGGTGTAGACGGTCACATCCCGACCCGCGGCTCTGATGCGCTCGATCGTCGGCTCCACCAGAACGTGCGGCGCCTGCTCGTCGCCGCGACTCGTGATGAACAGCGACGGGACGACGATCTTGCCGGCGTTGGCCTCGATCGAGTGCTGGGCGATGAACTCCTTCGCCTGCCGCTCCGACATGCCGCGCCCGATGGTGAGGCCCTGGAACAGGCGCCGACCGTTCTTCACGGTCTCATCGCGCGCCTTCTCCGGGACGAGCGAGAGCGGCGGCTGCTTCGGGTCGCCGGTCATGTAGACCACGGGATCGGTCATCCACGGCGAGCCGACCGCGAAGCACAGGAACTCCCTGCCCATCGTCTCCGCCGCGACGAGCGCCAGATGCCCACCGTGGCTGCCCCCGATGACGCCGACGCGCGCCGGATCGATCTTCGGGAGCGTCTTGGCGTAGCGGATGCCCGCAATGACGTCGTCCTGCTCCATGCCGAACAGCGCGCCGTTGCCCGCGCGGTAGCTGATGGCCAGGATGGCCCACGGCTGCTCGTTCAGGGCCGCGATCGTCGGTGACAGCCTGTTGGGCGCCGCCATCGTGCGCAGGTAGCCGAAGTCCCGGTCGCCCTGGCCGCCGTGGATGGTCACCAGCACCGGGAACGGCCCGTCGCCCTTCGGCATCGAGAGCACGCACGGGATCTTGCGCCCATCGGTGGAGGCGTACTGCATCTCCGTGACCTCACGGCTGCCGACGGACTCCGTCTTGCCTGATGGCGTCATCGCGCCCGGCTTGGCGCGGATCTGCCGGAGCTTCTCGCGGACGGCTTGCCGCTCCGCGTCGCTGATCTTGCCGTCTCCATTGGTGTCGAAGCGCTTCAGGAGCGTGTCGTCCTGGGCCTTTGCGGCAACTCCTGCGTGCAGCCACAGCGTGGCGGCGAGGAATACGAACAGGACCAGTCTCATGGTTGTTCCCCTTCTTGATGCCTGCGAACAGCGGAGCGCGATCTCGTTCATCGCCTCTCCAGCTTCACGGCGCCGTGGCTGAGGGCCGCGAGGGCGTCCGACTGCAGCCACGCCTTCGCATCCTGGTCCTGCTTCAGGGCGGAATCCCAGAACGCCGTGGTTGCCATCTTCACCCACTCGAAGATGGCCTTCTGGTCACCCCGACTGGCGGGTTCCGCGACGGTCCCCGCCCGACGGCCCGCGCCGGGCGCGCTGCCTGCGTCAGCGCTGGCACCGTTCCTGAGCCCGCGGAAGCGCTCGATCAGCCGCTGCCGCTGCTCTGGGCTGAGCCGCTGCAGGAGGCCGCCTCCGCCTCGGCGGCCCGAGAGGCCACCCACGGCCATCTTGCCGGTGAAGGAGCCGTGATTGGCGCCCTCGATGAAGAGGAAGTACTTGCCGCCCGGCGCGGACAGGGCAAACGGGTCGCGCCGCCACCCGGGCTGCTGTCCCTGCGCGCCGCGGTCCAGCGAGCCGGTCACGCACATCATCGGGAGCTTCATGCCCACCCACGAACGCTCGTACAGGCCCTGCTGGCCGCGTCCCTGGCCCGAAAGCTGGAGCACCGCCTTGAGGCGCGGGTCGCGGAGGCTCTGCGGCTCGGCCTTGCCCGGCATCCGGACCGTCGCTCCGCCGGCCACCTGCGCCGTGTAGGCGCCCAGCGAATGTCCGCCGACGGCCATGCGGTCCCGGTCCAGCTTGCCTCGCAGGGCCGGCACCTTCGCCTCGAGGTCGTTCAACGAGTCCAGCACGAACGAGACGTCGCGCGGGCGCGCCGTCCAGTTGTCGTCCCAGCGACCACTCCGGCCGCTCTCGCGTATGGCGCTGAGAGTGTCGCCGACGCCCGCCTTTCCCTGGGCTCGGCGCAGCTTGATCGAGTCCGCGTGTGTCGGACAGAGCACCACGTAGCCGTGGCTGGTCCAGTGTTCTACGATGGGGAAGCCCACGTCGCCAGAGCCCATGGCGCCGTGGGAGAAGATGATGACCGGGAACCTACCGTCTCCCTTGGGGTAGCTCACGAATACAGGCAGGTCCTTGTTTCGCGCTGCGTCGTGGAGGACGACCTCAGGTACAGTCCCGACTGCGAACGGGCCGGTGGCCGCTTTGTACGGCGGTGAACCCGTCTGCGCGCCGACAGGACACGTACCGATCACGGTCAGCCCGGTGGCGAGGGGAAAGACCGCCCAGAAGACGCTCGTCGCTCGCATGCGCTGCCTCCATCGGCCGCGCATGGCGCGCTGTCGGCGCGG
>Ga0172369_10010360_pt1 | contig 10117 bp, 8 predicted proteins | sample LakKiv25m_FD_114539 | JGI IMG/M metagenome (GOLD analysis project Ga0172369, IMG submission 114539) | Freshwater microbial communities from Kabuno Bay, South-Kivu, Congo - kab_022012_11.25m | ecosystem: Environmental > Aquatic > Freshwater > Lake | place: Democratic Republic of the Congo...
ACCCGGGTAGCCCATCTTGGCGCAGGCCTTGACGGACGCGATGACGTCTTTGGCCATCTCCGTCCGGACCGAGTACAACTCAAGCCCGAAGGGAATCCGCTTGGCTCCAAATGCAGGCAGCGCGGCCGCCGCTGTGGCCGCGGATAGGAATGAACGGCGTGAAAATTCGTGTGTCATCGCTTGCAAGATATCACATCCCGCGGCGCCGCCCTGCCGCCTTTCTTTCGATAGCCGTGACACCTGGTCCCTGGCCGCCCCACGAGGGCCTGCTGCACGCCGCCTCGCATCCTGATATCTTGCTTTAGATGCGGCTGCCTGCCATGCGCGCCGTGCGATTTGTGACTGGAGGACCAGATGAGCAAGCGAACCTCTATCGGCTCATGGGCTTACACCATCGGCCCATATGCCGCCAACCCAATCGATTTCGATACCGTGATCAACAAGCTCAAGGAACTGGGCTTCGATGGCGTTGAACTCGGCGCGTTCCCGCCGCATCCCAACCCCGGCAATCCCGGCGGCGACGATTCCGCCTGGCCGGGCGCCATGCCGGAGCCAGCGCAGCGCGCCGAGTTGAAAGCCACGATGGACTCTCTCGGCATGGGCTTCAGCGGCATCGCGGCGAATCTGTGGGGCGAGAAACTGATCAACACGGACGACCAAACGAAGTACATCTCAGAATTCAAAAAGAATGCCAGGTTCGCCGCCGACCTTGGCATCCCTTCTGTCCGCGTCGATTGCGTCCAGCCGCCGACGATCCTCCGCGATGTCGATTACGCAACCGCCCTGGCCCGCGTGGTCAACACATGGAAAGAGTGCGCCATCATCGCCGCCGATCACGGTCTGCATGTCACCTGGGAGTTCGAGCCGGGCTTCGCTTTCAACAAGCCGTCCGACATCCTGCGCGTGCACGACGGTGTCGGCAAGGACAACTTCGGATTGATGTATGACACCTGCCACGGGCAGATGGTCGGCGTGAATGGCGCCCGGCAGGAAGGTGAGAAAGAGACCTTCCCGTCGCAGGTGGAGTTCATCGCCACGCTCGACGGCCGCATCAACCACATTCACGTGATCGACTCCGACAACACCTGCCACAAGGACGCCAACGGCGAGGACGAAACCTCGGCCCATCCGCCGTTCGGCCTGGGCGTAGTCGATTTCGACAAAGTGATGCCCGCCCTGGCCAAGGCATCGCGCCTGCCGCACGATTTCTGGACTATCGACCTCTGCTTCTGGCCCGACGCCTGGCAGGCCACGGCCCAGTGCAAGAAAAAGCTCGATGAACTGATCGCCGTTTACGGATGAGGAGCCAACGATGTCAAAACAATTGAGAGTTGGGATGATCGGCTACGGGTTCATGGCCCGTACACATTCAAATGCACACAACCGCTTGAATAACTTCTTCCCGGTCGAGCACAAGATCGTGCTCAAAGCGTGCACGGGTCTCGAGCCGGCGAAAGTCGCACAGTTTGCTGCTACCTGGGGCTACGAGAGAACTGAAGACGACTGGCGCAAAATTGTCGCCGCCGATGACATCGACTTGATCGATATCTGCACGCCGAACAACACCCATGCCGAAATCGCCATCGCCGCCGCCAAGGCAGGCAAGATGGTTTTCTGCGAGAAGCCGCTGGCGCGCACGGTGGCAGAGGCGCAGACCATGGTGGATGCCGTCGAAGCCGCCGGTGTCACCAACATGGTCTCGTTCAACTACCGGCGCGTCCCGGCGATCACGCTGGCCAAGCAGATGATCGACGCCGGCCGCATCGGCCGCCCGTTCCACTTCCGCGCCAATTTCCTGCAGGACTGGACGATTTCGCCCGATGTCCCCCAGGGCGGCGACGCGCTGTGGCGCCTGGACGTGAAGGCAGCCGGCTCGGGTGTCACCGGTGACCTGTTGGCGCATAACATCGACGTCGCCATGTGGCTCAACGGCCCCATCACGCGCGTCACGGCCAAGACCGAGACGTTCGTCAAGCAGCGCATGCACAACCTGACCGGAAAAATGGAGCCGGTGGGCATCGACGACGCCTGCCTGTTCATCTGCGAGTTCGCCAACGGGTCGCTCGGACTGTTTGAATCCACCCGCTACGCCCGTGGCCACAAGGCGCTGAAGACCTTCGAACTCAACGGCGAGAATGGCTCACTGGCCTTCAACCTTGAAGAGATGGAGTATCTCGATTTCTTCGAATACAAGGGCACCGAGGCCGACACGCGCGGCTGGCGGCGCATCCACGTCACCAACGGCGAGCATCCCTACATGAACCGCTACTGGGTGCCCGGCCTGGTGATCGGCTATGAACATTCCTTCCTGAACGCCCTGGCCGATTTCGTCGCCGGCATCGAATCGGGCGTTCCGGCCCAGCCGACCTTCCGCACCGGCCTGCAGACGCAAAAAGTCTGCGAGGCGGTCCTGAAGTCCGGAAGGACGGGAGCCTGGGAAGAGACGGGAGTCGAACTGTAGAAAGATCAAGCTTGACTTGATGCCCGCTGGTGGATGCGGCGGGCCCCGTCCACCAGCACTGTGCAGCCGTGCGGACCGTAGAGCGATGTGCTGGACGGAGCCTCTACTTGACGGCGGCTTCCATCGTCGTCAACGTCGCCAGGCCGCGCCCGGGCAGCATCACTGTCGCCACGCCGCCTTTCACCGTGACGGCCGCCGACTCTCCGAGCATCACGCCCTGCCGCGTCGTGATCATCCGGTAACGCCCGTCCGGGAGTCCTGCGATGGAGGCTTCGCGCGCCGCGCCGTGGTTCGAGATGTGGATGCTGAGGCCAGCGCCGTTCACAGCTTTGAACGCCGTGACAAGCACCTTCCCGTTGCCGGACGTGGCGGCCAAGGCGTCCGCCGGCTGCGGCGTCAGGTTCGTGTAGTGCTTGACGAAGGCGAACCGTTCAGTCGGCGTGATGTTGCTGGCCGTCTCGCCCTGACGGTCGTATTTCACCAGGCTGTAGTCGGGCGTGAACTCCCAGTACAGCAGGCCCTGCGGCCGGGCATGGGTGAGCAGTTCCTGGTACATCTTCACCTCGCGCAGGCCGTATTCGAAGCTGTCGTATGTCCGGCCGCGGTGCGCCGCGGCATCGACGCCGACTTCGGCCACCAGCAGCGGCAGGTTCACCCACTCGGCGACATCGCCCCACAGCTTGTACATCTCAGGCGGCGCCCCGCCCCAACTATGGAAGGCGACGGCCCCACAATAGGAAAGCGCCTCGGCGTCGTTGGCGGCCGCCAGCGCGTAAGAGTAGGTTCCGTTCGGACCCGTCGCATCGGCCAACAGCATCTTCGTTTTCAGGCCGATCTTTTTGAGATGTGCCCCAATCGACTTCAGCGCCTCGCGGTGCTCTTCGGGATCGAAGATGACGTACACGCCGATATTCGCTTCGTTGAACGAGAACAGATCCGGCTCGGCCCCGTAGTTTTGCTTGGCATAGAGCAGATAGGAACCAATCGATTCGAGCATCTCGGCCCACTGCGTAGGCGCGACTTTCCGGCGGTGCTGCGAGCGCGGCTGGCGGTCAGGATCGGTGTACATCCATTCGGGCATCCACCAGATGGACGCCACATACGGGATGCCGCGCTGCTGCAACTTGCGCATCATCTCGAACTCGGCCCGGATCTTCGACCCCGGCGTGTCGCGCTGCTTGAAGTACGCCCAATTGATCGTGTTCGGGTCGTCGTTGTCGTTCTCGGGTTCCCAGAAGTCGAGCGCCATCTCGGTCCGGCCCCAGGCGGGCTTCAGATTGTTCAGCGTGTAGTCGGCCACCGGCGACTGCGGGTTGAAGCAGTAGTTGCCGCCGAAGCCGTCGAATCGGAAAGTGGTCTTCGCCATGTCCACCTTCACCTGGGCTATCCGCGTGTCGGGCACGGCTTTGTAGGTGATCGCGATGTCCACGGGCGTGGGCGGGATGGCGATCTCCAGCGCCCAGATCCGCCCCCGCCGCGTCCATTCGTCCTTGAGCGACGCCTCGCGGGCCTCGCCCCATTCGACCGTTAGATTCGATCCATCCGCCGCCCTCAACACGGCCGATGACGCCGTCCCTGAAACGACGGCCTTGCCCGGCGCCCGCATCCTGCCGAGCGCCGCGGTCTGGGCGCCCAGAGTCACACTCCCTGATTCGAAAGCTTCCCTGGGGATTTCCAGGCGCGTTGCCATTCCGGCCAGCCGCGCTCCTTCATCGGCCGCGGTCTTTAGGAGTACCCGCCCGCCGGTTTCCGTAACGCCCACCTTCACCGCAGGCGTTTCGTAGGGTTTCGCCGCCACCGAACTGCGGATGCTGAGTTCCTCGCCGGCGTCGTAGAGAGCGATCAACCGGCCGTTACTGTCCACCTGGAACCGCTGTTCGGCGGCCAGCCAAGGCAGGCAGATGATGGAAAGGCAAAGAATACGAATCATCGGTTGTACCTCGATGGTGGCAATCATTTCAGAATGCCGCGTCGCGTTTCAAGCCGTATCTGTCCGATTTTCCGAACCTGGCGCGCCGCGTCTCCGTCTACATTGAGGAACACGGAGGCCATATGCAATCCCACGTGAGGATCCTGGCGGTCCTACACATCGTCTTCGCCTGTCTCGGAATCCTGATCGGACTTGGCCTGTTTGTCATGTTCGGCGGATTGGCCGCCCTGGTCGCCGCCAACGAAGGTGGTTCGGACGCCTTCGCCGGCATGGCGGTCCTGGGCGGCATCGGCACGTTCCTGCTGGTGCTCCTGCTCGTCCTGTCGCTGCCGGGTCTTGTCGCCGGCATCGCCCTGCTCAACCTGAAACCCTGGGGCAAGATCCTCGGCATCGTCGTGTCGGCGCTCGACCTGCTCAGTTTCCCGTTCGGGACGGCCCTGGGCATCTATGGGCTTTGGGTCCTGGTGAACCCCGAAACCGACCGCCTCTTCAACATCGCGCAACCGGCCGTACGCGCCACATAGCCGCGAGACCGGCTCCCTGGCCAGCTGGCCTCCCGATTCCTCTATCGTGGATAGAGAGACACCTGTTTGCGCAGCTTCACGAGCATCCTCAGGACCAACCGCAACTACCGCTATCTCTGGACCGGCCAGGCGGTGAGCGAAATCGGCGATCACTTCAATACGATCGCCGTCCTGAGCCTGTCGCTGCGTATCACCGGATCGGGCTTCGGCGTCGGCATGGTGATGCTGGCCCGCGTGATCCCCGCCATTCTGGCCGGACCCATTGCCGGACTCGTTCTGGACCGCATGGACCGCCGGAAGGTCATGATCTGGAGCGACGCGCTGCGTGGCATCGTCGCCCTGGCTCACATTCTCCTAATGGTCTATCCGCAGGCCTGGCTGATGTACTTGCTGAGCGGCCTGCTGATGTTCGCTTCGCCATTCTTTACCGCCGGCCGCTCCGCGATCCTGCCCAACATCACCACGCCGGAGGAGTTGCACACGGCCAACGCCCTGACCCAAACCACAGCCTGGCTCACTCTCTCCATCGGCACCATGTTCGGGGGAATGTCGGCCATGCAGTTCGGCTTCGGATGGGCCTTCGCGGCTAACGCGCTTTCGTTCGCCGTCTCGGCCTGGGCGGTGTGGATGTTGAAGAGCCCGAACGGCCACTTCCGGCCTGGCGGAGCCGTCCGCGTGCTGAAGCGCCGCATTGCCGGATGGCGCGAGTTCGCCGATGGCTTGCGCTACATGCGTACCCGCCCGCTGATCTTCGCCATCGGCATGGCCGGCGTGGGCTGGGCTACAGGGGGCGGAGCCGCGCAGATTCTGTTCACCCTCTATGGCGAGGCCGTCTTTCAACGCGGGCCGGCCGGCGTGCCACTGATCTGGTCGTTCGCCGGAATCGGTCTGGTCACCGGCGGCCTCGTCTCGCACCGGATCGGAAACCGGCTCACCTTCATCGGCTACAAGCGTTTGCTCGGCGTCACCTTCCTCGTCCACGGCCTTGCTTACACGGCATTCGCCGTCATGCCCACCATCTGGCTATCGCTGATTTTCATCTCGCTGTCACGCATGTGTGTCGGGATGAACAACGTTCTCAACCGCACCATCCTGTTGACGCACGTCCCCGACGGCTTCCGCGGCCGGGTCTTTACAACGATCGAATCCATGCTGAACATCACCATGATGATCTCGCTTGGCATCGCCGCCTGGGCGACCGCCGTCTACCCGGTCCGCACGATCGGCGTTGTCGCGGGCCTGCTGAGTTCGACCACGGCCATCTACTGGGCCTGGGCCGAAGCGACTGGAAAACTCGTGAGGCCGCCCGCCAACGACATGGGCGAGGAGATCGAAGAACCGGAGACGGTCACGCCCGCGTAAGGTCTTCGCGTATCGCGGCGATGAGCGCATCGCGCGATTCTTCCAGGTAGAAATGCCCGCCGGGAAAGACCCGCTGCGTGACACCGCCCGTCGTCATCTCCGCCCACCGGGCCGTATGCTCCTCGCCGATGTTCGGGTCTGACGCCCCCCGATAGACGGAGATCGGAACATCCAGCGGTTCCGACGGCGTGTGGACATAGCGCCGGTAGAGCCGGGCGTCAGCCTCCAGCGCCGGCAGGGCGATTTCCAGCAGCCGCGGATCGGTGAGAACGCCGGCCGGCATCCCTTCAAGAAGTCTGAGTTCCTCGATGAACCGCTGGCGCGGCGGGTCCGGCGGCGGCTGGTGACCGATGCGGAACACCGGCGGCCTCGCTGCCGACACGATCAGGGTCCGGGGCGCCGGCAATCCCTTCTCCCGGAGCTGGCGCGCCAGTTCAAAGGCCATCGCCGCCCCCATGCTGTGGCCGAAGAACGAGAACGGCCTCTCCAAGTGCGCCTCAATCGCCGCCAACAGCGAAGTCACGGCTTCGTCCATCGAGGTTAAGAGCGGTTCGGACGCGCGGTCCTCGCGGCCAGGTAATCGCACCGCGGCGACATTTGCCACGCTGGAGAGAAGGTCTTTCCACCCCAAGTACGCCGCCGTGCCCCCGCCGGCCCATGGGAAGCAAAAAAGCCTCTCGCCACTAGCGGTCCAGTCGCAAGCGAACCACTGAGACTGCCGCCGCCCGGCCGCCTTCTTCTTGAGCATCAGAGCCAGCAGTTTGCGCCTGTCTCCGCTCAAGACTTGCGCGTGCGCTTCAGGCGCCGGACCTTTCTTGGGCGATCCGAACAGTCCGGCGAGCAACTGTTCAAACGGCAGGACGCTCAGTTGCCTGGTGTAGGCGAGCGCCGCGCGCCTCGACGCCGACGCGATCTCGTTCCAATGCTCAGGGTCCCTTGTCAGACGGTCCACGGCCTGCACCCAGGGCCCAGCGTCCTGCTCCGGCACCTCCGCCACAGGAACCATGCCCGCACTCACGCCCGGCTTGTACCGCCGGATCAGCCGGACTTTCAGCAAGTACGGCACTCCCAATTTGGCTTCGTGAATCCCGCCGGCGTCGCTGGCCGCCACAGGAATCCCCCTGGACATCGCTTCCACGACGATCCGGCTGCGCGCCTCGGCCCAGAGGCTGGGCACAACCACCACGCGCGAAACCCTCAGCAGATCGTCGATGTCATCGACCGGGTCCATCAGCGTGATGTTCGGACGCCGCCGCAGTTGCGCCAGATCGTCCGTGTCCGCGCCCCAGGTCGGAATGGCCGCGAATTGAACCTGAGGCAACCTGTCCGCCAGTTCGAGGAGATCGAAATCCCCTTCACAGCGCACGGATTCACCATCGAGACGTACGGGTTGTCGAACCGCCCAAGCGACGGATATTGGTCCGGCGCTTCCAGCAGGGAGATCGGCACGTGGACCGCCGGAATGCCCGCCCACTGCCTCACGTACCCGGCAACATAGCGGCTGACGCCAACCACGGCGTCGGCGCGCCGCAGCAAATCGGTTTTCCGCTCATTCACCCCCGACGAATCCGGCCCGAACGGAACGGCGATCGTCGCCCTCACCAGATGCGCCACCCTGGCACGCGGCGCTTTCACCGCCAGGTCGAACAGCAACTGGCCCGGATCGTCGGTCGAGGTCACGATCACGTCCGGGTCAAATTCGTCGATATGGCGCTGGAACGCCAGTCTCAGTTCCGGCCGCCTGGCGAGCACGCGAACATCCACGGCGCCTAACGTGAATCGCACCTCGCCCGATTCCAGGCCGGTTTCGTACCGCTGCCCGCGCCGTTCCAGCTCCGCCAGATAGAGCCGTTGTTCGGCCTCTCCGAAGCGCTCGGTCCGGGTGAACACCCTCACCTGGTGGCCGCGTCCCGCCAAGGCCTCCATCAAGAGCCGGTTCGACCTGTCGCCGCCGCCGTGTCCGGGAAAGTAGGTCGAATTGTGAGCCAGCAGGACTTTCAATGCGCTCCGCGCCTCTTCCTCAACCGTTCTTTCAGCAGTTCGATTTCGCGCGGCCCAAGCCGCTTCGCGCTCTCGCCGGACTTCGCCTCGGGAACCGGCCCCAGATTCAGCAACAGCCGTTCAAAATCCGCTGCGTCGAGCTGGGAGACAAACTCGATGGCCACTTTCCTCGATGCCGCCGATTCCCGCCAGTATTCCGTCTCGTCCTCGATCAGCACGCGCAGTTTCTCCGCCCAAGGCTCGACGTTCTGAGGCGGCACGACTGCCATTGGCATATGTGTGTCGTCGCATTCGCGCTGCCACGTCCGGATCGGACTGACCGGCGCCACGTACCCCGTCCCCCTCTTGGCATCCACCAACCCGCCAACGTCGCTGGCCAGCACCGGCAACGCCCGCAGCATCGCTTCCATGGCGATCAATCCGAACCCCTCGTACCACAGCGACGGCATCAACAGCAGCCTTGCTCCGGCCAGCGCCTCTTCGATATCGGGCACGGTTTCGAGAATCCGGACATTCGGCAAGGTCCGCATCGCCGCCCGGTCCGCCAACGTCGTGCCCCAGCCCGCCAGACCCGCGAATTCAACGTGCGGAAACCGCCCGGCGAGAGCGAGAAAGATCGAAATCCCCTTGGCCGCGCAGGGATTCACCAGCAGCACATAACCGCTGCCGAAGCGCCCCAACTCCCGGTACGGCGGCCTGCCGTAAATGGGCGGGTGAATGACGGCCGGCCGGCGTCCCAGGTGCTGCTCGATGTAGCCGGCCATGTGCTCACCGATCGCCACCACCGCCCGGGCGCGTCTCAGAATGGACGCGGCGCCGGGATCGGGATGCCAGCTTTCCGGACCGAACGGAAACCACTGCGGCGTGTGAGCAAGGTAGATCAGTCGCTCTTGCGCGGCTGAGGCCGCGCGACGTAACAGGACGTGGCTCAAGTCCTCGCTGCTCACCAGAACGTGATCCGGCCCAAACGTCTCGATCGCCTGCACCAGTTCCCCGCCCCTGAACGACAGGTCGCGTACCCCGCGCACAGTCACCCCGTCTTTGACCGCCTCGCCGTCGGTCTCGGCGGCCGACACCACCAGGACATCGTGGCCCCCGCCTGCCAGATGTCTCAGCCAGGCCAGGTTGCTCCGCGTCGATCCGCCTTTCGGCGGATGATAACTCGCGTTCGACGTCAGCAGGACTTTCATTCGGGCGGCCGTTGCTCGGACTCGGCCTGCTCAAGCAGCGCTTGAACCTCCTCGTCCGTCATCCCTTCCAACTCCTTGAGCAGTTGTTCGTACTCCTGCTCGCCGCTCACGCCAAGCCGTGCGGCGTCGATCATCGCCGCCAGCTCCCGCAGCGTCAACGTCGCCGAATACACACTGTCGACGGCGATGTCGACGTCAAACTCTTCTTTGATCCTCATGAGCAGCAGCACAGCCGCCAGGGAATGCCCGCCCAGATCAAAGAAGTTGTCGCCTGTCCCGATCCGGTCACGCCTGAGCAACTCCGCCCAGATCCTCGCTACCGCAGCTTCGGTCTCTGTCTCCGGCTCGGCGGCGCCTTCCCGCCACGCCGGTGCGGCGAACTCAGACCGCAGCCGGTCAAGCACCTGCCGTGCCGTGCCAAGCTCCGCCGCCATCCTGGCGTAGTCCGTGGACCGCCTGCCGGAACCTGCAACCGCCGCGCTTTCCACCCGGTGCACAGCAACCGCTGCAGGCATCCACGTGAGCTTAGCTAATTCGACGGCGCTGAACCTGTAGACGCGGGTCCCATTCCTCGCTTCGATCTGCCCGCCGGGGATCGAATCCAGGAACTCGCGCGCCGGGGCGTTCCGCGCGCTCATCGTGAAGTCGA
>Ga0172369_10010362_pt1 | contig 10114 bp, 13 predicted proteins | sample LakKiv25m_FD_114539 | JGI IMG/M metagenome (GOLD analysis project Ga0172369, IMG submission 114539) | Freshwater microbial communities from Kabuno Bay, South-Kivu, Congo - kab_022012_11.25m | ecosystem: Environmental > Aquatic > Freshwater > Lake | place: Democratic Republic of the Congo...
AAATAGCTTTCCGAAGCGCTTTGATTACACAAGCGGTCGGAATCGAGTAAAAATAATCTATTCTAAGCTAAACAATTTTATCGGTGTTTTCTCGGACGCGAGTTCAATTCTCGCCATCTCCACCAAATGATTTTTTGAAGATTCTTTTGTTATAATTAGATTGACAAGACAAGCTAAATTAACGGTTCCAAACCCTTCTTTTAAATCATAAGTTAATTTATCGTTAAAATACATCTCTAAAAGCAATTTTTTGTCTTCGTTGTTTGGGCTTCGCCACATATTGACAGGATTTTCTAAATATTTAAAAACAAGGTCACAGGCGGTTCCAAAGTTTTCATCGGTATATACCCTTTGAGGTAGATTAACTTCAATTTCTTGTTGTTTCATTAATATTAGCTCTATTTCCTTTTCGTATACTCTAATTAATGCCTCACTGGTTGAATTAGAAATTCTATCCATAAACTGTCGTTTTTTCTCTTCAAGTTTATCTACTTCTTTTGATATTAAATACTTACTGTCTGCCTCTATTATTTCTCTTCTTTTCCAATTGCTATTCAGCAAGTCTTTGACTAATACGAGAACATCTTTATTTGGGGTTATACCAGCTAATAAGCTCTCAAATTTGGCCTCTAATAGGCTCTTCTGAACGACTTTACTAAACATAAGACAACCTAGTTGTTTACAGAAATAGTGAGCGTATCTTTTAGTTCTTCCCTTATGCCAGCTTGCTGTCATCGGTTTTTTACATTCATCGCAGAGAATAAAACCTCTTAGCGGAAAATCTGAGTTATAGTCTTTTCTTAATCTTGCTCTAGAGTTACCACTTAATTTAACTTGTACTTGGTCGTAAGCTTCTTTTGTTATGAATCCTTCATGCTTAGCTTTTTGGAGGGTAATTCCCCATGGTTTATATTCTATCCAACCTGCATATAAAACGTTTGAAAGTATTCGTTTGGCACCGCTTATTGATATTGGTCTTATACCTAAGGGTTTATACCTTAGATTAATAAATTCTTGAACTCCTTCCAGTGTGTTTAATATGCCGTCGTTATATGATTGAATAGCTTCTTTAAATATGGTGGCATAGGGCTCTTTAGGATAAAGAGTTTTTCCATATATTGGATTTTTTTTGTTATTTAAGGCTGGGGGTGGACAAAAAGGCCAAAAACCGTCCTCAAGTCTTGCTTTCATTTTTTGCATTACTACTCTTTTATTACTTTCTCTTTCATATTGTGCGGTTGCCGCAGATACATTTTCAACAAGTCTTCCTTCTGGACTATCTTCAAAAACAAAATTTGGACATTTTAAGATTACACCTCTTGAAAGAAGTTCAGATTTAAATTTCAAATGAGTTTCAACACCTCTTGCAAACCGTTTCAAATCATCGAAAATTACAACGTATTTTTCAAAAGGATTTTTATCTAAGTAGGTAATTAATTCTTTTACTGACGGTCTATCAAACAGACGACCTGATTCTCCTTCCCCTTTAAATACTTTGACAACCTTATAATTATTTTTTAATGCAAAATCTTTACAAATCCTTTCTTGACTATCTAAACCGTGTCCTTCATTAACTTGTCTGTCTGATGATACCCGACAATAAATTATTGCTTTTTGCATAAGTTCAATTGAGAAAAGTTATTATCAATAATCTGGTTTATTATTGAATTCAAACCGTAATATAATTTTTCAATTTCTTTGTCTGTTAATTTCTTGCCAGTCTTTCCCAATATCTTTTTGGCCTGTTCTATGGTAATCATATCATCATTTAATTTTTTCATCCAAATATTCTTTATAAAAAAACCTGAGCTCAATCGGACGAAAAAGCCCAGGTTACTTGTCCGATTGTTAATTTTTACCCATCAAAAAAAGCGACCTTTCGGTCGCTTCAAGTTTTCTTGTCAGCGTGACAACATTATCTTACCAAAAACATATTTTACGTCAAGTCCAGTTTTAAGAAGATATGGTTTTTATATAGATAAAGTAATAATAATATTCACCCTTGTTCTTTTCCCCAGTCATAGTGAAAAAACTTACCTATTTAAAGCTAATTTATACCTGAAGGTTAGAATATAAGAAACCGATTTTTTTATTGACATTTTTATAAGTATTTATGGTTGGCTATTTGATTTTATTAAGGAAAAGGAGGCTTTTTAGGGGGGGGTGACCTTTTTGATTTAAATATATATGATAAATTACAATGTTGGGATTTATTGTAATAATTCTGGGTGGAATTGCCGCATATAGGTTATGGGCTAACAGCTTTGTTTTAGCAATTATTGTAATAGTGGCAACCCTATACCAGGCTTCTTCCTGGAATGAAATGATGAAGGAAGTAGAAGGCTTACAATCGGAAGATAGAACTCAGTCTTTAATAAATATTATTACTACGATTGTTATTGTTATTCTATTGGTCTATTCATTTTTAATATAAGCGTAAATATTTATAGGTAAATCTTTCTTGGATTTATTACCTTATTAAGTAGTACATAGGTAGCTTGACTTCTTTTCCGCTCGTTATTTATCCTTGTTACAAGAGGGGGAATCATCAAATTTAAGCTGTTTTGAAGTACTTTTTGAAATCTAGGAGAATTATTAAATGTTATAATAAAACAGTTTAAATAAATTTAATGATATGAAAATAAGAACCTTTGGAGACTTTGCTAAAAAATGGTGGTTCCTTTATTTGTTGATTGGCGCTAAGTTATTTCGAGATTCATCTTCTGCTACCACTGGAAGCGATATCCTTGACATTATTATTATAATTTTAATACTTACTGGAGCCCTATATTTTGGTTTTATATTGTCTGGAGGAGAAAAAGTAATTATTGATGATAAAAAATAATATGAAAAAAATAAAAATAGAGAAGCAGCATATAAGCTTAATTATTATTGGAGTAATAATTTTATTATCCATTTTTTTATATCAAAAAAATCAAATGAGAAATAATTGTATAAACTCTTGTTTTGAAAATAGTCTGAATAGAAAGTTTTCAATAATCTCTACGGAGGACCATTTTAATTATTGTAAAAAAATTTGTAAATAATATGAATAAAACACAAAATATCTTCAAACTAATTATTTTTCTTTTAATCTCCTTTGCCTTAGGGTTTTATATAAGCAGTCTTTTTCAAAAACAAAAAATTAACAAACCTTCCGTGTCTAAAGTTGATTTAGAAAAAGAGCAAACTCCAAAATCTTTAATATTAAAAGGAGAAAATTTAAGTTTAAAATCCTATATCCTTTCTACTATAGACATAAATAATGATGGCAAAGATGAAATTATTAATCGGGTTAAAACAGCTTCATGGACAGATAATGTCTATATTTTAACTCCAAAAGAAGATGGTACGTTTGATTTGTTTTGCGAACATTGTCATTTTTTTTATCATGCGGGAAATAAAGGAATCCAATTTATGGATTTAAATAATGATGGTATCTTTGATGTTAAATTATGGCTTGAGCTTGACAGTAAAGAACCTGAATTATTTTATTTTATAAACGGAGATTATATTAAAAAATAAAGTGACCAAAAAAAATAATTTAATATTTTATATTTTTGACTCCTCCTACTTTTTGACATCCGCTTTTTTATCTTACCATCCCTTAGGGATTTACCTCCTTTGATGTGATATTAGGGACGTGATACATTAGTTAATTAATAGCTATTACTATAAAGGTCTAGTTGTCTCAAGGTGTCCACCACCTTTTGCTAGAAGAATTGTTTATTTTGCAAAAAGAACAATGGTAGCCGCTGAAAATATAAGCATAAATCCTATAAATAAAAACAATGATTGGATTATGAGAGGAGTTCTATCTGATTTGGGAATAGCACTGGAGTTTAGAGCGTCTGCTTTTTTATTAATTTCTTGATAGTCCTCAATCGTCCCTATTTGTGAATACATTTCTATTTTTTTTGTATGCAGTTCTGCTTGTTTTAGAAAAAAACTAATTACTTTTGACATGTGCAAAAATCCTGAGAGGATTGACAGAAGTAAAAAAATCCAGGCCAATAAAATTAATATCCTAACGTCATTACTGTTGAAAACATTTTTAGTAAATATTGGGGTAGTAAAAGTAAACAAAAATGTAGCGAGGGTAAATTGAATGTTTCTTAACCCTGCCTCAGTTTTATTAGCCTCGCTAATTACTCTATCGGCGGCAATAACATTTTGTTGTTTTGCGTTTTGATATAGCTGCAATATTACTTGAAGTTTTTTAAGCTCAAAATTCTTACTTTCAATACTCTGATTGTCCATGTCGTAAAAATTATAACATAGAGATTTGATTTTATTGTTTAACTACTCTCATGTGATAAAGATAAGCTCAGATTCTGAAGCTGAGGATAAAATCTCCAGATGTAATCTTGTATTTGGTTCCAAGACTCATGGATTGTGTCCACTTCGACTCGCTTCGCTCGCTCAGTGCAAGCACTTAACTGAACCCTGAGTTCATCGAAGGGCTCAGTGTAAACACACTGAGAAGCGAGGCGAAACCCTGAGTGACTCCGAGCGATTAGCGAGGAGGAACCGAAGGGCCGACAGATATGCCTTGGTTTACCTATATCCTTCTTTGTTCTGATAGTTCTTATTATGTTGGGATTACCAACGATTTGGAAAAAAGAGTTGTTCTCCATAATTCCGGTAAAGGATCTAAATATTTATTATCCAAACTACCTGTTAAACTCGTCTATTCCGAAAAACACATAAATAAATCAGAGGCAAGAATAAGAGAAATTCAACTAAAAGGATGGTCGAGGATCAAAAAAGAAAAACTAATAAATGGATCGATTTGAAAAATATTTAAAATCTTCTTCCGGTTTTATATTTAGAAATAAAAGATTAGTTTAATATCTATATTGATTGTTTTTTTCTATATTGAGTATTAAAATAGCTCTAATATTTATTAGATACAGATATGATCGACAATTGGTGGCAATTTGGTGAAGGAATAGGATTTTTGGGTAGCGAATTAGCCTTATTTAGAATCGAGTGTGCGTTCTGTGGCTCAAAGGGTAACTTCTCTCTCTCACATAGAGAAGAAATGAAAAAACCAAATGGTGATAAAATTTTATATTTTGATACATATAAATGTGCAAATTGCGCAGGATATATAATGGTTTTTTGGACAAATAACGGTGAAGACCATCACGGATTACATGCTTATAGAACTGTGCCAATTGCTCTTCACGGAATTGATGATCCGCCTGAGTATTGGCCAGATAAAGTAAAAAAGCATTGGACTCAAGCACATAAATCCATGACTACTGAGAGTTGGGATGCAGCGGTCGTAATGGCCAGGAGCACTCTACATGCAGCAGTTCAAAATAAAGGAGGCGTTGGAAGAGATCTTTTTACTCAAGTAGAAGATTTGGCAAATAAAGGTTTGTTGCCACCTCTAATGAAAGAATGGGCTACTGAAATAAGATTATTAGGTAAAGTTTCTGCGCATCCAGAAGAAGAGGAAAAAGAAGTTGTAGATATTGACGCAAGAGATATTATCCAATTTATGGATTATTTCTTGGAGTATGTATACGACTTTCCTAAACAAATTCATGAATATAGAGAAAGGCGATCAAAGAAATCATAAAATATCAAAAAAACTGAATATGATTATACGATTTGGAAATAATATAGTTGATATACTCTATTTATGGGTGAAATAAAATTAACTAAAATAAGGTCTTCATATGGCGACATAAAGGGAATGTTAAGTCAAATACCATTACCTCAAATTGATAGTTTAGTTGATCAGTTTATAGTTAATCAATTTAATACTGTGTTAGATAGACTTACAGAAATAACTGAGACAGATTATACACTTTACAAAGTACCTGATAGTGAAAGAGTTCCTGATTGGCAAGATAAGTTTCCGTCTACCATAGTAAGAACCCAATTAGGAAGAGTGATAAATAGATTGGAGGAAGAATACAGATTTGGTAAAGAGAATAATAGCCAAAATTCAGGTATAGTTATTTTTAATAAAAATGAAAATGATGTTTCAATTAAAATCAATTATACGATGAGAGATTTAATATCAAAAACAGTAGATGAAGAAGGAAAAAGTAAACTTGAACAACTCAATGAAGAAATAAATAAACCAAATAAGAGTTGGGATGTTATAAAAGGCATTCTTATTTGGATATTAAATTTTAGTAAAGATTTGTTTTTAGAAGTTATCCCTTTAATTATTCAAAAAAAACTATAAATAATAATATTAGTTGTAAAGTTGCCTCCAAATAATTTTCACATTGTCTTCTTGATTACGTCCATTCCAGAATTTAGAAACTTTATTTCACAATAACCTACCTATTATTAGGATTGGTTTTCATTTTTGGTTAACTTTTAAAATTACGCTTTGCTTCATAAAATTAATAATTACAGGATCAACCATAATATCTTCACGCATAACTTCTTTTCTCAAATAAAGACCTTCTAGTGTTTGACATCGACTAAGAGCAACATATGTTTGCCCAAAGGTAAAGGCTCCATCTCCTAAATCAATAACGGCCGATCCAAATGTCTTACCTTGAGATTTATGAATGGTTATTGCCCAGGCAAGCCTTAAGGGAAGTTGTGTAAATGAACTTTCTGTTTCTTGTTCTACAGACTTGGCTTCTTGATTATAATAATATTTTACTTTACTCCACGTTTCTTTTGCTATAGAGTATACAAAACCATCAATATTTACTTTAACTTCCGTATTAGAAAGTGAATCAATAAATCCTATCGTTCCATTAACCCATCTTTTTTCCTTATCGTTCTTTATAAGCATAACTTGAGCGCCTTTTTTTAATCTAAGCGTCTCTTCAGTAGGGAATGAAGATTGTCCAAGCTTTCCAGTAATAATTGCTTTGTATTCAAATACCTTTCCATTTAATTTAGCTAGTTGACCCTCATTTATTTTGTTGACAGAATCATTAGTTGTGGCTAGAGTGATTACTCCATTTGTCGGTATATCTATAATGACTCTTAAATTTAACTTGCCCAATAAATCTTCATTTATTTCATTTAGTCTTATGGCGTTAAGAATTTCAATAAAATTATTGTCTTTTTGCCTAAAAATGTGGCTTAACTCATAAACTTTTAGGGGATTATTCAACCACGCATGCGCATTAAAAAAGTAATAGCCGTCATGATTATCAGTAAAATACTTGTGAAGTTCTGGATCATTAACAACAGGAGGTAGCTGATACATATCTCCAAACATAATCATTTGTACTCCACCAAAAGGAACGTCATTCTTTCGCGCTTGTCTTAATAAATCGTCAATGGCGTCCATTAAATCTGCTCTTACCATAGATATTTCATCAATAACAACCGTATCTATATTTCGTAATAATAAGGCTGTTTTGTAATTAATGTGGAGACTGCCTTTTTTTATAAATTCTGGAGGAATTTTAAAGAGGGAGTGAATAGTTTGACCAACTACATTTAGTGCGGCAACGCCTGTAGGAGCGCAAACAACAATCCTCTTTTTCGAATTTTGTCTAAAGTACTGTAAAAGTATTGACTTGCCTGTTCCAGCTTTACCTGTAACAAAAACATGTTCATTCGTGCTTTCCAATATACTAAATAGTTTTTGTTGTTCCAGACTTAATTTAATATCACTTAAGTCAACTCCCTTAACGTTTAAGTTGGGTTTATAAATAGGATTTGTTGGGGGATAATAATATGTAGTTTTTTTATTTGACGATTCTGATACACCTTTTATTACAGAATAAATAGCCCAAATAATAAATCCTATACCTAATATCTCCATAGACAGCTAAATTCTAGTATCTTTAACAAAATTGTTCAAATGTCATTTAAATCAAATCTTTCTCGAAGGATTGTTGTTTCTCAAATATCTTGAAATTATTTTGTAGTGATCAGGGTCGAAGACGGGGGAGAATTTTTCTTCGTCACCGGCGCTGTTTTTCTTGCCAACGAGACACCATCGGTCAACGATATAGCTTTCCCATTTTTCTCCGTATTCATCTTTTTCTACAATCTCAATTTTTCCCTTATGTGGCCAGGGACGGAAATGTCGCGATTCAATAAAGGCGATCAAAAATCTTGAATAATAAATTTTCTTTTTCTCTTTTCCGATACAAGCACCACGACATTTGCCAAGCTTGTAGGCAAAACATGACCCCTTACTTGAGTCTATTCCTAATAATTTTTGACATAAAGAATATTTCTCCGCAAATTCTGTCAGATATTCTTTGACAGACTGTTTATTTTTAAAGGCTCCAAATAAATTATCAGAATTTACTTCCGCTAAACTTTTTACCGTCTTTGATTTTAAAGTTGCATAGCCATCTTTACCCATCGCTTTGCTTAAAACTATGAATTCTTTTTTTTCAAGTAACCGGGCATTATAAATGGGATGAAGTTCTTTGATCATTTGTGATTCAAGAAGTAGCGCTCCGAACTCTCCAGTCGTGACTATGTGACCAATCCGAGATACTTCTTTTATCAAAGACAGGTGTTTGGTCGATGAAGTATCTTCGGAAAAATGAGAGATCACCCGGTCACTGATATTTATACTTTTGCCGACATATAAAACCTCATCATTTTTATTGTAAAAAATATAGACACCGGGCGACTCAGGAAGAGCGTCCACCTGTGTCTTTATTTCCGCATCAACCGAATAAAGAGACTTGGTCAGATCAGCCCAAGCTTTCATCAATATTTTTTTGGGAACCGTCTTTTTGATCTTTTTTAAAAATTGCCAGAGAACAAATGCATCATCATAGGCCCGGTGTCTGCTTTCAAATTTAAAATTATATCTTTGTATTACCGATTCCAAACTGTGTGATCTATGCTCCGGGAAAAGTCTCCGGGATAATCTGACCGTGCAGAAAGTTTTTGCCTTAAAATTTACACCAGTACGTTTCAATTCATTTTTGATGAAAGAATAATCAAAGCGAACATTGTGGGCGACAAATACAGCGTCGTCCAAAAGTTCAAGAACTCGATTTTTTACATCTCCAAATAACGGAGCATCTTTTAGATCTTCGTCAGTTATTCCTGTAAACGAACTGATAAAAGGAGAGAGACGTCCTTCGGGATTAATGAGGGTCGTGAATTTATCAACAATTTTATTTTTAGAAACTCTGATCATTGCCAGCTCGATCACCCGATCATGAAAAGCGCTCATGCCGGTTGTTTCTGTGTCGATAATAATTAGATCGCGGTCAAACATAGAACTCTATTTTACTCCTTCAATTTACGGTCGGCTGACTAGTTCACCGAAGTTTGGAATTCCCTTTAACGTCACAGATGATTTCCAACGATGAAGGTCCCAATTTTGTCTAGTCTCTGCAAAAGCCCCAATATTTATTTCCAGTCCAGGAAAAACATCTAATAGATTTGCTACTCCATCAACTGCAGCAAAAGCCGAAAAAACAACAATCCTTTTGACCGCACGAGCTCTTGATAAAGCAGCACTCAACGTCAAAGCAACAGTTGTTCCGGTCACGATCACAGAGTCAGCTATTAACAAATTTGGTTCATTAATGATCAAATCATCTGGAAGAATTGGCATTCCGTCCATTCTGTCTCCTCCGTCGTTTGACAATAAATAACCGTAGCCGGGAAAAGCGATCTTAAGTCCGTCACCCATCGGAACCCCACTCCTTGGAATACCGATAATCGCCCCATCGTCTCCTGGGGAATTATCAGAACGCCATTCTCTTCCCATGATCTCACCAATTGCAGAAATATTTCGTCTTAACGGATATCCGCCACATCTATCCGCGCAAATAGACATCAATAGAGGATTAAGGCCAGGAAGTCCGGCTCGGATTTTCAGTCCAGGATGAGAAAAATCACCGCCAATTACATTTTCAAGCATATGATAATGGAGACATTATAGCCTTAGAATAGTCTTTATTCAATCAATCCATTTTTCTTTAGGTCATTAAGGATCAGATTGACGGCAGGGGCGGGATCAAAACCTTTTGTATATTCTCCGTGAGAAAAATAAGCGACTTCATCTATTTCAGAGCTTGATCGGACATCACCTGTATGATTTGCAGTATAGCAGTGGACGCGAACCATCACACCTTTATCTCTTCCGTAAGCTTGAGCTTCATAGGTTCCATAAAAATCAACGGTCTTGGGGTCA
>Ga0172369_10010367_pt1 | contig 10112 bp, 7 predicted proteins | sample LakKiv25m_FD_114539 | JGI IMG/M metagenome (GOLD analysis project Ga0172369, IMG submission 114539) | Freshwater microbial communities from Kabuno Bay, South-Kivu, Congo - kab_022012_11.25m | ecosystem: Environmental > Aquatic > Freshwater > Lake | place: Democratic Republic of the Congo...
GCTAGCCCAAAAGCTATTTCGAGGAGAACCAGCTATTGCCGAGTTCGATTGCAATTTCTGCGCTAACCACAACTCATCCCCTAGTTTTGCACGGCTAGTGGGTTCGGTCCTCCCTCTCAATCTCTTGAGAGTTCAACCTGGCCATGGTTAGATCACCCGGCTTCGGGTCTTATGTATGCGACCTTCCAAGTATTTCGCAGAAACATTAAGGTAAACGTTTCTGCAAAATAAATGGATACGGGCTATTAACCCTCGCTTTCACTATGACTCCACGCCGATTGGCGATTAGTCAAGCCACATACATAAAGTCGTTGGCTCATTCTTCAATAGGCACGCCGTCACCCCAATTGCTTGAGGCTCCGACTCCTTGTAAGTATATGGTTTCAGGTACTATTTCACCTCCCTCACCGGGATGCTTTTCACCTTTCCCTCGCGGTACTAGTTCACTATTGATCATAAAAAGTATTTAGCCTTGCCACATAGTCGTGGCGGATTCCTACGGGGTTTCACGTGTCCCGTAGTACTTAAGATATGCTGCAGCGGATTAATAATTCCTTTCGCTTTACAGGGCTTTCACCTTCTCTGGCAGAGCTTTCCAGCTCGCTTCAACTAGGAATTAAATATTTTTCTCCGCCTCATTTTTCTATGAAATGATAGCAACGATCTTGCAACCTCCTAAAAACGTATAGTCATAGAACCTTCAGCTTTACGATTGCTCGCAAAACGCAGTTTAGAGGGTTTAGGCTTTTCCCCTTTCGCTCGCCACTACTCGGGGAATGGTGCACTACGCTTACGCCACGCTTAGTAAAACCAAGTGTTAAGCGAAAGCGAAGTACGTTAATTTTTTTCTTTTCCTCCGGCTACTAAGATGTTTCAATTCACCGGGTAATCGTCTCATTGTCTTATGTGTTCAGACAACGGACGCTCCTGCTTCACAGGAGCGGGTTTCCCCATTCGGAAATCTTCGGGTCAAAGGTTGCTTGCCACCTAACCGAAGCTTATCGCAGGCTGCTACGTCCTTCATCGTCTTTTTATGTCGAGGCATCCACCATATACACTTATTGTAATTTTCCCACACTTTTGTTTTCAAAAGTGGGTTTGTTTGATTCTCTATTTTTGATTCTCTTATTAATTTGAATGCTACTTCTGTTATAACTATATTTAATTGTTAAAGTACTTTATTAGTAACTGGCAACCGGTAATTTGAACTGGGTATTTCTCAAATTACTAATTTCTAATTACTAATTTCAAGGAAACAAAAAACCGCTTTAAGCGGCTTTAAACACTTAAAATTAGCTAGTGTTCTAACCGCTTTTCAGTTTAGTTAACGCAAGTATGTTTCTCATATTTTAATTATGTTTATAACGTAAGTATTATTATATAATATTTAAAAATATTGTCAAGCTCTATTATGCGCAATTAAATTTATTTAATATTAGCTTATTATAAGGCTTTATATTAACCTAAATTTTTCAAGCAATTCCGGATTATTCATCTGGCTTTGAGCAATTTCTTTAGTTATCAACTTTTCTTTATAAAGATTCTTTAAATCCTGGTCAATACTGATCATGCCGTCTTTGGCGCTTGTTTCAATAACCGTTCTTAATTGAGCGACTTTATTTTCTCGGATTAAATTGGAAACCGCCGGATTATTAATCATAATTTCACGAGAAGCGATTTGACCGCCGTTAATTTTCGGCAATAACCGCTGCGAGATAACTCCGGCCAAGGTCATTGATAACTGCATGCGAATTTGATTTTGCTGATGCGGAGGAAAGGCGTCAATTATACGATCAATTGTTTGCGCCGCGCTATAAGTATGAAGAGTCGCCAAAACCAAATGGCCGGTTTCAGCCAAAGTAATGGTGGTCGCGATTGTTTCCAAATCGCGCATTTCCCCGACCATAATGACATTGGGGTCTTGCCTCAGGGCGTGCTTCAAGCCGCTCGCGAATGAAAACATATCGCTGCCCAATTGCCTCTGAATAATAATACTTTTATCCGCTTTGAATAAATACTCAATCGGATCTTCCAGGGTAATAATATGGCAGCGGCGGCTGGTGTTTATATAATTAATCATGGCGGCAAGCGTGGTGGATTTGCCGCAGCCGGTCGGGCCGGTTACTAAAATTAATCCTTGTTTTAAATTCAATAAATCAGTAATCACTTTGGGCATGCCCAAATCCTCCAAGCTCGGCATTTCATCCGAGATAATCCTCGCCACCAAACCGACATTGTTTCTTTCATAATGCAAATTAACTCTGAATCTTGAATTGTTCAATTCAAATCCCAAATCCAATTCGCGTTCCGCTACAAACTTTTCTTTCTGTTCTTTCGTAAGCATTTCAAAAATATTTTGCTCCAACTCTTTATTGGTAATGGCTTTTTTTTCTTTTATTTCAATTAAATTTCCGTCAATGCGCAAAATCGGCTGCAGGCCAGCGACCAAATGAATGTCCGAGGCCTTCTTTTTAACCGCTATTTGAAATAGTTCTTTGATGTCCATAAAGTTTATTTTAGATTTTAGATTTATGATTTTGGATTTTTTTATAAGTAAATTTTAAATCCGAAGCTCCAAATCCAATATTATAATTACCACCCCATCTTCTTTATCCCTTTTTCAGCGGCTTCAACCTGCGCTTCTTGCTTTGATGATCCCCTGCCTTTTTCAATAAGCTCCTCGCCTACATAAAGCCCGACTTCAAAAATTTTATTGTGATCCGGACCGGTTTCTTTCAATACGCGATAATGCGGGGTGATGCCCGATTCTTCCTGGGCTTTTTCCTGGAATTTGGATTTCGGATCAAGATAAAGCTTATGGGATAAAATATAATCCAGCTTGGATAATATTTTCGCTTTGACGAATTTTTTTGCCGACCTTATTCCCTGATCCACGTAAATCGCGCCGATAAGCGCTTCCACGGCATTAGCCAAAATATATTGGCGAGCCTTGGAATTGATATCTTTAGACTCGCCCTTGGATAAGAATAAATAATCCTCCAGTTTTATCTCGCCGGCGATTTCCGCCAGCATTTTGGAGTTAACCAGGCTGGCGCGCCAATTTGTCAAATCTCCTTCCGGAGTATCCGGATATGTGAAATACAAATATTCGGTGACTACTATTTCTAAAACAGCGTCGCCCAGAAATTCCAGCCGTTCGTTATGGGAGAGCTCAAAATTGGGATGTTCGTTTAAATAGGATCTATGCACAACCGCCTGCTTGAGAAAGTCTTTATTTTTAAATTCAATCCCGATTTCCTTCTCAAGTTTGGAAAAATTTTTCATATTTGGCTCGCGGTTATATGTTTATATCGTAATATTGAAAGTAATATTGCAATATAAAAATATAACGATTATTTTTTATCCTCTTTTTTTTCTTTGTTTTTCTTTTCTTCTTTCGGGGGAATATCTTTTGAGCTTTTTTCTTTTCTCTCTTCTATGTCTTGATTCTTGGCATAAATCGCGCCCAAAACCCCGTTGACAAATTTTCCGGAAGACGCGCCCCCAAAAGTCTTGGCAATTTCAATCGCCTCGTTTATCGCCACCCTGGAAGGAATAGTTGGGTCATAAACCAACTCATAAACGCCGATACGCAAGATATTTCTGTCAACAATGGTAATCTGGTCTAACGGCCACTCGGTGGCGTACTTGATAATATACTTATCAATTTCCTGTAAATTTTTTATTACTCCGCCAACCACGGACAGAACAAAGCCCCGATCATCAAAGTTAGGAGCAAAATTAGAAAAAACGTCTTTGGTAATTATATCCAAATCTTGATCTTTTTTTCCGTTAAAATCCCAAAGAAACAATGTTTGCATTGCCAACGTGCGGGACAAATGACGATTAGACATTTTTAAGATTTAAGATTTAAGATTTAAGATTTAAGATTTAAATTAATGTTTAGTAAAAACATATTTTCTTCTTTTCCTAATATCCTAATCTCTGTTTTTTACTTTTTAACTTTTTTTACCCTTATTTTTTTTACTTCCTTTCCTTTATATTCTCCGCAAAAATCGCAGGCAGTGTGCGGCAAGACGCTTTTCGCGCACTTCGGACATTTATTTAATTTAACTTTTTTCAAAGCTTGATGGGCTCTTCCCCTTCTCGCTTTACTTCTTGATCTATGTTTTGGTGGTACTGGCATAGTTGTATGTTATTAAAATTAATAATTTATATTTTTAGTATAACCTAAAAAACGATTTAAAGTCAAGAACAGATTTTCATATAACATTATATTTGCCATTAGGGTTGTCTGTATTATGTGTTATGCGAGCCATTTGCCAAGGCTCTGTTTAAAAGATAAAATATAATTATGAAAAATAAATATTTATTCATATTTTGGCTCTGTTTTTACCTGGCAATTTTCGCGGTTCTCCTTAATAATTCCTTCAGCGCTCTTGATAACGATTTTGGCTGGCATTTAAAGGTGGGCGAGCAAATTGTTAAAGAAAAATCAGTGCCAAATTTTGATTATTACAACTATACTTTGGAAGGCAAAACCTGGGTTGACCACGAATGGCTGTCTAACGCCGCCATGTATTTGATTTATAATAAATTCGGCCATATCGCCTTAAATGTTTTCTTCGCCCTTATCGTAATTGCCATTCTTGTTATTTTAAACATATTCTCACAAAAACTATTATGCTCCAATAAAAAAACCGGCCTTTTGGCGCTTTTACAAATTCTGGGAGTTTTCGCCTCGCTGCCCCATCTCGGATTAAGAGTCCAGGAATTATCAATTTTAGGGCTTCTTCTGCTTTTAATAATCATCGCGCGATATAACAAAAAACAAAATTATCAAACATTAATTTTTATTCCGATTCTTTTTTATTTTTGGGCAAGCTTCCATGGCGGTTTTCTAATCGGGTTGGCGGTTATGTTTTTGTGGCTGCTCATTAAAATTTCCGAATTAATTTTGGAAAAAATAAAATTTTTCAGTTTTATTGATTTTGGAAACAGGCTCTCGCCAAACAAGTTAAAAACTTTTTTTTGGTTTTTTTTAGCCGGTCTGGGCGCGACGCTTCTTACTCCTTACGGCTTAAAGCTTTACGGCTTTTTGGGATATTATAAAAATAGTTTTTATTTGAAATATATTATAGAATGGCTGCCATTTTATTTCCCGCCCTTAAATTATTGGCAGCTTATTTTTGAGGGAATTTTAATGGCCGTTGTTTTATTGGCAATTTATGAAGCTATTAAAAAGAAAAGTTATAAAATTCCTTTATGGGAAGTTTTGATTTCAATTTTTTTTCTCGGCTTGGCGCTGAAATCCAAAAGGCATTTTCCCTTATTGTTCATCGCTTCTTTTCCGTTTCTTATAAAATATTTCTGCCATTCTTTAGCTCCCTCTTCTTTGGATCCATCAAAAAGCGGAAAAAAATCGCTCGCGATTATAAAAATTTACGTTTTGGCCGGGCTTTTATCGGTTGCCGCTTTAAAATTAATCGAAACCCAATTTACCAACGACCCGTTTACTCTCTTTAAAAATACTTATCCCTACGGCGCGGTTAATTTTTTAAAAGAGCATCAAAAATATGATAATTTAAAAATATTTAATAACTATGATTGGGGCGGCTATCTGATTTGGACAATGCCGGAAAAAAAATTATTTATAGATGGACGACTACCCATGCTTCCTTTCGCGGGCCATACTTTTTTAGAAGAATATTATGAATTTTTTGATAAAAATAAAGTTGGCAAAAAAATTAGCCAATACGATATAGGTTTAATATTGATTAATAACAAAGAAAGATATATTCGGCTGGACTGGTTTGAAAAATTTTTTCTAATGATAAAAGAAGAAGATTTAAATAATAAAAAAAATTATCTGAAAGATTATCTTAACGCCTCGCCGGACTGGCGGCTGGCCTATAAAGATGAGATAAGCAATATTTATGTTAAAAAATAAAAAAATAATTTTCAATACCGCGTTAATTTTTGTATTTTGCGCGATTAACGCGATTTATATTTCCCTATTATCCATTTATTCCGGAAATGTTTTTTTGGAAATTTATAAATGGCTCCAGATTATCGCGATTATCCTGCTTGTTTTATTCGCTATAAAAAATAAAGCCGCTTCTTTTATCGCGGCGGGAGTTATTTACGGATCATACTTAATATTAATCACTTATTTCATTTTTACCAATTCAAAGCTTGATTATTCTTTTTTGTCCAGAAATTTTAAAGATATTTCGGCCATCTTGCCCCAATTTTTTCCGCCGCTAATATTGATCGCGGCGGCGGTCATTGCCAACTCCGTTTTTATCCATAAATTTGAAAAAAAAATTGAAAAAAAATTATTATACATCGTGCCGGCATTAATTATTATTTGCCTGCCGATTATCACAAAAGCGAACAAATTAAACAATGAATTTATTTATTTTGTAAAAAGCATTTATAATAAAGATGAGATAATTAATTACTATCAGAATAATATTTACAGAAGCGCCGTTGAACAATCCAAAAAAAATAAAAATAATTATCTTGCTCAAGCGCGAAAAATTAACAAAGAAATCCTGCCAAAATACCTGGACAACATAATTATTTTGCAAATAGAAAGCTTAAACAGCTTTCTTGTAAGCGAAAAGAATACGCCGAATTTTTTAAACATCTCTAAGGAAGGAACTTTCTTTCCTGCTATTTACGGAAACAGCATCCAAACGATTTTGGCCCAAGAAAACATTCTTTGTTCGCTGCCGAGCTCCTTTGACATGAATTTGGTTGAAAGCGGCGAAGATAAAAAAATATTATGCTTGCCGGAAATTTTTAACGCGCTGGATTATAAAACAATATTTTTAAAAAGCTATGATCTTAATTTTTCCGGAACCGGGGAATTTATGAAAAATATATCATTTGCCGAAACGCATGCCGACGATATTATGGCGGAGGGCGACATAAAATATCTCTGGGGTTATCGGGAGGATATTTTTTATAACAAAACTTTTGATTATCTTAAAAAAAACAAAATAAATAAATATAATTTTTTCTATATTGAAATCGGCCCAACCAACCACTGGCCGTTTAAAACTCCCGAGGAAATGGCCAGCGAAGCCCCTTATAAAAATCCCAAAAATCATGAGCAAAGATTAATCAATACAACCTTCATCCAAGACCAATATTTAAAAATCGCGTGGGAAGAAATAAATAAAATGTTTCCGGAGAAAAATTACACTTTGTTAATTTTGGGCGACCATAGCTGGCCGGCGGAAATGCACGAGAATAATACTTACAACGAAAAAGAATCATACGAAGAAAATTTTCTTACCTCAATGATTATGGTAATCGGCAATGAAGAAAAATATAAAGGAAAAACAATCAACTCCAGGCGAAGCGAAATGGATATTATGCCCAGCTTATTGGAATTATTTAATATTTCTTTGGAAAAAAATAAATTCAGCTCGTCATTTATCGGCGAAGTAAACGGCGAGGCGGCGGCGAAAAATAATATTTTACTGATTCAGCCATATGCCGATAAATATTTAAATATAATTAATTACCCGCTAAAATACCAATATAACGGGAGCAAGTCAAATATGATGGTATATGATTTGGCAAATGACCGGGAGGAAAAAAACGGCCGCGTCGTAGAAAACAAAGATGAAATAATGGAAACCGTTAAGCAATTAACAGCCGAATAATCTATGGAAGAACTCAGCCTGACAACTTTAAAAATTATCGCCGGGGCGAAGATAATATTGCTAATTTTTTTATTTTTTACTTTTCTAAATTTATACAAAAAAAATAAGCCGCATATTTATTTATTTATAATGACTGCCTCGGCGGTTTCTTTTTATTTTATTTTAAGCTGACGGGGAAAAAAAATGTTTTGGGGAAATAACTGCGACGAAGTTTTTATTTTCTCATACCTTAATAAAATATTGCATGGCGGTTTCTTTTCTGATTTTTATTATGGCTGGCTGCCGCAATTTTATCCGCCGCTATATTTTTGGGTAACCGGCGCGGCCAGCCGCCTCTTTGCCGAAAACGGCATCGCGGCCGCTAAAATAGGCGTTTTAATGATCTTGTCCATTTGGTTTATCGGGCCGTATATTTTGCAAAAAATTTATTGGTTAAAAAATAAATCAACGCCGGCAGACGAGTTAAAAATAATAAACACAAATTGGTTTTGGCTTCTTGGACCGGTCATCTTTTTTTTGTTATTGGATTTTGACACGATTATTTTAAAACCGTACGAAGCGATTACCGCTATTTTGGGGGTAATTTTAATCGGGCTGATTGCCGAAAATCTGGACAATAATACTTGGGGTTATAAAAAATACCTGTTTTTCGGCATTAGTTCCGGCCTTATTTTTTTAACATATTATTTCTGGTGGTTTATTTTTATTCCTGCTCTGTTGTTCCTCTGCCTTCAATCAAAAGATAAAATAAAAAATTTAAGCAAAGTCATAATTCTCGGTTTGATTATTTTAATCATATCGCTTCCGTATTTACTGCCCTTAATACTGTCTTACGTAAAATACGGGATGGAAAATTGGCAGGCCGTATTTTTTGTTCCGCAAGACTTGGCAACTTTTTCTCCATGGTCTATTTTGTCCCTAAAACTTCCCTGCTGTATTGCCGGCCTTTTCGGGTTAACATATTTTTTAAAAAACAAATTTATAAAAGCCAACTTGCTGATATTTATTTTTTGTTATTTATACCAATTTATAAATATTATGTATTTTCTTTTCGGGCAGAAGCCATACCAATCTTCAAAGCCGTTTTTATTTCTTTCCACGGCCTCATTATCCGTAGGCGCCGCTTATTCTTTAATATATATCCGGCGAATAATATCCATTAAATTTCCCGCCTTTCAAATTAAAGCGGCAGCAACGGCCGCAATAATAATATTTTTGCCTTTAGCGCCTTTTGTTAAATTTATTGACGACCCCGTGGCCATATCGCAAATTGAAAAAAATCTATCCGCGCCGAAAATAACCGCGCTTGTTCCGGAAATAAAAAAAATAGAAGGGTATGAAAATTTTACCTGGCTTTCAAGCGGGGCTCCGGAATTAAACGGTTATTTGCCGCTTTCTTATTATATCGCCCATAATCCGCACTTCAGCCATCAAGCATCCAATTATTCAAAAAGAATGGAGGAAATAGTTAAATTAAGCAAAGCCGAAAACGGGGAAGAATTTATTAATATTATCAATGGCGGCTATCCGAAAAAAATTGACGCCTTGCTTCTTTACTATGATAAAAAAAATGAAACTTATCCGCTTTCTTTCTGGCAAGATAATTATCCAAATGGCGGCGAAGAATTAACAATCAATCTGCCGGCGGAAGCAATCTCTGATAAATACTGGAATAAAATTTATGATAACAAAGAGTGGAAAATATTCATTAAAAAATAATATATGCTTTTATCAATAATAATTCCTGCTTATAATGAGGAAAAAAATTTAAAAAGAAGCGTTGGCAATTTTTATAATTACTTAAAAAGCCAAAATTACGATTATGAAATGATTATTGTTAACGACGGCTCAACCGATAGTACCGCGGACATCGCCCGCGATTTATTATCTTCTTATAATAATTTAACGATTATTGAAAATAGGGTTAACAGCGGCAAAGGCTTTGCCGTAAAAAGAGGAATGCTGGAAGCCAAAGGCGACTTTCGTCTTTTTATTGACGCGGATGGCGCCACCTCTATTGACCACGTGGAAAAAATTTGGCCCCTTTTTAAAGAAGGATTTGACATTGTGATAGGATCAAGAAACAAAAAAGACGCGCGCGAATCCCGCCTGGGCAAAGCCCAGCCATATTGGAAAATATTTCTGGGAAAATGCGGAAACAAAATTATCCAATTATCGGCTGCCCCGGGAATACACGACACGCAGTGCGGCTTTAAAGCATTTACAAAAAAAACGGCCGAAAAAATATTTCCAAAATTAAAAATTAATCGCTGGATGTTTGACGTAGAAATTTTAACGTTAGCGCGGCGCTTAAATTTTAAAGTCGGGAAAATTCCCGTTTATTGGATTGATTCCGGCTTCAGCCGAGTCGGCATCAAGGGTTATGTTGTTTCTTTAAAAGAAATTATCAAAATAAAATTTAATCTCATCTCCGGAAAATACGATTGACATTATATGCTGGTTGATATAGTA
>Ga0172369_10010368_pt1 | contig 10111 bp, 9 predicted proteins | sample LakKiv25m_FD_114539 | JGI IMG/M metagenome (GOLD analysis project Ga0172369, IMG submission 114539) | Freshwater microbial communities from Kabuno Bay, South-Kivu, Congo - kab_022012_11.25m | ecosystem: Environmental > Aquatic > Freshwater > Lake | place: Democratic Republic of the Congo...
GGCCACCGCCTCGGTGAGCACCTGGTCCTTGTGCGCCGCCAGCGCCTCCTCGTCGCGGTAAAAGACGTAATCCGGGACCTTGGTACCGTCAGGGGTTTTCAACGGCGCTTGCACCTCGACGGTATGCCCGAGGGCGCGCAACACGGGTACCACCAGGTTGTCTTCCGTCTGCCGCTCGTTCTCGCTGGGCGTGAATCGGTCGAAAATACCCGCGATCTCCGCCAGCACCGGCGGCGCCTGCTGCGCGAGCGCCCGCCACCCCGCCTGGGTGGGCAGGATTTCGTTCAGATAATGATCGGAAAACAGTTGGCGATTCTGATGCGCCGGCAGGTGCAGCGACAGTTGCTGGTCGGGCATAGACTCTCCATCCATGGGCGCCATGCCTGACGCGACACGATCCAGGGCAGGCGCTCGATAGTAGATGCACTACGACGGCAGGCCGGTAAACTCCTGCCTCGTGTGTCACAGTCACAGCACGGTTGCGTCGCGCCCCCAAATATGCGACACTGGGGCAGCAATGCGACGAAGTGCCTATCCCGTTGTGTGGCTTCGTGGTCGCGATTCGCTGATGGTCACTCCGAAAGCCGGCCCGTCTCTGCGCGTGCCGTGGATTCTCTACCGGTTTTGAAGGCGAAACGGATTATGCCAAGCACACCCTGGCGCACCGCCGTCCTGGACTACGCCCGGTCCTGTCGTATAGTACGACCGCTCCACCGGCGGGCACACCTCTCCGCCGAGGACGAGGCGCGGTGCCGGATACTCGGCGGCTCGCTCATGAGTTGGCTGCAGGAAGAATTCCCGGATATCATCCGCCAGCAACAGGCCATGCGTCTACGGCACGCGGATGACCCGCTCCCGCTGGTAGTTATCACCACCGAGATGGCCGGGCTGGTCGCTGCTGCGGAGATCATCGGCGATTCCAACGAGATGGTCTACCTGCTGCCTGCGGAATACGACCCGTGGGACGGTCGGCATCTTGACGATGTGTATGCCTGGCATATCGAGTATTGGAGCATCTTTCACCCGGTGACCAGCGAGGAGTGGGGAGCACTCGCCACGGAGGACATCGACAACCTTGAACACCATAATGCCCGCTGGCATCTCGTGGGGTGTCGCTGGGGCCAGCAAGCCGGTCATGAGGAAACGCATTTATGGGAATGGACGGGCGCGGAAATGACGCTATTGGCGCCTGGTTATCGGGAAGTGGTCTACTAACGAAGCGGAGGGTGTTGCCATGCGCATTATCATATTCAAAGTGGCACTCGACAGGCGTCGGGGCACCTGGCGGCGCATCGCACTCCGCGATGACCAGACGTTAGGCGACCTGCACGCGGCGATCTTTCGCGCCTTCGACCGGTATGACGAGCATTTGTATACTTTCTACATAGCGACGAAAGCCGTGAAGCTCACCCGGGGGAATGCGCATGAGAAAGCCGTGAAGTATTCACATCCGCAGGCGCTCGATGCCGGCGGTGAGTGGGATGCCGGTGTTGGCGGCCGCAAATTACCCCGCGAGAAGAGCGCGGAGCAGACGACCCTGGCCTCACTCCGGTTGTCCGTCGGCCAGGTGTTCCTCTACCTTTTCGACTTCGGCGACGAGTGGTGGCACGTGATTACCGTGGAGGAAACGACTGCCGAGTCGGACCCGAATCTCCGCTATCCGGCGGTCATCGCCACACGCGGAGCGTCGCCCTCGCAATACGGAGAGGATGACGATTGATACCTGCCACGTCGCCGGCACGCCAGGTCGACCGAGTGAGCAAAGCGGATGGGCGACTCGCCGGTGACGACAGGGAGAGAAAGCGATACCACCATGTTGGAGTAATCCTTTTGCCATACTCCGCCGGTATCAGCGTAGTTGGTAGCCGCGTTTGTGCCAAAATGCACAGTCTCTGCTTTTTAGTTCGCTTCTCGCTCGGTGCAGGAAAAATTCTTCTCAAACTATCTCAGGAGTCCAGAATTTCAGCGGCTTCGGCTGGTCGGGGCGATAAGGTGAAGGTTCCGAGAATCGGGCATTCTCGGAAGTCAGCAGGTGGATAACTTGACTCATTTTGCTCCTCCAAGCATGAATTGGGCGTCCATCTCCATGGGGTACTGCTGCTGGGTAACCGTATGGGGAGCCGAAGCTCGACTGACTTGACAAGGTATGCCAATGAAGAGTACGCTAACTTCTGGAAATGCCCGAATCTCGGAATGCCGGTCACAGACAAATCATCAGAGATATCTTGTCACCGGGAGGAATGAGCGGGTAAGGTGTAGAATGGCTTATTAGCATGGCAATGCAAGCCATATTACTATTGCCGGTAATCCTATCAGTCAGCGCTGGGACTATCAAGTTTCCGTCAGTATCAGATCATGGAGCAGCAACTATCGTAATACTTCTTTTCGCTCAGGTATTTCTATAGGGGATCACTTGCCATATGGGGTCAGGACTGCCCATACTGCAAATATGAAATAACCCAGCGCTCTGCTGATAGCTTGAGCGGTGGGTTTTTTTGTTTTGTAGAAGGCATATCCATACTAACGCGATCAATCTTTGGGAGGAACTCGAATGGGTGTTATCAGTGGAATCGTAACCTACTCAAACGGGCAACCGAGTACGATGTCCTATGTGAGTGCATACTTCTCCGGTTTGTCTGGAGGGGTTACCGATAAGGTGAAGACGGACTCACAGGGACGTTTCATGCTTACCTTTTCTGGTGATCAGGCTGCTGATATCGTCTACTGTGACGGACGGGAAGCCGCAAAGAATGTTCGGAGTGGGACCAATAATTTGCATATTGTCACACGCTGATAGCTTGCTGGAGTGTTTTCGCATCGGAAGAGGGTGAGGAGCATGGGCGCAGGCCGGGTACCACAGGAACTTTCGAGTGCGCAGTTAAAAATCGAAAAAAGTTATGAGCGTGTTGAGGAACTGAAGCAACTTGCCAAGCGTGCCCCCAACCTAGCCATCAGCTTCGCAAAACGATTGCTCACAGAAGAACTCGGTGCTATACATGCGCAGATACAAACTGCCCATGCTCAAGGTTTCCATGATGAGGCCCAGCGTTGTGAGTCGTACCTATATAAACGGCAGGCTGATGTAGCGCTAGCGGTGCTCTACTCTCTCACTCTCGAAACAAACGACGGCTTGTTCTGGAGCGGTCGAGCAGAAAAGTGGCTGCGAGAGTCTGTGAAGCTCTACCCGACAATGCAAGCACGATTTCAGTTGGCGGTACTTTACGCTTCGCTTGAACGTTATGCTGAAGCAATGAATGAGGCGCAAATCGTTGCAAAGAGCGATGATCCGCAAATTTGCACCTCGGCGCGACAATTCATACGAGAAATAATTGCTGGTGATGACACACGCCACCATCTGAGGGGAGACGATGAGATGGCTTCGTTCAAATGTCGTGAGTGCGGGGCTGCAATTCCGGTGAAAGAGCATGGTGCACTGGCGGGCATGGAGGTAGAAGGTCCTTGTCCGAAATGCGGTTGTCCCATGCCGTTTGTTTGCCCGTGCTGCAATAAGCAGATTTGCCATTCACTGGTCTGTGATCACGGCCAGTGGAAAGGTGTCTGTTGCATGAAAGGTGGTTGCTCACCTTGCTATATTGCCACAGCTTGCTACGGTAGTTATGACCATCCAGATGTATTGGTATTACGGCGCTTCCGCGATGATATGTTATGGCCGACGGCCTTCGGTCGGTTGTTTATTAAGATATATTACGCAATCTCACCACCTATGGCAAAACGACTTGGACAGGTTCAATGGCTATCCGGCATAATCCGTAGGTGGTTTCTTGAGCCATTGGTAAAGAAGCTCCGGTAGCTCGCTCAACAGCATCATCGAACAAAATGGGGGTATCAGAGCATGGCAAGCGGTAAATGCAGGTCTTGTGGTGTTACGCTTGAATACCAAATACGTCCGAATGGTTGCCCTAAGTGCGGCGAGAGATCACCATTTCCTTGCCCGTCATGTGGTAGGAACTCCTGCTGTCTCTTCCCCAATGAGTCAGGTCAATATGTGTGCGGTAACTGCGCTGAAAAGGCACGTAAGGCAAGTGGGGGTGGATGTTATGTTGCTACTGCATGCTATGGTAGTTATGACCATCCTGATGTAATGGTCTTACGGAGATTCCGAGATGACGTATTATGGCCGACAGCATACGGTCGGTGGTTCATTAAGATTTATTACAAAGTATCACCGCATATGGCTAAACGGCTTGTACATATTCGATGGCTATCCAGCTTCATTCGCAAATGGTTTCTTGAACCATTGGTGATGAAACTTCGGTAACTCGCTTTGTAATGGTAAAGGAGATTATGCAATGACTACACCCCGGCAACCATCAGAACAAGACATTGAACGTGTTAGACAGCAAGAGCTAGCACGTCTTCAAGCTGAATTGCGAGAAGGCGAAGCGAAGGCTGAAATGTATAAAAGGGCAGCACAACGCCTGGACGAGAAAATCGCCGAGTCAGAAAAAGCAAACAAAAAGAGTGGGTGCTATATTGCTACCGCCTGTTATGGTAGTTATGATCATCCCGATGTTTTGGTATTGCGGCGATTCCGGGATGACACGTTGTGGCCAACAGTTTATGGTCGATTGTTTATCAAGGCTTATTATGCAATTTCGCCATCCGTCGCCAAACGCCTTGGTCAGGTTTCATGGCTGTCCTGCTTCATCCGCAAATGGCTTCTTGAGCCATTGGTCAAGAAACTCCGGTAACTCGCTTTGACTTTGACTGTTTCATGACGAACTTGGGGATTCCAGTTTTGGAATAAAGAGGTGCTGATATGATCGATGCGTCTGCGACTGATCTCTACAATCAGGGAGTACTGCATAGCCAGAATGGCAATTTGACAGATGCTATAGATTGCTATTCCAAGGCGGTAGAGATTGATCCGCAATATGTCTCGGCCTGGCATAATCTCGGCCTGCTGTTGCATCATGTGCAGGACTATGACCGAGCACTTCATTGCTTTGAAGAGGCACTCTCTATTGACGGGCAGTGCATCGAATCATTGTCAGCCAAAGGTACACTACTTAAAGAATTAGGTCGCTTTGAAGATGCTATTGCATGTTATGACCAGGCGTTGGAAATAGACCCATCCCGAATCAATGTCCTATCAAATAAAGGGTTGGCTCTGGATGCTTGCGGCGCACTCGAAGAGGCAATTGAGATTTTTGATTCCGCCCTTGAAATTGACCAGGAAAATGCGGTTCTCTGGTACAACAAAGCGATTACCTTGGATAATCTGCAACGGCTGCAGAGCGCTGAATTCTGCTATAAGCGCTCATTGGAGCTAGATGGCGACAACCCGGAGGGGTGGCATAACCTTGGTGTTGTATACACCCAGTTAGAGAATTACGATAACGCGATTATTTGTTTTGACAAAGCAATTGCACTTAGGCCGAAATACCAGAAAGCAATGGCCAATAAAGGTGAAGCACTTACATTGAAAGGGCAATATCCCGAAGCTATCGCTCTTATCTCCCAAGCCATTCAATTGAAACCTGAAGATCCATGGGCACACACGGAGATGGGGAGAGCGCTTCTATATAGCGGGAAACACAGTGACGCACAGTCAGAGATACGTGAGGCACTTCGTCTTTTCTCAAATCCCAATTGCGAGGGATTGGTGGCGTCAGTTTATATCAAATACGCTGAATACCGCGCTGACAATGGCTCGATCGAAGAGGCACTACAGGCCATGCAAAGCGCACTTGAGCTATTGCCTGATAATCCAATATTGAATTGGATGCTCGGTGGTTTGCTTAAGCAGGCAGGAGAAGATGAATCGGCAATCCAGGCTCTCACTAAAGCAGTCAGCCTTGCGCCGGGTGAGGGCGCCATACATCACGAATTGGCATGTGTATTACATAAGGCAGGTCAATTGGATGAGGCAATCGCCAGTTATCAAAGAGCTATCCGTTTGTCTCCAGAGAATGCGAACGCCCATGCCGATTTAGGCGGCGCACTATTGCAAGCTGGCGATCATAAAGGTTCAATTAAAGCTTTACGCGAGGCGTTACGCTTGAATCCAGATGATGCTCAGACATATAGCGATCTGGGAACCGCGCTTTGGCAATCCGGGCAAACTGATGAGGGTATTGAGCTACTCCGTAAGGCCGAGAAGATGGGTGATGCTAAAGCATCCTTCCGTTTGGGCATGTTTCAATCTACAGGCACTCCCGAAGCGCAACATTGTAATTTAGGGGAATTGGACTTGAGCGTCGATAAAATAGATGAAGCGCTCGTTGAATTCCGAAAAGCCTTGGCAGTCAATCCAGAATTTGCTGACGCCCATTGGGGTATTGCCCGCGTGCTCCTCCAGAAGCAAGAAATTCAAGGATCGATTCATCATCTTCAAGAAACCGTCAGATTGAATACACAGCATGGTAGGGCTCACTCTCTCCTCGGGGCATTATTAGGCCAGGTCGGTGATGAAGAAGGAGCCTTGAAGGCCAACCGTGCTGCTGTTGCATATTTACCTGAAGATGCTATGGCAAGATACGGCTTGAGTATAAGTCTCGCGCAACATGGAGAAACCGTTTCTGCAATCGATGAATTGCGCAAGGCTATTCAACTCCAACCGGACCTACCGGATGCTCCGCAGACACTGGTGAAGATGCTAACGTCTCTCATTGAGCAGCAGCAATATCCTGAAGTCGAGAACCAAATCAACGCATGCACTGACATTGCCGCTATACCCCCAGAGGCAATAGCCTTTGTTAGATATAATCTATGCATTGGCTTTGCGCAGAAGGGTGATTTACTTTCGGCGATTGGTGAGCTTCAGAAGGCCGTTCAGTTACAACCAGATTTACCGGATGCGAAAGAGCTGTGTGCCAAATTGATCGCCCATCTTATCGAGGGTGGACAGTACGCAGATGCCGCGAAGCAAGTTGATTCCTGTAAGATTATTCCGGGCTTACTTGATTCCGAAGCCGTGCCTGTACTCCGGCATGAAGCTTTGCGCCGGCAGATGAAGCTTGCGCTCGACACTCACCACAATGCGAAGGATTACCGCAAAGCAATACAGCAATACAAGGCGGCGATTGAGATCGATCCCGAATATTCGGAAGCTCTTTATGGGTTAGGTGACTCACTTCATGACTTGAGTAAAACTCTGTCCGGCGGTGAGAAAACGAAAAAACTACAAGAAGCCATTGCTGCGTTTCGTGAGCTTGTAAGGATACACCCAGATTATGCGGACGCTTACAACACATTGGGTATCATCCTTGAAGATGCCGGTGATACCCGTGAGGCGGTTAACTGTTACCGCAAGGCTACCGAATGTGACCCGAGTTTAACCAGAGCACAAAATAATTTGGCAAGAGCGCGAAAGGCATTAGGAGAGGTCGATGATGACGGCATTGCCTGCTTCGAAGATTCAGATCCTACGCTTGCCATCATGATGTTTATTACAGCGATAACTTCCGGCGATATCGAACGAGCCGAAAGTACCCTACGACGAGATCGAAGCTATGTTACATGCTCATCGATGGGAGTTCCCATACTTTGCCAGGCAGCAAAGGAAGGCGAATTGGAATCTGTCCAGCTCCTTGTAGCGTATGGGGCTGATATCGATGAAGAAGACGATGGTGGGGATAATGCATACCATAACGCCAATTGTTACGGGCATAGCGACGTCTATTCTTTTTTAGTTCGAGCCAGCCGCTGTGGTGATACAAAAGAGCGAATGAAATTCGCAATGGAAGAATATCAAAAGAGTAAGGAAAGAAAGCTGCGGGAAAAGCAGAGAGAAGAGGAACAGAAGAAACAAGAAGAACTCAAACGGAAACAGCAAGAGGAGGAACGCGCGCGCCAACGTGAACGTGAACAGCAAGAAATGCGCAGGCAAGAAAACATTAAAAAGGAGCGCCAATCACGAGGGGTTTGTATCATGTGCGGTAAGCCATTAGGATTCGGCGCTAAGTTATTTGGCGGTTCGCAGCACGGTGGATGCAAGTCGTTTAAGGACTAGCCTGGCTAACCCGGAGAGAGTGTAAGATAGTTTGTGCTTTTACTTCCTACCCGTTGACACGGTACAATGAGGAAGGAGTAAGCACATGGGCAAGTTAGTCTCCCAAGAACAGTTACAGCAATACATCATGGAGCATGGGCTCACCACGGCGGCGGACGCCCAGCAGCTGGTGAAGGAGTTGCTGGCCGACACCCTGCAAGCGATGCTGGAGGCGGAACTCACGCATACGCTGGGGCATCCCAAAGGCGGGCACAGCCAGACCGGCAACCGCCGGAACGGGCACAGCGCCAAAACCGTGCGCACCGAGGGCGGGGAGGTGACGCTGGCGATCCCGCGGGACCGGGACGGCGACCATGCCTGTAGGCTTCAATAAATCGCGCCGAGCTCAAAATCACCCGCTACAAGTTGGCAGTTTTGAACTCGGCGCGATTTATTGAAGCCGACACCCGATGACGCGTCTGGTCATCAGATGACGAGTGAGTGCTGACAGAACTTTTCTTTTTGTCTCAGTTCGTTTTCTCCCCAAATGTGTTGACCCCTTCGTCTTTCCACCATTGTTGCCAGTCAGCGATTATAATATTATGCTGATCAATGAAGGAATCATAATTTGACGGTATCTCTCTCCCAGTTAATTTCGAAAGAACACGTAAACAGATATATTGCTGTTGCTGGTCAATGGCAGGTAGTATTTCTATTAAGTAGGGGATCGATGAGTAATCAGCCCACTTCGGGGATGAGCTAATAAGATATGATTGTATCTGATTATTGTCAACGATTACTTTATTCAGGAGCTGAATAGTTTCACGATCTTGTGTATCGATATTACGAAAGTTCATTAATAACATCGTTAACCATTTCTGTTGAATGACATAATCTTTGATCGATTCTACATTTGGGGCTGAAAGGTTTTTTAGTGGCTGATTATATTGCTTTGTCTTTGACAATTTGATTGTATATTCTATGGCTTTGAATACATCATCTCTTTCACTGTTGAGCATTCTGGTATAAATGTTATAAAAGCAAATGGCCTCGGGATTCGTTTTATGTGCAAATTGCTTCTCCATGACACTACCAAATGCATTCGTATCGAACCGTAATAACCATGTTGCACAATCATCAACCACCACTGAATCAGAACTGTGCAAACCAGCAATCAATTCATCGTAAACAATATTAATCACAGTATTCTTGCCTGTTGGGCGTTTATTCGCCACACGCAACCAAGCAAATTCAGCGTATTGATAACGTATCGCTTGAGAGTTACCAGCATCATCAAATGTTAATTTGTAGAGATCGTTTCCTGCATACGTTAAAAAACATAATAGTGGTGCTTTATTATAGATTGCACTTATAAAGCCAATACCTTTAGCATCAGCAGAAACAGAAGGGGCATTAATATCAATAATTTTTCCTACTGTAATTTTTCCTTTGTAAACAGCATCTACTCTTACAGATATTCTCTCATTTTTCGTATTCTGTGGAGTGATCACTACTAATAATTCTGCCTTGTTCGCCATGTCTGTTATGGCGCGCATGCTGACTTGATCACTTTTGACAGCAGTTGGTGATAATTGTTCGTTATCTATTGCAAAGAGATAACAACTTATCAGAAACAGCGATATCATCATTATCAAAATGATGATAGCTGGTAATGGTCTATTCAACTTAACTGACATTCGATACCTCCACTAACCGTAATTCCGCTAATCCTTGTCGACCTCAAAAAACCATCCACTCACAGTAATAGGCGCTTACGGTTTCTCCCGATGGGGTGTCGTATTGGCACTATACGGCCGTCTGAGATGCTTATCCAATGTATTATACTACGTTTTGATAGATTTCAAGCCCTTCTCTTGTGAAAAAGACGGGATGAGGCGTGTTGAGGCAACCGTTCTCTGCATGGCACGTTGAACGGTGTCCCAGCAGATGCCAGCGACTTATGCGCCATCAGGCCGCACGGCGATAGGTGTGGTACAATCCCCCTAATACAGGCTTGGCGACCAAGTCGTCTGGTAATGGTCCGGGCGGTAGCGAGTTCGTGCTGATCAGCGGTGTCTGACGATCAATGCCCTGGTGCGTTCGCACCGGATTATAGTAGTCATGCACATATTCGTTCAGCAAGCGTTGCAAGTGCCC
>Ga0172369_10010369_pt1 | contig 10109 bp, 9 predicted proteins | sample LakKiv25m_FD_114539 | JGI IMG/M metagenome (GOLD analysis project Ga0172369, IMG submission 114539) | Freshwater microbial communities from Kabuno Bay, South-Kivu, Congo - kab_022012_11.25m | ecosystem: Environmental > Aquatic > Freshwater > Lake | place: Democratic Republic of the Congo...
ACAGGTGTCATCGAAGCGAACGACTTCGGTTTGGATGCCCAGCCGGTCATTCTGTTCGTGGGCCAATCTAAGCCTCCCGGCAACTCGCGGGAAAACAGTCTCAACCCACTCTCCGTTAACCTTCTGTTTCCGTGTGACCAGCTCGTCTTCTCTGAAAGTTCCGTTGGGATTCATCTTTCTTCCTCCTTTCTTGGTTCATCTGTTGTACTCTAAGATCTAAGGCACACTGCGCCTGCACCTGCGGCGACAACGACATCATCGATCCATCCGACTACCGGTATAGCGTCGGGGATCAAGTCTACCGGCGAAAGGATGTAAAGGATTGCCAGCAGAATAATGACGAAACGAGAAACTGTCACGACGCTTCCTCCTTTGATTGATGTGCCTTATCACCAGGTTTATGCCTGCTTCTACAGCCAGCACAAGCCCCTTTCGGAAAGCATTTTTCACGGGTATGCGCCTCCTTTCTTCTTGATCAGGTCTATCCTCCGAGGAGAGACCCTCATACCCTAAGATATATTTATGATCTGGAGGGGATCTGATGAAACGGGCGGACGGCGGGTCGGGCCGAAACCTCGACCCCTGATGCACGGGCAATGTAATTCCCTCTGAATTACCCACAAAACCCATCACTGAGGGGAAAGAAGAAATGGAACAAAGAAGAAATTGAGACAGGTTGGATGGGGACCGAAGAATGAAGGTCTGTACAAGGAGGCGGGACTCTAGAACGTCGCCTAATGGGGTAAGGGGCGGTTTCTTCGACAATATCCGCAACACGTTTGAAGCCAGGGCCATGAGGACGAACGGCCTTCTAAAACGAGTGGATGAGATCGGCCAAAAAGGATGGAAACAGTGTTGCGCATGGCAGCGGAAAGGATCGAAGCCGCGGAGTCTGCGCTGGAGCGAAACCTGCTGAAAGAGGGCGTATTGTTTAAGATTTCGCCCGAAGGCCAAACGACCAATAATTCGATCACGCGCCTGCTTCCTTGAGAAAGGAATGAAATTCGATGACCTAGCATCCTGTCGAGGCCTATATCAAAGGTCTCGTTTTCCCTCGTCGGTCCTTGGGAATGTAGTGTTTTGGGCTTATTGGAACGTCTCGACGTGGTTATTGAAACGAATGGAGAGATTCTTGTGAAAATGCTTTTATTTTGGCCATGATTACCCAGAGAAGCGTGAGTCGGGTCGGAATGAGTTCCGTTCAGAATCCGACGCTCTTGTAGGTGCTCTCTATCAAATCTACCACTTTGGTGCCTATCGGGCAGACAGAAACTGAACGATTGTCCGCATGGATACTGGAAAGAGGGGGGCTATACTGTTTTGGAAATGGTAGTTCCTTCTTGATATCTATCCTGGCCAAGGCGATGTTGGACAATTCCCACAATCTAAGCCTATCATTAGCATTAATCAGGAAATTCAGTATTCTATCCAAATGTGCTCTCTCATGTGGAGGAACGAGACATCCCGGAAAAACTGGAGGCCCGCCCTTTCTCCTTGAGCCAATTTCTTTCCTTGTTGTAAACTGGGAACACCATTTTGCACACGCCCGGTGCTCTCTCAAATGCCAGCCTGGGCAGGAGGACGGCTTTGCCGAATCAGAAGGAACCGCAGGACCCTGAAGTGGGTACAGCTGAAGCTGCCTCTCAGACCGTGTCGGTTATCGAGCCGACTATTCCTGTTATACCAGTGCGTTTGATTTCACCGGAGGACCTTCTCCAGAAGGTCGAAACCCTTCGGGACATGCCTTCGATTACGAACGATAAGGGCGAGATAGAGCCTTTTGAGGGGCCTATGAAAGATGCCTTTATCAGCGTGGTCCAAGACACCTGCCTCGTAATCGAACAGAGCCTCAATAGCATGTACGAGTTGGGCAATTTGTTTTTTAGAGCACGGCGGCGCCTGGGGCACTACAAGGTCTATTCAGCTTGGCTGAAATTGATAGAATGTCCCACTAAGGTTGCGAAGCAGCTCATCAAGGTGTACGAGCGTTACGGAGAACGCCTACATCAATTTAGCGATTTGGGACTTGAGAAACTGTCCATTGTCGCCCGGCTCGACGACTGTGCGGAGTACGTGGAGTCCCATGAGAAAGACATAGCTGTTGAGACGCTGGGCAACCTGAGACAGCGAGTCAGGATTCTTGATCACTATAGCCGGTACGAGTATTATTCGAAGGTCAAGGTGGTAGAAGGCGCTACTCCTGATATTCAGAGATTGTACTTCCAATTTTCATTCCCTAGACCTTTCTTATCGTTTATTCATATCGAATATACAAAGGATTTTGCTCGGGTTGCAAGTCAAAGCATAATAGAATCCAACCCTGACCTGCTAATCATAAATGCCCGGCCATTTCATGAATTAGGTTCCCCGCATCTCGATGGAATCGACATTGTTGAGCAGCTCAGAAGGCGGTCCAAGGTACCAGTTATCTTTTATAGCGCCTATGAGAACCTTGAAAAAATGAGGGGGGAGATCGGGTCACGCCTTGCGGCTCTAAAGCCAGCGGCATTCTTAAGAATGCCATTGGACCTAAAAGAAATGTTGCGCACCGTGCACCTGACAATCCAGGCAAATCGCGCCGAAAAGAAATCTCGCTGGGCTTATGGAGATTTGGAAAAATTGGTGAGCGCAAGAACAAAACAACTGACCGCTGCGAACGAGCAGTTGCGGAATGAAGTTCAAGCGCGGAAGGCGGCCGAGGAAGTTGCTCTCAGAAGTCAGCGACGCCTTCAAGCCGTATTTGACTGTGCAACCGATGCGATTTTCATCAAAGACGGATCTCTGAGGTATCAAATGGTGAACCCGGCATTGGCAGATCTCTTGAATCGTGAGGAACCAGAGATTCTTGGAAAAACGGACGCGGATTTTTTCGAGCAAGGGGTCGCCGAGCACTTTAGAGAGGTTGATCGCCGCGTACTACAAGGTGAAGCTGTAGAGGAACAGTATTCCAGGTCCATCCGTGGAGTGGAAATGACATTTCTCGATTCAAGAGTTCCTCTAAGAGATGGATTGGGTCAGGTAGTCGGTATTTGCGGTTTTTCTAGAGACATTAGCGACCGGCAGAAGATTAGCTTGGAAGAAATCACCATTGACGATGAGTACAATTCTCCGGCCATGCGAGCATGCGTGAAACAAGCCCTCGTTGCAGCTGGGAACGATAGCATCGTTCTCTTGCTGGGAGAGAGCGGAAGCGGAAAGGATCACCTTGCACGCTATATTCACGAACATTCAAAACGCGCCGGTGGCCCGTATTTCTCAATAAATTGCGCTGCTGTGGCCCCTGAGCTAGCCGAAGGCGAGTTGTTCGGCCACGAACGCGGGGCCTTTACAGGAGCTCACAGTCGAAAGCGAGGCCTCCTAGAATTGGCCGAAGGTGGAACATTACTGCTGAATGAAATTGGAGAACTTTCTTTTTCACTGCAGGCCAAGCTCCTAACCTTTTTGGAAACCAAGAAGTTCACTAGAGTGGGTGGGGAGAGGGAGGTTGAAGTTAATGCCCGATTGATGGCTGCCACTAATCGGAATTTAGAAAGTGCGGTAAAGGATGGTAGTTTCCGAAAGGATCTATTTTACCGTCTCAACGTCCTGCCTATAATAGTTCCCCTTCTTAGAGAAAGACGCGCAGACATTCCAGTGCTGGTAAAGCAAATTGTTCATAAACTTCGCGAAGAGCTGCAGCTTGCTGAACAGCCCATCATCACTCCTGCCACAATGAAAGCTTTTCTAGCCTATTCCTGGCCGGGCAATGTACGGGAATTGCGCAATGTTTTGGAAAGAGCCCTGATCCTATCCAAGGGAGGTCCCATTACTCCTGATCTTTTAGGATTTCAGAATGAAAATATCGGAAAAGAGCGGACTGAGGAAAACGACAAGGGGACTTTAGGGGACAACGACGAGAAGATCTTCCGGCCGCTCCGGGCTGTAGAAGAACCTGAGCTTGATCTAGCTAGAGAAGCTTTCTACGATCTACCCAAGATGCAGCAAGGCTACCACCTCGACTTCATGGTTAACCAGGTATGCGGCGGCAAAAGTGGAGCCGTAAAATGTGTCTGCGACCTGATGGTGATGAGCAATAAGACCCTAAAGGGAAGACTCAAGTCCGCAGGAGTTCACAAGAAGATTGACACAGGAAACCCTGAACTTGGCGCAAGAGAAAGGATGGTTCGCAAGCTAAAAGCTCATCTCGTCAATGAGATTTTGAAGGCGACGCGCTGACATCAGCCCCCCGCCAGTCACCGCGGGGATGATTTCGTGGTTCCTCCTCATTCTTCCGAGTTATATCCGAGTTCTTCCCCGTTCTTCCGAGTTTCTCCGGCGTTTCAATCATCCTCACCTCATCTACTCCTCATATGGTAACCCTTCGCAATCACACATCTTAATCTGAAATAGCGTGTGCCGTACCAACTTGGCCCCAAAATTGCCCTTAGGAGAGGTCACAGGTCAGGACAGCCTGAGAAGAATGTGTCCACGAACTATTTCTTGTGTGAAGAGGGGGCAAACATGGCCGAGACAGTGGATTGTGAATCCAACGGGAACCCCGACCTCTTTCAAGCCGTCGCGTCGGGAAAAGTGAAACAAGTGAAGACCGCCCTCGCCGCCGTCGATCCCACGGCATGGCGGGACGAGCAGGGGAACACGCTTCTCCACAAGGCTGTCTGCGAAGCCCGACCGTGCGTCACGAAGGTAATCATCGAGGCTATTGACGGGGTAGATATCCGCAACATCTACGGTGAGACCCCGCTGGCATTGGCCGCAGCCAGAGGCAAGACGAAAGCGGCGGAGATGCTTCTAGCAGCTGGGGCGAACCCTAACACCCGAGACAAGCAAGGTCGAACGCCTCTCATCAAGGCGTCGGATGCAGGACATGCCGGTATCGTAGCCGTGCTGATCAGGCATGGGGCCAACGTGAATGCCGCAGATCGGAACCAGGAAACCGGGCTCATGATGGCCGCTTTTTGGAATTATCCCAAGGTGGTGCGGACGCTAGCTCGATGCGGCGCGGTCTGTGACTTCGCCAACAAGGACGGCTGGACCGCAATGACCTTCGCTGAGGATCTCGGGCATTCCGAAGTCGTGAAGATCCTGGAGAAATGCTCCAACGGCAGGGCGTGCCGGACAGTTTAAGGAGGCAAAATAGAAAGCCCACAGGTTCCGGGTCAGCAAACACAGACCTGTGGGCTCCGCCGAGAACAAGGCCCAATCATCAAGCTCGACAGGGAGCTCAATGGAGCCTCGTCAGGGATAGATTCATTCTAATAGCTCGATACCTCTTTGCAAGGTATTTGCGAACCCACCCGACCGAATCATCCCCCGATGTTGTCCCTTTGAGCCATGTCCAGAGCGATTAACACATTGAACTTCACCGGAGTGTGCAGCCGCGTATCAAGGTGCTTCGGGGCCGTACCTCATCCCTTACGCCTTGAGGACGGTGAAGCTTCAAACAAAAGGAGCTGAGCATGAAACGACCGAGGAAGAGGAGGTTCAGGGACCGAATAATGGGATCAACCGAACAGACGGAAGACGATTCTCAGACCAGTTCAGAAGATGAACCCAGGGAAGAAGGAGATGAGAGCATGAATGGTAGCGACGAGAAGGAATACAAGGAACGGGAAGAGATCGAGGCGGAAGAAGTCATCGAAACGACTGAGGAGCACGAGGATAGCTCCGAACCCACTACGTCGGCTGAAGCAGCCGCATCCGCACAGGCATCCACGGATACTTTCCCAGAGACTGACGAAGACAAGGAAAAAGCCGAGCAGCTTGCGGCATTGTCTCCGGATTTTTTCGGGACACCCGTATTACTGTCCCTCGATGAAATGGCACAGCAAGTAGAGGACGCAAAGCAAGAATCCGGTGACAAGCAAAAGGATGTTAGCAAGGTGATTTCGATCCAATTCGCGCTTCAACCGGGCCTTGCCAAAGAGATGAAAGATCGAAAGGACTTTCGGCACGCCCGCACCATCGACACATGGAAACGAGGCGGAGATACGGACCTTAAACTTGGCAAGGCCGGAGTCAATACAGCTCCTCTTCCCCCATCTGTCCTGCAGGAGCTTTCCAAGTGCCCCACTGATCAAATCATGATCGATATCGCAAAAGAGGCCATCGCAAAAAAGCTGTCGGTTCGCGACATCCGCAAGTTGATCGCGCCGTTCGTCAAGAAAGCCAAAATGGAGGCCTCAGGTGCACTTACAGATATGAGCCCCGAGTGTGTGGAAATCATCGAGGCGCTTGAAGACCCCGAAAAACTTATGCAACAGCCCAAACTGGTGAACCTGCTCCGGGACTCGGATCGGCTTAAGGACGAGTTCACCTTCCCGGAATTGTCCCGGATTCACGAGAAGGCAAACGCAGCGGAAACAAAGATCGAGAAGCAGAAAAGGGCGCTCGAAGAAAAGGGGGACAGATACGTCCCAATGATCAACTTCCTACGCCTGATTCGTAAAACCATATCTACCGTTTTCGGGGATGCCAAGAGTTAACAGCTCGCGGGGCGCGTGACAGTCACGCGTCCTACTCCTCCTTACTTCGGAATTACAAACGAAAGGAAATCACAATGACGATCAATGAATTGCGTGCCGGTCTGCGAGAGGCGGGCTTCGACTCAAAATATGCGGAATGCATCGAATCGAAGGCTCAGAGATGTGTTCGTTTTCAGGCAATTCCTACGAATGAGGAAGATCTGCCTCTCGGATGCAGCAAAATGGGCGGATCTCCCGATCTTCCCGTCGGCGTGTCCTGGCCTTCGCACGGAAACCGCCTTTTGGATTTCCGTATCCAGATCGATCTCCAGGATCTCCATCCGTATCCATTTTGCAGAATTCTGCCGCCCCAGGGACACCTGTACTTCTTTCTGAATGATTTCGACCAGCCGGAGGGACTTGATCGGGCTGACCGGGGGAATTGGCGAGTCATCTTCCATCCGGGGCCTAGAGAGGAGTTGGAAAGGCGCACCCGCCCCTCGTTGGGAATCAAGCCGGTCCAGTTCGAGCCATGCCGCATTGCTTTTCACCAGGCCTTGTCTCCGGGATGGGATGAAATACCGATACATACATTGCGTCTCCATGATGATCAGGAGGACGAGTGGCAGTATTTCATAGACTGCCTTCCGAACGAAACCAATCACCAACTGCTCGGCCGACCTGGACGAATCCAGGATTTGGAATACGTGACGCAACTGGAGTGCCAATTCCTTTCTAACGGCCTGGTGATGGCCAAGCCCGCAAAACCCATGGATGAAGCAAGGGCAAAAGAAGTTGCCCCTGGTGCAACGGACTGGAAGCTATTGCTGCAACTGGATTCCGATGAAGGGGCCGGGATGGACTGGGGAGACTCCATGATCTCATTCTGGATAAAAGAGCGGGATCTCAAGGAGCGTAACTTCTCACAGGTCTGGATGGTCGAGGAGCGGTTTTAGCTCCCGGCAAGGAAGACTTAGTCCACGCCACTTCCTACCAAATGGCTTGGAGCCTTAGCAAATCGCACTTGGACAGGGAGGAGATACTCCCTGTCAGCACATGACAGAAGGGAGAATCAAAATGGCTGAGAATAACCTTGAAAATGAACTGAGTGTTAAGAGCGAAACGCCGTCAGACGATCAGGCCGTTGCAGGGCAACAAACAAAGCCACCCGTCTTCTACCGATGCACTTGCCCCGAATGTGGTGAGAATGCACTGGAACTGTTTGGTTTTGGTACGTTTTATCGGTCAGACTTTCTAGGAATGACGGATGGAGATCAATTCGGCTGTGACTACATGGAATTGGACGGAGAATATGACTGGGCAATCATCTGCAGGTCATGCGGCCACAGTGTTTTAGAGGAAAAAGAGGTCACATTGGATAATCTCGTGGAATGGGCTGCTACCCACGGCAAAGCTGTGACGAGACTGGAACATGGATTTGCTTGTCCAGTTTGCGGTTCCCAGTCTCTGGAAATGACTGGAGAGACAACCAGGTGGGTGCGAGCAGTGTACGAGATTTCGGACAATTCGGAAACGGAGGCTCATGCCGAGGTGGCTTTGTCCTTCGGGCATGCCTCGCAGGGCTTAAACTCAGGTCGATATTGTTGTGGAAAAGACCATGAGCTTACCAATCCGGACGGGAGTCCCGTTCGGACCCCTGAAGAACTGGTCGAGTGGCTGAAGCATCACCAGCCACCGGGCAAAGACTAATCAGGTCGATATTTCGGGCAAAGGCTTTCATCTGCTTTTGCCCGAGATCTCTCTCAGGAATCGATTGCGAGACATAACGGGAAACAGGAAATGAGGACGAATCTCGATACAACCGCCCCCCGACCGCTTTGGCAAGCTTCTGATGTCGCTCAGGTCTTGGGCATAAGCGTGAAGACCGTCCACAAGCTCGTCAGAGAGAGGAAGATGGCATGCGTGCAGGTGACGGCGCGAGATCGTCGCTTCACCCCCGAACATGTTCAAGATTACATCCGCTCCCAGAGCACGGAAGTACGCGTTGACAAGAAAGCCGCCCCGACAGTATCATCTCGGCCCAAGAAAGGGGGTGACAGGGCACAATCTGTTGGGGTTGACGGGAAAGATCTCCGAGAGGAGATGAGACGATGGCGCTGAAGAAGCGTGGAGATGCATGGCATCTCCGAATTCGTCCTTTTGGAGGCAAACAGATTTGGGTGTCTACAGGCTCCGTCTTGAAATCCAGGGCGGAAAACATTGAAAGACAAACCCTGGTGGCTTGTGGCTCCCAGGACTATCGGGCTCTCGACCCGGAAGCGAGGAAAGTCTGCCTCCAGATGTTCAAGAATCAAGGATGGCAGATCCCTCCAGATCTGGGTGGTGAGCATCCGGCAACTGACGAGTTGACCATGTGGCGAGCGGTTGAGCTGTGTCTCAAGTATCCCGAAATTCGGAATAGTCCGACCCGGGAGCGCCTGGAACAGTGCTTCGTGCATCTGGTCAAACACTTCGGGAAAGATCGGCCTGTAAAAGAGGTCTGGATTCCTCAGATCAAGGAATATCAGATCGAACGAGTCAATCAGGGTGCTGCGCCAGGAACCGTGAACAGAGAGAAAAGCACCCTTTCCAAGATGTTCCAGGTGCTCATCGAGCTGCGGCACATGGAAGTGAACCCGGCTAGGCTCGTGAAACCACTGTCTGAGAAATTGGACAAGAGGCATGCGTACCTCAGCCATGCTGATTTCGAGCGGATCACGTTTCAGCTCCACGACTGGTATCGACCCATTGCTCAAACTGCGTACTACACCGGGATGCGCCGTGGAGAGATACTAGGGTTGACGTGGCGCAGAGTGGATCTCAAGAAGCGCATGATTTTTCTCGGGCCTGACGACGTGAAGGAAAGGCAATGGAAGCGAGTCCCCATCCACAGGGATCTTATACCGATTTTAGAGTCGGTGCGATCCGGCCAGGTGGTGGGACTGGACAGCGTCTTCCTGCATAACGGTGTGCCGGTGACAGACCCGGCCCAGGTGCGATGGTGTTGGGAACGTAGCGTGGCCAAGATCGGGCTCGATCCCGCTCCTCGTTTTCACGATCTGCGCCACACCTGGAAGACGAACGCGAGAAGATCGGGGATGCACCCTGAAATCGAAAGAGCGATCATGGGGCATTCCCAAAGAGGACAATCAGTTCACGAAGGATATGGATTCATCAGTGATGAGGAACTGATCAGGGCAATCGACGGGATGACTTTCGACCACGGGGAGACTCAAATCCTTGTGGCGGGGCGAAAAGGAAAAAGCCGACAAGGAGCTGATACCTCCGAGTCGGCTGGAAGATGTGAGCAAAATGTGAGCACGCGGCTCTCAAGAAAAATTGCTCACACTGTAACTTGTTAATTTTGCTGGCAGTCCCAAGGGGTTTCGAACCCCTGTCTCCGCCGTGAGAGGGCGGTGTCCTAGGCCTCTAGACGATGGGACCTCTGGTATATTCGTAGCAAGGCAAGCCTTGCTTGTCAAGAAATCAGTCTTGAAAGCCGAAAGCATTCATTTACACATGGGGTGAGCAGCGCCAGCGGCGATGTCAGTAACTTGTGGGGCAGGCTTTCCAGCCTGCCATCATTGACATTTTGACCAGGCAGGCTGGAAAGCCTGCCCCACAATGAAAGAGTCTGGCCTCGAAAGA
>Ga0172369_10010372_pt1 | contig 10108 bp, 6 predicted proteins | sample LakKiv25m_FD_114539 | JGI IMG/M metagenome (GOLD analysis project Ga0172369, IMG submission 114539) | Freshwater microbial communities from Kabuno Bay, South-Kivu, Congo - kab_022012_11.25m | ecosystem: Environmental > Aquatic > Freshwater > Lake | place: Democratic Republic of the Congo...
AGCCGCAGCGATTCTTCCACCTTGTCGGTCGAGATGGGATCGAGGCCGGAAGTAGGCGCATCGAGCAGCAGCACCTCTGGCTCCAGCGCCAGGCTGCGGGCGATGCAGAGCCGCTGCTGCTGGCCGCCCGACATCGCCAGCGCCGGGCTGTCCAGCCGATCCTTGACTTCATCCCACAGGGCCGCCTGGGTCAGGCTGCGCACCAGCGCTTCCTCCAGGCGCACACGGTCGCGCACGCCGGCCAGCTTCAGCCCGTAGGTGACGTTTTCCCGGAGGGTGCCCGGCAGGGGCAGCGGCAGCGCAAAGACCATGCCGACGCGGCGGCGCAGGTGCGATACCGTGATCCCCGGCCCGTAGATGTCCTGGCCGTCGAGGGTGATGCGGCCGGTCAGGCGCGTGCCGTCCACCAGGTCGTTCAGTCGGTTGATGAGCCGGAGAAGGGTGGTCTTGCCGCAGCCAGCCGGCCCGAACAGCACGGTCACGGTGTGCGCCGGGATCGCAAGCGTGATGTCGTGCAGCGCCTGCTTGCTGCCGTAAAAGTAGCTGACGGCCTCGATGCGGATTTTGGTCGGGTTGGTCGTTGGTGTGGTCATGGTTTTTCGCTGTTGATATTCAGATGATCTATCGGTCTCGAGGCTTTAGCCGGTTGCGCCTGTCACCCATGAAAAACCGGCTGAAGCCTCCAAACCACGGCGCCAACACAAAATCCTCCAAGAGGAGATTGCTCACCTGCACTGCACCTGTCGGTGTGCGCAGGTGCAAGTCTCGCAAAAGCCGCTCACAATGACCTGGCTTACCACTGCCGCTTGCGCCGGAAATGGCTGCGGATGATCGTGGCGACCAGGCTCATCGAGAGCACCAGGAGCAGCAGCACCAGCGCCGTGCCATATTGGATCGCCTCTGGCATGCCCGGCACCTGCGTGCTGATGACATACAGGTGGTAGGGCAGCGCCATCGTTTGGTCGAAGGGGGAGCCGGGCAGGCGGGGCAGATAGAAGGCCGCCACCGTGAACAGGATCGGCGCGGTCTCGCCGGCCGCGCGCAGCAGCCCCAGGATCACGCCGGTGATGATGCCGGGGAGCGCCTGGGGCAGGACGATGTAGCGGATGCCCTGCCAGCGCGTCCCGCCCAGGCTGGCGCTGACGGTGCGAAATTCGACCGGCACGGCGCGCAGCGCCTCTTCGGCCGCGCTGATGATGATCGGCAGCGTCATAATGGCGAGCGTCAGCCCGCCCGCGATGATGGAGGTGCCGAAGCGCAGGAACAGGACGAACAGCCCCAGGCCGAACAGCCCGTAAACGACCGAGGGGATGCCCGCCAGGTTAACGATCGCCAGCCGGATCGCGCGGGAAGCCCAGGTATCGCGCGCATATTCCGCGAGATAGATCGCGCCGCCGATGCCGATGGGGATGGCGACCAGGCCGGTCGCCAGGATCAAAATCAGCGTGCCGACGATGGCCGGGAAGATGCCGCCCGCCTTCATGCCGTCGCGCGGCATGGCCGTCAGGAATTCCCAATTGATCGCGCTGATGCCGCGGGCCAGGATGGTGATGAGCACGAGCGCGATCGGGGCCACCACGGCCAGCGTGGCGGCGGTCAGCAGGCCGAAGCCGAGGCGTTGCGTCAGCTCGCGGCGCGTGAGTGCAGTGGATGGGGCCATCAGCGCAGACCTCCCTGCCGCCGCTTGCGGAACATCGTTTGGGCCGCCGTCAGGTTGATGATGAATGTGATCAGAAAGAGGAGGATGCCGATGCCGAAGAGGACATGGTAGTGGGTGCTGCCGGTCGCCACCTCGCCCATCTCGGCCGCAATGGTGGCGGTCAGCGTGCGCACCGGCTGGAAGATGGCCGCAAAGCTCGCCGGCACGCGCGCCGCGTTGCCTGTGACCATCATCACGAGCATCGTCTCGCCGATGGCCCGGCCCATGCCGAGCATGACGGCGGTGACGATGCCCGACCGGGCCGCGGGCACGACGACGCGCCAGATCGTCTGCCATTGGGTCGCGCCCATCGCCAGGCCCGCGTTCCGATAGCTGGCCGGCACGGCGTCCAACGCGTCCTCGGCTACGCTGATGATCGTCGGCAGCGCCATGTAGGCCAGGATCAGCGCACCGGTGAAGGCCGTCAGCCCGGTGGGCACGCCGAGGGCCTGGCGCACGAGCGGCGCGACGACGGTCATGCCGAAGAAGCCGAGCACGACCGACGGGATGCCCGCCAGCACTTCGATCATCGGCTTGAGGATTTCGCGCGCCCACGACGGCGCGATCTCGCGGATCGTCACCGCGGTAGCGACCCCCAACGGCAGGGCGATGGCGACCGCCGTCACGGTGACGAGCAGCGAGCCAAGGATGAGCGGGAGCGTGCCGAAGATCTCGAAGGTCGGGTACCAGCGCGTCCCGAACAGGTTATCGAGCGGCACGCGCACGAAGGCCGGGATCCCCTCGCGCAGGAGGAAGAGGAAGATCAGCAGGACGAAGCCGATGGTCGAGAAGCCGAGGACATGGATCAGGCCTTCGACGATGGCTTCGGGCCAGCGGGCGCGCGCGCCGGCCGCAGCAGGTTCAGCGGTCATGGGGGTTGCCTCTATTTCAGGGGGACGAAGCCCAACTGCGCTACCAACGCCTGCCCGTCTTTTTGGATCCACGCCAGGTACTCCTGGATGTCGCGATCGGGTTCGTTGGGCGTGTACAGGTAGAGCATCCGGGCGATCGGGTACGTGCCATCGTGGACGGTCGCCTGCGCGGGCATGACATACGGCCCGGCCGTGCTGGCGGCGACCGCGATCACCTTCAGGTCGGGGGTGACATAGCCCAAGCCGTCATAGCCGATCGCGTTCGGATTCTGGCTGACCTCGGCGCCGATGCCCTGCGACGAGGGCATCAACAGCGTGTCGGGGGAAAAGAGCAGGTCGCTCTTTTTGCCCAGGCGGATGACATTTTCGAGGAAGTAGACATAAGTGCCAGAGTTGGATTCGCGCGACAGCCGCACGATGGGGTGGTTCTCGCCGCCGACCTCCCGCCAGTTAGTGATCTTGCCGGTGTAGATGTCGGAGATCTGCTGCAAAGTGAGCTTTTCGACGGGGTTGCTGCGGTTGACGATCACGGCGATGGCGTCGCCGGCCACGGTGAATTGTTTCGGCGCCAGGCCCTTCTCTTTGGCCGCTTTCAACTCTTCGGCTTTGATCTCCCGCGAGGCGCTGGCGATATCCACCGTGCCGTTGAGCATGGCCGCGATCCCCGTGCCCGTGCCGCCGCCCGTCACGCTGATGCGGAGGTGGGGATGCGCCTGCATGTAGGCCTCGGCCCAGGCCAGCGCCAGGTTGACCAGCGTGTCGGAGCCTTTGTTTTCGATCGTGCGCTCTGCTGCGCTGGCAGCCGTCGCGGCTGTCTGCGCGTGCGCCGGCTGGGGCGCGCAGCCGGCGAGGTTCACCGCCGCCGCGACCAACCCGGCAAGCGCTAATATGACGGCGAGTGTTCTGATCAGTTTCTCAGGCATAGACTGTTTTCTCTCGGCTCGGACGCCAACTGCATCCGATGGCGTAGTTTGACTGTTTGCAGTCTACATCTGTTCGTTTAAGTTCAAGTTATGAGTTTGTTAAGATGTCATAATATGCGGGGTGAGTTTTCTCTCGGCCCTGCATGGATGCGTATGTCACGCTGAAACCGCCTCGACAAGTCGAGGACTCCGGAGTATGTCGAGGACGCCGGAGTTCCGAACTTGTTCGGAAGATTATCAGGACAAGTGTCTCGTAGTTGTGAGTATCAGCCGCCGGCTATCGGCACAGTGAAGGTAAACGTTGTTCCCTGGCCCAGCTCACTCTCAACAGAGATCGCGCCGCCGTGCGCGGTCGCCAGATGCCGGGCGATCGCCAGGCCCAGCCCTGCGCCGCCGGTCTGGCGGGCGCGTGATCGGTCGGCGCGGTAGAAACGGTCGAATACGTGCGGCAGATCGTCGGGGCTGATCCCTGTGCCCGTGTCGCTCACCGAAACGGCGACATGTTGGCCGGCGACAGCCGCCCGGATCGCGATGCGGCCGCCCGCCGGGGTGTGCGCGACGGCGTTGTTCAGCAGATTGCGCAGAATCTGACCGATGCGGCCGGCATCCACATGCACGAGCGGCAGGCCGTCCGGCAGCTCGATATCGAGCGCCAGGCCCTTTGTCTCCACTTGCGGCTGAAGCATGGCAGCGGCTTGCCTGATGATGGGGGGCAGCATGGCCGGCTGGCGCACGAGCGCCAATTGGCCCGCCTCCGCCTGCGCCAGCTCTTGCAGATCGGCGACCAGGCGGCTGAGGAGCATGGTCTCTTCGTAGAGGTTGGCGACCAGGGCGCTGTCGGGATTCACCAGGCCATCGCGCGCGGCCTCCAGATAGCCACGCAGATTAGTCAGCGGGGTGCGCAGCTCGTGCGCGACATCGCCGACCATGTTGCGGCGCAGTTGTTCCTGCTGTGCCAGGCTGCTCGCCATCGCGTTGAAGGCGTGCGCCAGATGGCCGATTTCGTCGCCGGACTCCACCGGCACACGCACCGCCAGGTCGCCTTTCTCCATGCGTTGGGCCGCGACCGTGAGGCGCTCGATCGGCCGCAGGATGCGGACCGACAGGCCGAGGGTGACGAGCACGGCGGCCAGGCCTGCAATCAAGGCGCCGAAGAGAACTGAGCGGTTGATGGCCGACACGAAGGCGGCGTCCGCCTCCGAAGGCCCGGTGATCGGATCAATATACAGCCGGCCAACGGTGGCCCCACGCGCGGTGAGCACGACCGAAGGCTGCCAGGCCGGCCCGGCCATGCGGCCGATCAGTGCTCGTTCAGAGTCGTTGACGATCCGGCCGTCGGGGCTGGCGATGACGACGCGCTGGCCGCTCATCTGCGCCACCCGCTCCACTTCGGTCTGCACGTCGTCCCAGAGCTGCGAATGCTCATAGGCGCGCACGAGGACGCCCGCGAACCGCCGATAGCGCATGTCGCCGCGATCCGCGACGTAACGCTGGAATTCGCCGGCCGTGCGTTGGCTGGCGACCACGGCCGTCACGCCGACGGCGATCAGCACGACCAGGCTGATGCCGGCCAGGAGCCGGAAGCGCAAGCTATGCCACATCTTACCCCTCACCGGCGCGGCCCTCGAACCGATAGCCGACGCTCGGCACCGTGCCGATGAAGCGCGGGCGGCCCGGCTCCGGCTCGATCTTGCGCCGCAGGTTCATCACGTGCACGTCAATGGTGCGTTCGACCCCTTCGTAATCGTACCCGAACACCCGATCCAGCAGGTCGGCGCGCGAGAACGCGCGGCCCGGCTCGCGCGCCAGCGTCTCCAACAGGCGGAATTCGGTTGGCGTCAGGGTCACGGGGCGCCCCCGCAACAGGACCTCGTGGCGCAGGAAGCTCACGGTCAGGTCGCCGAACACCAGGTCGGCGGCTGGCTCTTCGGCGGGGAGGGCGCGGCGCAGCACCGCGCGGATGCGCGCCATCAGCTCACGCGGGTTGAACGGCTTGGTCATGTAATCATCCGCGCCCAGATCCAGGCCGTTCAGCTTGTCGTCATCGGTACTGCGCGCTGTCAGCATGATGATCGGCACCTGCGACTCGGCGCGCAGCAGGCGGCAGACATCGGCGCCATCGAGTTCTGGGAGCAGCAAGTCCAGGACGATCAGGTCCGGTTGTTTGCGCCGCGCGACTTCGAGGGCTTCTTGGCCATCGTACGCGGTCAGCACGCCATACCCATCGCGTTTGAGGTAGAGCGACACGAGATCCACGATTTTGCGGTCATCGTCTACGACGAGGATGGTGCGGTTCATAGCTTTACTCATGTTGTTTTCGGCATCCAACGGCGGTCGCAGATAGCACGCCCCGCTGTTTTGGGCGCCGCCTGAGAGCACAAAATGCGTAAGTCCTATCATCTTAGCCGGGATGGCGCGCTTGTGCAAATGCCGCTCCTGTAAAGCAAAAGGGGAACGAAAGCGATCACTTTCGTTCCCCCTATCCATCAGGCGAGCGTCCTCGGTTGTTCTGGGCCGGCGGGCCTATGCCGCCGGCGTCAGGATGATGCGCCGGGAGCCGGGGCGGCGGGCGCCTTCTGCAACCCTTTGCCGCCGAACCCGCGCATTCCGCCATGCCGGCCGCCGAAGTCAAATCCGCCGCGGCCACCCGGCATATAGCCCTTCTCGATCCCTTGCAGGAGCCAATCGGCCTGGGCCTGCGTCATCTTCCCATCTTTTACCGCCTGGGCGATGCTATCTTTCATGGCCTGGAGGCGGGAGGCGTTGGCCGCTTCCTGCAACTTCGTTAGATCCACACCTTGCGCTTTGGCGATCTCGTCCAGGGTTTTGCCGCTGTGCAATTGCTCGAACAGTTGCGTCGGCGTCAGGTTCAACGCCTTCGCGATGGCGTCGAATTGGCTGTTGGGGCCGCCCCAGAAGCCTAACCCCCGGCCGAACTTGCCGAGCAGCCCACCCGCGCCGGGCGTCGGTGTGGGGGCCTGCGCCGCAACGGTTCCCGCCACGATCGCCCCGACCAAAACGAAAAGCGCCAGCGCGCCCACGACTGCAACCCACTTCTTTCCCTTCATGCCTATCTCATACCTCCCTTTTTCAGTTGATCTGGTTCGGCCCGCTCGCCTGTTGTCTACAGGCTATCGCAACCGTGTCAAGATTCGATAAAGATCGGGTTGGGTTTCGGTTGACATCCAGGCGCGGCGGGCGTCACGCGGCTCAATGCCGATTGATCAACGGCAGGTATTGTCTGACGCCGGTTTCGCCCACGACCTCCTCGCCGGCCGGCGCATCGCCGGGCGACACCGGCGGCCGGCCGAGCACGACTTTCGCCGGGGCGGCGGGCGCGAAGTGCGCCAGTCCCGCGGCCTGGGCGCCCCAGCCGATATCCAGCCCCAGGTTGTAGCTGCCGGCCTGCGCGCCGTAGACGGCAAACTGGTAGATGTCGGCGGCCGGCGCGCGGAAGGTGATCTGGTCGGCGCCGACGTTCACGCTGTAGACATCGGGCCAGCCATCGTTGTCTGGCTCCCAGAGATAGAGATCCGGGTCGCCGGTGACGTTGTTCAGGGTCAGCGTGATGGCGCGGTTGGCGGCCAGCCGCAGCCGATAGACGCGCCATTCGCCCTGGCCGATGCTCTCGCTCGTGAGCGCGGCCGCCGCGGCGTCGCCTTGGGCGATCAGGTTGATGTAGGTGCGCGCGGCCGGCCAGGAGACGTTGCCCGCGCCATCCTTGAACCAGGCCAGCAGGTGTTTGACCCCCTCCCCGGCGCTCAACGTCCAGGGGATGGTCGCGGCGTAGTTGACCCAGTCGCTATCATTGGCGCGCTGCCAGCCGCCCGTGGCCGAGTCGAACTTGTACTCGGCGATGCGCATCTGACGCAGGCCCGAACCGCCTGTGTCCGTGGCGTTGAGGGTCAGCGTGATGCCCGGCACGGCCGTCACCTGTGCGTTATTCGTCACGCTGATCGTTCCGTGCGGGATTGTGTTGTCGGCGACCGGCGGCCGGACGACGACCAGCTTGCCGACCCGGTTGTTGGCCTCGTTCGACTCCGCGATACGGTTGCCGGCGTCCACGGCCGCGTAGATCGTGTGCGTGCCCGTCGCTACGCCCGAGGTGTTCCAGACCAGGCCGGTGCGCGTGACGACCACGCTGTTCGGCGCAAAGACCGGGATCGTGATGACCGAGCCGAGGAGCGTGGCCGGGCCAGGCTCGCCGGCGAAGAACGCGACGCGCACGTCCCGTTGTTCCAGGCTGGAGTTGTTGCGGAAACGCGCGCCCACCAGGTGCGTGCTCCCTTGATGGATGACCGGCGGCCCGACGAAGACGCTGTCGGGCAGCACTTCCAGGTCGGGCAGCGCCACCGGCGAGGTGACGACCGTGGCCGCGGTGAGGCTGCGCGGGCCGTGCACCAGGTCATCGAGCGTAACGGTGTTCAGGATGCGCGTCCCGTCGGTGAGGTCGGCGGGGAGCGCGACCGAGCAGGTGAAGCGTTTGGTTTCGTACGCGGCAAGCAGGCCGGCCCACGCCAGGTTGCCCCCTTGCAGCCCGCCGGTCCAGCCCTGCGCGCTGCCTTCGACATACGAAACCCCCGATGGCAGCGCGTCGGTCATAGCCAGCGAGACCGCGGCCCCGGTGTAGTTGGTCAGGCGGACAGCGTAGGTCAGGGTCGCGCCGGGCGCGGCCAGGCGCGGCGCGGCCTTCGCCAGCCCGACCCCGGCGCCTTCGCCCAACACCAGGTAGCTCTCGCCCGCGTTGCTCCCGGCCTCGTCGTTGCCTCGCGCGCCGATCAGCAGGTCGGCCAGGCCGTCGCCATCCGCGTCGCCCGCGGCCGCGAGCGCGCCGCCCAGCAGGTCGCCGGCCGCCGAGCTGACGTACACGGCATCGGCGCGGCCAACGTCGAAGTGTGCGCCCCAATCGGCGGCGCGGCGGCCGTGGAAGAGATAGACGGCTGCGCCTTCATGGCCGACCGCGAAGTCGGCGTAGCCGTCGCCGTTCGCGTCGCCGAGCAGCGCCAGGCTGTCGGCGCCGGCGGCGAACGAGGCGGCCGCGGTGGACAGGCGGGCGTCGAGCGCCCAGGCCGCGCCGCCCAGGAGCAAATAGGTGCGATTCGTCGCGCCGATCAGAAAATCGTCGAGGCCGTCGCCGTTCACATCGCGCCCGCCGGCCAGCGCCCGGCCGGCGCGATCGCCGGCCTGTTCGCCCCAGAACGAGGCGGCCGCGGGGCCGGGCAGGGCCGTGTTCGCGGCGAAGCTGCCCGCCGGCCGACCCAGGATCAGGTAGGTCTGGCCCGCGTTGGCGCCGCCCTCGCTGTTGCCCGAAGCCGCGATCAACAGGTCGGCGTAGCCATCGCCGTTCACGTCACCTGCGCCCGCGGCGTGATCCAGGCCGAAGCCGTTCGCCTCGCCCACGAAGGATGCGGCGATGGTCCCCAGCGACACGTTCTGTCCCCAGCCGGCCGCCTTGCCGAAGATGAGGTAAGCTTTGCCGACATTCGATTGGCTGCCGTCTGCATCTGGCGAGACGACGAGGAAATCCGCGTAGCCGTCGCGGTTCACGTCGCCGGCCGCGGCGACTGCGTTCCCGGCGTGGTCGTTCGCCGCCTCGCCCACGAAGGAAGCATCGGCGTTCCCCAGATCGAAGCTGGCGGGCCATTGGCCGCGCGGCCGGCCGAAGACCAGGTACACGCGGCCTTGCGCCCCGTTCGCGCCCGGCGCGGCGATGGCGATATCGGCCAGGCCATCGCCGTTCACGTCGCCCACGCCGGCCAGCCCCGCGCCGGTGATGTTGTCGGCTGCGACGCCCCGGAAGATCACATCGGCCTCGGCCAGGCGCTTGTCCATGGTCCAGCCGCCGGCCTTGCCGAAGACGAGGTAGGCCCGGCCCGCGTCGCTGCCGCCCGCGTCGTTTTCGGGCGCAGCAATCAGCAGGTCGGCGAAGCCGTCGCTGTCCACGTCGCCGGCCCCGGCCAACGCATAGCCGGACATGTCGCTGGCGGCCTCGCCCACGAAGGACGCGCTGGCCGGCGAGGCGTCCGCTTGCGTCTCCAGGTCGGGGATCGAGCGCCAGACCTGGGCGGCCGTCCCGCCGACGCCGGCATAGAGGCGGCCCCGGAACGCCGCGAGCGCGCCGATGCGTTGATTGGCGGCGTCCCCGAACCCGTCCAGGTTGGCCTGATACCAGGCGTTGCCCAGCCAGACCTCCGCGCCGGTGGTGGGGTTGGTGACGCTGGCAAACAACCGCCGCGCGTAGGTCGCCAGCGCCGGGACAGACCAGTTGGTCGCATCCCCGAAGCCGTTCGTTGCCGCGGCAGCCCAGGTCGCGCCGTCGCTGCTCTGCCAGAGCTGGCTGACCGGGCCGCTCATGCTGGTGTAGCTGGCGCCCGCGTAGAACGCGCCGCCGAAGGGCGCCAGCGCCTCGACTGTCGTGTTCGGCCACGATTTGACCTGCGTCCAGGCAGGTGTGGGCGAGACTGGATCGAATTGGTCGCCTGTGGCCGTGCGCCAGAGCTTGGCCTCAAAGGTTGTTGTGTCACGCACCGCCACGTAGAGATGGTCGCTGTAGGCCGCGAGCGCGGTCGCCAACCGGCTGTTCACCTGGCTAAAGCCGCCCGTCACCACGCGCT
>Ga0172369_10010373_pt1 | contig 10107 bp, 9 predicted proteins | sample LakKiv25m_FD_114539 | JGI IMG/M metagenome (GOLD analysis project Ga0172369, IMG submission 114539) | Freshwater microbial communities from Kabuno Bay, South-Kivu, Congo - kab_022012_11.25m | ecosystem: Environmental > Aquatic > Freshwater > Lake | place: Democratic Republic of the Congo...
CTGTCATCTTTACTCCAGGCGGCCTGATTGCGTTGCTGCTCTCGTTGGGCCTGGCTGTTGATGGGAAAAGTGTTTACCTGGGTGCTTCACCGCTCAAGGATAAACTCGGTCAGCAGATCGCCGACCCGCGCTTGACGATTACTGATGACCCCCTGGTTGAGTTTGGACCACAGACCAGCGCTTTTGATGATGAAGGTATCCCGCGCAAACGCACTCCCATTATTGAGAAGGGCGTGCTGCGAAATTTTATTTATGACCTTGACACTGCCGCGCGAATCCCCACGCATCCCACCGGGCACGGTTCTGCCCGACGGCTTACCAATGTGGTCATTAACGCCGGGGATATACCGTACCGGGATATGCTGCGCGGCATCCGGAATGGCCTGCTGGTGCATGAATTCATCGGGTTGGGCCAGGGCAACCCCATCAACGGTGAATTTTCCGTGAATGTTTTCCTGGGTTACAAGATCGAAAATGGCGAAATCGTTGGACGCGTGAAGGATGTGATGTTGGCTGGTAATGCCTTTGATGCGCTCAAGGATATTGCTGCCATCAGCCAGGAGCGTGATTGGGTCAGCGGTCCGTGGGCATGGTACAACGGCCTGATGCCCTATGTTCAAATTCGAAAGTTAAGCGTAATCGCCAGGCAGGGATAGTATGGTTTATTTGCCATTACAATAGACTGATGTCCAAAACACGGCTTGATCTCCTGCTCGTGGAACGCGGCCTGGCCGAAACCCGCTCCAAAGCCCAGGCCATTATCATGGCCGGGCAAGTGCGGGTAAAAGGCCAGATGGTTGATCGCGCAGGTGCCTCCTTCCTGACTGATGTACAGATCGACGTTGACTCTGGCCCTCGTTTTGTTTCACGTGGCGGCGAAAAACTTTTGGGCGCGCTCGAAGCTTTTCCCATCAACCCAAACGGTATGATCTGTGCCGATGTTGGTTCTTCCACGGGGGGGTTCAGTGATTGCCTGCTCCAGCATGGTGCCGTCAGGATCTACGCCATTGATGTTGGCAAGGGCATTTTGCACTGGAAATTGCGCTCTGATCCGCGCATGGTTGTCATGGAAGAGACCAATGCCCGCTATGTTGAATCGTTGCCTGAGCAGGTAAACCTTGTTGTTTGTGATGCATCCTTCATTTCCATCAAGACACTCCTGCCGGTTTTTTCTCGCTGGCTGGCGCAGGATGCCCAGGTGATCACCTTGATCAAGCCACAGTTTGAGGCCGGGCGCGTGGATGTGGCCCGCGGTGACGGCGTTGTCCGCGACCCGCACATTCACCGCCGAGTCCTGTTGGATGTGCTTGCATTTGTCCAGGAGCAGGGCTTTGGCGTTAAAGGGCTTATCCGTTCGCCGCTCTTGGGGCCAAAGGGTAATACCGAATTCCTGGCCTGGCTTGGCAGGCAAAAAACCAGCGCGGATGTGCCTGCGCTGGTTGAGCATGCCCTCGCCCTTTAGGGAAAAAACATCATTTTCTGCAATTTTGCTTTTAAAAAGGGCTTCCCCATCATTGTTAATCGAAATATTGCGGCTGGTATTCAACCGTGTGCCTGCGCGCTTCGGCCAGGATCTGGTCGATGGTCATGGCTTCATGTTCCTTGTCCGCCGGGTGATAATGCACATGGACCCGGCGGATATTTGGAATGTTTCTGCACAACAGGTCTTCAACCCGGTTTGCGATCTCATCCCCAAGTTTTACCGGCAGGTTGCCATCCACGCCAATGGTCACATTGACTACACTGTGCGGGCCAAAACGATGTGCCTGTACTTCATGTAATTGTTCAACGCCCGGCAGCCCATGCAGAATCTCGGCGATTTGTTCGGCCAATTCCTTGCTTGGTACGGCATCCATCAGGTCCACTGACGATTCGCGCAGGATGTAGATACCCGTGCGCAGGATCAGCAATGCCACAATTGCGCCCGCCAGCGGGTCTACCCAGGGCAGACCGCGCTGACCGAGAAAAATGCCCAGTGATGCGGCTGCTGCCGAGAAAAGATCGTTGCGATGGTCGTATGCCATCGCTTCCACAACAGGATTCTTCGTTTCTTTGCCGAGTTTGCGTACATAAAACGTGAGCACAAATTTGATGACCACGGTTAGCAAGGCCACCCACAGGGCCACCTGGGCAGCACCCGTTGAAGTAGCCTGTCCATCCAGCAATCCCCACACCTTTTCAACCGCATCCCAAAAAACGGCCACGGCAGTGGTAACGATGAACGATCCCACAATCACTGCCGCGATGCTTTCCAACTGCTGGTGCCCATAAGGGTGCTCATCATCGGCTGGCTTGTTGGCCATGCGCACAAAAATACTTGCCACCACATAATACGCCACATCCGATGTGGAGTTGATGCCTTCAGCCAGCAGGGCCGGGCTGTGCCCGATGACGCCGATAAAGGTTTTTAATGTGGCCAGGCCAACGTTGATCCCCAGTCCCAGGTTGACAGCCAGTAAACTTTTCTTGTCGCGTTCGTGTGTCATGCTGTTCATTGTAAATGCAATTCTGCTCCAAATGAATGGATGAATGACATGTCTTTTCGTTTAAGCCGGGTGTCATTTGGCCGTTTTTTTGCAGCCGGGCTGGCAGTATAATGTTTATGCTTTACTTCATTCATTTCATCGTGGAGTTTATATATGAACTGCCCCAAATGTGCTGAGATCCTGACCAAGAAATATTACAAGGGCATGATGGAAGTGGACTATTGTCCAAACTGCCGGGGCATGTGGCTTGATTTTGATGAATTGGATGAATTGGAGGATGTGGCTTTTAATGAAGACAACTTTAAAGGCTCGCTTGTGCATCGCGAGACGGATGTGGCTTATCAATGCCCGGTATGCTCATTGCACCTGCAGGAATTCCAATATCGTCTGTATGACCTGAGACTCGATTATTGTGCTGGCAGGCATGGGTTTTGGCTTGACGCAGGCGAAGATGAGCGTGTATTGGAAATTATGCGCACCCAGCACGACCGCTTGAAGCGCAAAAAAGATGCCGAGTCAGAGTGGAAAACGGTACTGCGAGGTTTGCATTTGTTTATCAGCAAAAGATGAAATTACTTTAAGCCAATCCTGCATTAATCATATTGTCGCACTATTTTTTTGAACAATTCGTATACACCACCGGCTATTATCGAAAGCTCCAGGTTGATTGCTCCTATGGGAAAAAGGGTACAATAGATTCAGTAATACCGGCGAGAAACTGGAGGTCACGATGACGGATAATTATGTTCAAAGCATGCTGGGTGAGAATGAACGCATATTATTAATTGCCCGCCAGCACTGGTTCGTGCTGTTCAGTTCCATTTTACTGGAAATATTCGTGACCCTGGCGGTGATGATCGCCATCCTGGTTGCAACCATTAATTTCCCCTTGGCCGCCTTTGCATTTGTGCTGGTGATCATCCCGCTGCTTAGCATGCTCCACGATATTATTGCCTGGAAAAATCGCCAGTATATTGTTACCAACCGGCGTGTGATCCAGATCATGGGTATCATCAATAAGAGCGTGGTTGATTCATCCCTTGAAAAGGTCAACGATGTCAAGATGACCCAATCCTTTTTGGGCCGCATGTTTGATTATGGCGATGTTGAGATCATGACTGCCAGCGAATTGGGCGTCAACCTGTTCAAGCGGATTGGCGACCCGGTAAAATTCAAAACCGCCATGCTGAATGCCAAGGAGAGTCTTGGTTTTGAGGGCACAGGCGCTCGCGCCTCTCAGGGCAATAACATCCCCGCCATGATCGCCGAATTGGACGAATTACGCAAAAAGGGGATTGTGACAGAAGCTGAATTCCAAACCAAGAAATCTGAATTGTTGGCAAAAATGTAGCCGCCAACCCCGCTGCGCACCGTCTGGTGTCAGAATAAGGCGCCAGGTGGGTTCTTACTGCTTTGATTGTAGATGCTTGCGTCCATCGGTTTTCAATCTTTGCCATCCCGATTTCGCCTGCTGGGAAGAATAAAAAATCGGTGGTTTGCCCCGCAAGTGGTATTTTGGCGGATCTTCCCGCCAAAATACCACTAAAAAACCGACTTTTCACTCTTCGGGGTTGGTTTTCCGAGCCTGGAAGTAACCTTGTGAAATACCTTTGACCAACTTGAAACTGGTGTTTGCGCCACGCGCCGCGCCCGGCGCGTGGTTCCTTTTAAAAATCGGTTATACTTTAGCCGCTTAATTGCTATTTCCTCGATGAAAGAAATGAATGTCTGAACATATCCGTAATTTTTGCATTATCGCCCATGTCGATCATGGCAAATCCACCCTGGCGGACCGCCTGCTGCAGGTTACTGGCACGATCTCCGATCGCGACATGACCGAGCAGGTGCTCGATACCATGGATTTGGAGCGCGAAAAGGGAGTGACGATCAAGGCTTCGGCGGTGCGCATGAAGTACACCGCCCAGGACGGCCTGGAATATGAACTGAATTTGATCGATACTCCAGGCCATGTCGACTTTGGATATGAGGTCAGCCGTGCTCTTAACGCCTGCGAAGGCGCAATATTGGTGGTGGATGCCACGCAGGGTATCGAAGCGCAGACACTGGCCAATTTATATTCCGCGCTTAATGCTGACCTGGATATCATCCCGGTTATCAACAAAATTGATCTTCCTTCAGCCCATGCCGATGATGTCGCCGAGGATATTGCATCCTTGATTGGCGGCAAGCCTGAGGATGTCATCCGCATTTCAGCCAAGGCCGGGATAAATATCGAACAGGTGCTCGAGACGATCGTTAAACGTATCCCGCCACCCATCGGTCTGGATGCGGACTGTCCGCGCGCGCTGGTGTTTGACTCGCATTATGATGCCTATAAAGGGGTTATCTGTTATGTCCGCGTGGTGGAAGGCTCATTTTCCGCCACAGAGACCGTTCGCTTGATGGCGACCAGGATCAATGTAAAACCAATTGAGGTTGGTATTTTTGCGCCAACCATGAAACCCGTCAATCGTTTGAATGCCGGAGAAGTAGGTTACATTGCCACAGGTTTGAAAACCGTCCACGATGCGCGCGTTGGCGATACCATCACCAGCGCGGTCAACCCCGCCAACGAACCGCTGCCGGGCTATTTCCATCCCAAGCCAATGGTCTTTGCCGGTATCTACCCGGTTGATGCGGATGATTACACTAATTTGCGCGATGCTCTTGAAAAATTGCAACTGAATGACGCTTCGCTCACCTATTCGCCCGAGACATCCCAGGCGATCGGTTTTGGTTTTCGCGCTGGATTCCTGGGTCTTTTCCACATGGAGATCATCCAGGAACGCATCGAGCGCGAATATGACCTGGATGTCCTTTTTACAGCGCCATCGGTGGAATATGAAGTGGTGATGGGCAGCGGTGAGACCTTGCGGATCGATTCGCCCGCGCAATTGCAGGATGAGGCCATGGTCACCGAGATCCGCGAGCCGTGGATGAATATCGAGATCATCACTCCCACTGATTATTACGGCACCATCATGGACTTGGTCATCAACCGGCGCGGTATATACAAGGGCCAGGAATACCCGGCGCCCCACCGCGTTCAACTCAACTTTGAGATCCCCCTGGCCGAATTGATCGTTGATTTTTTTGACACATTAAAATCTCGTACCAAGGGCTACGCCTCCCTCGACTATCAGTTCGCGGAATATCGAGCCGATACACTCCAAAAACTGGAGATATTGGTGAATGGTGAGCCAGTCGATGCGCTGGCTGCCATGGTCCATGAAAAAAACGCCTACCATAAGGGTCAGGCACTGATCACCAAGTTAAAAGAGATCATTCCACGCCAGATGTTTGATGTTGCCATCCAGGCTTCATCCGGCGGGCGCATTATCAGCCGCGCCAATGTTAAGGCGATGCGAAAAGATGTGCTTGCCAAATGCTATGGCGGTGATATCACCCGTAAAAAGAAACTGCTCGAGAAACAAAAGAAAGGCAAGCGGCGTCTGAAAATGGTGGGTAACGTTGAGATTCCGCAGGAAGCCTTCATGGCGGTGTTGAAACTGGAAAGTGAATAAGGCAGCCAAAGTATATTATGTCTGAAACCCTTAAAAGTCTGCGCCGCATGCTGCCGGGTCTGGTCATCAGCCTCATCATCGTGGCGGTTATATTATATTTTGTTGATCTGAAGAAAACACTTGCGGCCATTCAGGCGGCCAATTATGGTTTGCTGCTGATAGGGGTGGTTCTGGGTATTCTTTGGCTGCTGGTGCGGGCATTGGTCTGGCGCACCCTGTTGCGCGACCACGCCTCATATCGCGATGTTTTCCTGACCATCATGGAAGGTTACCTCCTGAATAATTTTCTCCCTTTTCGCCTGGGAGAAATTGGTCGCGCTTTTTTGCTCAGCCGTAAGTCAGAATTGAAATTTGTTGAGATCCTCCCAACCATTGTCATCGAACGCGTGACTGATCTGGCTTTTTCCGCGGTGATTTTTGTGGCTGCGGTACCGTTTGTTGTTGGCGCACAGGGTGCGGACCGGATTGGTTTCGTGGTTGGCGGGGCAGTTGTTGTGGGACTGGTCGTGATGTATTTGCTGGCTCGCAACCGCCAGTGGGCGTTAAATGTGTTTCACCAACTCAGCATGCGCTGGCCGGTATTGCAGCGCACTGGCGGCAGCCTGCTCGAAGCTTTTTTTACAGGCCTGGAGGTATTGACCCATCCCGGTCTCTTCATTCGCTTTTTCCTTTTAATGACTTTGAACTGGAGCATGGCCATCTTCCAGTATTATTTATTGTGCCGCGCATTCTTCCCGCAAGCCACCTTGATCTGGGGCATGTTTTTGTTGGGGGCGGCTGCTTTCGGCGGCGCAATCCCATCCCTTCCGGGTGGTCTGGGCACCCTTGAAGGTGCCATGGCTGGCGCCCTGACGTTGCTCTCGGGGAACCAATCCACGGCGCTGGCTGTAGCCCTAACCAGCCACATGCTGAACTATCTTTACAGTGGCGTATTTGGCTTGTACGGGTTATCCCGTGAGGGCCAGACCATTTCCGGTATTTACCAACAATTGATTAAATTTCAATCCCGTTCTGCGGAAACACCGCGAGCGGAAAATCCCAACCAGGAGTAATGATGGCTGGCAATTATTTTGTGACCGGCGGAGCCGGTTTCATTGGTTCAAATTATGTATATCGCCTGCTTGAACGCGGCGAGAATGTGACCATTTACGATAACTTAAGCCGCGCAGGTGCCCAGCGTAACCTTAAATGGCTGCAGGATAAGTTTGGCGAAAAGGCTTTTAATCTGGTTGTCGGTGACGTGCGCGATGCCGGTCAACTGGTTATCTCTGCCCGTGAAGCCGATATTATCGTCCATTTGGCGGGGCAGGTTGCAGTGACGACATCCGTGCTAAAACCGCGCGAGGATTTTGAGATCAATGCGCTTGGTACATTTAATGTGCTCGAGGCGGCCCGTCTTAACGAGCGCAACCCGGTCTTCCTGTACTCATCCACAAACAAAGTTTATGGCGGGATGGAGGATGTCCGGGTGGTTGAGAGAGGCCAGCGTTGGGAGTATGAAAACCTGCCGTTTGGCGCGCCGGAGACACAGCCGCTTGATTTCCATTCCCCTTATGGCTGTTCCAAGGGGACTGGCGATCAATATGTGCGTGATTACTCCAGGATTTATGGCCTGCGCTCTGTAGTCTTGCGCCAATCCTGCATTTACGGTCCCCGCCAATTCGGTGTGGAAGACCAGGGTTGGGTTGCATGGATGATCATTGCCGCACAGACCGGTCGTCCCATCACCATTTATGGAGATGGCAAGCAGATACGCGATCTGCTGCATGTTTATGATCTGATCGATGCATACGATGCCGTTATTCGCAATATCGACAGTACCCAGGGCGAAGTATTTAACCTGGGTGGCGGGTGGGAAAACACCATGTCGATCTGGACCGAATTTGGCCCCCGCCTGGAAAAGCTGCTAGGCCGGGCAATCCCGGTTGCAAAAGGTGATTGGCGCCCGGGCGACCAGAAGGTGTTTGTGGCTGATACCCGCAAAGCCCAGGGCTCTCTGGCCTGGAAACCAAAATTCGATGTTGAGAAGGGCATCAAACAGCTGTTTAACTGGGTTGGCGAAAACAAAAACTTATTTTAGGTCGCAAAAATGATTAAGATAATTACCCTTATTGTGATAACAGGTTTCCTGCTTTCCGCTTGTGCGGCGCAAGCCCCGACTCCGGCTGTTCCCACGGCTGTCGTTTTTGCCACACCAGATTCGAGTGTGGCCACGCCAACCGTGGGTTCCGCAACCGTGCAGAAATATGCCGGCTTGCAGTCAATTGTGCTGCACAGTCTTCCGGACCGAAAATCGGCAGCCTCTGGCACGGCCCTTCCCGGCGCAATTGGCAGGATTATGGGTCTTGACTCCTCCGGCACATGGCTGCTGCTGGAATTTAAAGATTATTCCGGTTGGGCACCCATTGAGCAGTTGAACATAACGATTGCTCAATAATTTGTCGAGCCTGGTCTTGCAAAGTTGCCGCCCGGTTGGTTCGCTGATTTGCCCGGCTCCTTTTGCACTCCAGGCAGGTGCTGATATCAACACCCGGACCAATTTCATTTGGATTAATTCCAGGAATTTATTCGCAAACTGATGAAAATTCTTACCGTTCTCACTTATTACCGCCCGCATACGTCCGGTCTCACCATTTATGCGGAGCGCCTGGCCGAAGCATTTGCGCGGCGAGGCCACCAGGTGACCGTGCTGACATCTCATTTTGACAGGTCAACACCGGCCGAAGAAGTGGTCAACGGCGTGCGAATAGTGCGCGCCCCCGTTGCTCTGCGCATCAGCAAGGGTGTTATCATGCCAACTTTTGGTTGGCTGGCCTGGAAGTATGTCGCTGAAAACGATGTGGTGCAGCTGCATTTGCCACAGTTTGATGCCCCCGGGTTTGCGGGACGGGCGCGCCTGCTTGGAAAACTGGCCATTCTTACCTACCACTGCGATCTGCATCTGCCTTCGGGTCTATTTAACCGCCTGGTAAATGGCGTGGTGGATTTTCAAAACACCACCGCAGCCCTGCTCTCAAGCCATATCGTCACTTATACTCAAGATTACGCCGATCACTCGCCATTTCTGTCCCGCTATAAGCACAAACTTACTCCCATATTGCCGCCGGTCCAATTACCTCCGGCTCCGCTGGGCGCAGTGGAATCCTTCGCCACCCTCAACCAGACTTCCACTCACCGGCCGGTCATCGGTATGGCCACGCGTTTTGCATCTGAAAAAGGTGTTGAGATCCTGCTTGAGGCCCTTCCAATAATATTGGAGAAATATCCGGATGCCCAGGTACTGTTTGCGGGACAGCATCTTAACGTGATGGGAGAGCAGCCCTATTTTGAGCGTTTGATCTCGATCATCCGTAAATTCGAACAGAGCGGTCATTGGAAATTCCTTGGCAACCAAAACCCCAAGCAGATGGCTGCTTATTATCCAAACCTGGATGTGCTGGTTGTTTCGAGCCTGAATTCCACTGAGGCGTTTGGTCTGGTGCAGATTGAGGCCATGATGAACAATGTCCCGTGCGTGGCTTCCGCCCTGCCCGGTGTGCGCCGTCCGGTGCAGATGACCGGTATGGGCCAGGTCACCCCGATTGGTGATGCCGGAGCGCTGGCTGGCGCCATTCTGGAGATACTGGCCGAGCCGCAAAAATATCGCCGTGACCCGGCCGAAATTGCCCGTGCGTACGATCCTGATGCGATTGCCGCGGAATACGAGAAATTATTTGAAAGGTTAACCCTTAAGTAACCCATGAAAGACTTTTTATTCCTCCACACCCGGGATCTGCCCTATTTTCGCGCATTTCTGCGCGCGGTTGAATCGCGTTTTTACCAGGGCTTGGATCTCCCCGCCCCGACTCTGGATGTAGGCTGCGGTGATGGCCATTTTGCACAACTGACCTTTGATCGCAGGCTGGACGTTGGCATTGATCCGTGGACGGGTCCCATTCATGAAGCTGGATCGCGCGATGTTTACAACTTGCTAACCGAGGCGGATGGGGCCAGGATGCCCTATCCGGATGCATATTTTGCCAGCGCTCTTAGCAATTCAGTCCTTGAGCATATTCCGCAGCTGGATGCAGTGCTGGTCGAGACCGCCCGCGTGCTCA
>Ga0172369_10010375_pt1 | contig 10106 bp, 6 predicted proteins | sample LakKiv25m_FD_114539 | JGI IMG/M metagenome (GOLD analysis project Ga0172369, IMG submission 114539) | Freshwater microbial communities from Kabuno Bay, South-Kivu, Congo - kab_022012_11.25m | ecosystem: Environmental > Aquatic > Freshwater > Lake | place: Democratic Republic of the Congo...
GATGTAAAAGTGGGCGTGATCTGGGCGGGTGTTGTGGGCTCCTATCCTGAAATGCTATACAACTGGCGGAGAACCGGTTCGTTCACCCCATCACCCAGTTCAAAAGGCGCAGGCTGGAGAAATCGCTGGCTCGACACCTACGGCACACCCGAACAAAACCCCGAATTCTGGGCATCCATCTCCGCAAATAGCTATCTTGCCGACCTGTCGGGTCCGGTTCAACTGCACCATGGCACCGCGGATGAAGATGTGCCGCTGAATTTCTCCATCCGACTGGCAGAGCAGATCAGGGCAGTTGGTGGCAAGACTGAATTTTACACTTACGAGAACGACAACCACAACATATCAAACTATTTCAACCTGGCGATGGATCGAACAATCGAATATTTTGACAGATTCCTGAAATAAGGGTAACCTGGAGAAAAGCAACCATGTCAAAAACAACCTCTCTTTCCGCTCGTAATGAAATCCCGGTCGAAGAAACCTGGGCACTGGATTCCATCTTTGCAACAGTGGTGGAGTGGGACAATGCCTGTAAAGCATTGGATGACCTGCTGCCCTCTTTCAGCGCGTACAAGGGTCGATTGAGGGAAGGTCCCAAGGTATTATTACAGGCGATCAACAAGCTCGAGGAAGTGGGCACGCTGCTTGGGAAGATCACAACTTATGCCGGAAATGCCAGCTCGGTCGACACATTTGACCAGGCGGCGACTGCCCGCGCGGGACAATCCCGCAGCATTGGTGCGCGGACTGGGGCGGCCATTGCTTTCTTTGATCCGGAACTGATGTCGATTGGTTTCGACACATTACGGCAATGGGTTGATGATACTGATGAACTGGCTTTCTTTGCCCAATATGTAGACCGGCTTGAAAGACGAAGTGCGCATGTATGTTCAGGAGAAGTGGAGCAGGTGTTGGCTCTCTCCTCGGACTCCTTCTCTGGGCCATTTAATATTTTTAATATGCTCAATAACGCCGACTTGAAATTTAAACCGGCCATTTCAGCCGATGGGACTCAGTTAGAGATCGGGCAGTCAAGTATCAGCGCACTGATCACCGATCCGGACTGGCAGGTGCGCAGCAGTGCCTGGAAAAATTACGCCGATGGTTATCTGTCTTTTAAGAATACCTATGCTGCCACCCTGACATCCGCCTTTAAGCAGGATGTCTTCGTGGCGCAAGTGCGCAATTACAAGACTGCCTTGCATGCTGCGCTCGAACCGAATAACGTCCCGGTGGAAGTATTCCATAACCTGATCGAAGTATTCAAGAGAAACCTGCCTACCTGGCACAAATACTGGCGTCTGCGCCGAAAAGCACTTAAACTGGAAACTTTCAGCGTCTACGATATCAAGGCGCCGTTGACCGATGCCAGCCCGGTCGTGCCTTACGAAAAGGCTGTCGATTGGATCTGTGAGGGTATGGCTCCGCTTGGTGAAGAATATGTGCACATCTTGCGCAAGGGTTGCCTTGAGGATCGATGGGTTGACCGCTCTCGTAACCGTGGCAAGCGTGAAGGCGCTTTTTCGAGCGGCTCCTTTGGCACCTGGCCGTTCATCATGATGTCCTATGCGGATGACCTGTTCAGCCTATCCACTCTGGCTCATGAACTTGGGCACTCGATGCACTCCTATTATTCCCGCAAAAACCAGCGCTTCATCTACAGCCGCTATGGTTTGTTCGTGGCGGAAGTGGCCTCCAACTTCAACCAGGCCACTGTCCGGGATTACCTCATGCGAACCCAAATGGCCCCTGATTTCCAGATATCTCTGATCGAAGAAGCCATGTCAAACTACCATCGCTACTTCTTCATCATGCCCACCCTGGCTCGGTTTGAATTGGAAATGCATACACGTGTGGAAAAAGGCGCGCCGCTTAATGCGGATATCATGACCGGTTCCCTGGCGGATCTGTTCAGGGAAGGTTACGGGGCTGAAGTTGAGTTTGATACGGAAAGGATCGGCATTACATGGGCCCAATTTCTGCACATGTACATGAATTTTTATGTTTACCAGTATGCCACCGGAATATCCGGTGCACATGCACTTTCACAGGCTGTTACCTCGGGCGCAGCCGGGGCTGCTGATCGTTATCTCGACTTTCTAAAATCCGGCAGTTCACGCTATCCGCTTGATGCTCTGAAATTGGCCGGGGTGGATTTGACTTCTCCCGAACCCGTCACGGCGGCTTTCAATGCACTGGCCGGGCTGGTTGACCATCTGGAGCAGCTGGTGGGTTGAGTCAAAAGACAATCTACCGCCGAATGGATTTGGCTGACATTTACAGAAGACACACAAACCGGAAGACCTTGTTATTACTCCAGCAGCATTGAATTATGGGCATTGACAGTATCAATGAATTGCCCGATATTTTGCCTGTCGGCCAGCACGATTGTTCTTTGACTGGCCACGTTGATGGCTTCATCGGTAAACCCGCCTGCTGCCCATAGATGTCCTTGCACAGCCCCCAAATGTTTTACATCCATTTGGAATTCATAAATTTGTTGGATCCCAAGGGGTGCGGCTTGCTGCTTGCAGCAAACCAATTCCAGGCTTCCCCGAGGGTTCATCATGCGCACATAGCCTTCATCCTCATCCCTATTTAGAATTCGATATCCAATCCGGGCAAAAAGCTGCATCGCCAATATTCTCAGAGCACCTTCTGATAACTGGTGGGCGCTGTCAATTTGGGCGGGTGAGCCCGTAACCACGCTTTTCTGCCAGGCAGATAAAACCTTCTGGCTGTTACGCTTGCGCAGCCAATCCCAGATAAAATGTACACATATCAATCCAAATAAACTTGTTATTATCCCAACACTACTGATAATAATCAAAAGCGCCCGGTCATCCTTGGAAATTTCCTCAAAGACACCGAGCGCTGCAAATCCCAGAATCAGACTAAGGGCAGCTAATCCGAAAAGAGTTTTCTCGATCAAAGCTCTGGGTTTTGGTTTTGGCATAAGGCGTGAATCCTCTGTTGGATTTGAAGTTTTAGAATTTTATCATGCAAACAGAACCCGGTCACACTCATCAGTCATTTCATTTTCTCCCAGTGATTCAATGACTGGAAAATGCTGGCGCAGAATTACCAGAAAATCAAGTCTGCAGGCTGAAAAGGATAATGTCAGCCAGATGCCCCACCACAGGTTCGAGTACAACCCGCATCGTTTATATGGCGGAAGGTGATTCATGGTAATATTTAAACGTATCTACCTTCGATAAGGGTGAAGAACATGTCCGATACGCTCTCCGCAATCAGTCTGTTTCGCGAAGAATTCGACAGTAAACAAACACTATTCGATGCCCAACCAGCGATTATCCAGCGTTTCATTGAAGCTCAGGCTCGCCAGATTGCAGACGCTCTGACAGAACATCGCCCTCAGGTAAAATTTACACTCCCTGACCGTGTCATTGCAGAATTGACCCAAAATGACCAGCTGGCTGCCATGACAATTCCGATCGCTACGCGCGATCAAAGCGTGGGCGGTTTCAGTAACAAGCTTACCCGCCAGGATGTGCGGGATTCTCTGCGCAAGAAATTGAACCAACTTGAGCAGTCACCAAATCGAGCCATCTCCGCCAGCACGGGGTTGCTGCGCCACGCTGCCGCCATCCATATGGTACACAACATGCTTCCTTCCGGTCGATCCGTCACCTATCGATCTGATGAAGGCGAAGAAATAGCCACCATCCCGGCAGAAGATCTGCAGCCCGAATCGGCCATCACACAAACCAGTGACGCGATCGCAGAGGAAGGGTCACCTGTAGAAGGCCGAGGCGAATTACAGGTGCCTTTCGTACCTGCCGCCCGCCGTTTTTTCCTGCCTCAATGGGTTGCTTTTGACGATGATGGCAAGTTGCTGGTTGGTTCGGTAAAGGAAGCGGAAGCGCATCTGGCTTCGATGCAGCGCTTCGTTGCCATCCTGCATTTTGCATCTTCGATTGCGCCTTATATGATTGCTGATGAAGAATATCAAAAGAAACGTTACGGGATGTTGGGACAGTTGATCAACCAGGGTCGCGCGTTGGCGCGTTTCCAAACCCAAAGGATCATCAACACCATCAAGGAAAGAGCCAGTTCCGATTCATTAAACCGTGGCTTGAGCCTCAGCCTGCCATATTTTGATGACCAGACATTGCGGATTGAATTGACTAGTTTTGAAGTGATACCGGCAGGGCGGATCATGTTTGTGCCCGCGTTCGTTGTCCGCGCAGCACGCGAGGAGGCAGCCAAACGTGTTCAGGATACGCGCTTCAACGCCTCCACACGAAAACATTTGATGTCTGAGCTTAAAATGCTCGAAGATGCATTTTTCCGGTCATGATCCCATCCCGCGATCATACGATGAATTCATATTCCAACTATAAAAATCAGCCCGCTGGAATTCACCCCAGGTAATTCTTCAGCATACGAGGTTATTTTATGTTGTTTTCCATCCTGTTAATGATAATTTTCATTTATATTTCCTGGCGAATTGCTCCCCGAGAACCAAAGTTAGTTTCCCCTGTTCATGGCGCCGGCCAGGTTGGACTCCTGGCTGCGGTCGCACTTTTTGGTGTGGATTATTTCACCTCATATTTTTATGCCACAGGTGAAATGATGCACGCCTTGCACCCTTATGGGCTGGATAAGTATGCTTATGCCGCCGTTGCGATCATTGGTCTCGCCAACCTGGTCTTTGGTGGTTTATACATGTATTCGCTCGGCATCTTTAATCAGGGCGGTGGATCCTTTACCGCGGCCATGCGCTACCTTGGGCCATCTCTCAGTCTCGTTGTGGCGGTCATCCTGCTCCAGGATTATATTTTTACCATCGTAGTTTCATCGCTTTCGGGTGTGGACCAACTGCTTTCGTTAGGACAAGCGGGTGACATCCCCTGGTACTGGCATTTTTTAATCGGCGCATGCATGGTAATCACTACCTGGTATGTGACCATCCGAGGCAGGGGCGAGTCGGCGCAAATCGTTTTCACGGGTCTCAGCATTTTTGTCTTGATGACACTGACAATGATGATCGGTTTGTTCATTGCTAAGGCTACGAATGTTTCCGCGCTTCCGGTAGAGCCACATATCGAAGTGAAATCCATTTGGGAGGCAATGTTTCACGTCCTGGCTGCATCCATGAAAGGCCTGGTAGCACTGACCGGGTTGGAAGCCATGTCGGATGGTATCCAGTTCGTAATTGATGAGGATGCTGGTTTTGTGAAATGGGGCCGCAAACACCTGCCAAAACTGGAAAAACTATGGGCTTTCTACAGCGGTAAATCCGGAGTTGGCCGGACAGTCCAGACCTCCTTCCTGTTTTATGGTGCAATCACAACATTGATGCTCACTTATTTTGCCATAGCATTTAATGCCTTTGATAATGTTCAGGGAAGGAGCCTGGTGGGAAACCTGGCATTCATCGGATTCAAGGCACTGTCTGATAGTGGAGGAACTGTTCTTTTCTGGGCTTATCAGATTCTGGCTGTCGGGCTGCTCACGGCAGCTTCCATGACAGCTTTCCAGGATCTGCAGGCCATCACCTGGCGAAATGTAGCCATTGGAGAGATCCCCGAGATCGTTGTTTACCGCAATCCCAAGGGAACTTTTACCCGGCCTGTAACCGCAGCGGCCATCGCGGCCATCGTGATCCAATTCCTGGTGCGCGGAAATACCAGCGCGGCAGTACCTTATTATGGTGTGGGAGTGTTCATGCCAATTGCCATCATGGGGCTCGCTCTGCGTGAGCATATAAAGCAGCATCTGAGCGGGCGGACCAGGCTATGGGGTCTCATCGGAACCACGTTTGCAACCTCCCTGGCCTCCTTTATTTTTATTGGGCAGATTGTCACCAAATGGGATGAGGGCGGCTGGGTGGTTCTTGTTGTCTTCTCACTGTTGGTTGTCATGGCCAACTTGATCTTGATATCACCGGCTGGGTATCGCGATCCTGAGGACATTCATCGCATTATTCGTGAGAAATCCCGCATTGAAGGCTCGATGGGAAATATCGTTGAGTGGCAGTCATTGAAAATGCAATCTTATCGCTTTACCTTAATGAATTCTGTCGTGCGCTTTTTTGGCATTTTTGGAATCTTCAAGCCTATGAGATTTGAAAAAATGACCTTACCGCCGGAAGCCGGTAATTTTGAAGATGTCCTGGATCGTGGAGAACAGAGTATCTTCATCGATCAGTATTTGCATCACAAGCAACCAGAGAAAGATTCAGAAGAAGGGGCTGAAGATCTCACCAATAGTGAAAACAACCAGTAATCACTTATCATTTGCTGAATCAATTCCATCCACGCGGCTGGCTCGATCCTGTCAATAATCCTTTCACCATCCTGGAATCCATCCTATTTTGAATATCCTCAGGCAAGGAAAATTTTTTAACCGCGTATCAGATAAATGATGGCAACAACCAAACCAATGGTCACAACCATCCAGCGCAGATTTGATGGCTTGACCTTGCCGGCCAATCTGCCGCCAAGCCAGCCTCCGATCAAGGCGCAAATGGCCATCGGCAACACAGCCAACCACACCACCTGGTTCGAAAACATGAAGAATACAGCCGCGGCAATATTGACGCTAAAGGAAATGATCTGTTTCAAGGCGTTTAATTTTGTCAATGATTCATCAATCGTTAATCCCAGGGCAGCCAGCACAATGACGCTCAACCCGGCTCCAAAATAACCGCCATAAACTGAGGCAAGCCCGATGGGCGCGGTGCTCCATAGCGCAGAAACCTTATTGCTGCCGTGTCGTTCTGCCCGGCGAATGAGAAAGGCCCGAACCGGATCCTGCACCGCCAGCAACAGGGAAGCTAATAAGATCAGGAACGGCACAATCTGGCGAAAAACCTTCTCCCCTGTATTTACCAGCAAGATACCCCCAACCAACCCGCCCAGGATACTGAATGGAAGGATATACCTCAACCTGTGAGTCTGGGTCTTCAAGTCTTCCCATTGTGCCAGTGTGCCGCCCAAATACCCCGGCAACAGCGCAATGGTATTGGTTACATTTGCCATCACTGCAGGAATTCCAACTGCGGTCAGCACGGGAAAGGTTATCAGCGTGCCGCCGCCAGCCAGGGCGTTGATTACACCGGCCAGGATGGCGGCAATTCCTATAATTACCATATCCAAAGTACTCAGCATGGATGCTCCTTGTTTTTATAGTTATTTTACTTTGGTTATTCTTCTGTTATTGCGCGAATTGGCGCTGGTAAAGAGCCGAATAGATACCGCCAAGCCCCAGTAAGGTTTCATGTTTGCCTTGTTCAACAATTTTCCCATCCAGGACAACACAGATCAAATCTGCGTTGCGGATGGTGCTCAAACGGTGGGCGATGACTACCGCTGTGCGCCCGTACAACAGTGTTCGTAAGGCAGCCTGGATGAGGCTCTCGGTCATGCTGTCCACATTGGATGTTGCCTCATCCAGGATCAGGATGGCAGGGTCGGTTAAAATTGCGCGGGCGATGCAGACAAGTTGGCGTTGCCCAACCGAAAGGTTGGATGCGCCTTCCTGGACCCTGGTCTTGTAGCCATCCGGTTTTGCGACGATGAAGTCATGCGCGTTTGCCAGTTTCGCTGCGGTTTCAACTTCATCGTCTGTCGCATCCGGACGTCCAAAGCGGATATTTTCAATAATGGTACCCGAAAACAGGAACGAATCCTGTGGCACCAGCCCGATCTGGCGGTGTAATTGATGCTGTTTCACCGTGCGAACATCGATACCATCGATCAGCACAGCACCGCCAGTTACATCGTAAAAACGGGGGATCAGGTTGCCAATGGATGTTTTGCCTGCACCAGTTGGCCCAACGAGCGCCACCGTCTGACCAGGCTGGATCTGAAGACAGACATCATGCAGTACATCAGGAAAATCCGGCCGGTAACGGAAGCTAACATGATCAAATTCAATACTTCCGATGATGGATTCCAGTTCCATTGCGCCAGGCTGGTCGACCACATCGGGTTGTGTATCAAGCAATTTTACTACCTGCTCGCCACCCGCCATCGCCGATTGCAGAGTTGTAAACATCCGGCTCAATTCCTGCACGGGTTGGAAAAAACGGGTGATATACGATAGGAAGGCTACCAGGACGCCAAGTGTGAGGGTTCCGCTGCTTACTGCCCGCCCACCGAACCAGAGCACTATGGCGGTCGCCAGAATCCCGAGGAATTCGATGGCAGGCAGAAAGATGAAGGAGAGGGTCATGGCATTGATAATGGCTTTGCGATTGACATCATTGACCGAGTTAAAATTCTCCTGGGTGTTGTCCTCCTGTCCGAAGGCCTGAATGACCCGAACCCCGGCAATATCCTCTGCCAACCCACCGACAACATGGGCAACACTGGTACGTGTTTCACGGAACGCCACCCTGGCTCGCCTGGAGAACCATATTGTTACCAGCAGCATGAGTGGCAAAACTGCAAAGGATAACAGCGCGAGACGCACATCCATCTTCAACATGACGATAATAATACCAACCAGCACAAACATATCTCCAATCAAGGTGATGATACCTTGCGAAAGCAGATCGTTGATAGTCGCCACATCATTCATTACCCGCGAGACAGTTACACCGACAATGTGAGTATCGTGGTAACTCAAGGATAATTCCTGCAGATGCTGGAACAAGTCGCGGCGAATATTGGCGAGCATCCGCTGCCCCACCAACGAAAGTAAATATTGTTGGATCCTGCTGGCTGCATACAGCCCGACATAGGTTGCAGCCGTCCATAAGGAAATCCGGATCAAGCCAGGCTGGTCTCCCTGGGATATATATGTATCAACGGTGACCTTCAATAAATAAGGCACCAATAAGATCAGGACAGTCTCAACCAGCATGGCTGCGAAGGCCAACGCCATCAATTTTATATAGGGACGCAGATAGACCAGCATGCGCACCACCACTCGCTGGTTGAACACCTGCCCATGCTTCCCATCGCCTTCGGCAAATGTTTCCATCGCATTTCGCGGACCCATTCCCGGGCTGGATACTCCGATTCCAAAGCTCATTTATTCTTCCCTATTATTTTCTTCATCAACCGGCCTGGAGCTAACAATGCGCTAATAAACCGGATTGGCGGCACTCATTTAAGTTGCTGGTGATATATGTTGGTATATAAAGGTGAAGATTGCAACAATTCATCATGCTTGCCGCGCGCCACGATGCGTCCCTTGTCCAGGACCAGGATCAAATCAGCGGAATGGATGGTACTCAATCGATGCGCGATCACAAAGGTGGTGCGGCCGCGCATTACCCGCTCGAGGGCAATCTGGATCAAATGCTCGGTTTCACTGTCCACGCTGGATGTGGCATCATCAAGGATCAGAATGCGCGGATCAGTCAGCAACGCGCGCGCGATTGCAAGGCGTTGTTTTTGACCACCGGATAATGTCCTTCCACGTTCGCCCACTTCCGTGTCATAACCATCCGGCATTTGCATGATGAATTCGTGCGCCTGGGCATCCCTGGCGGCCGATTCGATTTCGCTTTGGGTGGCATCCGGCTTGCCAAAGGTGATATTTTCACGGACGGAGGCTGCAAAGAGGGTTGTCTCTTGCAATACAATGCCTATTTGGCTGCGCAGCGAGTTCAAGCTGACGGTGAGAATGTCTGTGCCATCGATGGTTATACATCCTGATGTGGGATCGTAGAAGCGTGGTATCAAGTTGACTATACTTGTTTTGCCTGAGCCTGTCGGTCCAAGCAGGGCGATAACCTGTTTCGGTTTGGCCACAAAGTTGATATCCTTCAGTATCCCGATTTGCCGGCCGTATGCAAAGGAGACGTTTTCAAAGCGCACCTCTCCTTTCACGTTCACCAGGCCAGGGGCGCCTGGCTCATCTTTTACCATAGGAGCGGTATCCAGAATCTCAAACACGCGTTCAGCCGAGGCTCCTGCAATGGTTATGGCAGGCAATACCATGCCCAAATAGCGCACGGGAGTAACGATTTGCGCCACATAGGTGGTAAAGGCCACCAGTTCTCCCAGAGTAAGCCCGTGGTTGATTACCAACATGCCCCCGAACAATAGTATCGTCACGCTGCTTATATCAGCGATTAGATTCAGCAAGGGCATATTGTTGGCTTGCATACCAGCAGAAAGCGC
>Ga0172369_10010381_pt1 | contig 10101 bp, 8 predicted proteins | sample LakKiv25m_FD_114539 | JGI IMG/M metagenome (GOLD analysis project Ga0172369, IMG submission 114539) | Freshwater microbial communities from Kabuno Bay, South-Kivu, Congo - kab_022012_11.25m | ecosystem: Environmental > Aquatic > Freshwater > Lake | place: Democratic Republic of the Congo...
AAAATCCTAAAAGTCCGCCTCTAGAAACCATCAAAACCGAATTAGGATTGGCCGTCAAGCTGAAAAATGAGGAACTGGCTGAAAACAGAAATAAAATTCCCAGGACTCTGTATAAAAGCCTTCCTGTCAGGCGCTCGGCTAAAATCCCTATCCCCCATACCACAAAAAGAAAAGGTATTAAAAATCCGGCATATCCTATCAGCTTAAATATGGCCCATGCGGTATACGCGCCTATTATTCCTATATAATTGCGGATGTGAATATTGGGAGTGGATGTCTCAAAACCGATATCGTAAGAAGAATAGGAAATCATCCCGGCCAGCAGTAACAGCGCCAGAACGAATAACCCGATAGAAGCTATAAGATCTTTTTTATCCTTACTCATTTTACGCCTTTAAAAACATAATTACTATTACGCCCAGCAAAATACAATACGCCCCGAACCAATGAAACCTGTTTCTGTAAAGCGTCTTTAATAAAAATTGCAAAGACATAACCCCTACAATACAGGATATGAAAAACCCTATAAAATAATTCATATCTATACCTGCAAGATTAAATCCTGTCTCTTTCATTTTAAAAAAGAATGCGCCAAGAATAGCCGGGATTGATAATAAAAAGGAAAATTTTGCTGCAGATTGGCCGTCAAGCCCCAAGAATAACCCTGTAGAAATAGTGGCACCGCTTCTGGATATGCCGGGCAACGCTCCTATACCCTGAGCCACCCCTATCAAACATGATTTAAAAGCTGTCATGCCTTCCGTCCCCAGCCTTACCAGGTTACCGGCTATAAGCCATGCGCCCGTCACTAGAAACATTATACCCACTACTTTTACATTATTAAACGCGGCTTCTATATTTTTTACGAATAAAAGAACAAAGACAAAGGTTACGGCGCTTCCCAATAAAATCAGAAAACCCATTCTTTTTTTAGTGGTTACGCTTTCCACTATATCTCTGCCGAATACTATAAATACAGCCGCTAAAGTCCCGAGATGCAGGAATATGTCAAAAAGTATTCCGGGCTCTTTTAAGCCCATCAATTTATGTAAAATAACTAAATGGCCTGAGCTTGAAATAGGTAAAAACTCGGCTATGCCCTGCACAATACCTAAAACTACCGCCTGCCAAATCCCCATTTATTATTATATCCACCCTACAAGATCTTGACAAAACTGACATTGTCAGAGTGTCAAGATTGTGCTTGTTTGATGCTTAGATTCAGCCTGCCCATTTCGTCTATTTTTATAAGCTTAACTCTTACCTTGTCTCCGATTTTAACAACGTCTTCCGCGTTTTTGACAAATTTATCCGAAAGCTCGGAAACATGCACAAGGCCTTCTTTGCCGGGCAGTATTTCGCAGAACGCGCCGAAATTCATGATCTTTTTTACGGTTGCTTCATAAATCGTGCCAACCTCGGGCTCGCTTGTAATACCTTTTATTATATCAATCGCCCTCCTGGAAGATTCTTCATTGTCGGAAGCGACGGAAACTTTTCCTTCGTCATCCACCTCTATCGTAGCGCCTGTATCCTGTATTATCCTTTTTATAATCTTGCCGCCGGGACCTATTAAAGCGCCTATCTTTTCCTTGTCTATCATCAGCGTGGTTATCCTTGGAGCGTATTCGGAAAGCTCTTTCCTTGGAGCGTTTATTGTTTCAAAAATCTTGTTCAGGATAAACGCCCTGGCAGGACTCGCCTGTTTTATTATCCTTTTTATCAGGTCCATGCTTATACCGTCTATCTTGAGGTCCATCTGCAAAGCAGTCACGCCCGCATCCGTTCCGGTAACCTTGAAATCCATGTCTCCGTAATGATCCTCTAACCCGGCTATATCGGTTAATATCGCGGCATCATCCCCTTCTTTCACCAAACCCATGGCTATGCCTGAAACAGCTTTTTTAATAGGGACCCCCGCATCCATCAGAGAAAGAGTGCTGGCGCAGACAGTCGCCATACTGCTTGAGCCGTTTGATTCAAGAATCTCGGACACAACCCTCACCGTATAAGGAAATTCCGCATTCAAAGGCATTACCGCTTTAAGCGCTCTTTCAGCCAACGCGCCGTGCCCTATTTCGCGCCTGCCGGGCCCTCTCATCGGCTTCGCTTCTCCTACGCTGAAAGGCGGAAAATTATAATGCAGCATAAAGCCTTTGAATTTCTCGCCTTCAAGGGTGTCCAGCCTCTGCTCGTCCTGGCTTGTGCCAAGCGTAGTTATTGATAAGCTCTGGGTCTGGCCTCTTGTAAAAAGCCCTGAACCATGCGTCCTTGGCAAAAGCCCTATCTCGCAGGTTATCGGCCTTATCTCTTCGTATTTTCTGGCGTCTATCCTTATCTTTTTTTCCAGGATAAACTTCCTGACCTCGGTTTTTTCCACTTCGCTCAACGCGTTCTTTATATCGCCCTCGCTGAGATTTTCGTCTTCCTTGGTCAATTTCTCCACAACCATCTTTGCTAAAACATTGAACGCATCTTCTCTCTGCTCCTTGCCCGGCAGGGAATTTACCTTTTTAAGCTCTCCGATAGAGAGCTTTTTCACCTTTTCAAGCAATTCTTCGGACACAAGTTTCAACTCAGGCTTTATTTTTTCTTTTCCGCATTTTTTTCTAAGCTCTTCCTGCAGCTCTATGCTTATCTTTATAAATTCCTGGCTCAACTCTATCGCCTCGAGCATCTTCTCGTCCGAGATCTGGTTTGCCCCTGCCTCTAACATTATAATCTTGTCTTTAAGCCCGGTTGAGATCAGATTCAAGGAACTTTTCTCCAGCTCTTTAAAGGTAGGGTTGATTACAAATTCTCCGTCCACAAGCCCGATCCTTACCGCTCCTATGGGCCCCATAAAAGGTATATCCGAGATAGACAACGCGCAGGAAGCGCCTATTATCGCCGGTATGTCGGAATCATTTTGTCCGTCGCTTGAAAGCACCATAGCCACAACCTGAACGTCATTAATAAAACCTTTTGGAAAAAGAGGCCGTATCGGCCTGTCTATAAGCCTGGACGTCAGGATCTCTTTCTCGGTAGGCTTCCCTTCACGCTTGAAATATCCTCCCGGAATCCTGCCTGCCGCGTATGTTTTTTCCTGATATTCCACGGTAAGCGGAAAAAAATCAATGCCTTCCCTGAGCTCGCTTGAGCAGACAGCCGTAACCAAAACCACCGTGCCTCCGTACTGGACATACACAGCGCTATTTGCCTGCTTTGCCATTTTCCCGGTTTCTATGATAATCGTCTCTTTGCCGATCTTTTTTTCAACTCTGTAAATCATATCTCTCCTTATGTTTTTTATAGTTATGAAAAAGGCGGATTGATATCCGCCTTCAAGGGCGGCATAAACACCACCCCTACGTTTTATAGGAGCGCAATTTATCGCGCCCATTAAAAATATTATTTTTTCAAACTCAGCTTATCAGCGAGTTCGCGGTATTTTTCCGGGTTTTCTTTTTTAAGGTAATCCAGAAGCCTTTTTCTCTTGCCTACCATACGTAAAAGCCCGACCCTTGAATTAAAGTCCTTTTTATGAGACTTAAAATGATCCGTAAGGCTGTTGATCCTCTCCGTAAGTATAGCTATCTGCACATTACAGGATCCAGTGTCTTTTTCGTGTTCAGCAAACTTCTTTATTACCTCTTTCTTCTTTTCTTTTACTATCACTTGTTCCTCCAATTTTTAGATTATACTATGCCTTCTCGCGCCGGTCAAGATAAAATTTCCAATAATGTAAAAATAAATCTTAATCTCGTATAATAATATAAAAGGCAAATGCGCTATAAAACCCTGCATGGTGTCATTTTTTCTCATGCATTTATACCTGTTCCTTATATATTTTTTCTTCAGATCATCTTCGATATAGGCCAGGTTCAAACCAGGCCTGCGGTTGCTTCCGCCGAGGGTAATTGAGGTGCCTCCTCTTGCATGATACGCTTTTGCCTTTGGGTTATAATACGCCTTCCAGCCTTTTTTCCATGCCCTCCAGCACAAATCCAGGTCTTCGTAATACATCTCGAATGTTTCGTCAAAATACCCGTTTTCGTCTTTTATGTCATCCAGCATATCTTTTCTCATCAACATGCACGAACCGCTTACGCCAAACACGTATCCCGGATTATCGTATCGGCCCTTGTCTGGTTTTCCGTATCCTCTTTCCAGCGGCTTCCTGTTCCCGGCTACAAATAACCCCGTAGAATCTATTGTTTTTTTGTCCATCCTGAGAATCTTCCCGCTCACCATGCCTATCTTTTCACCCACATTGAACGAGCTTACAGCCTCTTTCAGATAATCCCATTCCAGCACGCAGTCGCTGTTTAGACAAAGTATCAAATCTCCTTTAGCCACTTCTATGCCCTGGTTATTCGCCTTGCAGAAAAACAGGTTCTCCTTATTCTCTATCAACACAACCCCCGAATAACCGGCCTTGACCATATCAGGGCTTCCGTCCGAAGAGCCATTATCCACCACGATAATCTCAACATCTTTAAAGCTCTGCGCCCTGGCCCCGTCCAGGCAATTTTTAAGCAAATCTTTTCTGTTGTAATTTACGACAATTATTGATATCATGTTTTCAATTATATCATGGAAACGGAAAATCTTAAACCCTTATCGAGCTTTACATTCATTCCTTTAATATTCTTTATCTTCATGAGGCCTTTCATATCCGGCCTCGCATACCCGGCGTTCGAAACCTATTATGAAAGCTTTATAATATTAATCTCTGTAGCGGCGTTACTTTTTTCAGTTTATTCCGCATCTTCGAAGAATACCGCCCAGGCAAAAATCCAAGCCCGGCCAAAAACCAATGCGTACATCCTTCCGGCGTCATTGCTTCTTTTGTCATACATAATCTCTGCCACAACATCCGTCAATATCCACAACTCCTTCGGGGAAACCCTGAAATTTTTAAGTTACATCTCTGTCTTTTTTATAGTTTCTCAGGCTGACAACAGGCAAAAAACAACCCTTATAAAAATCATAATCATAGCCGCATCAATGATAAGCCTGTATTCCATATATCAATATTTCTGGGGTTACCAGCACACCATAGACTATATAAGAAAGACCGACAGCAGGCTTTTATCGATTTCGCCGTATACCAGGGATATCTTGCTTTCAAAACGCTCGATAGGGACGTTCCCTTCCCCTAACATACTGGGCGGATACCTGCTAATGGCTTTCTTTCTGTCTTTGTACTTATATTTCTCGTCTCGCAAAGTTTATCCCGCAGAAAACCGGCAGTCACCCCGGGCGCTGTCCGGCGTGATTCCTATAGCAATTATCCTCGCCGCGCTGGTTCTCACTAAATCCTTAGGCGCGTGGCTCAGCCTTGTTTTCACTTTGATCATTTTAACCGTCATTATGTACGATGACTTCAAAAAACAAAAGTGGCTGATATACTCGTCTTGCGTCTTTATATTCCTTGTGCTTGTTTTTATCCTGTCAAGCAGGTGGGAACGTCTCGTGAACCTGAACAATCCTCAAAATTCCATAATCCAGCGCCTGAATTACTGGAGCACCGCCATAGGCGTAATAAAAGACCATCTGTTTTCAGGCGTAGGGGCGGGCAATTTTCAGGAAGTGTTTTTGAAATACAAGGTGGGGCTGAGCACCAACACCAGATACGCGCACAATATCTTCCTGCATCAGTGGGCAGAGACAGGGATTCTGGGTTTTGCCGGAATATTTTTTATGATTTTTAACCTGCTGCGCAGAAAACTTAAAGACACCGGAGAGAAATTCATATTTTTAGCCGCAATAGCTTTTATCATGCACAACATGATAGATAACGCCTACTTCATGCCTGAAACAGGGATATTTTTGTGGGCCCTGCTGGCAATCTTAAGTTTCTGAATTATCTGTTACGCTACGGGAAAGGCTTTTATAAGTTTTTCCGCTGATTTGACTATCTTCTCCAGAGGAATCTTATCCATACAGGTAAATTTTTTATCGCATTTATTTTTATAACACGGCGCGCAGCTTGCTTCTGATATTATTTTATAGCCCCGGCCATACAGGTCTATTTCCCGGGGACAGGTTGGGCCAAAGATAGCTACGACAGGCTTTTTAAGCGCTATCGCCATATGCATGGCAAGCGTATCGGAGGCGATAACCAGCGCGCAATTATTAATCAGCGCGGCAAATTCCTTAAGGCTGTTATCACAGCCGAAATCAAGCGCTTTTCCCTCTGCGGCTTTTTTAATATACCCGTTAATATCTTTTTCAAGAGGCCCGCCAAGCAGCGCCGTCTTCACATGTAACTTTTTATGCAGCAGCCCTATAAGCTCGGCTATCTTCTCTTTTCTTAAATTTTTATTGGCAAAAACTCTGCCTGCGCCCGTATTAATGCCTATAACCGCGTCTTTTTTATCTAAACTATTTTTTTTAAAAAAGCTGTTTGCGAAATCAATATGTTTTTTATCCAGGGCCAGCTCATAAGGATTATTTTTGTATTTAAGCTTTGCCGTTTCGAATATTAATTCCTGATAAGTTTTTTTATTTTTAAAAAACTTCAGATCATCGTCTATGCCTAGGAAATAGGAATATTCCGCCTCTTTGTTCAAGGGGCACAGCCCGCCTTTCTTATCTAAACCGTATCCGTATTTCTCGGAGGCGCTGACAGACATAGCGAGAGAAACCGCTTCCCTGGCCTTGTCCAGAGATATGACTATATCGAATTCCTCTCTCCTTAGTAAAGAAGCTGTCTTTTCCGTATAAACCAACACCCGGTTTATATTGACGTTGCCTTCCAAAAGCTCGCGCGAAGGCCTCTCTACAACCCACGTCACACGGCTATTATGATATCTGTTTTTTAGCGCGGAAAGGATCGCAGTGGTTCTCAAGACATCGCCCGCTGAAGCCAGCTTTATAATTAAAATCCTTTTTGCAGGATTCATTTTTCGCGCCCCTTTTTATCCATAACAAACGCTTTTATCTCCCCTAAAGCTTTCCGCGTATAATTATTGGTAAGCATCAGATACCCGAGCCTCGGCAAGTCATATAACAAGGCGATAACTATACCCCTGAGTATATTTATATCGTCATTTTTAAGGATCAAAAAATACCTGTTGCGGAAACACAGGTATTGCCTTATCTTCCCGCCTGAACCAGAGCTATTGCCGGTATGATAACAGACGGCTTCCGGGCAGAACCCGGCTTTCCATCCTTTTTTTTGCGCCCGCCACGCCAAATCCGCGTCTTCAACCAGAAAAAAGAAGCGCTCGTCGAAATAGCCTGTTTTTTCCTTTACATCCTCAAGCATCTGCCTTTTGTAAAAAGCGGCCGCCGAGCAGACTCCAAAAACATATCCAGATTTGTTGAATCTTCCGTTATCAGGCCTGTTCTTTCCTATATCGTAAAATTTTCTGAATTTAGAAAGCCTTATCCCGCAGGAATAAATAGTTTTCTTATCATCCTTTAAAATCTTTGGCTGAAACATGCCGGTTGCCGCATCCGATTGTTTCATGAAACCCGTTATTTTATTGATAAAATTTTTCTCCAGAATCACATCGCAATCCAGACTTAGTATCCATTCGCCACTTGCAATCTCAATCCCCTGATTCCTTGCCTTAGCCGCGCCTTCGTTTTTCTTGTTTTTAATCAACCTGACAGATGGATAACCCTCCTTTACCAGCCTCAAGGTATCATCCTCCGAACCGTTATCTACCAATATCACCTCAAAACTCAGATTATCCTGGCCGAATACGGAGTCCAGGCAGGGCTTGATAAATTTAGCGCTGTTAAAAGCCAGGATAACAATAGATAGTTTCAACATTGCCTTAAATAAACGTGGTTAAAAATTGCGATTTTTTTAAATATCTTTTCCATAAAAAACCTGGATTAAATCATCTTTAATATGCCATATAATTTCCCGGCTAACACTTGAAGGGAATATTCTTTTTCTACAAGGTCTCTGGCATTTTTTCCAAGATTAGAACGCAAAACAGGGTTCCTGACCAATTCTTCCATCTTTTGAATGTATTCATTCTTATTTTTTGCTAAAAAACCTGTATCTCCGTCTTTAATGATATGCGATGGCTCTCCGATATCGCTTGATATGGTCGGTTTTGCCATAGCCATGTATTCAAAGAGCTTAGTAGGGCTTTTTGATTTATTGAACTTTGTATCTTGAATTAAAGGCACAAGCCCCACGTCTACGCCTGCGAGATAATCGGGAATCTGATCCGGAAGGATCCAACCGTCTATTTTTATTCTGTTTTTATGCCTGGCGTTACCTATATAAGCGTTTATTTCTTCAAAATATTCCCCTTCGCCTGCAATGCGCATAAAGATATTATCATGCTTATCCGCCAGTGCTAAAAAACAATCCAGAACAAACCTTACATTATCGCGCATTTCTTTGTGATACATAGTGCCGGCCCATGAAAAAGTTATCTTTGAGTTATCTTCGCGCCTGCTCCCGGGCTTAAAAAGTTCTGTGTCCGTTCCTGTGGGGATATAATAAACCTTATCGTTGAACTTACCTAAATAGTTTTTTAGATAAACGCTGGCCGCGATGCACACATCCGCATGTTTGGCGATCTTCCGCGTCAAAAACTCCATCTTAGAGCTTGGGAACAAGCCGAAATGATATACTGGATTTTCTCTTATGTTCCAATCATCGCAATCAAATATGAATTTATTCTTATTTATTAAAGAAACTGCGAACGGGCTAAGCGTGTGATAATTCAGCCTCTGCATAAAAAAAACAGCGCCTTTTTCCTTCTTTACCAATATCTTAAAAGCCTCGATATTGTATTTAATTTTATCCAGACAGGACATCTCAAATTCTTTTTCCCCGTATTTGGCGCCTAAATTATCCGCAAAAGAAAACACCTCCGTATCTACGCCGTATTTTTTTAAGGCCTCGGCAAAATTATAACATCTCACCCTGGCTCCCGATAAATCGTACCCTTCGCGTGTAATAAAAATAACTTTCATTTTAAACCAGCCTGTGAACGTCCGCCGGCATCTTTTTTAGTCTTGCTGATTAATTCACGATACGCTCTGCCTGCCGGCTTAAGGCTCCCGTCTTCGCGAACACATAAGCCCAGGTCGTCATCCCATCTCTCCGGTTCAGAGGCGTTATTCCAAAGACGCGCCTGACGCGTCCATTGCCACGGGACAAACCCCTCTGCGTTAGTATTTAAAAATGCTTTGAAATCTTTGGTTAATTCATCCTTCTGTCTTATCTCCTCCATAGCGTCCAAACCTGCGGGATCCCATGTTTCCTGAAAAATAACTGGCTTGGCTAAGGGTTCGCTAAAGCTAATCTCTGCCGGCTCGTACGTATGCACGCAGGCGTAATCCAATTCATCCATAAGCTCAAGGCTTGAATCGCATCCTACTGTAACAAGGTGAACGTCTCCATTTTTCCGGAATGCGTATAAGATCTCTTTAGCCCAGGTTTTTAACGCTTGTGCGTCTTCCTTTTCTAAGCGCGGCTCATTCCATAAATCCCACGTAATCCAGGGGATATCTTTATAGCGATTAGCGATTATCTTTACAAATTCTTTCTGAATTACTACCTTTTCCGCATCAAGCATCCTCTCTTTAAGCCCCAGCCATCCTATGGGATTCCCCATCTCTTCCGGCACCAGCGAAAATATATCCATGCAGAAAATCAGGCCCTGTTCCCCGCTCAATTGTATAATCGCATCCAATATCCTCAATGACCGCTCCGAAGGCAACGGTTCCATATCGGACTCCGAAAAATACGGGTCCGGCTGTTCTTTTACTACCTGTGAAAAATAATCCCTGAACCATTTAGAATGGTGGTAATGGATACGCACAAAATTAATGCCCAACTCATGCATGGCCTTAAAATCTTCCCTTATTCTAAGTAAATTCGGCTTCAGCCACATCAATTCCCCAAGCCTGCTTTCATAATAGTTTGCTCCTAAAATAAACGACTCTTCATCATTAATAATAAATCTGCCCTTATCTATACTTATCGAGGGCTTATTTTTCAGGGCATCTCTATCTATCACCACAAAACCGTTTTCCTCGCTATCTAAGACAACGCCATCTTTTTTCAAGCTCGCTCTTACTTTATAAAAACTGCTTTCGAATTTTTCCGGCCGCCATGTTTCCTTCAGAGTCACCTGC
>Ga0172369_10010382_pt1 | contig 10100 bp, 11 predicted proteins | sample LakKiv25m_FD_114539 | JGI IMG/M metagenome (GOLD analysis project Ga0172369, IMG submission 114539) | Freshwater microbial communities from Kabuno Bay, South-Kivu, Congo - kab_022012_11.25m | ecosystem: Environmental > Aquatic > Freshwater > Lake | place: Democratic Republic of the Congo...
GAAGCGACCGCCCAAAAGACCAAAACCAATCGCAGTACCTAAAGCACCGAAAGCGATCAAGATAGCAGATGCAATTGCAACTAGACCTAAAGTGAGTTCCATGAAAAATTCCTCAGAGGTTAGGTTTTATACCAAATTAAATTAAAAAATTGTGCCCAACCATCCGGTGACAGTCAGGCAATACCATTAATGCTTTTCGCTTGCCATGCTCAAGTATACGATAGTCAGCATCATGAAAATGAATGCTTGTAGCGTAATAACAAGAATGTGGAAGATCGCCCAAGGCACAGACAACGCCCACTGGATCCAGAACGGTAATAATGCGATCAGGATGAAGATTAACTCACCTGCATACATGTTACCGAAAAGTCGGAGAGCCAATGAAACTGGACGTGCAAGGAAAGTTACCAATTCCAGAATCAAGTTCACTGGAATAAGCAACGCTTTTGCAACTGGGTTACTTGGGTTAAATGGGTTAAGTGCCAACTCGCCAACGAAACCGCCAACACCCTTTTCACGGATGCTGTAGAACAAGATCAGGACAAATACAGATAAAGACATACCAAGGGTAATGTTAGGATCTGTAGATGGAACAATCTTGAAGTAAACGTGGTGAGGGTCCATACCAAACACGTTAGCACCGATCAGTTGAGCTGTATAAGGAATCCAGTCAACAGGAATCAGGTCCATCAGGTTCATGAGGAAAATCCACACGAAGATGGTTAAAGCTAACGGCGCAATTAAGCGAGATTTGCCATGGAATGTGTCGCGGACACTTGAGTCAACAAACTCAATAATCATTTCAATTGCAGACTGGAACTTGGTTGGAACACCAGAGTTTGCAGCTTTCGCTACTACCCAGAACAGCAAACAGAAAATGATACCAAGGCCAATTGACCAACCCATTGAATCCAAGTGAATAGCAGTGAACCCCATCTGTTGAGCTTCTTCAGCAGACTCAGCCAATTTCCATGTACCGTCCGGCATTTTGCCGTACGTCATGTTGGTCAAGTGGTGCTTGATGTACTCGGTCGAAGTAAGGGCATGTTCTTCAGCAGCCATAAATCACACCTGGTCAATGTCAAAAACAAAAGAGGGAACGAATATCGCGTGCTGCTTGATATCTCGCTCATCTCCTAAAAACTTTTCAATTTTTGCTGCGCCTATACTCGTTTTTGTAGACGTGACACCCAAAACGGAGCGACCCACGACATGGCCTGAACGAGAATAAAACCACAAAACAATGCAACCGGAGACAACGGCTCGACATTGCTTAAAATTAAAATGAATCCTACGATCACAATCGCAAACTTACCAAGCATGCCCCTATACATGTTCGACAGAACTTGTTTAGATGCTCTCGCGCCTGCTGCGCGGAACGACTGCCAGGAAAAATAACAACTTGCAACCCAACATACCAATGCACCAAGTGCGGCACTCAAGGCGGCTGTAGCATCTTTGAATATCCAGGCAATCAATGCAGCAACAGGTATCATGAATGCTTGCAAGAAGACCAAAGCTTTCGCTAATCGTCGGTCAATCAAGCGACTAGTTCGGCTCATTTACTTTCCACTCACAGCATAAATGCTTGACAAGTTTAACTGATGATCGTTTTTTATCGCAGGCATTATAGAGTTACACCCCTGAACATGCAATCTTTTCCCGATCTTAGTCGTATTTTTTTGCACAACTGTAACCGTATTGTCATAATTCAAATTTGCCGCCAAAATGCGCTATTTTTGCGCATTTATTACACATTTTTGCGTTTGGGTGGCCAATTTCTGCCAGGCCTGCACAAAGTCCCCTGCCCCACTCATACTTTCGTCGACCATTTGAAACACAATCGGGTTCAGGCGCTGATACTGGCTTTTGCTGGCATGACCTTCGGCCAGTAAACACATTTTCGGGTTTGGACGATGATCATTCATATATTTAATTTGCGCCACCGTCGGAGCTACATGCGGATCATGAGTCAGTGCGCCGGCAAACTTCAGGTTCAGCGGACGTTCCAGATATTGATAGGCATCATGATAAGACCAGTAGGCTTTGGCCGAGGCTTTGCTTTTAAACTTGTCTGCGGTCAGTAACAGTTCTTGGGCAAAAGCACGGGCATTGGCCCAGTACTGTTCACGCTGCTCAGGCACCTGCTGGGAACGCAAAGCCGCAATAAAAAAGCCAATACGAATAGCATTGTTTGGATCAAGCCAGACATGGGAGTCGACCGTGTTTTTTAATGCTGCACCACGAGGACTACGCTGTGGTAGCGTTTGCAAAATGCCAGAATCTAGCAATGAAATAGCTTTGCTCTGATTGCTGAACAGTTTTTCTAGAGGTGCTTCATGCGCTTTGCCCAGCCAGATCACCAGACCCGCATCCTGAATGGTCTTGCGATGCGCAGGAGTCAGACTGACATCATGTCCGGTCTGGTCGGCCAATAATAAGGTTGGAGTTTCTATGCCTTGTGTAATTTCCTTGGCAATCAGATAAATCGGCTGTGTCGAAATGACAAGACTTTGAGACCAGCTAAGGGTACTGAACAAAGCCAGAGCAAAGAAGGCGAAAAAACGGGACATGAGCGCAAAATCATAAAACAGGATAGATGTTATATTATAACAAAATAACAAAAATACCTATGTATAATCGAATCTGACTATACTTCATGTTAAAATTTAATGTCCGATTTTCCTCCTACATTTCCTTGGGGTAGCTATGAGCTTATGTTCTCATGAACATCATGATGCATTACATGGCGTGCACGACCATCAAAATATTGAGCAGCGTCTTGCTGAAGCCGAAAGTCTCTGTGCCGCCACAGGCGCTCGCCTGACCCCGCTTCGTCGTGAAGTGCTGGAACTGATTTTAAATGCCTCGGGCCCGATGGGGGCATACGACTTACTGGCCAAAATTAAAAGTGAGTCAGATCGTCCGGCGGCACCACCAACCGTGTACCGTACGCTCGACTTTTTACTGGAAAAAGGGCTGATTCACCGTTTAACTTCTATTAATGCCTATATTCCCTGCTGCCATCCGCGTGAAGGCCATCAGGCGGCGTTTTTAATTTGTACCGAATGTAAAGTGGTCAAAGAAGCTTCTGCGCAGGGTTTACTGCAGCAACTGGCAGAGCTGTCAGCTTCGGATCACTTCACCGCCCATCACAGTATTATCGAGATTTCTGGTTTATGTCAGCACTGCGCCAGCAAACGCTAAGTCCTGCGCCGCTGATTCGTCTTGAACAGATTCAAGTCCGGATTGATGAGCGTGATATTTTAAAACAGGTCGATTTCTCTTTGTATGAGAAAGAAATTGTCACGCTCATTGGTCCGAATGGTGCCGGCAAATCGACGCTGATTAAAGTTATGCTGGGTATTGTCAAACCCACGGCTGGCAAAGTAGTGGCCGATAAAAAACTAAAATTCTCCTATGTGCCACAGAAATTCAATCCTTCACATAGCTTGCCGTTAAGGGTCAAGGATCTGCTGGCTTTAGAAAAATGTAGCAGTGCGTTAAAAGCAGAAATTATCCGTGATACCGGCATTGCCAAGCTGGAAAATTCCAAAGTACAGCAACTGTCTGGCGGTGAGCGGCAGCGCGTGTTACTGGCCCGTGCCTTATTGCGTCAACCCGATGTGCTGGTGCTGGATGAACCGATGCAAGGGCTGGATATCCAGTCAGAAGCCGAGCTGTATGACTATGTGCGTAGCCTGCCAGAAAAATATGGCTGTGCCGTGCTGATGGTCTCGCATGATCTGCAATGGGTCATGCAAGGCACGCATCGGGTGGTGTGCTTAAACAAACACATCTGCTGTAGCGGCTTGCCCGAAAGTGTGCAGCAGCATCCGGAATATCAGGCCATTTTTGGCACCAACCGGGTGTTCTATCAGCATCATCATGATCATTGTGCGCATGGCGACCATGCTGAGCCGTGCCAGCATGATTCCCGTCCCCATATTCACCCTGAACCGGAAGTCTAAACCATGATGGATTGGTTATCGTTATTACTTCCGGCCTGGATCATGGGCACTTTACTGGTGTTTCTGACCGCACCACTCGGCTGTCTGATGCTGTGGCGGCGGATGTCTTTTTTTGCCGATACCATGGCACATGGCACCTTATTGGGTGTAGCCATTGCCGGAGCCTTGAGCTTACCGCTGTGGATGGGTGTTACGTTTTTAGCCTTATTACTGGTCGGTATTCTTTGGATTCTGCATGATCCGCGCTTACCGAATGATGCTTTGCTGGCCTTATGCTCGGCAACCCTGCTCTGCTCCGGTCTGCTGTTTATCCAGCACATTCCAAGCCTGCGTCCGGAACTGCTTAGCTACCTGTTTGGTGATCTGCTCACTATCTCCTGGGCCGATTTACCCATCTTTACGCTGGTGATTGCCGGTGCACTGCTGGTTCTATATAAGTATTGGCAGGCTCAGATTCAGATTGCGATTGATCCGGATATTGCCGCCAGTGAAGGTATTCATGCCCAGTGGCAACGTCTGATTTTTATGTTGCTGCTAGCCCTGTTTACGGTTCTGGCATTACGCGCGGTCGGTTCACTGTTGATGGGTGCCTTACTGGTAATTCCGGCGCTCACGGCACGACTGCTGGCCCACTCTCCAAAACAGATGGTGATTTGGGCTTTTGTGATTGCGCAAATTGGGGTAACGGTTGGTTTATGGTCCAGCGCCGGCTTAAATACCTCGACCGGACTGACTATTGTGCTGACCATGGCGGTGATTTTTGCCCTGATCTTTACCGTGCAGAAATTTAAAAAACTGGCCTAAACAATCAACCGAAAGGTTCCATCTAGCCCTCCCCTCTTTATCATTGAGAGGGGAAAATCAACTGTTATTGATGCACCAGACTCAATAAAAACGCAGCACCAGCAAACAGACCGGCAAACGTCCGGTTCATGACTTTCTGCTGACGCGGTGACTTTAACAATCTTAAAACCTTGGCCGCCAGGCCGGTATAACCCGCCATCACAATCAGATCAATCGTAATCATGGTCGCCGCCATGATCAGATACTGAATCCACTGCGGTTTGGATAAATCCAGAAATTGTGGCAATACAGCCAGCAAAAATACAATCGCTTTCGGATTGCTCATATTCACCAGAAAACCGTTCAGCAGTAGCCGTCCAGCTGATTTCTGCGGTAAATCCTGCCGGATTTCAATCGAGTGTACCGGCGCTTTCCATTGCAGATAGGCCAGATACAGCAGATACGCTACCCCGAACCATTTCACTGCCAGAAAAGCCCAAGGCGTGGTCGCAAACAGCACACCTGCGCCGGCCGCCACAATCGCAATCTGCACCAGCAGCGCCAGTTGCAGCCCGATGGCATTCCAATAACCATGACGAAAACCGTAATTCAGCCCGCTCGACATCGAGGCAATCGCACCTGCGCCCGGCGACACACTAATCACCCAACAGGCCAGCATATAGGCCAGCCAAATCTGATAAGACATGGTAATTCACCACAAAAATGACAGATTATTATATGACGATTCATCTTTTAAGTGCGCAGTAAAGCGGCAATAAAAATCTGATCCAGAGACTGTTAAGCTGCTACCGGTTCAGGCACAATAGTTTTAGTGATTGATTATTAAAAACTTAGGAGCCATGAATGACAGCTCAATCTGTAATCTTGCCATTACCTTCAGATCATGCCCGTTTTATTGTTTTACGTTTAAAAGATTTAACTCTTGAGCAATTAAAAGAAAAATTAGCTGATCTTTTTAATACCCGTGATCGCCTGATTACCCAGCATCCTCATGCACAAATTAAAACTGCCGTGGCCTTTGGACCTGAACTTTGGGCACAACTGTACTCCCAAACTCCAGCTGGCTTTAAGCAGTTACAACCGATTGAAGGCGCATTCCAGATGCCTGTCGTACCGGCAGATGTACTCATTCATATTGCCAGTGCCCGTGCGGATATCTGTTTTGCCCTGAGCCAGTCTTTCTTTGAGGGTATTCAGGATCAGGTTGATGTTCTGGATGAGCGGGTCTGCTTCCGCTATTTTGATGGCCGCGACATGACCGGCTTTATTGATGGCACAGAAAACCCGCAATTCCCGGATGACCGTGCCGAAGTCGCTTTACTGGGCGAAGATGCCGGCATTTTTGAAGATGGTTCCTTTGTCTTTGCCCAGCGTTATGCGCATGACTTAGATAAATGGAAACGCCTGAAAGTCGATGCACAAGAACAAGTGATGGGTCGAACCAAACTTGAGTCAATTGAGCTGGATGATGAGGTGAAACCTGACAATGCCCACGTCGCCCGTACCGTGGTTGAAGATGATGAAGGTGAAGAAATGGAAATTCTGCGTCATTCCCTACCGTATGGGGATGGGCAAGGTGACCAAGGCTTATTCTTTATTGCCTATACCAAGGATTTAACCATTCTGGATGCGATGCTTGAGCGTATGTTTGGCACCTCGGGAGATGGTATTCATGACCGTTTACTGCATTTTGTCACCGCTTTAGATGGTGCTTACTACTTCGCTCCAAGTGAAGAGTTGCTGGAAACGGTGCTGGAAGGATAATTAATAAAGCCGACGAGAGTCGGCTTTTATATAGAACATTTTACAAACACTCAATTCCCTTTAATTTTACTTTTTTATTCTCGAAGTTAGTGACTTTTCTAGTATTTTTATTTGTATAAGCCACTTCATAAAGTAAATATCCTTGGGACATAAAACGATATTTCCCAGTGATTTTACCATCTATAATTTCATTCATTGAACGATAGATTTCTGGCTGAGCATTATCACCCATATCTACTTCTTCTATTTCATAGGGGTCTGAAAGATTTATATCTTTCATATAGGGGAAATATTTAATTTTTTTGACTTGAAGATAGTAAATAGGAACTAATAATATTGATTTTTTACCATCTGATAAGCAATAAAATTCATGACTAGAGTGAGCCAATGAATATAATGATAATAAAATGATAAAAATTAATACATAAATATTTTTCATAATTTTTCAACCTTATCATTTATTACCTTATAGTAATAGAATTCCTCTCCCCCTTAAGGAGAAAACTAGAATAGGGAATTTTTAATTAATTACAATTCTTATTGATAATTCTTGGACTTATAAATTTCTTTAATTCATAAAATCTTAAAATGAAAAATCACAAAATATCAGATATCAATATATAACCTTTTACTACTTTCCCACCCATACTTAAATATTCAATATTTAAGTAAAATTCATCTTTATTTTTTACAATATTTTTTATCCTTACAATATCCCCATTAATTAAATAAGATCTTTTCTTATTAAAAAATTGATCAAATAAAAAAGCCTTTCTTGAGGATACTTCAACTTTCTCGACTATTTTACCTAAGTCACTCTTCAATACATAAATATTATTAGGATTTAAAAAAAAAGTAGTTAAATTTAAGTTTGGAGCTAAAGTCCTCCACTCTTCTTTCAATATATATTTCCCAGACTCTAAAAGATATATTCTTTTATAGCTTATTGCTCCATCTTTAAACCTTTCAATAATTCTATTTTTTTTAAATTCTGGATCGTATAATGGACTCAAATAAAACTCTTTTACCTCTTTAGAAGATATTTCAAAAATCCTGTATTGACCACTTGGGTTACAATCCTCTGTGTAATTCACCACCAAATATTTATACTTACTATTATTTATTTCCTCTAACCAAAAACCATTTTTATTATAACAGTAGTCATTACCATTGAATAAATAAAATTTTTCTCCCCCTTTCCTATAGTAAATATTATTATCCTCTTTTACTAAAATATCTTTTGCTGACAAATTACCTGAAAAAATCAATAATAAAAAAATGAAAAATTTATTTAAAACCATTCCTTTTCTCCACTTCTCTCAATATTTTTATAAACAACTTCTTTCTTTCCAACATCCCATTATTTCCACCATTTATTCTCTTACTCACAGACTCAACTACTTTTAAATGATGACTATCACTATATTTACTATTTAAATCTGGATACTCTTTATAAATTAAATTATCTGCATTTTTAAATATATTAAATGCCCATACAGAACTTTCCACTGCATGAAATAAGTCATCACAAATTAATTCTGGGTTACTAACTACATCTATTCCTGAGTAGTTTTTATATTTTTTATATGCACTTTTCCAAGTTAGCTGAATTAGACCTCTTCCTTTATACTTAGGACCATCTCCAAAAGATGTATTTCCTTCAGCTAAGATTTGATTTCTTCTTCGACATGCTCGACTATTTTTAACGTCACAAACAGATGGCGGAAAGTTAGATATATCATAATCTTTCCCACTAGCATATTCAATTAAGGTATTAAAGTGGTCACACTCATGATAAATTTGTGCTAAAAAATGACATAACATTAATTTATCTTTTAAATTATGTTTTCTAAGACTTTTATTCAACTCAGGAACAAACTCTTCTGGCGTAGTATTTTGTGTTGATCTCCCATTCATTACGCGATGAGAAAATAGTTTTCTAGAACCATAAACAGCTTTAAAAAAGCTTAACGAAATAATATCTTCTGAATCATTATCAATCCTTTTATCTAAATTAGGTTTATTCTCCTCTGTGGTTCCTTCAATAATATCAACATCTAGATGTAATTTAATAGCTTCCTCTTTAACTCTTTTGGCCACATAACTTACTGGATCTAAAGGCTTTCCATCTGGTTTGAGTACAGTAAATTGTAATCTCTGCCCAACCATACTTATTAACGGCAGTTTTCCATTGGAAATCGAATAAACCTTTTTCTTCCCGGTAGCTACAATTAACATCTCAATATTTGTTTTTTCAATAACGTAATTACTACCTTCACGATCTACAAGTGTTAGTATAGAAGTACTTTTAAACTTTTCATAGGGTTCATCTAATTGAATCAGAATAGGTTTTTCTGTGCCATTACCTGAATTAAGCGATCTTTTTAAAACAAACTCATCATTCGATGCTAAGGCTAAAAATTCAATATCACGATTAGCCGAAGAGAGGACTTCAACTCTTCCTTGATCATCCGTAATACGTTCAAAACTTTTCTTTCCCTTTGGCCGTGTTTGTATCGGAAAATGAGCCATAATCTTTCCATGAACATCAACCACTTGAAAAGGTGTTACCACCAAACCATTCTGAGAAATCGTACTATTCATTTGTCGATATTCTTCAATGGTGTTAGGTAACTGAATTTTTATAGGATGCTCTGAGGAGGAGAGGGTCGAAGAATTAATGACCTTCACCACAGTATAATCAGATGCCTTCGGTGGTTTTGCTAAAATTTCTACCATCCGATTAGGAGAAGCTTGAAAGACAAATAAGCCATCTGTATCTGTTTTCTTCAGATTCTCTCTCGATGAATTTTGATAACGTGATTTCACCTTCAGATTTCTGACATATCGTCCAGATTTATCATAAAACTTAGAGGTAATGGTCACCAGTTTACTCATGATTCAATATCCTCGTGTGTAGACACCTCATCCTCCTGATCTTCTTCTATTTCTTCGAGCAAATAATCAATCTGTTCATCACTCACTGCTCCACTCAAATGTGTATGCAAAGAGTTAAAGCCCAGTGCAATAAAGTCAGTTGACTGCGGCGTATAGAACCTAAAAGTACTCAATTGATTTTGTTCATTTAATATGGATTTATTGGTTTTCAGAAGTTTTCCATCAGTTTGATCAATCACAAAAATTTCTTTTTCTCCTGCAGATGAGCTATTCCATTGATAATTAATCTGATTACTAAACAATGTTGCCATCTGAGGTAAGCTCATCTTCGGTTCAACCACATTTTGTGGCTGTAAAAACAGATGCTGACCCGCTTTCACTTCAAACTTCCCAGCAGTTGTCGGCAACACACCTGAACCACTAATTTCAATCTGACTTCCTCCAGCCACCAATATAATTTTTTTACTCGCCTTAACTTCAATCCTGTCTTCCGTTGAAATAATCTGCACACCCTTTCTGGCAATCAGGTCTGCGCCATCCCCTTGGGCTTGAATCTCGACTTTGCCTTTACCGGCATATAAGCGTGCACCGTCTTGGGCTGCAAACAGGCTCAGTTTCTGGCTGGCATGGGCAATCAAAGACTGCTGCGTACTCAGGTTAATA
>Ga0172369_10010384_pt1 | contig 10096 bp, 10 predicted proteins | sample LakKiv25m_FD_114539 | JGI IMG/M metagenome (GOLD analysis project Ga0172369, IMG submission 114539) | Freshwater microbial communities from Kabuno Bay, South-Kivu, Congo - kab_022012_11.25m | ecosystem: Environmental > Aquatic > Freshwater > Lake | place: Democratic Republic of the Congo...
AACCAATCAGCATTTCATTTTCCATCCTGATCAAAGTATTACTGTGCAAGGCAAATGTCTAGATGTAGCAGGAAAACAGAAACATGATGGTGCTGAAGTCATTGCTTATACCTGTAATAGACAAAGTAACCAAAAGTGGTATCTCGATGGTCAGCGTATTCGTAGTCCAGATACAGGTAAATGTTTAGATATTTATAATGCGAACATGAAAATGTATAGCTGCAATCAAAATTGTGGGCAGAAATTTAGTTTTATTGCATTATAAATAAATGAATCACTCATTCCCTCAGCCTAGCCTGCTCTTTTAAAGATGGGCAATTAGCGATTGATGATTTAAAAACAACTTATAAAAAAATCTAACACCATTAATTAAGGATGCTGGCTAAACAAATCAAAAATCACTTTTCTTAACCATTGATGACTGGTCTGGTGATGACAAGACGTATGCCAATACTGGCGTACAGGATAAGTTGGAAAATTCAACGGCGCACTTACTACTTGTAAATTCCCACGTGCCAACAATACCTCACTTAAATAATAAGGTACTGTCGCAATCATATCGGTTTCTTGCACAATTAAACCAACGCCCAAATAACTTGGAATACTCATTAAAATATTACGTCTTAAACCACGATTGCTTAATTCATTTTCAATATGGTAGTGACCTATACTGGTATCCACATCGACATGCGATTCACGAATATAAGCTTCAACATCTAAACTTTTTTCACAAATACGTGGATGATCTTTACGACTAATCACCACATAATATTGTAAAAATAATTGCTGCTGATAAAACCCCTGTTCTAATTCAGGTAAAAATCCAATCGCAAAATCAATTTCACCATTTGCCATTTGATAACTGGTTTCACGGGTAATAGGACGAATTTTAATCCGCACTGAAGGTGCATATTTTTTTAAAAACTTGGTCAGCTTTGGCAATAAAACCAAATGCGAAACATCGGTCATTGCCAAAGTAAATAACTGATCGGAATGGGTCGGATCAAAATCGACTTTAAAGTTATTAACCGTTTCAATTTTATTAATAATTTCACTAATCGGTGAAAAAATCTGTTTCGCCAACTCAGTTGGCAACATTTCATTGCCCACCCTTAAAAATAATGGGTCATTAAAATGCTGACGGATTTTATTTAAACAGTTACTGACCGCAGGCTGACTCATGCCCAATGCATCTGCTGCTGCAGACACATTTTTTAATTTATATACATAGTAAAAAATCTGTAGCAGTCTGCTATCTAACTTAAACATATCCATCTTTCCATAGCATCAGTTTCACTGCTCAGTTTTCATCCTTATTTAGCGCCATGCTTTTAATTTAGAGCTATGTCCAATGCCTACATTAAAACAATTGGTCGGATCCAATTTTTGATAATGCTGCTTCAGGGCAGGCTTCGCCACATATAAATGCCCAACATTATGTTCTGCAGGATACTCTGCCCCACGTGCATCAAGCAATGACCACATTTGATGTTCCATCGCCAACGGGTCTAGACCTTTTTTAATAATATAGTCCTGATGAAAGACATGACATAAAAAATGACCATAATACAACTTATGTATAATCGCCTGCTCCAACTCTGCAGGCAAGGTTTCAACCCATTGCTGATCATTACGTCTTAACGCAATATCTAAAGCGACAATGTCTTCGACTTCATTTCGATGTGTATCACGATAACGGATTGCAGCACCTGCCACAGCAAAACGATGCAAAAATGCCTTGCGTCCTTCATCTTCACTACACAGGAAAAAACTGCCGGAGCTGCGCGTGATAAAATAATCCAGTAAAAACTGCTGCACTACTGCAACATCTTGCTGCTCAATCCGCAAAATTAAATGATGCTCATACAAATCACGAAATTGATTCATGCGTTCAGGCAAATGATTTGGCAACAGTTTCGTGAACATTTGCAAAACCTTATCTGACAAGCCACGCATGCCCCAACGTGTCAGAAAACCATCGACTTTGTCTTTCATGGCAAAAGCGGCAGGTACTTTACTGGTGCCAAATTTCTCAATAAACAAGAAACTGTCTTTGCCGTATTCTGCACCAATGTCATAGGCATCTCGATGAATATACTCGCCTGCAATCGGTACACGCGGCAAATCACGCAATAAAAAACGGCGGATTGCGGTTAAATCCTCTTGCTGATTGCTGCCGATATAAAACACCTGACTCGGAATTTTCTCAAACGTATCCAAACGCACCGCAAACACACAGACTTTACCTGCCGAACCCGAAGCTTCAAACAAACGACTCGGGTCGGCATTGAATCGTGCAGGGGTATCGGCATCGACTTGCGCAACATCATGTACATAACGCTGATCTGAAGCACAGCAATGTTCTGAATATTCAATATCTTCAGGACGATATTGTTGTTGCTCAAGTTTGGTTAAAATTTCTTCTGGCGAGCTTCCTAAATTTACCCCCAAATGATTGATGAGTTGCAACTCGCCCAGTTCATTGACTTGTGCATATAAGGCCAACTCAGTATAGGCAGGGCCGCGTCTGACCAATGCACCGCCTGAATTATTGCACACCCCACCCAACACCGAAGCACCAATACAAGACGAACCAATGACTGAGTGTGGCTCACGCTGATGCGGCGCCAAATGTTGTTCCAAAGCATCTAGTGTTGCACCAGGCAAACAAATCACTTGCTTGGCATCGTTGATGAGCTGAATACCTTTTAAACGTTGGGTATTAATCAAAATTACAGGACGGTCATAGTCATCACCAAATGGTGTAGAACCACCCGTGAGTCCTGTATTGGCGGCTTGCATAATAATAATACAATCTGCGGCCACCGCCACTTGTAACACTTGCCACTGCTGCAACAAAGAGCCTGGCGTGACCACCGCAAAAACCTGTCCTTCGCCAAAACGCCGCCCTTGACGATATAAACGAGTATCCGATTCATGGGTCAATACATGCGCTTTTCCCACAATATCAACTAGGTTTTTAAGGGTTGCGGCAGCATCAAATTGTGTTATTGAAGAAATTGTCTGTGGCATAGTGTACAAGTCCTGAAACAAGGTGAAAAATACAATTGAGCGATTCAGCCAAACACATCGGTTGATGGATTGATCGCTCCTGCTAGCCATTTAGCCTTTCAGTTCACGCTCAAGTTGTACCAAGCAATCTGAGTTAATCGCTTGAATGTTTTTAGCCCCCGTTAAGGTCATTGCGACTCGCATTTCTTTATCAATCAATTCGAGTAAATTACTCACACCCGCCCCGCCTGCAGCGCCTAGTGCATAAATAAAGGCACGTCCAAGCATACAAGTATCCGCACCCATCGCCAACATGCGCACCACGTCTAGGCCATTACGAATACCTGAATCCACTAGAATTTTTAGATCCCCTTTCACTGCATCAGCAATTGGTGGTAAAGCACGTGCAGTCGAGAGCACACCATCTAACTGACGACCACCGTGATTGGACACCACAATTCCGTCAGCCCCAAAACGAACAGCATCCTTAGCATCTTCTGGATCTAAAATGCCTTTAATGACCATTGGGCCATCCCAAAATTCACGAATCCACTCCAAGTCTTTCCATGAAATAGATGGGTCAAAGTTATTGCCTAACCAACCAATATAATCTTCAAGTCCTGTTGGTTTGCCTAAGTATTTAGAGATATTGCCCAAGTCATGCGGACGACCAAGCAAGCCAACGTCCCATGCCCAGTTTGGATGCATCACTGCCTGCATATAGCGGCGCATAGCAGCATTTGGCCCACTCATGCCCGAATGTGCATCACGATAACGTGCGCCAGGCACAGGCATATCTACTGTAAAGACCAAGGTTGAACAGCCTGCTGCTTTGGCACGCTCCAAAGCATTGCGCATAAAACCACGGTCACGTAATACATATAACTGAAACCACATTGGGCGTGAAATGGCAGGCACCACTTCTTCAATGGGGCACACCGACACAGTGGATAAAGTAAACGGAATACCTTTTTTGTCAGCTGCAACTGCGGCTTGTACTTCACCACGGCGCGCATACATGCCTGTTAAACCCACAGGTGCCAACGCGACAGGCATCGACAGGGTTTCATTAAATAAAGTGGTTTCTAAACTCAAAGCCGACATGTCATTCAATACACGTTGGCGCAAGGCAATTTGTGAAAGGTCTTCTACATTTCTTTTCAGCGTTTGTTCCGCGTACGCACCTCCATCAATATAGTGAAATAAAAATGGCGGTAAACGGCGTTTGGCTGCTTCGCGGTAATCATTCGCAGAAGAAATAATCATGGCGCTATCCTGTTTAATCGACTCGCACGCTGACGACGCGCATCTTCCTCGTCTATCATGCGTACTTGTTGAACTACAAATTCAATATGTCCACACACTGCCGTACGGGCAGCTTCTGGATCCTGACGTTCAATTGCATCCATCACTTGAAAGTGCTGATCATGCAACTGATCGAAACGGTGGGCTTCGGTATAAACTTTACGTCTGCCCAAAACTACGTTGTATTGCAACAAATCAAATAAGCCGCGCATCATTTGAATGAGCACCAAATTGTGCGATGCCTCGGCAATTGCCAAATGAAACTTGGCATCGGCAATTGCCGCCTGATCGTCATCACCCAAAATCTGAAAATGAGCGATTTGCTCATAACAGGCGCGGATGTTTTGCAAATCTTCTGCGGTTGCTCGCTGAGCGGCATACCATGCAGTTCCGCCTTCAAGCACCATCCGCGCTTCCTGCACATCAAAACGATAAGCAGGGTCTTCATCAATCAGGTTACTTAACGGCTGCACAATTTGATATTGCGACCAATTGGTAGGCAGCTGTTGCAAAAAAGTACCCGCTCCAACTTTGCTGACCAGCATGCCCTGACTGGTCAATTGCTGAATAGCTTCACGCAAAGAGGAACGGGAAACCCCGAGTTGTTCACATAACTTTCTTTCGGCAGGCAATCGGTCTCCGACTTGCATCTGATTTTTTTCAACCAGTGTGCGCAGGTCTTGAACAACTTTGTCGGAAACTTTCATGCGGCTATCCTCTTGTGCATGTGGTTATGGAATCATCCATGGGAACACATAAGCTTGTAGAGTGATAATAATACCGATCATTACGGTGAACGTGATACTGTGTTTCACGGTAAAGCGGAATAAATCCGATTCTTTACCGACTAAACCAACAGCCGCACAGGCAATTGCAATAGATTGCGGTGAAATCATTTTGCCTGTTACCCCACCACTGGTATTGGCAGCAACCAACAGAACTTCTGGTACGCCAATTTGCTGTGCGGTTGTGGCCTGCAAGGCAGCGAATAAGGCATTGGCTGATGTATCTGAACCTGTCAAGAACACCCCAATCCAGCCTAAAAATGGCGAGAAGAAAGTGAAAGCATTACCTGTGTGTGACAAAGCCAGTGCCAAAGTCGCAGACATACCTGAATAATTGGCAATAAACGCAAAAGCCAACACCATTCCAATCGAATAAATTGGTGTTTTTAGCTCGTTGATGGTTTCAGCAAAAGTTTTAACAGCTTCACGCGGTTTCATTTTTAAATAAATGATGGTGATGATGGCTGCAATCATAATCGCAGTCCCTGTTGCACTCAGCCAATCGAACTTAAAGATCGCATCGTAGTCTTTAACATCAGCAACCACAGGCGGCATTTTTTGCACCAGTTGGTGTAAAAATGGCACCTTGATGGAAATTACCCAGTCGTGCATTGCGCCATCTTTGGCAAATAAATCCTTAAACGGTTTGATGCTCCAAATGGTGACCATCACCGTTAACACTGCAAAAGGTGACCATGCTTTAACAATCTGCCCGATGCTGTATTTTTGCTGTTGTTCTGCAACTAAGTTGGCATCCACTTTGGTGTCTGCATCGCTAAAACGGAAAATGTGTTTTGGCTGCCAGAATTTAAACAACACCGTTAAACTGACCAAAGATGCAATTGCAGCGGTAATGTCGGGTAACTCAGGCCCAACAAAGTTAGAGGTCAAGTATTGTGCAATCGCAAAAGCACCACCACCCACCAACACTGCAGGCCAAGTTTCCTTAACACCGCGCCAACCATCCATAATTGCCATAATCCAGAACAGCACAATAGGCACCATAAATGGCAACTGACGTCCAACCATCTGGCTAATTTCCATGGTTTCTACACCCGAAACCTGACCCGCCACAATAATTGGAATCCCCATTGCACCAAACGCAACAGGTGCGGTGTTCACAATCAAACACAAACCCGCAGCGTATAAAGGTTTAAAACCCAAACCCACCAACAAAGCTGCAGTAATTGCCACTGGCGCTCCAAAGCCCGCTGCACCTTCTAAAAATGTACCAAACGCGAAGCCCACCAGTAGCATCTGGAGACGCTGATCTTCTGTAATTGACAGAATAGATGAGCGAATAATGTTAAATTGACCTGTTTTTACAGAGATTTTATATAAAAATAATGCGCCAATAATAATCCATGCGATTGGCCATAAACCGTAAAAAAAACCATAGATTAATGAAGCAAAAGCCATTGGTGCAGGCATGCCATAGGCAAATAACGACACCAATAACGCCAAAATAACCGTAATTGTTCCCGCAACACTTCCCTTTAAGCGAAATACAGCCAATGCCAGAAAGAAAAAGATAATCGGGATTAATGCAATAAGACTCGAAATCCAAATATTTGCCATTGGATCGTAGATCTGTTGCCAATGTTGAAGCATTGTCATCTCCTTGAAATGCTCACTCAAACGTAAACATAGGTCTAAGCATATAGATAAAAAAATCTAATTTTGGTCTGACCAATATTGAGATAAAAATCAAAATACTCTCAATGTTTGCAACAAATAATAGTTTTATACAAATAAATGTCAATATTGGTCTGATTATTTATTTAAATGGTCATACCAATTTAAATTAAGATGATCTTTGTTTGCAGCATAAAAAATGCGGTGAAGAAAAATTTAAACTTTGTTTTTTCTGTAGTTTTTAAAAGGAAGTAAAAACCAAATTTATTCGGCATAGCCTTAGACGACTTTAGTCTAATATAGTGAAATAAGTGTGCTTTCTTCTAAGATGAATTGAACGCTTGATAAAATGAATCATAGATAAATTCAGCTCAAGTGGCCGCTATTCGGTTTAGAAAACATGTTGGTTAAAGAATATTTTAGACAAAAAAATAACGCCATTGTTGACTGCAACAATGGCATTATCGTGTATTTATAACAGCAGATCATAAGCTTATCTGTGGGCTTAGCCTGTCACCACGTTTAGACGTTTTAAACGCGAAATATGCAAATCAATTTGCCCTGCAATTTCAGGTAAAATTTGCTTTAAGAACTGGCTATAGTTCATTGCATCTTCTGCTCTTAATACGCCTGCTTGTACCAATTGTTCCTGCTGTAGCAACATACTTTGTACACGGTTTAAATCAGGTTTTTGCCCTTGGCTTAACCCTGTACTAATTTGCTCAAAGCCTAAATACAACTGATCACGTTGCTGGATTAATTGCTGCATTTCAACTGCAGATACCGCAGCACGCTCTAGCATAGCGTTTGTTTCAATTACATTTTCAGATTCATCTGAAAATAGACTTTGCGTTGTTTCTATCTCTGTGGAAGCTGCGTTCGGTTTCACCCATACTGTTTCCGAAACAGTCTTATTCGGCGGTTGAAACATATACACCAAGGTAAACAACACCGCGACAGCCAAAACAAAAAAGCCAATACCGAGCCATCGAGTCCCTTTCATGTGCATGCTCCATAGGCAAACCATTCTAAAATGCGCTCAATTCAAATATCGTCTTGAGCGTTTTAGTATGTTTTGCCTGTTATGATCGGCTTAAAAATTACGGCGTCGACCAATCGCTGGGTGCATAACCCAAACGTACTCGCTGTGGGTGATTCCCCACTGGCACACTCAACACTTTATTGCCCGTTGCAAAATCAATCACAGTCACCACATCGGTTTCACTTTCTGAAATCACACAGCTTTTTCCATCTGGACTACGGGTTGCCCAATATGGTTTACCTGCAGGAATCAGTTTGCCAGCTTTTAAACTCTGACGGTCTACAATGGTCGCGTAATCATCCATCGTACCTGCCACACAGAGTTTTTCGCCATCTGCACTGATGGATAAACCATGATGACGTGAATCATTTACCCATTTGCTGCGGTCTTTTGGAATTATACTGCTGCCCGGTAATTGTCCAATACGGGTGACTTTATCGGTTTTTAAGTCATATTCCACCAAACCATTAAAAAATGAAACCTGTGCATAAAGTTTGCTTTCATCTTTACTTAACACCATAGGACGTACTGAATTGGATAAATCTTTACGTCCAAAGGCATCTAAAGCAGGTCGGAAATCAATTTTTTTCAGAACTTTATAATTGTTGGCATCGGCAATGGTAATAAAGCGCTTACCTTTGGTGAAGTCTTGCCACTGTGCATCCATTGAGGTTTCCACATTCCCAATCGCCGAGTTCAGAATTTTACTGCCATTGGCAAAATAGATGTTTTCATGTGGCTTATCGCCCGTTGCAAAACGGCCCAGCTCTTTACCGGTATGAATGTCCAAGACATGCACCACATTACCAGAAGAAGCTGACACCGCCACACGCTGACCATCTGGTGATACCGCCATATGATCCGCACGGAAGCCTTCTACCGGTGTGCGCCAATTAATTTTGCCCGTTTTAATGTTGATGGATACCACATCGGCAAAACTTGGACGTGAAGCTACAATGGATTGTCCATCTGGGGTGGAATACATATCATCCACCAACTGGTCATTGCCCTCACCTGCAGTTTGTTGAATGTAAGTGTAGGCAATTAATTTCACTGGATTTAAATGAATTTCTAATCAGCGTTCTTTGCGGTCAGGAATCATATTGACCACGCCCACTTTGCCAAAATCACCGGAAGGACGAATCACCGTGACCGTTCCATCCCAGTTATTGCCAACAAAGAAAACCTGTTTGGAATTGGCCGGTGCAGGCATTTCTGTAGATGCTGCCTGAGCAACGCTGGCGCTAAGTACCGTGACAGCACAAACGGCCGGCAGCAGATATTTACGCAGGGTATTTTTATAGTCCATGTTATTGTTTTCCTAACCATGTGTTCATTTTTAATTTGTTCTTGTCATACTCAAGTATCAACACTGCATCAGCATAAAGACAACAGGCCCTAGAAATCTATCCGCTTGCTGTAAAATCCGACGGAAGTCCATTTGATCTTGCAAATTGAGCATCAATAAGCTCCGGTTTTTGCAATACACCTGATTAGTGAAAATCTGTAACGGTCCTACTCCCTTTGCAAGTCATGCAGAAAAGATTAAACTGCGGGCACCACTCATTTTTATGCCCTGTTCTGTGACCCACGACCTGATCCAGCTCCGTAAACAGCTGCGCAAACAACGCCGCCAGTTAAACCGCTTTCAGCAACGTCAGGCTGAGCAGCAGGTGTTGCAGCGGTTACGCGCCTGGCCGGCGTATCGACAGGCTCAGAGAATTGGTGTGTATTTACATGCTTTTGGTGAAATTTATACCACTAAAATCATTGAACTCTGTTTTGCCCAAGGTAAACAGGTGTATTTACCAATGATCTGCAATATGAATGACCGGCTGGTCTGGGTGCGTATCCAGCAAGGTCAATATCGCCATAAACGCTTTGCTCACCATCGTTTGGGTATGCAGGAACCGATGGCCAGTCGTGGCCGGCATGTCTCCGAACTTGATCTGCTCTTGCTGCCTTTACTGGCCTGTGACCGACGCGGAACCCGGATTGGGATGGGCGGCGGCTATTATGATAAAACGCTAGCCAGCGCCCCGACCACACCGCTGCGGGTCGGCCTGTGTCATGATTTCCAGATTGTGGATGTCCCTTTGGCGCGTGAGGCCTGGGATCAGCCGTTAGATGCCCTGATCAGTCCACATTTCCAGTATTCTTTTCAGCGCAAGTTTGCGATTTATAATCATTAACATTGACATCCTCACCCACCTGAAAGGAGGGTGATTCCTACTGCTAGACGCTTATGTCCAAGCGCAAGTATGTTCTTGGCGGAGTTTAAATCGCGTTGATTTACACTTCCGCATTCACATTCCCA
>Ga0172369_10010386_pt1 | contig 10094 bp, 13 predicted proteins | sample LakKiv25m_FD_114539 | JGI IMG/M metagenome (GOLD analysis project Ga0172369, IMG submission 114539) | Freshwater microbial communities from Kabuno Bay, South-Kivu, Congo - kab_022012_11.25m | ecosystem: Environmental > Aquatic > Freshwater > Lake | place: Democratic Republic of the Congo...
CCTTGCGATGCTCCGCCAGCATGCCGAGGTGACGGAAGCGTACGGCCTCAAAGGCGACGCGTTGCTGGCCTCCGTTTCGCAAGCGGACGGGCTCATGGTGCGCAGCGGAACGCAAGTCTCGGCCGATGTCCTGGCTGCCGGTACCCGTCTGAAAGTCGTGGCGCGCGCTGGTTCCGGCGTGGATAATGTCGACGTCGCGGAGGCCACGAAGCGCGGCATCTGGGTCGTCAATGCGCCGGGCGGCAACGCCACGTCGGCGGCCGAGATGACGATTGCGCTTTTAATGGCCGCGGTGCGAAAAGTCCCGCAGGCCAATGCCTCGCTCAAGGCCAGCGAGTGGAAGCGGGAGCAATTCAAAGGCATCGAGATCGGCGGCAAGGTCGTCGGTTTGGTCGGTTTAGGCGCCGTCGGAAAAGTCGTGGCGCGCATCCTCAATGGTTTTGGCGCGCGCGTGTTGGCGTACGATCCGTTCATCACGGCCGAGCAGGCTGACCGCATGGGCGTGCAGAAAGTCGAGCTGGATGCATTGTACGCGCAAAGCGACGTCGTGTCCGTCCACGTGCCGCTGACGGATGCTACTCGCGGCATGATTGGTGCCTCCCAATTCGCTCAGATGAAAAAAGGCGTCGTGATGCTGAACGCGGCACGCGGCGGCGTGGTGGACGAAGCCGCCCTTCTGGACTCTTTGAATGCGGGCCAGGTTTCCGTTGCTGGAATTGACGTCTTCAGCGAAGAGCCTTTCCAAGCGGATTCAATCGCCGCTCAACTCGTTGCCCATCAAAACGTCGTGGCCACGCCGCACTTAGGCGCATCCACCGTCGACGCGCAGGAAAAAGTCGCGGTCCAGGCGGCCGAACAACTGCTCTTGGTACTCCAAGGCAAGCCGGCTCAGTACGCCGTCAACAAACCCGAAATGCGGACCAATGAGGCGTTGGCCGTTTCAGCTTGATTGGGTCGATTTTTGGGCTTCGGAGTTGATTTTGTTGTATTTAGTTGCTTTTGATTTCGATTCGACGCTGATCGAGCAGGAAATCATCGACGAGTTGGCCGTGCGTGCCGGCAAAGGCGCCGAAGTGGCCGCCATCACGCATGCCGCCATGTCGGGCCAAATCCCGTACGAGGAAAGCCTTCGCCGGCGCGTCGCGGCCCTGGCGGGCCTGACCGAAACCGACTTGCAGGCTGTCGCGGATGCCGTGCGTTTCCGTCCCGGTTTTGAACGCCTCGTGGCCTTCCTAAAGACCAAAGATGCCAAGATCGCCGTCATCAGCGGCACGTTCGCCTGCATGATCGACCGGTTGCCGCACCGCGAGCATTTCGATGCCGTCCATACCAACGACTTGGTCCTTGAGGGAGGCAAGGTCACGGGGGACGTCGTGGTCCGCGTCACGTCCAATAAAGGCGACGTGTTAGCCGGTTTGCAGCAACAGTACGGCATCCCGCATGAGCGCACGATTTCCGTGGGCGACGGCTCGACGGACATCGCCCTGTTCAAGCGCTCGGGCCTTAGCGTGGCCTTGAACGCCAAGGAGTCCGTGAAGAGGCAAGCAAACCTCGCATTGGATTCAAAGGATCTGGGTGAATTGGTGCCGCACTTGGAACGGCACTTCGAGCACCTTCTGTTGGCGTCGGACGCTTGAGCGGATTATGCCTTTCCGCCTTTCAGCAGTGCCTCAATACCGCCTTTACCCGGGGCCGAGGCGTAGCGTGGAATCAGGTGGACGTGGACGTGGTCGATCATGCGTCCGGCGGCTTTTCCGTCGTTCACGCCCACGTTGTAGGCATCCGGCATTGGAACTTGCGTGGCGTCCAACTTCTTTTTCGTCTCGGTCAGCGCTTCCTGCAACGCCATCCATTCGCCGCCGTCCAATTCAAAGATGGACTCCTTGTGGTTTTTGAGGATGACTAAGGCATGGCCCGGCGAGGCAGGGAACTTATCGGGAATGGCGTACCACGAGGCGTTCTCGCAGACGTAAGCGGATTTGTTTTTCTTCAGGGTGCAGAAGAGGCAGGTCATTTCTCGACTCCTCCCGTCTTTATCTGATGCAGGGCTACCCATTCGTGCAGGTGCATCAGTAGCGTTTGACGGGCGAGGAGCACTTGTTTTTCCTCAACCACCCAAGGTTCCCGCATTCTCTTCGCGGACCCGCCGATTTTTCCGGCTGCCTGCGGAAACGCCTGCTTGACCATGTCAGGCACTTTGTCCTTCAAATGCTTGGCCGCGTCGGAAATCCATTCGGGCTTATGCTGGAAGTACCGGTGATTCCTTATCCAGCGGTGGAATTGCTCGGCAGGGGCCATGCGGCGGTTTCGCCCTTACGCCGGCGAGACGTACACGACGGTGTCGCCGCGAAGCAGGACGGTGCCGATCTTGCGCTTGACCTGGCCGTCGGCAAGTTCCTCGGCGTTCTCCAGCACAAGGTTCATGTGCACGTCGAATGAAGCAAGAGTGCCGCGGACTTCCACGTTGCCCTTGAGGCGGATGAGCACGTTGTTGTTCAACGATTGGTTGAGGATGTCAAAAGGTCTGCGTTCTGCCATAAAAAATTTCACCTGTGCTTTTTCAAAAAACTAATGCGAATTCACAGCCGGCGCCTGTGCCGCCTTGGGCTTCTTGCGGAACAGGTTGGCCAGAAACTCAACAATACTCCGCAGGATGCCTTTTTTAGGTTTCGTTTCCGGCAAAGTCACCACCTGGCCCGTGATTTGTCCAGCCAGTTTGGTCAACGAAAGCATGAATGGGCTGTGGGGATTATCTAACGCGATGGGACGCTGGCTGGCTGATGCGCGGCGCACGGCGCGGTCTTCCGGCAATACGGCGGCCACCTTGATGCCCAACAAGGCTTCGACTTCCTTGGGTTTTACCTCGACCGGATCGTTCATCACCATGTTGAGGATGGCGCCGTTGAGCTTGGTGCCTTTGCGTTCCAAGTAATTCTTGACTTTGAGGCCGTCGGCCATGGCCGGCGGCTCCGGCGTCAGGATGACGAACGCCTCCGACGCGGCATCCATGGCGGCTTTGGCATCCGGCATCCAGCCGGGCGCCGGGTCGATCAACACGTAGTCGTATGACTTCTCAAGCGCAAGGACGGCGTCGCGCAGCTTGGAAAAATCGACGGCGGAAAGCCGGTCGACGGAAAGCTCGGATGGGACGTACCGCAGGCCCCACGGGCCTTCGTATACGGCGTCGGCGATGGCGTTCTCGCTGGAAAGCACCTGGTTCAGCGTGATGGGCGTGCGCTCGACGCCGAGCATGAGGCCGATGTTGGCCATGGACAAGTCGGCGTCGACGATGACGACTTTTTTGCCGCTTTTTGCCAGCACCAAGGCGAGGTTGAGGCAGATGGAGCTTTTGCCCACTCCGCCTTTTCCGGATGCAAAGACGATGCTGGTCATGGGTGGCTTCCCTGTGGCAGGACCGGTCCGGAAGCGGCCGGCTTGGTCAAGTCGTACATCTTGTATTTCTTGTCCAACGCGTCGGCTTTGTTCGTCTGGACTTCCTTTTTGATCTCGTCTTCGAAGAACGGCGAGTAGGCGGGAAGCTTGATGTGCCGCAGGCTTTCCTCACTGGGAACGAACACGGCGTCTTCGTGGAACGCCAACGCCAAATGGACTTGTTCCGGCGTCAGTTCGATCACGTCGATGACGCCGGACTTGTGCGTCGCGGCGTTCAGCATGCGTTGGAATGCTTTTTCGCCGGCGACTTCCCTGTCGTAGGCGTAGTATTCGTACGTGGAGCCCACGACTTTTCCGGTGTCCACCAGGATGGTTCCTTCCTCGACGCCGGCTTGTCCCTTGATGGCCAGCGCGAGGTAGCCGTTGAAGCGTTTGCGCCGCAGTTCGTCCAATAGCGCGACAAAATCGGTGGACGTGGCGTCGAGGTTGGTCTTGAGGGTCTTGCCGGAAGGCAGGTTCATGGCGTTGGAATCGGACGCCATTAGGAATCCGGAGTATAAATAGCGCGGCGTTTTTGGCCCTCGATTCCCGTCTTTTGGAAAGGGTTCATTGGCGAAGATTGATGACCAAGTCAGCCGTGTTCTGCAAGGCGGCGGAGAAGTCCGGCTCGGTGCCCACCACGATGGTCTCCTTGCCGTGCTCCTTGGCCTTCGTAAGCAGGGGCTTGAAGTCCGAATCGCGCGAACAGACGGCGATGGTGTCGATGTTGGGGTTGAAGACGTATTCCGTGGCGTCCACGGCCAGGGCGACGTCGACGTCGGAAGGCACGATGACGACCTCGAATCCTTGGTTGGTGACGGCTTCAATCAACTTGTCGGAGGCGTACTGGTCGAGAAAGACCTTGGCGACCTTGAGTTTGCCTTGCTTGAGCAGGCGAGATTTGATCGTTTCCAAATTCACGCCGAGTTCCTTGCGGAGCATATTGGGCCCGTCGACGAAGCAGGCGATGTGCTTTTCCTTCTTGGACAGGGCTTCGCGGAGTTTTTTCAACATAAAAATCACGACCGGATGCTGCGAGCATGCCGTTTGACGGCTTGAATCAGTTGTTGTTTCTTGACCGGTTTTTGAAGGGTTTCGGAGGCGCCTTCACGTTTTGCGTCCGGAAGCTCGCCATGCATCCCGCTGAGAACTATGACGGGAATTCCTTTTTCCTTTGCAGCCTGCAGGACGTGGCGGCCCAATGGGATTTCGGTTTTGGGATGTTGATTGCCCTCCAAATGGATCCAATGGGTGATGACCAAACGTATTCGGTCGGATTTAGCTCGAATATGTTCAATGGCTTTGCGATGATCGGAAAACGCCTCGATTGGATGCCCTTCAAGGTGGAGTTGCAGGACTCCCCGGGCGGCGGCATTAGGTTCAACAATTACGATGTGCGGCTCCATGGGTGTTCACGTGTGAAATACGTTTTGGGCGTTTTTCAGTATTTGCAGCCGGACGTCATTTAATTCTTTGTCCAGAGTCTGGGCGATGTGCTCGTAGACTTCCTGGACGTTGGCCGGCTCGTTCAACTGCGGCCTGCCTTCGGCGTCTTTTCCCCAGCCGTACGGCGAATCGGTTTCAGTCAGCAGGCGGTCCAGCGGGGCGGCTTTGATGATGGCGGTGCGGTCCTTGCTCTTGACGGTAGGCAAGCTCAAGTAGCATCCGGCGTCAATTGCGGCTTTGGCGTGCTTTTTTTCCAGGAAAAAGTGCAAGACTTGGATGCCTTTGAAGGACGGCAATGTGGAGAGGACTTCGTCCACGGCTTTGCGGGTGTGGATGACGCAGGCCAATTGGTGCTTTTCGCCGAAGGCCAGTTGGGCTTCGAACACTTCCTTCTGGCGGCTTAGGGTTTCCGGGCCGAAGTAGTGCAGATCGAGGCCGATTTCGCCGACTGCCGCCAATTGGGTCTTGTTCTGTTCCATAAAGGCCATGTGTTCGGACAGGACTTCTTTCGTCGCGTGGAATGGGTCCAGTCCGCAGGCGGCCCGCAGGACATCCGGATACTGGCTGACGAGTTCGAGTTGCCGGCGGTTGCTTTCGGCGTCGGTGCCGTGTGTAATGGCGATGGTTTGGCTTTGGCGCATGCGCTCGATGATGGGTTCAAGCTTGCCGGGCGCCTGGAATTCGGCGTGGTCCAAATGGCAGTGTGCGTCGAAAAACCGCATGGACTGGTTTTTGGAGAGCTTTAAATAAGTGTTTTGGCCTATAACGGTTCGACGTTTCGGTTTTTCGTGACCCAAACGCCGTTTTTCACGCTGTTCAGTTGAGGTGTTTCGTTGTGTCGGACCGCATTTTTGCCCAGATGGGCGACTTGAAGATTGGAAAATACGTCATCATCGACGACGTGCCCTGCCGCGTCGTCAGCATGGACAAGTCCAAACCGGGCAAGCACGGCGCGGCCAAGCTCCGCGTCGAGGCCATGGGCTTGTTCGACAACGGCAAGCGCTCGTTGATGAAGTCCACCGACGCCGACGTGGAAATCCCAATCGTGGAGCGCAAGCGGGCGCAGGTCGTCAGCCTCTCCGGCAACTTGGCCAACTTGATGGACTTGGCGTCGTACGAGACGTTCGACGTGCCGATTCCGGAAGACATGCTCAAGGACCTGGAAGTCGGAAAGGAAATCCAATACATGGTCGTCATGGGCAAGAAGTTGTTGCTGCGCGTGTACGACAACGAATAGGCCTTCCGAGGCTTCTGGACGGCTATTGAGATGCTTGAACTCCGTTTCGTCCGCGAGAACGCCGACCTCATCCGTCAGAATTACCAAAAGCGCGCCAACTTCGACCTTCTGAAGCGGTTGGACGCCTTGTTGGCCGCCGACAAGGACTACCGCGCCGCCTTGGCCCAGGTCGAAGCCGTCCGCCAGCGACGCAACACCATCTCCAAGGAAATCAACGACGCCAAAAAAGCAGGTAAAGACGCCGCCACGTTGTTCAAGGAAGCCAAGGAACTGCCGGAGAAAGTCGCAAAAGTCGACGCCGTGTCGCAGGAAAAGCTTTCCGGCGTCAACCGCATCCTTTCCAGCCTTCCCAACTTGTTGCATGAGAGTGTGCCGGAGGCGCCGGATGAATCCGGCAACGTCACGCTCCGCGAATGGGGTGGACGGAAGGTCCCTGATTTTGGAATCCAGAGTCACGTCGACTTGTTGGGCAAGCTGGGCATTGCCGACATCGAGCGCGCCGCCAAGACTTCCGGCGCCCGGTTCTATTTTTTGACCAACGAACTGGTCCTTCTGGACCTGGCGTTGCAGCGCTTCGCCTTGGAGTCGCTTTACAAGAAAGGTTTCGTGCCGGTCTATCCTCCGTTCATGATGCGCCGCGGACCCTACGAAAGCGTTACCGACCTGAAGGACTTCGAGGACGTCATGTACAAGATCGATGGCGAGGATTTGTACCTCATCGCCACGTCGGAGCATCCCATGGCCGCCATGCATATGGATGAGGTATTCGCCGAGGAGGACCTGCCGGCCAAGTATGCCGGCGTGTCGGCTTGCTTCCGCAAGGAGGCCGGCGCGCATGGGAAGGATCAGAAAGGCATCTTTCGCGTGCATCAATTCACGAAGGTCGAGCAGTTCGTCTTCTGCAAGCCGGAAGACTCCTGGAAAATCCATGAGGAACTGCTGGCCAATGCCGAGGGCCTGTTCCAGGCGCTTGAAATCCCGTACCGTGTGGTGAACATCTGCACGGGCGACATCGGCACCGTGGCGGCGAAAAAGTACGACATCGAGGCGTGGATGCCGGCGCAAGGAACCTACCGCGAAGTCGTGTCCTGCAGCAACTGCACGGCATACCAGGCCGTTGGCCTCAACGTCAAGTACGGCAAGTACGGCGGCGCGAAGGAATACGTCCACACCTTGAACAGCACGGCCATCGCGAATCCGCGCGCCATCGTAGCCATTCTGGAGAACTTCCAGCAACCCGACGGCACCATTAAGATGCCGAACGCCTTGCACTCGTACCTGCCGTTCAAGGAAATCCGGCCCAAGGACTAAAAGGCGCAAGGCCAATGAAGCCCTCATTTTTTGCAGTTGGTTTGCTGGTTCTTGCGTTCATTTTGGCCGGTTGCACGTCAAGCCCTTCTTCCGCCACGCCGGCGCCTTCCATTGCCGGGACGGCCAGTCCGGCTGTTTCCGTGGCCGCCGTGCAATGCCGCTCGGACGCCGACTGCGTCGTTTCCGGCTGTTCTGGTCAGGTCTGCCAGTCCAAGACGACCGAGCCGGCAGTGACGACATGCGAGTACACGGATGAATATGCCTGCTACAAGCCGGAGGGATGCCTCTGTCAGGAAGGTTCTTGCGCCTGGAGTGATTCGACGGTGCAGTGCATCCGCGAGGCGAACCAGCCGGACCGCAAGATCGAGGCGGAATTCAAATGCGTTCAAACCTGTCGCGAACTGCGCGCCTACGGCACCGATTTGTCCAGCGGCCCCTGTCTTTCCAATGCCGTCGCGCCCGGCTGGGTCTGCGACGTCGCGCACTGGCCGCGCCAGACCGTGGACGACGTTGAGGAAAACACGTGTCCGGCTTTCGGCCAAACGGCTCAGCATTTCGTGGAAGTCGACCCGGATTGCAACCTCATCCAAATCGTCTAGTTCTTCAGGCGGACTTTGAGCCACGGGTCGTTCTTGAAACGTTGGAGTCGTTCACGCTCGATTGTGGGTCGTCTTCTTTCAAGGACGGACTTTGATCATCCGACCCGGATGCCGGATGCATTCAACAACATGCCCAACAGCAGTGCCAGCAAGGCGGACGCCACGATGAGCGTGACGTAGGCGACGGCCTTGATTTCGTACACCTTGCGCTCGACGACGGATTCGGTGCGGGACTCGAATTCGGCCAGGTTCTCCAATTCGGACCGGATCTGCCGCAGTTGTCTTTCGATGGCGTCCAACCGCTCGCCGGTGTTGATGGATAGCGGGGGACGGGGAGTGGTTTTGGCCTTCATGGGTATTCGCAACGCATAAAACCGGACCGGGTTATATTAGTTGTCCTCTCAAAGGGCCAAAAAAGCGGGTTGCAGGAAGCGTCTGACGGGTGGGGCCGGGTCGCACTGCGGCATTTTGAGGACCGGACGCGCGCGGCGTTCATTCTTCCTTTCCTGCTGACTGACTTCTTTGAGTCGTGGAGTGGGGTAGTCCGGCGTGGAAGACGTTGTCCAAGGATTCGAAAAATTCCTCGACGAGCATTACCGCGAGGACATCCTGGAAACCTTCGTCAAGTACCCCAAAGTCCGCAGCGTCGCCGTCGATTTCCAGAAGTTGGACCAGTTTTATCCCGAATTGTCCGCCAAGCTTCAGGAAAAGCCGGACGAGATGATTTCGTCGGCCGAAAAAGCCATCCAGAGCTACCGGCCGCAAGGCCTGGTCGACCTTCAAGGCGTCGAGGATCACCGTCCGCTTCACGTGCGCTTCTTCAACATGCCGCAGTTCCGCGAGACGTCGGTGCAGAACCTCGGCGCGGAACACCTGGACCGGCTCTACCGCGTGGAAGGCGTCGTCAGCTGGGTCACGGAAATCAAGCCGTGGATGAAGACGTCGCTGTGGCAGTGCATCCATTGCCAGACGACCATCAAGACTTCGACGGACAAGACCAGCATCAAGCCGCCGGCCATGTGCCAATGCGGACGGCGCGACTTCAAACTATTGGAAAAACCCAGCGCCAGCGAATACCTCAACGTCCAGCGTGCCCAGATCCAGGAACTCGTCGAAAAACTGCGCGGCAATGCACCAACCGCATCGGTCGAAGTCTGGCTGGAAGACGACTTGGTCAACCTCATGGTGCCGGGCGAAAAATTCGTCATCACGGGCGTGCTGCGGCTCAAGCCGGTCAAGGAAGGCAAAGTCAAGTCCGCCGTCTACGCCAAGTTCCTCGACGCGGTGCACCTCCAACGCATGGAGCGCGAATTCGAGGAAATCGAGATCAGCAAACCCGAACAGGAAGAAATCGAACGACTGGCAAAAGACCCGGCGTTGTTCGAAAAAGTCGTCAAGAGCGTGGCGCCCAGCATCTTCGGCTATAACGAACTGAAGCAGGCCATCGCCCTGCAACTCTTCGGCGGAACACCCGGCAAAGTGCTTCCCGATGGCAAAAAGATTCGATCCGACGTACACTTGCTGTTGATTGGTGACCCCGGTTGCCTCATCGCGGATGAGCGCGTGGCATTGGGCAACGGCGCCATCGTCAAGCTCGGCCAGATGGGTGACCGGCACCTGCAATCCATCCACGCGCCACTATTGACGGGCGAAGGCAGCAAGAAACGCGCCGACGCGACCGTTTTTCATGCGTACCCGCAGCAAAAAATCCTGGAAGTCGTCACCGAATCCGGCAAATGCATCAAAGGCACGTTCAACCATCCCCTGATGGTCGTCGACGGTATGAGCCGCGGATGGAAACGCTTGAACGAATTGAAAGTCGGTGAACGCCTGGCCACCGTCACGCGCATTCCCTGTACCATCACGGCTCCGCTGCCGCTTGACTGGAAGAAGAACGCGAATCGCTTCGGGCCCAAAAGCAAGGCCAATTTGCCTACCCACCTGACGCCTGAATTGGCGGCATGGATGGGTTACGTCCTGGGTGACGGCTGGGTCACCCGCACGCGCGTGGCCATGGACGTCAACTCGGAAGAGGAAGACTTGATTCCACTGCTGACGTCCATCGTCAA
>Ga0172369_10010390_pt1 | contig 10090 bp, 7 predicted proteins | sample LakKiv25m_FD_114539 | JGI IMG/M metagenome (GOLD analysis project Ga0172369, IMG submission 114539) | Freshwater microbial communities from Kabuno Bay, South-Kivu, Congo - kab_022012_11.25m | ecosystem: Environmental > Aquatic > Freshwater > Lake | place: Democratic Republic of the Congo...
ACCTTAACACCATATTTCTCCAGGATGCCGTTTTTGAAGAGCTGTATCCCGCAATTGAGGGCAGTCTGACCTCCGAAGGCGAGCAGGATGCTGTCGGGCCGCTCCTTTTCAATGATCTGTTCCCCGAAGGCGGCGGTTACCGGCAGGAAGTAGATCTTGTCGGCGATCCCTTCGGAAGTCTGAACGGTTGCAATGTTGGGGTTGATCAGGATAGATGTGATCCCCTCTTCCCTGAGGGCTTTCAGGGCTTGTGATCCGCTGTAGTCGAACTCCCCGGCCTCCCCAATCTTAAGGGCTCCGCTGCCTAGCACCAGCACTTTCCGGATCTCTTCAGTCATGTTCATCGGGTGCGGTCTATAAGGGTTAGAAATTCATCAAAGAGGTACTCTGTATCAGTAGGACCGCTGGAGGCTTCCGGGTGAAACTGCACCGAGAAGATGGGGCGGGTTTTGTGCCGCATGCCTTCATTGGTCTGATCGTTCAGGTTGATGAAGAATGTCTCCCATTCAGCCCCCAAACTTCCGTTGTCGATGGCATACCCGTGATTTTGTGAGGTAATAAAGGCTTTGTTGGTCCCTTTCATCAGCACCGGCTGGTTGTGGCTTCTGTGTCCGTATTTCAGCTTGTAGGTATCTGCTCCGGAGGCGAGTGCCAGCAGCTGGTTGCCCAGGCAGATCCCGAATACCGGTGTATCCCGGCCGATAGCCCACTTCAGGTTGGTAATGGTTTCGACGCACATTTTCGGGTCGCCGGGCCCGTTTGAGATGAAAAGACCATCGTAGGTTTCCCCCGAAAAGTCGTAATCCCAGGGAACCCGGATCACGGTCGTGTCGCGTTTCAGGAAGTGGCGGATGATGTTGTATTTCACACCGCAGTCGATGAGCAGGATCCTCTTTGAACCATCGCCATAAATCTCTTTCTGTGCAGAACTCACCTGAGCTACCAGGTTTTCCTTGTTCGGATCAACAAAATCGACCGGCTCCCCTTCAAACTCAATCTTTCCGGGCATGGCTCCCCGTTCGCGGATCAGCTTCGTCAGGGCCCGGGTGTCGATCCCGGTCAACCCTGGAATTCCGCTGCGGTGAAGCCATTGGCCCAGGCTTTCGCTGGCGTTCCAGTGGCTGTACTCTTCCGAATAGTCGGCGATGATGAGGCCGGTGATCTGAAGCCGTTCCGACTCATAAAATTTGAACAGGTCATTTTCAGTGATCCCTGATGGCACTCCGTAATTGCCTATCAGGGGGTAGGTGAGGACGAGTATCTGGCCGCGGTAGGATGGATCGGTGAGGCTTTCGGGATAGCCGGTCATGGAGGTGTTGAAAACCACCTCTCCGGCCACAGACCGTTCACAGCCAAATGACCGGCCATGAAATACCGTTCCGTCTTCCAGAATCAGCCTGGTTTGTCGCATGTTTTGATTTGAAAGATATTGACATCCTGAATGCAGCAGTAAAAGTACGGTTCATGCACTGGAATTGAGGGATAGTCAGGCTCCTTTTTATTAACAAAGTCCGGGACTTTTTCATCGGGAAAATAAAAGAAATAGGTAGATTTGTGCGTTGTTAACTGAATCATGGATATTTACCTCCGGAAAAAACGATGGAAATGGATCCTCTTCGGATTTGCCATTCTGATCGTTTCAGCATCCCTCTATTATACAAACATCCTGGTGGAATATACACGGCAGGATGAACGGAAGAATGTGCAGATCTGGGCCGATGCCATTCACCGGAAGGCCGACCTGGTGAATTTTACCAATATCCTGTTCGAGGAGCTCAAGAACGAGGAGAGGAAGCGTGTAGCCATGCTGGCGGAGGCGCAGAAGCGGCTCAACAATGCCACTTCAAACGACGACCTCAACTACTACCTGGACGTCATTTCACAGAACACGACGATCCCATTGATCCAGACCGATGAACGGAACAACGTCGTTTCGGTCAGGAATGTCAGCTTCAACATGGACACCGTTCCGCACCTCCTGGGGATGTTGCGCGAAGAGTTCACCTATTACCCGCCCATCGTGGTAAATTACTGGGCCAACAAGAAGTTTTATCTCTATTATAAAGATTCCAACATCTTCTCCGAACTGAAGACCGCACTTGACGACCTGATCAGCTCCTTTTTCTCAGAGGTGGTCCTCAACTCAGCGTCGGTGCCGGTAATCATCACCGACAGCTCGCAGAAAGCTGTCATTGCTTACGGGAACCTGCCTGATGCGAAGATGGCCGATCCAGCATTCGTCGCCCGAACACTGGAAGCCATGAAGTCGCAGAATGTGCCCATCGTCGTGAACCTGGCAGATACCGGTATCCGGTATATTTTTTACAAGGATTCATTCCTCCTGACCCAGTTGAGGTATTACCCGTTTGTGATGTTCGGGGTGTTCAGTGTGTTCCTCTTTATCGCGTACCTTCTATTCAGCACGGCCCGTAAATCGGAACAAAACCAGGTGTGGGTCGGGATGGCTAAGGAGACGGCTCACCAACTTGGCACTCCGCTTTCTTCCATGATCGGATGGGTTGAATTGCTTAAGCTGAAAGGAATCGACGAAGAGACGGTTCATGAGATCGAAAAAGATGTTCGCCGCCTGGAGACGATTACCGACAGGTTCTCCAAGATTGGCGCTGTTGCCCACCTGGAGCCTTATAATATCGTGATGGTGATCTATGAGACGGTCAGTTACATCAAGTCCCGCGTTTCGCCTAAAGTCAGGTTCACAATCACACCCGAGAACACTTCCCGGGTTGTTGTTCCGATCAACCTGCATCTCTTCGAATGGGTGATTGAGAACCTGTGCAAAAATGCCGTGGATGCCATGGATGGGAACGGTTCTATCCATATTGAGGTGACAGAGGAGAGCAAACAGGTGATGATTGATATTTCCGATACCGGGAAGGGAATTCAGAAATCGCGTTTCAAGACCATTTTCCATCCCGGATATACGTCAAAAACGCGTGGTTGGGGTCTTGGGCTTACCCTTTCCCGGCGGATCATCCAGAATTACCATGCCGGGAAAATATTCGTCAAGTCATCCACCATCGGGAAAGGTACCACTTTCCGGATCATCCTGAAGAAGTAGTTCTTTTTTAATCGCTTTCTTTTCTTTTTGTAAATAAAGTTGCACTATGGGGATTCACGTTTTGGTAATCAGTGATTACCGGAAATATCATTCCTCCCGTCCGGAAGCACAGATTTTTATCGGCCTCGCAAAGCTGGGATTTCACATCCACGTAATGACGGGAAGCGATTCTGCATACAATTCTGAATTCACTGCAGCCGGGATTGAACTTCTGGAAGGACATCCCCGGAGGAAATTCAGCAAACCGGATATTCTCCGGATCCGGAAGACGATCATAGAGAAAAAAATTGATATCCTCCATCTCTTCAACAGCCGGGCAATTATCAATGGGATCCAGGCGGCAAAAGGACTTCCTGTTAAAGTAGTGCTCTACCGCGGATACGATGGCCATGTTCACTGGTTCGATCCATTGGCCTACCTGAAGTACCTTCATCCCCGGGTTGACCGGATCCAATGCAACTCTCTGAACGTGGAACGACAGTTGCAGCGGCAGCTCCTCTTCGGAAAACAGAAAACTGTCACCATCACCAAAGGACATGATGTCACGTGGTACGACGACGTCAGGCCCGCCAGGATCAGGCAGGAGTTGCAGATCCCTGAAAATGCCTTCCTGGTCCACACCAATGCCAAGCATGGCAGGAAAATGAAGGGTTTGCGGTACCTGCTCAGGGCGATGGAACTGTTGCCGCCCGACCTTCCCGTTCATCTGCTGATCGTTGGCAGGAACAGTGATCTACGTCGGAATCGGAAAGCCGTTCAGGGCATGACGAACAAGGATCGCATCCACTTTTTGGATTTCCGCACCGACAACCTGGAAGTGCTTTCAGCATGTAATGCGTTGGTTTCCTCTTCCATCTTTGGAGAATCCATGACAAAATCGGTAATCGAGGCCATGGCTTTGAGAATACCTCCCGTCATCAGTGACATCCCAGGCAACAAAGGGCTGGTCTTGCCTGACATATGCGGCATCGTTTTCCCTTCCAGGGATTCAAACGCATTGCGCGAAGCAATTTTGAGGCTCTATTACAATCCGGAGAAGTGCAGGGAATTCGGCGAGAAGGCCAGATCAAGGATAGAAGATCATTTTAACCACAGGCAAACTGTTCTCAACATTGCGGCTTTGTACAGGGAACTTCTTGGAACATCCGGCGTTTCTCCGGAGCAATGATCAGTTTCCCGGGGATCCACGAAGTACATCTGTGGTCGGGTTTTCTGACCGGGTTTGGCTCAGGAGGATATCCGAACCATTGAGCACCTTACGGTAAATTTCCAGGGTCTGTTTCGCTGTTTGCTTTTTTGAGAATTCCTGAATCCGCTGATAGGCACGTGCAACGATGCTGTCCTTCAATTCCGGGTCGTCTACCAGGCGAAGCACATGATCTGCAAGAGCACGGGCATTCCTGACAGGTGCGAGCAGGCCTGTTTCCTTATCGGTGATGATCTCGGGAATCCCTCCGGCATCGGTAGAAATCACAGGAACTTTGCACGCAAACGCATTCATGATGGAGGTCCCAAGCCCTTCCGACCGTGAGGTCATCAGAAAGAAATCCAGTTCGGGAAGGATCGTTGACGCCTCTTCCAGAAAACCGGTCATGGCGATATACTCGTGCAGTCCCTTTTTCCTGATATAAGATCTGATGGATTTGTATTCGGGTCCGTCACCGATGATGAAAAACCTGAATCTTTTATCAGATTTTACCAGTAAGTCCGCGGTATCCACAAAGGTGTAATAATCCTTATGCGGGGCCAGTGCAGCCGTATTCCCCACAAGGATGGCATCAAGTGGAAGATTATACCGCTCTTTGAGCAATCCGTTTTTACTGACACCGGCATGAAATTCGACGTCAATCCCCGATAAAATTGTAACCAGTTTGGAATTGTCTCTGATGCGGACCTGGATCACAGACTGTATACTTCGGGAAACGCAGATGATGCTTTTTACAGTCGGATAGTTATACTTGAACGTGGACAGAAAACCCGGCTTGATCTCGAAATCGACCCGGCGGCTGAGTACGACCGGGGTCCTGTTAAAAAAGAACACACCTGATATCACGGCAATGGTGTGCGCAGTCGAGTCATGGACGTGGACCACGGCATGCGGGTGCTTTTTGCATATCGCTGCCAGCAGTCCGGAACAGATGGGATCTATATTCAGAAGCTTTGTAAATGTGAAACAACGTACGGTATTTTTCATCCGGCGGTGAAGCAACGAATTTTCCGGGCACAACAGGACCTGTCCGATTCCCAGTTGCTTATATTCTTCGATCAGGAAAGTAATCTGTTGTTCCCCTCCCCTCCAGAACGACTTCGATGAAAAATGAATGACGGTAACCTCTGCGCTTTTAAACACGGGATATCATGTCTGATAGATAGATGCTGAAATTATGGTTGCCTAAAATTATAAATTATTTGAATTGATCCATAAATGGAAAATCTGCCATGCCGGTTTAACTCAAAATAATCTATTTTTGACCAGTTGTGGCAGTTTTGTCTGACCTGTGGATGATACCATTCGCCCCATAAAAATACGAACAAATGAGAAACCCACCATACAGGTCTTCAGAAAATCCCGTGTTGCTTTACTGGATGCTTGGGATCTGGGTCGTCCTGAACCTGTTTCAGGCAAGCCTCACAGGATTGATTGATGACGAAGCGCTTTACTGGCTGCACGGGCTAAAGTTTGATTGGGGTTATTTCGAGCAGGCCCCGATGGCTGCTTACCTCATCCGGGCCGGGTATGCACTTTTGCCGTCGGAGCTGGGTGTCAGATTGGGAAGCCTGTTCCTATCCACTTTTACCATCTACCTGGTCGGCAGGATCGCCGGGGTTAAAAATTTTCTTCTCTTCGGGGTGTTGGTCTTTGCGGTTTTCATCATTCATGCAGGAGGTTTCATTGCCACACCCGATGTTCCTGCGGTATTTTTTGTCGTTTTGTTTTTCCTGGCCTATCAGCAATTTATAAAGAAACCGACAATCTTGGTTGCCATTTTCTGGGGTCTGACCATGGCCGGAATCATCTGCTCCAAGTACAACGCTGTACTGATCATCCTGTTTACCCTCCTTTCAAACAGAACGTTACTGAAAACCCGGGCCTTTTACCTGGCTGTGGGTTCCGGGATCCTGTTCCTGCTCCCCCATTTGATCTGGTTGATCCGGCATGACTATCAAACCATTGATTTCATCCTGTTTGAAAGAAGCTACACAAAGGACAACCACCTGGTAGCAGTGAAGGATTACCTGCTTGCTGTACTGCTTATCTTCGGCCCACTGGTGTCATTGATCCTGGTCTGGTTTACCATAGCCCGGAAGCCCAGGGACCTGTTTGAACGGGGATTAAAATTTTCTGCTCTTGGTATTTTGTTATTCTTCCTGCTGTACACTTTCCGGGGAAGGGTGGAAGGAAACTGGGCTGCACCGGCAGTGATCCCTATGCTAATCCTTACCTACAGAAGTTTGGAAGACAAAAAGAACCTCCATCGCTTCATCTATATCCTGACCATGAGCAGTCTTGTTATCATATTGACGATACGTATTTTTGTGGTTTATAACTTTATCAGGTTGCCCAAACATGTTCCCAATTTTACCGGTCTCTCCTCCTGGAATACATGGGCAACGGAGATCAAAGATCATGCAAACGGGTGTCCCGTTGCTTTTTTCAACTCCTACCAGAAAGCATCGAAATACATCTTTTACACCCATCTTCCCGCACTGAGCCTCGACAGTTACCGCTATCATAAAACGCTCTTCTTCCACCGGAAAAACATAGAGCAGGATATCCAGGGAAAGAGGGTTTGCCTGGTCACCTTATCCTCATCATCCTCTCTTCCCGGAAAGAACTGTTTCGAAGGGGAGATCTATCCGAATACCTGCTATACCTTTGTAGACAATTTCAGATCGTACTACCGGATACCGTTGGAACTTTACATTCAAAATGAACCGATAAAAAGAGATTCCTCGTTCCCGGTGACTGTCAGGATCATGAATCCGGATCCAGAACCCTTGCGGTTTGACCAGAACCCGGCTTTTCCCTCCTTCCTGGTCTATCACTTTAAGAAAGACGGGATGTTCGTCATGGACGAAGAGAGGGCGCTGGAGATCACACGGATGGTGATCCCCGGAGCTTATGCAGATACCCTGATAACCGTGAGAACGCCCCAACTACCCGGTCGGTACCTCTTTACGGTATCCATTGAAACAGGATGGCTTCCTCCGGCGAAGAATACCCGTTACCGAACTGTTATAATCCATTGACATATAAGATCCCCTGATGAGAATCGCCCTGATACACTATCGCCTGGTACTTAAAGGCGGACTGGAAACACGCTTAAAAAACTACATTGAGTATTTTACCTCCCGTGGAGACGAGGTGACTGTGATATGTGCCAGGGTGGATCATGAGATTCAGCTGCCCGTAAATACGACACTCATGAGACTCAACCTGGGGATCATGCCCAAGGTGTTCAGAAAGTGGTTTTTCAACTACCGGCTTAAACAGGCGATGGCGGAAAACAGGTTTGATTTCAGTTTGTCGCTCGGCCGCACCACGCATCAGGATGCCATTCTGGCTCCTTCCAATCATCTCGGGCATCTGAGGGCCATGGGAACCCGGTTTTATTCCCTCGCCGATATCATCCGGATCTCGCTGGATAAAAGATCTTTTTCCCGGGCCAGGATCATCTATGCCGCTTCCGGGATGATGCAGGAAGAGTTGATCCGGTTTTACAAGGTGGATCCCCGTAAGATCCACGTCCTTTATCCTCCGGTCAACACCAGGGATTTTAACCGGGACCTGAAGCCTCGACAGGCTGAATTAAAACATCGCTTCGGAATGGATCCCGGGAAGGTCAGCTTTCTTTTTGTCTCCTCGAGTCATAAACGCAAAGGGCTGGATTTGCTGATCCGGACTTTCAGGATCCTGGACCCGGAAAGGTTTGAACTTTTCATTGCAGGGGATCATGCTCATGTCAACGCCTATCCCAACATCCATGCTTTAGGGTTTCATCGCTCTTTGCGGGAGATCTATACAGCCGCCGACATGACTGTTCACCCGGCGGCGTATGAACCATTTGGTCAGATTATCTCCGAATCACTGCAATGCGGCACACCGGTCATGGTGAGTGAACTTACCGGCGCCAGAGAGATCCTCACGCCTACGACCGGACTGATCATACCAGGATTTGATCCGGCCGACTGGGCTCGTGAGATCAACGATCTCGATATCTCCGGGTTTGACATACCGGAGGATTTCGCAGCCTCCCTGCATCTTACCCTGGAACAGCACTGCGAGGAGATGATGCATTTATGGAATATGATAAAGTAGTTACAATGGCAGGCATCTACATCCATATTCCATTCTGCAGGCAAAAATGCAACTACTGCAACTTCTTCTCCCTTGCAACGACCCGATTCAGGGATGAATTCTTCAGGGCATTGCTGAAAGAGATCGAACTCACCCGGGATTACCTTGGGGATGAACCGGTGGAGACCATTTATTTCGGAGGCGGGACGCCGTCGCTGTTTCCGGAAGATCAGGTCGGGAAAATTCTGGATGCGATAGGCGATGTTCACCTCACCCCCGAACTCCAGTTACCCCCAAACCCCCTGAAGGGGGCTTATTCCGCTTCGCGGGAAGACCTCACCCCCAACCCCTCTCCTCAAGGAGAGGGGAGTATCCGGCATCCGGCATCTGGCATCCGGCATCCGGCCATTGAGATCACCTTGGAACTGAATCCCGAGGATGTGACGCCAGAGTATCTGGAAGAATTGGCGGCCGCGGGGATTAACCGGTACAGCCTAGGGGTGCAGTCGTTTTTTGATGAAGACCTGGAGTATCTCAGCAGGAGTCATGATGCGAAGCAGGCGGAGCGGGCCGTTGAAATGATACGGGATACGAGATACGGGATGAGGGATGAAGGAGGAAGGAGGAGAGACGAAGGACGAGAAGAAAAATTCGTAATTCGAAAATCGGAGATCGTAAATCTAAGTATTGATCTCATCTTCGGTATACCAACTCTCTCCAACGAGCATTGGAAGGAGAATTTGCAGCGGGTGATCGACCTTGGCATTCCGCATCTCTCGGCTTATGCCCTGACGGTGGAGCCGAAAACAGCGCTGGCCTGGCAGATTGAAAAGGGCGCAGGGCACAGGGCGAAGGGCGAAGGGCACAGGGCACAGGGCACAGGGCACAGAGCGCAGGGCACAGGGCACAGGGCACAGAGCGCAGGGCACAGTAAACAGTCCTCCGGCATCAAGGCATCCAGGCTTCCAGGCTTCCGGCTTCCGGTATCTGACGATCAGTCGGCCGAACAGTTTAAAATCCTGATGGATACCATGGAGCAAGCCGGGTACATCCAGTATGAGATCTCGAACTTTTGTCTGCCGGGGTATGAGTCAAGGCACAACAGCAATTATTGGAAAGGAGTCCCTTACCTGGGCCTCGGGCCTTCAGCACATTCCTACAACGGGACCTCCCGGAGTTGGAACATCTCAAACCTGACCTCCTATATCCGGGATCTCTGCCCCACCCCCGGTCCCCCGAATACTCGGGGCGGGCTCTCCCCTGAAGGGGAGGCGGGTAACCATACACTCAGTCATCATGTCGTCGTAGCGAACGAAATGAAACAACGACATCCCGGAACCGGCGACCTCTTGTACGAAGAGGAACAGCTTACCCCCACCCAGCAATACAACGAGTACGTGATGACCTCCCTTCGGACTATCCAGGGAGTGGATCTCCGGGAGATTGGCCGCCGTTTTGGGAAAGAGTTTGAGGAGTATTTCCGGCGTCAGGCCTCCGCTAAAGCTTCGGCCTGCAAGCATTCGTCTGATAATCAGGCCCCGGGAGATCTGGTATCCGTTAACCTGCAGGAACACGACGGGATCTATACCCTCACCAGAAAGGGAAAATTTCTGGCCGACGGGATTGCGGCGGATCTGTTTATGGTGGAGTGAGACGGACAACTGTCCATAATTTTTACATAAGTGTCAAAATTTTTGACACTTAACCCCCCC
>Ga0172369_10010391_pt1 | contig 10089 bp, 9 predicted proteins | sample LakKiv25m_FD_114539 | JGI IMG/M metagenome (GOLD analysis project Ga0172369, IMG submission 114539) | Freshwater microbial communities from Kabuno Bay, South-Kivu, Congo - kab_022012_11.25m | ecosystem: Environmental > Aquatic > Freshwater > Lake | place: Democratic Republic of the Congo...
AAAGACGTTTTCGCCGAGGTGCGACCCGATCAGGACGATCGTCTTGGCGCCCATGAGGTCGAGCGGTTCCGGTGAGCCAAGCGCGCGGCCGAAGGTCAGCGCATAGCCGACTTCGCGGGGACCCCTGCATTGAGCGAAGGCCGGTTCGGCGCTATTGGGTGTTCCGAACGCCTTCATGAGCGTCGAGAAGAAGCCGGCGGCGACGCCATGCGGGAAGAAGGCGACCGATTCAGGGCCGTATTTCGCCTTTGTTTCGTTCATCTTGGCAGCGAGCCAGCCGAGCGCCTCGTCCCAACTGACCGTCTGGAACTTGCCCTCGCCGCGGGCGCCGGACCGCATCATGGGCCGCAGCAACCTGTCCGGATCGTTCACCAGGTCCACCCCGGCGTTCCCGCGCGCGCAAAGGCGGCCCAGGGTCAGCGGATGCTCAGGATTGCCTTCAACTCGAACGACGCGGCCATCTTCGATCTTGGCCAGCGCGCCACAACGCCAGAAGCACATCTCGCAGTTGGTGGCGACCGCTTTCACCCTGCGGCCGGCGTGGCGGGCCGGCCGCTCAAGCGCGTCCGCGGCTTGCGCGCCCAAGGCCTGGCTGGCGGCCGCCAGTTTGATCCAATCGCGGCGTTTCATGGCCATTTAGAATCTTCCCTGGCATTGCAGATGCAGGCATCCGATTTGAAGTGACGGCATCGTTCATCGCCCGGCTGGCTTATACTATTCGCACGATATGAATGATCCCGTTCAGGAACTGCTGGACCACTATCGCGTCAACGATCCCCGCGCACCCGTGACGCGGGCGGGCGGCAGGTCGGTCAGTTCGGCCGTGGCCGATCCGCTGACACGCGACATGATGACCGTAAAACTTCAATTGGCGCTGCCCGGACCGCCGTCGAACCTGTGGGAAGGGAAACACTTGCGGGGCAAAATCGACATCGATGCCGACGCGGACCTGAGGCTCCTGCACAGCGCGGCGGGGCCGGACGTGACTCTCGGCGAATCGATGGGTTTTGAGAAGTTGCTGGCACAGGCCATGGAGGTCAACCTCGAGTACGACCTGGACGAGATCGACCTGCGGGATGCGTGCGAGCGAGGAGATCTGGGCGATTTTTGTGCCAGTGTGTTGGATGGGATCGGGTTGAGCCGGCAGTGGGATCTTTGCCATGGATTGGAACCCAAGTTTGGGGCGTCTTGGGACCAACACTTCTGCCTGATGGATGCGGTGATCGAGGGATCGGACATCCGCTTCGAATTGCCGGTCGCCGGATCGGCGTCGCGGGTTGAGGTCCGGATTCCGAAAGGGATCACGTTGAAACTGGGTTTGACGCCACGGGGTTGGGCCACGCTGAAACGGCGGTTCGGCGGCGCCGCCGCGCGCCACATTGCCGGCGCGATGGTCAGAATCGCGGCATCTGGCGGCGAAATGTCGGCAGCGGCGGAAGTGACCGCGGCGGAAGCCGAGATTTCTCTCAATTCCGGCTCAGGCATTGAGTTTGCCTCGTACGCGGGCCTGGCCGCACCCGCCGCAGAAGTCGCCTTGATGTCGGGCAACCTCACAGGCGACCTAGCCAGGACCGCCCGCCGGGTGGGTGTGGGCGCCGACAAAGCACAGGCGTACGCACACGGCTACGTGTCGATGGCCTACTTTGGACGGGCGGTCGAATCGGCCACCACAGCGCCCGCGGTGGCGGCGTTTGCCGCGCGCAAGGCGGCGTCCGACATCGACCGTTTCGGCCAGACAGCGGTTCGGGGCGCCCTCCAAAAATGGTTCAACCGCGGGCGTGAACTGGCGTTGCGGCCGGATGGCGTGCCGGTTTCGGAGCGCGAAGTGGAGCGCATCGCATCCGAACTGGCGCAGGCCATCGCAAAAAAACTACAACAGCAGTAACGCTCTTGCCGGGCGACGTTACCTGAGTGGCGCGATGGACACCATGGCCAGCCCGCCGATGAAGAAAAGCAGCATCAGGACGACATAGACCCGGACCTTGGCGCCGGCTCCGGCGAACTCCTTCCAAACCAGCAGCCCCCATAGGGCGCTGATCAGCGTGGCTCCCTGGCCGATGGCGTAACTGACGGCCGGACCGACGTTCACTGTGGCCGGGGCGCTGGCGGCGACGAAGTTCGCCACAGTGCCGGTCATCCAGATGACGCCGCCGAGCAGGCCGAGCGCGTGTTGCTTGGCTCCGCCGTGGAAATACTCGCGGAAGCCGACCGGATCTCCCTGTACCGGCATGTTCATGAAGAAGAGGTTGTACACCGGAGTGGTCAACACCACGCCGGCGGCGAAAAGGAATGCGGCCGTGTAGGGGCCCATGCCCAAGTCGCCTTTCTTGCTCATCTCGACCAGAGGGTAAAACGTGCCCATCAGGAGGCCGCAGGCCAGGCTGAGCAAGATCCCCTTGAGGGCGCCCCCGGTTTGCGCTTGCGGCTTGCCAACCAACCGGACTCCGCCGGATGCAGCTTTTTTGAGCTTGGACTTCGCCGCGGAATGGCTGGCATGAGCGAGCGCCGAGAGGACAATGGCTACAAGTACGAGCCCGGACCCGCCGAACAGGTAGACCGGATTGCCGGCCGGACGAATAATGTAGTTCAGTACAACGCCGATGATCAGCGCCAGACCGATCCCGATGGGAAAGGCCACAGCCAGGCCGGCGACGGCGATCGCCGCCACCAGCAGCATGTTGGCGAGATTGAAGACCGCGCCGCCGGCGGCGGCGAATGCCATTTGCTTCTTACTGCCGATGCTCAGGTTATCGAGGAAGGTAAACGAGGGAGTGGAGGAATCGACGACCACAGTGTCCGACGAACCGAAGGTGAAAGCCGCGATCGTGGCCAGCAGAATGAGGCCGGCGGCGTAATCGAAGTAATAGAGCTCAAACCGCCACTTCGGAGCCAGCTTCATGGTATTGGCCCAGGAGCCCCAGCAGAGCATAGTCAGGATCGTCAACGCCATGGCCATGGCGTAGGTGGTTGGTAGCATCATGCGATTTCCGCCTCGACCGGAACAGACCGAAGTCTGTACTATATAACAGCAAACCATTCAACATGGAGGCGAGCAAATGAAAATCGCGCAGATTGCCGTTGTGGCGGCGCTACTGTCAATGCCGGCCTGGGCGCAGCGTCCGAAATTCGATTTCAACACAACGACGCCCGAGGGCCGGCTGCTGCAAATGGCCGGGTCCGAGACCGACGAGGCAAAGAAACAGGCCCTATTCGAGGAGTTTGTTAAGACCTATCCGAAGCACGGGGGCGCGGCTTGGGGTTACACCCAATTGCAGCAGCTTTATCTCAAGGCCCAGCAGTGGGACAAATCCATTCAAGCCGCCGAGGCGGCCCTGGCGTTGGACCCGGCCAATTCGTTAGCCGCTTACAACGGCTTGCAGGGCTGCGAGAAGAAGGGCGATGTCGCGTGCCTGAAGGACTGGTCGGCGCGGACGGTTGAAGCGGCGCGGAAGATGCTTGCGATTCCGAAACCAGGCGCTGAGGCTGAGACCGAGGAATGGAATAAGGAGATCGATTACGCCAAACAGGTCATCATCCGCTGCGAATACTCGCTTTACGCCGCAGGCTTGCAGGCCAGCGATCCGGCTGTGATCATTGATCTTGGCTCGACGCTCGAGCAACGCCATCCCGAGAGCCAGTACATCCCGCAACTGGCGGGCCGATACGTCATGGCCCTCCAGCAGACCGGGCAGAGGGAACGCGCCGGATTGGCGGCGGAGAAGGCCGTGTCCATCGACAAGAACAACGAAGACATGCTGCTGGTGGCCGCGGACGGCTATCTGCAAAGCAAAAAGGATATGGCGAAGGTGGTCTCCTTGTCGGACCAGTTGATCGCCGTGATGCAGTCCAAAACGGCCCCTCAAGGCGTCTCTGCGGCCGATTGGGAGAAGAAAAAGACCACACTCACAGGCCTGGGCCATTGGATGAAGGGCATGGCGTATCAGGAGCAGAAGGAGTACGCCGAAACGGACTCCAGTTTCCGGGCTGCACTGCCGCTGATCGCCGGCAACAACGACTTGCTAGCGCCGGCGTATTTTTATCTCGGCGTGGCCAACCACAGCCTTTCCAAATCCACCAAAAACGTGAAGTTGCGCACGGAAGCGGCCCGCTATAGCGATCTCTGCACCAAGATCGCCGGACCTTATCAGCAGCCGTGCGCGAAGAATCTAGCCGCAATCAAGGCCGGCAAATGAACATCCTCGTACCGAATCTCGGTTCCACGTCCCTGAAATACCAGGTTCTTGAGATGCCGGCTGAGCGCTCCACGGCCAGAGGCCGGTACGAGCGCGTCACCGATTACCGGTCGGCCATCAGGGAGATCAACGCCGGCGAGACGCGGATCGACGCGGTCGCCTTCAAGGCGGTGATCGCCGGACCGGACTATCGGGGAACATACGTCATCGACGCCAGGTTGATGGACGCCATGCGGCGGTACCTGGGCGTGGCGCCGGTCCATAATGCTATCTACATCGAGGCGATCTCCGCATTTGCCGAAGAGATGCCGTCGATCCCGCTGGTAGCCGCGTTCGAACCGGAATTTCACCGGACGATGCCCGAGTATGCGCAGGTCTATGGCGTGCCGGCCGATTGGCGGGACCAGCATGGCGTTCGCCGGTACGGTTACCATGGCGCGTCGCACGAGTTCATGGCCGGCCGTGTCCCGGAAATGCTCGGTTGCCGGAAAGAGGGACTCAAGCTGATCTCGTGCCACCTCGGCGGCAGTTCGTCGATCTGCGCCATCCGTGACGGCGTCTCAATCGATACGACGTTTGGCTTCTCTCCGCAGTCGGGCCTGGAAAACGCCACGCGGCATGGTGAACTTGACGCGTTCGCCGTGTTGTACATGATGGACCGGAACGGCTGGTCCACCGAGGAAGTCCGGCGCCAACTGGCCCGGCAGAGCGGATTGGCTGGGCTGAGCGGCGTGGCGGGCGGCGACGTGAGGGACATCACGGCCGCGGCCAGCGCAGGTTCGAGGGATGCTCAATTGGCGCTGAATGTGTTCAGCTACGAGGTCAAAAAGGCCATTGGCGCCTACACGGCGGCGATGGGGGGACTCGACGCCATCGCCTTCACGGGGGGCATTGGGGAGAATTCGGCCCAGTTGCGCGAAGCCTGCTGCGGCGGGCTCGAATTCCTGGGCGTTGAGATCGATCCGCGGCGAAATCGGGAAGGCGCCGGCGACAGGCTGGTGTCGCCGGAATCGTCGAGGGTCAAGGTCGTCTGCGCGGCGACGAACGAAGAACTGGTGGTGGCGCGGCGGGCTTATAAAATTCTCGCCTAGCAACTAGTGGCGGCTGGAGGGAATCGGTTCTTCCAGCTCAGCCGTGCCGGTCTGTCCGGGGGCAGGCGCGGCCAGCAGGTCTTCCTTCCGCATGATCAGCGTGGAGACATCGAAGCTGGCCAACTCGAAGCCGTGGCCGTGGGTGATGGCATCGGTTGGGCAAGCCTCGACGCAATAGCCGCAAAAGATGCAGCGGCTGTAATCGATGTTGTAGACCTCGGCGAAACGTTCGCCGCCGCTGATGCGCGCTTTTTCCGTATTGTCGGCCGCCTCGATGTAAATGCAGTTGGCCGGACAGGCTGCCGCGCAAAGGAAACAGGCGACGCACTTTTCCAGCCCGTTCTCGTCGCGCTGCAGGATATGCTTGCCGCGATAGCGCGGCTGGAAGTCGGGCGGCGCATCCGGATAGACATCGGTGATGACAGGGTTGAGCATCTCCTTGAAAGTGATGCCCATGCCCTTGGCGATCGCCGCCGCGCCTGAAATCATTTCATTGATCTTCGCCATGCGCTTCTCTGCTCCCCTGCTCGCCAACTCCACTGCCATGCTTGACGGGTCCGTAGGCTCCCGCCGGGAGCCTTAGTTCCTGGACCCTCAACCGGGCCGGACCGCGGGGACGTCGTCGGCTTCAGCAAGGATCTCGACACCCGTGAACTCGGCTAGCGATTCAATGTCGATTCTGGTAAAACCAAACGATGCCCACAGGATCTTCCGCTCCGGGCTGATCACGAACATCGACGGAACGGTGACGATGCCGAACTCATTGCTGGCGGTGTATGCGCCGGCCGGATCGATCAGCACCTCAAACTGAATGCCGAACTCCTTGACGAAGGACCTGGTCCGTTCCAGGCCGTCCTGGCTGACGCCATAGATGGCCACCTTGCCGGCACGGGCGCGATTCAGGAACGGCAGCGTAAGCTGGCATACCGGGCAGGTGTCCTTGAAGAACGCCAGCAGGACCGGGCCACGCGACGCCAACTCCGACAACCGGCGCGAACCGCCGTCGGCTGCGCGGAGTTCGACATCGGGCGCGATTTGGCCCTCCTGAAGAGTGGATTGGTGTCCCCTGCCCATCGTCGATCTTCCTTGTCTCAGTCTAGCAACTTGGCCAATCGGCGAGCTGCGGTCAGGATGGGATCGGTGACAGTGGCGTAGGGCGGGGCGTAGGCCAGGTCGAGTTGATCGAGCGCACTCACCTTCATCCGGGCGTGGAGCGCCGCGGCCAGAACATTGACCCGGCCCGAAGCATCCTCCTCGCCAACCACGGCGCCGCCCAGCAGCCGCCCGTTCATCCTGTCGGCGATCAATTGGACCCACAGGCGGCGCGGCCAGAAGTAGCCGGGACGGTTCATGTCCGTAATCTCGACTGAGACGGGCCGCAGCCCCTCGCGGCGGGCCTGCGCCGCGGAAAGGCCCGTTGTGGCGATGCTCAATCCGGCCGCCCGGACAATCGACGTGCCCACGATGCCTTCAAACCGCTCCATCTTGCCGGCGGCGTTGGCGCCCGCCACCCGGCCGGTCTTGTTGGCGGTTGTGCCCAGCGGAATCCAGACGCCGGCGCCACTGACCAGATGGCGGGTCTCGCAACAATCGCCGGCCGCCCAGACGCCGCCGAGCGACGTTTCCTGGCGGTCGGAGACACGTAAAGCCCCTGTCCGCCCGGTTTCGGCGCCGGCCTCGGCGATCGCCTCGATGTTGGGCTTCAAGCCTGTCGCGGCAAGAATCATGTCGAATGGCAGCGCGACAGGATCGGCCACGGTCTGGTTCAAATGGACCTCGACGCCGCACTCCTCCAACCTCCGCTTGACCAGATCAGTCAACCAGGCGTCTTCGCGGTTGAGCAGGTCTGTGCGGGCGTTGAAAAGCGTCACCTTCATCCCCTGCGCGCGAAGAGATGTTGCCATTTCCAATCCGATGTATCCCCCGCCCACGACGGCTGCGGTGCGCGGACGACGGTCCAGGATGAAGCGTTTCAATGCCTCGGCATCGACATCGGTATGCAGCGTGAAGACCTTGCCTCCCGTGAAGCGTTCCACGGGCCGCGCGCCGGCAGCCCAGACCAGTTTGTCGTAGCGGACGCGTTCACCGGACTTCAGCACGACTTCACGCGAAGCATGACGGACGGCGGCAACTTCGGCGCCGGTTCGCACGCGGATGTCCCGGCTGCGCTCGAAAAATTCCTTCGGTTGCGCTTCGAGCTGAGATACCGACGTCACTTGTCCTTCAATCAGGTAGGGCAAGCCGCAAGCGCCGTAGGAGACCCGCCCGCCCTTTTCGAGAACGACGATTTCGAGTCCAGGGTCCACCCGCCGTGCCCTGGACGCGGCGCTCATGCCCGCCGCCACACCGCCGACGACGACCAGCCTCATGCGCCGCCTTCCTGCCGCCGCATCCGGTTGACGAACTCCAGCAGATCGAACTTGCGCTGCTCGCGGCCGGGAATACAGGCATTCACTGCATCGAGCTCGTCCTCGTAGAGGGCAAAGACCGTCGTCAGCTTCGTGATCACCAGCAATTCCAACTGTTGCGAAGAGAGGCCGAATAGAGTGACTTTGCCCCCGGCCTTCTGGAAGCGGGTATGCGCCATGACCAGGCAGCCCAGGGCGCTTGAGTCGATGTAGCCGGTTTCCGTGAGGTCGAGAACCGCATTGTTCCGGCCGGTCGAGATCAGTTCGTCGAGCGCGGACCGAAATGCTTCGATGGCCGGACCGGCGACCAGCCGCCCGTGGAATTCGACCACGGGCACGCCATCGACGGACCGCTTCTTGATTTCAAAAGCCATCGGAACACTCTATTGTATTGGTTATGACCGCTTCGCGACTCGCCATTCTACCTTTTCTGCTGCTGCCCGTTCTTGCCCAACCCGACATCGAGCTGGTCGTCCAGCGGTGCCGGACCGAATTCAACGTCCCCGGCATCGCCGTGGCCATTGTTCACGACGGCAAAATGGTCTTCGCAAAAGGCTATGGAGTCCGCCGCCTCGACACCGGCGCTCCGGTGACGTCCAAGACGCTGTTTGGCGTCGCCTCGAACACCAAGGCATTCACCGCGGCCGCGCTGGCGATCCTGGTGGACGAAAAGAAACTCGCCTGGGACGACCGCGTCATCGACCACCTGGCGTCATTTCAGATGAGCGATCCCTATGTCTCCCGCGAAATGCGGATCCGCGACCTGCTGATCCACAACAGCGGCTTGGCGCTCGGCGCGGGCGACCTGATGTACTTCCCCGAGAGCACGTTCACTTCAGATGAGGTCTATGCGCGGTTGCGCCACGTTCCGCTCTCGGCCAGCTTCCGCAGCCGTTATGCCTACGACAATATTCTCTATCTCGTGGCCGGCAAGGTCATTGAGAAAGTCAGCGGCAAGCCCTGGAACGTCTTCCTGCGCGAACGCATCCTGGACCCCATCGGCATGACGCAGACCGTTTTGAGCGTGAAGAATCTCGATGCGCGCCCCGATGTCGCCCTGCCGCACGCTCCCGACGGCGACGGCAAACTACGCCAGTTAAACCATTCAAGCATGGACAACAACGCGCCGGCCGCCGCCATGCAAAGCTCGGCCGAAGAGATGGCGCGCTGGGTGATGCTCCAACTCAACCGCGGCGAGCTGGATGGAAAACGCATCTTCTCCGAGCGGCAATCGCGCGAAATGTGGTCGATGCAGACCATCATCGCCGTCGCCACGCCTCCCAAGCCGCTCGCCGCCCTGCAGGCGAACTTCGCAGGCTATGGTCTGGGCTGGAATCTGAGCGACTACCGCGGGGAGAAGATCGTCTCCCATACCGGCGGCCTGTTCGGCATGGTGTCCCGCGTCACCATGATCCCAACTAGAAAAGTTGGCGTCATTGTACTGACAAACCAGGAAAACGGCGCGGCCTTCAATGCCATCACATATACCGTGCTTGACCACTATCTCGCCGCGCCGGCAACCGGCTGGGTCGCCGCCCAGAAACAGGCGCTCGATCAGAGAACGGCCGAAGCGCGGAAGAAGGTGGCAGCCGAGGCGGCCAAACGAAACGCTGCCAGCAAGCCCTCACTGCCCCAGGCATCATACGCGGGCCGCTACCGCGACGCCTGGTACGGCGACGTCATCGTCGAGGAAGCGAATGGCAAACTCGCGATCCGCTTCACGCACAGCCTATCGCTGAACGGCGTCCTCGAACACTTCCAGTACGATACGTTCATCGCCCGCTGGGGCGACCGCACCATGAACGCCGACGCCTATGTCACGTTTGTCCTTTCCGCCGAGGGCGCCGTCGACCGGGTCCGGATGAAGGCCGTGTCGCCATTGACCGACTTCAGTTTCGATTTCCACCACCTCGACCTCAAACCCGCGGCCAGGGATGCGCCGCCCTACGATTGACGCGGTCCGCGAGCAGTTCTGAGCTGCCAGCGGTCAGCTCTTCGCTGTCAGCGGCCAGCAATCAGCGTGCCGGCGATGCCGAAGGCAGATGGGTGGCGCCCGGCTAGGTTGATGCCCGTTCCTGGCCGCCCCGCCTGTCGGCTATGCTGAATCTGATTATCATGAACAGGCTGCTGGGAAAGACGGCGATTGTGACCGGCGGGGCGCAGGGCATTGGCGCCGCCATCGTGCTTCGTTTGGCCCGGGAAGCGGCAAGGACCGCATTTCTGGACATCGACGCCGGGCGCGGCCGGCGCGTCGCCGGACAACTCGCTGGCCAGGGGCTGCCGGTTGCGTTTTTCGAGTGCGACGTAACCGACGAGGAGCAGGTCCGGTCGTCGTTAGACTCTGCGGCGGAAAAAATGGGCCCGGTTGACATCCTGGTCAACAACGCCGGCCGCAAC
>Ga0172369_10010395_pt1 | contig 10087 bp, 9 predicted proteins | sample LakKiv25m_FD_114539 | JGI IMG/M metagenome (GOLD analysis project Ga0172369, IMG submission 114539) | Freshwater microbial communities from Kabuno Bay, South-Kivu, Congo - kab_022012_11.25m | ecosystem: Environmental > Aquatic > Freshwater > Lake | place: Democratic Republic of the Congo...
GATTGTCTTCACCGCCGTATTGGTCTTCCCGGTGCTGAACGCCACCGAGCGCGCGCTGCTGCGTCAGGATACCGTCTTGCTGCCGCGCCCCGGCGACGGCTTGAGCCCCATCGAAGCGCAGGTCACCGAGCACCTTCGGCAGCAGTTGCTGGTGAGTTTTGAAGAGCGGAAGTAATCACGGCATCTTCGATCGGCTACAATGTCGCACCGTGCAGGTATTTGACAGATGCGATAACCTATATTACCATATGAATGGCATTGGGGAACGCCTCCTGACCTGCGGAAAGGATCGAATCCATCCCCTGACCTGGCGAAGAAATGACCTTCTTTTCTGCCCAGCCTGCAGGTCCCGGGCGCTGACGAAAGGGAGGTAATATGTTGCCACTCCAGCCCAACCTGGAGCATCTCAAAAAGCAGGCAAAGGACCTGCTGAAGGCGCACCAGCACGGTGACGCCGCTGTCTGCCCCACCCTCCGCCACCTGCGGCATCTCCAACATGCCGCCGATGCCGAGATTCTCGCCGCTCCCCTGACACAGCGCCAGGCGCAGCACGCGCTGGCACGGGAATATGGCTTCACCAACTGGGCCGACCTGAAATCTGCTGTCGAAACGGCGGGTGCGGCCGGAACGATCACCGGCGGCTGTTTCTGCGGGAGCATACGGTACCTGGTGACGGATGCTGAACCGAAGACCATGGGTGTTTGTCACTGCGAGGGATGCCGGCGGGCGTCGGCCGCGCCGGCGGTGGCATGGATCACGGTGAAGGCGGAAGCGTTCCGGCTGCTGAAAGGCGAACTCCGAACCATTCGCGGCGAGGGATTCCCCCGAGCAACCTGCGACGGCCACGGAGGCGAGCGCGGCTTCTGCGCCAACTGCGGCACGCATGTCACCTTCATTGGCGACAGCCGCCGGCACGAGATCGACATCACCACCGCCAGCCTGGACGATCCCAACCGCTTCCCGCCGGCGGGGGAGAGTTTTGCGGAGCAGAGGCTGGCGTGGATGAAATTGCTTATTGAGTGACATTGTAAGGGCGAGTGGCACTCGCCCCGTTACGTAAACCGGTCTAGAAAACAGGGGTGAGTGCCACTCGCCCCTACGTTTTACACCTTCATAACATCGAGCGCGCGCTCGATCGCTGTGACAGCCTTGGTCAGATCGGCTTTCACCGGCAGCAGCACTTCCTCGACATGCGCCTGTTGCCTGGCCAGGTCAGGGCAGATCGCCTTGTAACTCCCCTCCCCATCGTTGGCCGTGGCCGACTGCAGGCGCTCGGTGATGCGGGTGTAACAATCGGCGGCTGTCTGCAAAGGCTTCCGTGCGGTCGCCGGCATCGTCCCGGGGAAGAATTCGTCGAGGCGGGTATGCAATACGGCGGCTACAACACGTGCGCCTTTGACCGTCAATATCGCATTCTCTCGCGCGCACTTCCAGCCGTCTTCATGTTCCTGGCACTCTGCACAAAAGCCGGGTACCGTCCTCATCTCTTCAATGATGCGATCTACGCCGGTGAGTCCGAAGAAATCCGGATTGGCGGGAAGGGAGCGAGTGAAGCGACCAGTGGCGCGTATCCGCTGTACCGCACGCTGCAGGGTCTCGCGCAGCGTTTCTTGTGGCGAGAGGGACGGCTTTGCCGGTGATAGCGCAAAACACTGCGCGGGAAAGACCATCGGGTTGTCACGGCGACCATTGAGGCAGGCACCGAGTATAGTTCCATCCGCTCGCGCTTCGGTCAGAATTCCCCAGCCAACCCAGCCATTATGGTAATGGCGCCAATCCCAATCGCGATCGGTGATCACCACATCCCCACGCGCCAGCGCCTGAGCGATCGCCGGCACGCTGGGAAGGCGATAATACTCGTTGAACCATTGGTCTCGTGCCTCATTGTCTTCCGGATACGGCGGCAAGGTTCCGCAATCGATCTTCGGCAACAAGCGTGTAGAAAGACCGACAGTCTGCGCCACAAGATTCAGATTCTTCGCCTGGTTCTGCACATGCCACCAATGGCGCGAAGGTTCGCACTCTCGCACCGCCGGTGCAAAACCATTGCCGGCAAGGAATACCAGCAAGTCATACGGGACCGGGCGGTTCAGTAACGTGCACACTTCGTCCATGACCAGCGAGAACGTGTCATCGTTGCAACCATTTCCGCGGATGACGACGCCAGCGAAATCCATGGCGGGGATTGGCAAGGGTTCCTGGCCGCCGACAAAGGCCTGCAGCCGTTCCCAACTGGGGAAGCCGTAGTCCAGCGCTAGCGCGAACTGCACTTCATGCAACTGCACGCTGGCCGCGAGAATCTCGGCATCGCCGACATCCGCGAAACGGTGCAGCTGCCGCAGCGGCTCACAGGCCAACGCATCGCCGGCACACTGGGCCTTGAGCAGGGCTTTCGCCTGCTTTTTCAGGTGGTCGAGGTGGGGATGGAGTGGTAAAACCGGTGACATATAAACCTTCCTTTCTCAAATAACCCAGGGCCTGCACACATGGGCAGAAAAGAAGGTTGTGTATTTTCGCACTTGAAGATGGGTTAGACCCTTCCCGCAGGCCGAGTGGCAGTCTTCAACACCAACATTATCATACTGCCGAACATCCCTTACGTCAAGCTGACAGCCGTCCGATGGCGACCAGCACGCATAGCGCCTCCGCCGTCACCCAGGGGTTCATCTTTGCCGAACGTTGGCCGCCCCAGGAGACTACCGAACGTCCGGTCCTCCGGTCCGCGCCTGTCGTGTAATAAACCGTCTCCGCGGGAAAGCCGCCATCGGGAAGGCGCTTGCTTTCCAGCAAATCCAGCGCCTCCGCGCAGCGCGGATCACTGATGAAGCCGGCTTCCGCCATCACCTTCAGGCCATTCAATATGGTGTAATGCCAATACGGCGGATAGCAGAGTTTCACGAAGTTCGGTCCCATGATGTTGCCGTTGCGCAGGCGGCGGAACAAGCGGCGTTTCAGGAAGATTTCTGCAGCGCGGGCCACCGCCGCGCGGGCGCCATCGTGGTTCCTTACCCGGGCATACAACGCCAGCGCGCGCACGGGAATCCAGGTCTCGTGGAACGATGAGATAGCCGCATCCGGATTCTTATCGCAATTCCATCCGCCGTCCGGCCACTGCCAGCGCAGCAGGTTCTCCGCCAGCCGGTCCGCGCGCTGATCATCGAAACCCAGCGTGAGCATGGCATACAGCGCGTTCGACTCCTGCGAGGCGCAGCGGCGGGCACGGCCATCGATCACCGGCACGGATTGGATATGCCGGTCCGACAGCCAGCAGGCGCAGGTCTGGTCGATCAGCGGCGCGATGTCCGCGTCCCCCGGTGGATACCCGAGATCCGCCAGCACCGCCAGCACCCAGTGCGCGCCGTTCCACTTCGAATACACCCCACCCGGGATGACGCCTTCCGCCGTCCGCCCCGACAGCAGCTTCTCCACCCGCGGCGAGGTGCGAATCTCCTCCCGCAGCGCCCGCATGCCCGGCGATTCGGGATCCTCACTGAGCACTCCCGTATACACCTTATAGCGGATGGACGGCTCATCAGAAGCGAGTAGTTGCTGAATGATCTGGTCCATGTCATCTCCTTTGTCCCATGTTCAGCGTGCTTTGCGCGCTTTCTTCTCTGCCAGCAATCCGTAATGGATGCTCGACTGGCACCACCCGCCAAAGCGCTCGCGCAGGTCGACCAGGTTCTGGCAGGCCTGAATGACGCGAAAATCATTCTCATAACCTGACTTGTTGAGCAGGCGGAGAGCGCAGCCGGTCTGCATCATCGGCAGGTGGCTATAGCAGGCGCCAACGGGGGTCCAGTGCGGTTTATACGCCAGGGCGCTGCGAAATTCGGCGCGACGACCGTCACTGGTGATCATATCGTGGGCCAGCATCCGCTCGGATGGCGGCAGAACCTCGGCCGCTCGTGACAGGCTCGGTACTTCCGGCTGAATACAGGTAAACAGGAAGTCGATCCCGCGTGTGAAGCAGGATGTTTCGATGAAGCCGACTCCCGCGAGGATCTCCAGGTAATGCACGGTGGCGACCGCGGTGTGCTCCCACGAGCCGTCGTCCTGCTGCCGGCCGGCCATTTCTTCCAGCAGCCGCGCCTTCACCGCCTCTTCATCTACCCGCGACTCCCGCAGCAGCCGGCGCACCGCGATGCCATACCAGTCGTCGGTTTCCCGGAACGGCAGGCACGGATCGTAGCGCAATTGCGGCACCACTGTACCGAGCAAGCCGGTATGCTCAAGCGCTTTGAGCAGTGTCAAGGAAAGATGCCGTGCGTCCTTCGATCGCCAGTGCCCGGTATTCTTTTGCGTTTTGATGAGTTGTGGAATCACCGGCACCAGCAGTTCGTAAGCCTCTGACGGCGACAGATCCAGCAGGCCGCTCGCATCCTTATCTTCATCGAGCAGTTTTTGTGCCGCTTTTCGGGTAATCTCCCGCACCCAATCGAGGTTACGGAAGCGCGGATTGGTAATTAAGGCCATTCCCGCGGCGTGGTGACAGCGCGTTCTCATGCCGCCTCCCATCCTTATGCAATCGCATAATGCATCCAATTCCGCGTCCCATACGCCCGCCGGAGGGCGCGAATCTGTGCGCCGTGACTGATGTCGTGCTGGATCATCACCCAGAAGAAATGCGCTGCCGATTCACCATGGCAGTTAATAGGCAATGGCTGCAACAGCGCTTCTTCTGAGCAATTCACCAGGCACTCCAGCAGGTGCGCCTGCGCGACATCCAGCAATTCCAGCACCGCCGTCAAATCGCCCAACGGTTTGGGAATCTCTCCCTGCCATTCCCCAAAGGCATCCCGGCAATACCCGATCTTGCAGCGAGCGACATGAAAGAGGATTTCCTCGATCGTCCACGTGGTGTCGTTCAATCGCCGGGAGGCTTCTTCCTGGGTCAAGCCTTTCAGTCCGTCGTGCAGGGACATCTCACCGTCGAAGGCTTCGCGGGTTTGCTTCAGCAGCAGCTCTTTCGCTGTCATCAGGTTGTCCTTTCTAACATGGGCTTTACCCACAACCTAACAAATAGGCTCTCCACGCATACGGCGGAGTACCGCCGCAGAGGTGGTTTCGATACGGCACAAGAACTATGGAAAGAACCAGTCAGCTTTCTTGCCTACTCAACCACCGGACTAACCTTTGCTTGATTTGGCAAAATCCAGAACCGACAACTTGTTTTTTGGGGTATACAATTATGGTTGCTGATCAATAACGGCCAGCGCCTGCTGGATCTCCCCGATAGCTGCCTTCTCCAGCGGAAGCGCTTTCTCAAGGCGTTCGACTTGCGATTGAATCTGTTCTGGTCGCCACTGTTCGCCGGCTTTGAGCATCCAGGGATATAGAGCGACGGCGACGACAGAATGCTCTTTATCGGTCAGCACCCTGGATGCCATCTCATCATAAAGATCGGCGGCACGGCGCAAATGATTGGCCGCGGCGGGAGGATACTGGGCGGCAATCTCACGCAGGTAACGGGCAGCGGAGCCGCGGTATTGCGCCAGGCACTCATAAATCCAGGCGTTGCCCTGCATCTCGCCGGCGCGGGTCTTCTCATCGGCCTTTTCCAGGGTTTTCAGGTTTGCGATGCAGGCCTCCCAGGCAGCATAACCGAGATCGTAACCGTCGGTCTTCTGGGCAGTGGCCATGGTGACGGCCTGGCGCAGCGAGGCAACCTGCAGGTCGCGTGGCGCAGGCAGGGTCTCCTTCGGCCCGGTGTAGACGGTGATGCCCCACGGCCATTCTTTCTCAACGAACGGTTTTTTTCCGCCATCCCGGTACGGATGCAGGCAGATCCACTCGTCGCCGTTTTTCTGGTACCCGATGATGACCCCGTCCTCTTCGCTGCCGTATTGCACCGGCACCCCGTGGTCGATGCTGGCCATCACCACCTGCCGTATCTCCTTGACCTTCTCGGCATCATCCGGATTGGCTCCATAACTTTTCGCTTGCCAGGGAAGGGCTTTCATCGAATTGTCACTGCAGCTGTAGCCGCAACTCGCATGCGGCGAACTGCCGCAGAAGCCGTTCACCTGCATGCGGAAGGCCAGTCCGGATACCCCGAGCAGATAGTCATACGAGGTGGAGTATCCGAGCGCCTGCATAATGGCAGCCTGCGCCGCAGTCACGGAGCTCTCCTGCTCACCGACAGACCAGCCGGTGACGCCCTCGAGCCACACGCGATCACCTTCGCGCTGAATGGTGGTCTTCATTGCCGGTTGCTCCTTTTCCACAGCGAGCGCTGACAGGCTGCTCATAACGAGCAGCATGAATAACGGTACGAGAGAGTTGATCGTGAAACGCATCGTGTTCTCCTTACGCGTCAATGTCAAGCATGGAGTTCAGCTTTTATAAGAATTCTTAGTATCCGAAGTATCAGATCACTATTACGGGCATTTTTGTTGCCCCGCTTTTCAGCATAATGCCCTGTTATCGGAAGGTATTTATGTGGTAATGAAGTGGCAGCCGGTAGCGCAACATCTTCGGTCATAAGTCTGTGGATTTCATGAAGCAAATGTCCGGTAATTCCCTTATTCATGAACTCCGGGAACAATGAAAAGTCACATATGTTTTCCAATCCGGGAAGCCATTGAGTGAATTCTGTATCTTCAAGTGAACGCATATCAGAAAGCGTAAAATTGCTTATATAAAAAATACCGCCCTTTCTATTCCATAACCATGATAAATATTTTCTTTGCAAATTCTCACCCAAAAATGCATTGTTCTGTAAAAGCCAGATAGGGTAGACCATAGAAATACTCAGCAGAATATCGTTGCTCTTTCGGTTTTCGCTTTCCCAAATATCCTCATTCAGGGAGTCGCCGGCAAAAGCCTTTGCAAGATTGTTGGCGCAGATCTCCTTTTTACGGTGCAGCAATGGATTTTGTGGATCGAACAGGGAAAGGTTTGCGGCAATCAGCGTCTTGAACGCAATCGCAAAGCCGGAGGGATCTTTCCCCTCGGTGCGGTCCAGCCACGCTTCCTTACCACATAAATACCTTTCCATCAGCCCAATAGCCTTTTGGACTATGGTATCCCCTTTAGTCAAAGACAAGTCGCGGGCGCGTCTAATCGCGCATTCGGTGGTCACGAACTTTTGCTTCCGCAATGCTTTGGTGTCCTGCGTATGGAATCTGCCCCATGAACCGTTTTCCCACTGTTCCTCGGCAAGCTGCTTATACCATTTCGATGTTTTGATTGCTTCGTATTCAGCGTCGGACGGCGTTTCCCGTAGTATTTCCTTGCGCAGTATATATTGCGGGAATGGGTCAGATGCATCAGTCCAAAGGTAATCGATAACCTCTTGTAAATCTTTACGCATGACAGACTCCCCTTCCCTTGAGAAACTGCATCTTCAAAAACACACCCCACTCCTCCGCGATGCGCTCCAGCCGCAGTCCGTCCGGCGCATCCGGAGCATCTCCAGTATGCGGAACATGCGCCCGGTTTTCTCATACCTGGACATCGGCGGTCACTCCTGGACCTTGATTATACGCCTTTTCCTATGAGAGGCAATCGCCCTCTCCGGCGCCGGGCGTTGACGCATCTCACCGCGCGGCTTATTATCGGGGCGAGGTGATTCATGACTGATTTCGATCATGCCATCAGCACATATCTCGACGGCCAGGCCGAGCGCATGGCGGACATGCTGGCGCAACTGGTGCGTATCCCGACCGTCAATCCCTATTCCGGCGATCCGCAGCCGGCGGGCGAAGCGGCGGGGCAGCGGTTTTTTCGCGAGCGGATGCGGGAGGTCGGCGGGGAGACGACCGACCTGCCCGTGCCCGCGGATATTTATCAGCGGTCCGGCATCCTGGGCCCGCGCGAGCGCTGCTGGGAGGGGCGCGAGAACCTGGTGGGGCGCTTCACCTTCGGCGACGGCAACGGCCCCGCCATCGTGCTGAACGGGCACATGGACGTCATCGGGGTGAGCGATTTCGAAGGCGATCCTTTCACGGGCCGGCGGGAAGGCGACCTGATCCACGGGCGCGGCGCCAGCGACTGCAAAGGCGGGCTGGTGGCAGGCCTGTTCGCCCTGGAAGCGCTGCGGGCGGTGAACGCGCCGGTGAACGGCGAAGTGCTCTTCGAATCCGTGGTGGACGAGGAGTGCAACGGTGGCGGCGCCGGCACGCTGGCCTGCTGCCTGGCCGGGGTGAAGGGCCGGTACTGCATCGTGCTCGACGGTATTTTCGGGACGCTGTATACCGGCTGCCAGGGGGTGGCGACGGTGGAGGTGACCGTGCGGGGGCGCGCCGGGCACGGCTCGATGGGCGGAGTAAGCGCGATCGACAAGCTGCTCGTCGTCAAGCGCGCGCTGGATCAACTAGCCGCGGAGCGGGCGCAGATGGCGCCCGGCTTCCACGTCAACATCGGCGTGCTGCGCGCCGGGCTGGCGCCATGGGTAGTGCCGAATCGCGGCTGGCTGAGCGCCAACATCAACTACGCGCTGGAGGAAGCCGAGGAGGCTCCGGGCTGCCACGGCGCGCGGGTGCACGAACGGCTGGAGACGCTGATCGCCGAGGTATGCCATGAGGACGAATGGCTGCGCGCCCATCCCGCGGAGGTGGTCTGGGTAAAGGACCTGCCGCCGTTCGGCATCGAGAATACCCCGAGCCGCGCCGACAGCGACCGGCTGATCGCCGCCGCGCGGGAAGCGTTCGCCACCGCCGCCGGCGCCGTGTCGGAAACCGGCGACCTGCACGCCTGGGGCGACGCCGCCCATCTCGCCCGCACGGGCAACATGCCGGTGCTCGGCATGGGCGCCGGCGAGCCGGGCACCAGCCACACGGCCACCGAATACAACCGCCTCGACAACGTCCGCCGCATCGCCACCGCCGTCGCGCTGACGATTTTACGCCTCACGCACCCGTAAAAAGTTGGAAGAATGGAAGGATGGAAGGATGGAGGAATAATACTTCATTCTTCCAACCTTCCATCCTTCCAACCTTCCACTCTTCCGTCACGGCCACCCGCAATATACCGTCGCCATGCCGTGCGCCTGGAAGTAGAAGCCGACGATCTCGAAGATGATGATCGAGGCCATGCAGGCCAGGAACATGCCGACGCTGAAGGGGACCAAACCTCGGCGGATGGAATGGGTGCCACCGAGGCGCAGAATGATGAAGCGGACCGCCCATGCCAGGAAACAGGTAAACCAGAGGATGCGTCCGAAATGGGCGGCGACCACCACATAACCGAGCGGGTGCAACGGGAACCACATGAATGTCTGGCGCAGGAAGGCGAAGAAGAGGGTGAGCACGAAGCCGATGCCGATGCCCTTGGCGTTGATGTTGTGCACGAAATCCAGCGGCGCGGTTTTCGGCGTCACAAGTTTATCGGCGGCAAAGGCGCTGTCCATCGCCGCCTCGCCGGTATTGAAGGTCTGTCTGAAATACCACATGCCCTGCACGTAGGGCCAGGAATAGCTGAGGCTGTCGGCGCCTTTGCCGTAAGCCCAGCTCATGAAGGTAAAGCCGCCGATGAACAAGCCACCGAGCAGCCCCAGCGTCAACCCCCACCCCACGTCGCGCGGGCGCACTTTGAAGTGGCGGCCCAGCTCCATCATCTCGACCTGTGCGGGCGCCACGAAGTAGAAGCAGGAGATGCCGATGAAGCCGCTGACGATGGCGGCCACCAGCATGCCGGTGGTGCCGAAGGTGGCGAAACCGCCCAGCGCGCCGACGAACATCATGCCAAAATAGGGCATCCAGTAGCCGAAGGGTAGGCCGGCTTCGGCGCGAATTTTACTGGACGTCAACCCGCAGATCAAGATCCAGCCGAAGAAGAGCAGCGCGGCCTTCAGCCCCATCTTCGTCCACACGCCCCAGGCGCCGATGATGACGAGCGAGGCGAGCACCATGATGAAGGCCGTGCGGTAGGAGACCACCTCCTGCTGATCCTCGCGCGGCTTCACGCCGAAGATTTGCCGAAAGACATGCGCCAGGTGCCGCCGCGCGGTGATCAGCGCCAGCAGCGCGTAACCCACAAAGGCGCCGATCACCTGTGACCACTGCCAGGGATACCCCTCGAAGCGGGTGAAGTTGAACGCCTGCCCGAACAGGTTCCAGAGCTGGAAGAGGAAGAAAAACACCCA